>OODK01000616.1_pt1 | contig 29622 bp, 32 predicted proteins | sample 1671371 | NCBI WGS metagenome assembly OODK01 (sample SAMN06348150, study PRJEB24527) | human gut metagenome | biome: human gut; feature: ankylosing spondylitis patient; material: feces | host: Homo sapiens | place: China | collected 2015-10 | reverse complement strand
GTGTATATGGATATGTCCGCAGCAAGCCCGCCGATGAGCCGGAAAAGCCTGCTGTTACCGAGCCGGAGAACCCGACCACGCCGGAAACGCCGGACGACAGCAATTCCGGCAAACCGTCCGATTCCAAGACCGATGAACCTGCCGTACAGCCGGAAAACCCCAATCCGAGCGGCACGGAGTCGGTCACGATCTATGTTCCGGATGAACAGGGTGAAACGCTCACGCCGACCGGCGCAGACGCGAAGGACGACTCCGACCAGTCGCTCGTGGATGCGCTCATCGCCGCAGGCTCGCTGCCCGAGGGCGTCAAGGTGCAGTCCTCGTCACTCGAGAACGGCACGCTCACGCTCGACATGAATGCCGCCTTCGGCGAGGCAATCCGCGCCTCCGGCACCGCCGGAGAAACGCTCAAGATCTACGCACTGGTCAACACGTTCGCTCAGGCGCGCGGCGCAACCGCAGTGCTCATCACCGTGGACGGCAAGCTGCTCGAAAGCGGACATGAGGTCTACGATTACGCGATCGAGCCAAACAACTGACCCGCAAAAGAAAAAGCTCCGAAACACCTGTTTCGGAGCTTTTTCTTACTTATTCATCATTTTCAGGAACTTTTCCTTGATATGCGCGGCTGCCGCGCACGGATCGTCCGCCTTCATAACGGCAGAGACCACGGCGATGCCCTTGATGGGACTGTCGGCCAGCACGTCCATGTTATCCGCGTTCAGGCCGCCGATGGCAACCACCGGAATCGGGACCGCGCGGCACACATCGTTCAGCACGGAGACCGGCGTAACCTTGGTGGTAACGTGGGTGGTCGTCGGGTAAATGGCGCCGGTGCCAAGGTAATCCGCGCCGTCGTTGTACGCGGCAACGGCTACTTCGACCGTCTTGGCAGTCGCGCCGACGATCTTATCCGGGCCGAGCAGCTTGCGGCAGACCGCCACCGGCAGGTCGCTCGCGCCGACATGTACGCCGGCTGCATCGCAGGCAATGGCAACGTCCACGCGGTCGTCGATGATGAGCGGCACGCTGTAGCGGTCGGTGACGGACTTGACCTGCTGCGCCAGCTCAAGATAGCTGCGTCCACCGGTGTCCTTCTCGCGGAGCTGAATGAGCGTTGCGCCGCCCTTGCACGCCTCGTCCACCGCGCGGAGCAGGGTCTCGGTCGTGTGGTAGGTACTGTCCGTAATGACATATAATGTAGGATCAAACTGCATGATAATACTCCTTTTTTGAACTTATTGTGTCGTTTTGCATTCTTTTACCGTCTTGCGAATGAAAAACAGGCTGATAACATCAACAACGTAAATAAACTGGGAAATGACCTGCAGGACTGCGGTTCCGGTGCTGATTTTGCCCTGCCTGCACGCGTGCAGGATGAGCGCAATGCAGTAGCCGGACGAGGCCATCATGGCAAACCAGGCAACCAGCATTTGTAAGAGCACGACCGGCAGCGTCATCGGGAAAATCAGCGTAAACATGCCGTAAATCATGCCGAAAAAGAAATTCAGCAGGAACATTGGAATCGCGATGCACTTCATTGCAATGATGCAGCGCCACAGCGTCTGCCGCACCGCCGGGTCGGACAGCCGCCTGTACATCACAGCAGCGCAAATCAGATTGCAGATTGCCAACGGCCCAATAAGCAGCCAGAACAGGAATAATCCCATCTGAAATATGTCCTTATCCGTTCCTTGCGCCACAAAAGCGCACAGAAATTCGCCTGCATACGACAGCGCCAGACCGACAAAGCAAACGATTTCACAGATGCTGAAAAACTTTGCAGCCTTCATTCCCTCTCCCCTTTCACCGCGTGTTAATTTTCATCAATTTATTTTCACGATAAGCAAATCCTGCTCTTCCCCGAGTTCACCGAGCGCGGTGCCGTCCGGCTGAAACGCCACGCTGTGCCCGATAAATTTTCCGGGCGCATACTGGTCTGCGCCGAGCACGGTCAGGCCGTTCTCGATGGCTCGCGCGCACAGCAGGGTGCGCCAGTGCAGCAGCTTGTTCTCGCCCTGCACCCAGCCCGCCGGAACGAACAGCGTCTCGGCACCGCGTGCCTTCTGCTCGGCGGCAAGCGCCGGAAACCGAAGCTCGAAACAGGTAATGATGCCCAGTTTTCCGACAGGTGTCTCGATGGGCGAAAACGGCTTGTCCCCTGCCCGGCACTCATCGGATTCCCGATAGCCGAAGGCATCGTACAAACGGTTCTTGCAGTGCGTTCCGCGCAGGCGGCCGCGGTCATCAAGAACCGCAATCGTGTTGTACGGCAGACCGTCCGTGCGCTCGTACATGCCTGCGGCAATCCACAGGCCGTATCTCCGGCAAAGCTCACCGAGCGCAATAATGAACGCGCCGTCACACGACTCTGCGGCCTCGATATTTTTCGACCGTGCGTTCACTTTTGCGTAATACATGCTGTATTCCGGCAAAAACAGCATTTTCGCTCCATTTTTCGCCGCCGTTTGTGCAAGGCGTTCTATTTCCCTGAGATTGGAAGTTTTGTTCTCCCCGGCGCTGAACTGCCCGATGGCAACCGTGCTCACGCCTCTCTCCAGCCCTTGCAGATGTCCACCCATGCCTTGAAACCGGAGAATTTCTCCAGTTCTGGGATGGTGACCTCGATGGCGGAATTGGACGAGCCGCACGCCGGGAATACCGTCTCGAACCGGTGCAGCGATTCATCGAGGTAAACGGTCACGCCGTCGTTCACGCCGAACGGGCACACGCCGCCGACCGCATGACCGATCTCCGGCTCGACCTCCTCAAACGCGAGCATCCGCGCCTTGCAGCCGAACCGCGCCTTGTACTTCGGGTTGTCGATCTTGGTATCGCCTGCCGCAACGATGAGGATCACGCCGTCATTCGTGCGGAACGACAGCGTTTTTGCGATGCGTGCCGGTTCGCAGTGGGCGGCTTCGGCGGCCAGCTCTACGGTCGCGCTGGACACCGGGAATTCGATCACGCGATCCTCTGCGCCGAACTGACGCAGATACGCTTTTGCTTTTTCGATGGACATGGGTCTCAATCTCCTTCTGTCTGCTGCGGGATATCGTCGATCATGCTTTCGCACAGCCGACGTAAATAATTTGCAATTTCGCTGAGCGCAAGGCATGTGCACAGCCGCTCCTCCGGGTCATCCGGCGTCTCGGGCAGCTGGGCGGTCAGCAGCGGCGGAATGGCTTCGCGCATGCGCTTCTTGTCCGCGAGCAGATGCTCGTAGCACGCCGCAAAGTCCACATCGTCCCGACCGGTCAGCGCCTTCACATCGTTTAAGCGCAGCGTCTGCTTCAAATGGTACACGCAGAGCAACTGCATGATCTGCTGGCGCGTGTATTTTTTGCCCTTCACCGGCGTCATAAGCCCTTCCTTGACGTAGTTGTTGACCATGGTTTTGGTCAGCAGCTTATCCTCCGGCGTGCGCTTGCTGCCTGATAAGCACTGATCGAACAGCGTCAGCACCTGATCCATATACAGGTCAAGCTGCGGCACCTCGTCGGGCATGATATCGCGGTCGGCAAAGACCGCTTCGATGGTTTTCTCCAGCCGCGGCATGGCGTTCACCTCATCTTTTACAAAATATTAACAATTGCGGTGCCGAACGGAAACACGCAATTTTTCGTCTGCCCGTGCGGCCTGCAATGCTATTATTATAAGCCTTTTGCGCGCTTCACGCAAGAGTTATACCGCTCGACAAACCCACTGTAATATGATATACTGAACAGACAATAAGCGGTAGGAGGCTTACATATGAAAAAATTCTGGCAACGCCTGGTCCTTTTCGGACTGACAGGTGCATTTTTTGTATCCTGCATCAGCTGCAGCGCGGCAAATACTGCCTCAAAGGTTCCGATTCTGATGTACCACAACCTGACGAACGACCCGTCCGCCGTGACGAGCATGACCATCACCGGCGAGCGGTTTCAGGAGGACATGGAATATCTGGAATACAACGGCTACACGCCGCTGCTCTCGGCGGATTTGATCGACATCCGGGCCGGAAAGGAAGCCATGCCCGAGCGGCCGGTCATGATCACCTTTGACGACGGTTATCGCTCCAATTACGATATTGCGTACCCGATTCTGCAGAAAACCGGCATGAAGGCCGTCATTGCACTGATCGGCAAAAGCATCCGCGCAAACGACAACACGGAAGCGAACCGCTTTTTCCTCAAGTGGGATGAGGCAGCCGAAATGGCCGACAGCGGTCTGGTGGAGCTGGCCTCTCACACCTACAACCTGCACAACCCGCAGTACGGCGGACTGACCGCACCGGACGGCATCAACGGCATCCAGCGGCTGAAGGGCGAGTCGCAGGCGGCGTATAACAAGCGCGTCGGTGAGGACCTCAAGCAGAGCATCGACCTCATCACGCAAAATACCAACCAGAAAAACGTGCTGTTTTTCGCATATCCGTTCGGCGCGCGCGACGGGTGGATGCAGCCGCTGCTGCAGAAAAACGGTATTCAGGTCAGCGTACTGACCAACACCGGAGCGGCGTCTATCCGGCGCGGATTGACCGATCTGCCGCGTTACCGCATCACGATGGACACCAAACTGAGCGATATTCTTCCGGCGAACCCGAACGCCTCGCACGATATTACCGTGCGGGCGCACATGCCGACCATGATCAAGAATGAGAAAATCCGGCAGGAAGTCGCCCGGCACCTTCCCGCGCAGGAGAGAACCATAAAAATTCCGAAATCATATACCTGATTGCCCAAGCACTGTCTTTGATTAACAAAGACGGTGCTTTTTTTATGGTGACAATTTGGAGAAAGCACTTGCAATTTTCGGAAAATGTGGTATCATAACAGACATGATATAGTTTTTAACTCTATATAGTAAAAAGGAGGAGTTTGTATGCCTCGTGCATTTCTCAAGGCCCGTGAGCCGTTTTCCAGTTACTCTCATTTCATCGGTGCGGTGCTCAGCGGCGCCGGACTGTTCGTGCTGCTCGTGCGGCTGCTGTTCGATCCGTCCGTCACCGGTTCGCTTGCGGCGGCTGCCGTGGTGTTCTGCCTGTCGCTGATCGCGCTGTACTCCGCAAGCAGCGTGTACCATTTCTCCGGCCGCGGCGAAGCCGTCCTGCGGCGGCTGAAAAAGCTCGACCACAGCATGATCTATGTGCTGATCGCGGGCAGCTATACGCCGATTATTCTCAAATTCATGCCTGCGCCGCGCAGCTATATCTTTCTCGGCGTGATCTGGCTGATTGCGCTGACCGGCATTGCCATCAAGCTGCTGTGGATTGACGCGCCGCGTCTCATCGGCACCGCGCTGTACCTCGCGCTCGGCTGGGCGATTGCATTTGATTTCGGAGTTGTGCTGTCCATGCCCGCGCCTGCCATTGCCCTGCTGGCTGCCGGAGGTCTGTCGTATACGGTCGGCGGCGTGATCTATATCGCCAAAAAGCCGAATTTAGGTAAAATGATCGGATTTCATGAGCTGTTTCACCTGTTCGTAATCGTCGGCAGCGTTTGTCATTATCTGATGGTGTTTCTTTATGTACTATAACAAACGAGCCGTGAATCTTCATGTGATTCACGGCTCGTTTTCGTTTCTATCCGCACCCGGCAAACCATTTTTATTACTGCTATGGCGGAACACTCCATAATTCGGATACTTTATCCACGGATGATCCGGCTCTGTACCATAATGATTCCGTATATATTTTTCTAACTCCGTTCGATTCATACTGCCATCTCCATTCCCTGGTTTATATTACTCTCCATATCGCCTGCAACCTTTTCAAAATCTCTTCCCATACATTATTCAAAAAAGTGCTTCTTACCGATTGACAAAAATATGGATTTGCAATATACTCTTAATTAAGAAGCAATACTAATAAAGGAGGTGCATTTTATGCAGACCAGAAACACCATTCAGCGTCAGATTGTATTGCAGGCAGTGAATCAGATGCACAACCACCCTACCGCGGATGCGATTTATGCCGTTATCGCGGCGCAGCATCCGACCATCAGCAAGGCCACGGTTTACCGCAATCTGAACCAGCTGGCAGCTCAGGGCGAGATTTTGCGCGTGCCGGTGCCGACCGGTGCCGATCACTTTGATTTCAACATCAAGCCGCATTATCATGTGCGGTGCACCAAGTGCGGCGGCGTTTTTGATGTATTTATGCCGCCTGTCACCAATCTCATCGACCGCGTGGAGGATTCCTCCGGTGTGGAGCTGCATCGGTACGAAATTCTGTTCGAGGGTATTTGCGGCGCTTGCCGGAAAGACTAAAAGAGCAGTCAGAACGGTCTGACCGTCAAGGGAGATCGGAAGAATAGGAAAAGCGGAGAAAGGATAACTATTATGTCAGAACTCAAGGGCACCCGCACCGAAGCAAACCTGCAGACCGCATTCGCAGGCGAATCCATGGCACGCAATAAGTACACGTTCTTTGCCTCCAAGGCGAAAAAGGACGGCTATGTGCAGATTGCGAAAATCTTCGAGGAGACCGCTGCAAACGAGAAGGAGCACGCGAAAATCTGGTTCAAACTGCTCAACGGCGGCATTGATGACACTGCATCCAACCTCAAGGCTGCCGCAGAGGGCGAAAACTACGAGTGGACCGACATGTACGCTACCTTCGCCAAAGAGGCGCGTGAGGAGGGCTTCGACCACATCGCAGACCTGTTCGAGATGGTCGGCGCGATCGAAAAGGAGCACGAGGAACGCTACCGCAGGCTGCTCAAGAATGTCGATGATAAGCTGGTCTTTTCCCGCGATGGCGACTGTGTATGGCAGTGCTCCAACTGCGGACATATCGTGGTTGGCAGGCAGGCGCCCGAGGTCTGCCCGGTCTGCGCGCATCCGCAAGCGTATTTTGAGCTGAAGGCGGAGAATTACTAACGGACAATGAACGTAATCGTTTACGTTCGCCTATGTGCGGCGGGCTGAGGGCAGCCCGCCCTACGATAACACGAGCAATCAACGCAAAGTATTACACCATAATCAATATGAAACGAGGGAGAAACAACCGTTTCTCCCTCGCTTTGTTTAGTTTGCAGACTGTACCGCAGCTTTCATGCTGCAAACGTACTTCTTGACGTGCGGCACGCAGTCCTTGCCGTACTTCGCGCAAATCTTAACGATTGCCGAGCCGACGATCGCGCCGTCCGACTGGGCGGCCATCTTTGCTGCCTGCTCGGGCGTGGAAATGCCGAAGCCGACCGCGCACGGAATATCCTGTGTCTCCTTGACCAGCTTCACCATTGCGCCGATGTCGGTGGTGATGTTCGAGCGCACGCCGGTAACGCCGAGCGAGGACACGCAGTACACGAAGCCGGACGCTTCTTTTGCGATCATGCGGATGCGGTCGTGCGAGGTCGGCGCGATAAGCGACACGAGGTCGATACCGTACTGGCGGCACAGCGGATCGAACTCGGCCTTTTCCTCGAACGGAACGTCCGGCAGAATGAGACCGTCCATGCCGATCTCAGCGGCAGTGCGGATGAAACGCTCCGAGCCGTAGGAGTACACCACGTTCGCATAGGTCATAAATACCATCGGAATGTCGGTCTTTTGGCGGATACGGCGCACCATGTCGAAGATCTTGTCGGTGGTCGTGCCCGCAGACAGCGCACGCACATTCGCCTCCTGAATGACCGGACCCTCGGCGGTCGGGTCGGAGAACGGAATGCCCAGCTCGATGAGGTCCGCGCCCGCGTCCGCCATCGCGTATACGATCTGCTCGGTGACGTCCAGAGACGGGTCACCGCAGGTTACAAAGGGAATGAAAGCCTTGCCGTTCCGGAAGGCAGATGTTATCTTGCTCATAGCTTACTCCTTTTTCGTAGGGCGTGACGACCTCGGCACGCCGATGGTAACGATGTGCATACGGCCTGCATGGCGCGCCGAGTCGTCGCGCCCTACGGCATATATTCAAAAACGATGCATAAATTTCCTAATCACTCATGAATGTCCTCGCCGCGGTAGCGTGCGATCGCCGCGCAGTCCTTATCGCCGCGGCCGGAGATATTGATAACGATGGTCTGGTCCTTACGCATGGTCGGCGCGAGCTTCATCGCGTATGCGACTGCGTGCGCAGACTCGATCGCCGGGATGATGCCCTCGATACGGCTGAGATACTCGAATGCATTTACCGCTTCGTCGTCCGTCACCGGAACGTACTCCGCGCGGCCGATATCGTGCAGGTAAGCGTGCTCCGGGCCGATGCCGGGGTAATCCAGACCGGCGGAGATGGAGTAAACCGGAGCGATCTGACCGTATTCGTCCTGGCAGAAATAGCTCTTCATGCCGTGGAAAATGCCCAGACGGCCGGTAGCGATGGTCGCGGCCGTTTCTGCGGTATTGACACCGCGGCCCGCGGCCTCGCAGCCGATCAGGCGCACGCCCTCATCCTCGATGAAGTTGTAGAATGCGCCGATGGCGTTCGAGCCGCCGCCGACACACGCCATGACAACATCCGGGAGCTTGCCCTCCTTTTCGAGCATCTGCTCCTTGATCTCCTTGGAGATGACCGACTGGAAATCACGCACGATGGTCGGGAACGGGTGCGGACCCATGCACGAGCCGAGGCAGTAGTGCGTATCGTCAATGCGGGAAGTCCACTCGCGGAAGGCTGCCGAGCAGGCATCCTTGAGCGTGCCCGTGCCGGTCGAGACCGGAATGACCTCTGCGCCGAGCAGGCGCATGCGGTACACGTTGAGCGCCTGACGCTCGGTGTCCTCCACGCCCATGAACACCACGCACTCCATGCCCATCAGAGCGGCAGCGGTCGCGGTCGCTACACCATGCTGACCGGCGCCGGTTTCCGCGATCAGACGGGTCTTGCCCATCTTTTTCGCCAGCAGCGCCTGACCGAGCACGTTGTTGATCTTATGTGCGCCGGTGTGGTTGAGATCCTCGCGCTTGAGGTAGATCTTCGCACCGCCGAGGTCGCGGGTCATATGCTCCGCAAAGTACAGGCGCGACGGACGGCCTGCGTAGTTGTTCAGCAGCTCGGTCAGCTCTGCGTTGAATGCCGGGTCGTTCTTATAGTGGTTATAGGCTTCTTCCAGCTCGATGACAGCGTTCATCAGCGTTTCCGGCATATACTGGCCGCCGTGTACGCCAAAACGTCCCTTGCTCATTGGTTTGCTCCTTTCACAAGCGCCGACACGCGGCGCATCTTGTCCATATCCTTTACACCGTCCGTTTCGATGCCGCTGGACAGGTCGAGCGCATAAGCGCCGGTCTGTGCGGCTCTTGGGACGTTACTTTCATTCAGCCCGCCCGCGAGAAAATACGGGTGGTTTACCTTGCCGATCAGCGACCAGTCGAACGTCTTGCCGCTGCCGCCGTAGGCGTGCTTTACATAGGTATCCAGCAGCAGATAATCCACCGGCAGGGTGTCCGCCTGCTCAATATCGCGGTGGGTCTCCACGCGGACGGCGTAGAGAATGGGCGCGTTCGTCAGCTTTCGCAGCTTCTCTATATAATGCACGCTCTCGCCGCCGTGCAGCTGGATGATGTCGATAACCTCATCGCGCACGAGCGCGGCAATATGCTCCGGCTCGTCGTTCACGAACACGCCGACCGTCTTAATCTCCGGGTCGAGGTGCTCCTTGAGCCGCGCCGCATCCATATCCGACACATGACGGCGGCTCTCCGCGAACACGAAGCCGATAAAGTCCGGTTTGGTTTCGTTCGCGGCCTCAATATCCGCTTTGCGGGTCAGTCCGCAGAATTTCAGTTTCATTTTGTGGCCTCCCTGAGTGCGTCAAGCGCCTGTTTCTTATCTGCGGCACGCATGAGGTACTCGCCTACCAGAACGGCATCCGCGCCGGTCTTTCGCAGTGCCGCCGCATCCGCCGGAGCGGAAACGCCGCTCTCGGCTACGAAAACCGTACCGTCCGGTGCGCCCTCGCGCAGACGGGCCGCGTTGCCGAGGTCAACGGTGAAGTCCTTCAGGTTGCGGTTGTTCACGCCGATGAGCCGCGCGCCCGCTCGAACCGCAGACTGCATCTCCTGTGCATCGTGCGTTTCCACCAAAGCGCTCATGCCTAATTTGTCGCAAATGCCGATATAGCCGCGTATCGTTTCGGTGTCGAGCAGTGTGCAGATAAGCAGCACCGCGTCCGCGCCGAGGACTTTTGCCTGATAAATCTGGTACTCGTCCACCGTAAAATCCTTGCGTATCATCGGCTTTGTGACGATTCCCCTAACCTTTTGGAAGATTTCGTCCGACCCGAGAAACCACTTTGGCTCGGTCAGGCAGGAAACGCAGTCCGCGCCGGCCTGCTCGTAGCTTTGCGCGATTTTCTCAAAGTCGAACACCGGGTCGATGACGCCCTTGGACGGGCTGGCCTTCTTGACCTCGCAGATGAACGCGCATTCTTTGCCGGAAAGCGCCTTCTCGAATCGGAAATCGCCCTGCGGGAGTGCTTCCGCCCGTGCTTTCATGTCCGCGAGCGAAATCTTCGCCTTGTCCGCCGCGACCCGCTCGCGGGCGTGCGCCGCCAGTTCGTCGAGGATCATGCCTTCGCCGCCTCCTGCGTTGCCGCTGCAAACCGGTCGAGTTTCGCGAGCGCCGCGCCGCTGTCGATAATCTCTGCGGCTTTTTTGATGCCGTCCGCCAGTGTCAGGCCGTCCAGACCGAGGTACAGCGCGATACCGGCGTTCAGCAGGATTTCCTCGCGCTTCGCGCCCTGCTCACGGCCTGCAAGGATGTCGCGGGTAATCTGTGCGTTCGCCTTGGGCGAGCCGCCGCGCAGCTCGTCCACCGTGCACAGGGACAGACCGTATTCGGTCGGGTCGAGTTCATACGGCGTCAGCTTGCCGTCACGGATTTCGCAGACCTTGTTCCTGCCGATAAGGCTTGCCTCGTCCATGCCGCTGCCGCAGACCACCATGCCGCGCGTTACGCCGAGGTTACTCAGCACCTGCGCCATCGGCATGACGAGGCTTTCATCGTATACGCCGAGCAGCTGCATAGTCGCGCGCGCCGGATTGGACAGCGGGCCGAGCACGTTGAAGATGGTGCGCTCACCCATGCCCTTGCGGACGGGCGCGACGTTCTTCATGGATTTGTGATAGCCCTGTGCGAACAGAAAGCAGATACCGGTGTCCGCAAGCACCTTCTCGTTCTGCTCGGGCGAGAGCGACAGGACAACGCCCAGCTCCTCCAGTACGTCAGCCGCGCCCGACTGGGAGGACACCGAACGGTTGCCGTGCTTTGCCACCGGCACGCCGCCCGCCGCCGCCACGAATGCGGCAGTCGTGGAGATGTTGAACGAGCCGACCTCATCGCCGCCCGTGCCTACGATGTCCATGACCGCGCCCTTCGGCTCAATGTGCGCGCCTTTTTCGCGCATGACCTCGGCGCAGGCGGTAATCTCGGTGATGGTTTCGCCTTTCATTCGCAGCGCTGTCAGGAGCGTTGCCATTTCAATGTCGGTCGCGGTGCCGTCCATCATTTCTTCCATCGTTGCACGAGCGATGGTGTAGTCCAAATCTCGGCCGTTGATGGCCTCGTGAATTGCAAGCTGAATCATTTATATCGACCTTTCTATCAGAGTGAAGAGTGGAGATTGGAGAGTGGAGAGATTCGAGCTGGTCTTCACTCTCAACTCTTCACTCTATTGCAGTTACTTTTCAATTTGCAGGAAGTTTTTCATAATCGTTGTTCCCTGCGGTGTGAGAATGGATTCCGGATGAAACTGCACGCCGTAAATCGGCATGGTCTTATGCCGCACAGCCATGATCTCTCCTCTTTCGTCACGGGAGATGACTTTTAAACACTCCGGCAGAGAATCCGGTGCAGCGACCAGAGAATGATAGCGCGCTACCATGGTCTTTTTTGCCAGACCCTTGAACAGCGGCTCTTCGGTATCCACCTCTACAATGCTCTGCTTGCCGTGCATGAGCTGCTGCGCGTGCTCAATTCTGCCGCCGAACGCTTCGCAGATGGCCTGATGACCGAGGCACACGCCGAGGATGGGGATGCTGCCGCCGAGCCTGCTTACCACTTCCTCGCAGATGCCCGCGTCCTTCGGATAGCCGGGCCCCGGAGAAAGGATGATGTGCGAAGGGTTCAGTCCCTCGATTTCGCTGACGGTGAGCGCGTCATTGCGGACTACCTTGATTTCCGGCTCGATGGCCGCCGCCTGCTGGAACAGGTTATAGGAAAAAGAATCGTAATTGTCGATCAGGAGAATCATTATCCGTCTACCTCCGATGCACGCTCGATGGCGTTCATAACTGCCTTTGCCTTGTTTGCGCTTTCCATATACTCGTTATACGGCACGGAATCCGCGACGATGCCGCCGCCCGCCTGTACGGTCACGATGCCGTTCTTCTTGGCGGCCATGCGGATGGCGATGCAGGTATCCATATTGCCGGTGAAATCCAGATAGCCGAGTGCACCGCCGTATACGCCGCGCGGCTCGCTCTCCTGCTCCTCGATGATCTCGCACGCGCGGATCTTGGGTGCGCCGGACAGGGTGCCCGCCGGAAGCACGGCTTCGATGGCGTCGCAGGCGTCGTACTTTTCGTCAATGTCGCCCTCGACCTGCGAGCAGATGTGCATGATCTTGGAATAGCGGTGGATCATCATGTAATCGGTGACTTCGACCGTGCCGATCTTGGAAACTCTACCGAGGTCATTGCGGCCCAGATCGACCAGCATGTTATGCTCGGAGAGTTCCTTTTCGTCGGCAAGCAGCTCGTTCTCGAGCGCCTTGTCCTCCTCCGGCGTTTTGCCGCGCGGACGCGAGCCCGCAACCGGGAAGGTGGTCAGGCGGCCGTTATCCAGTCGGACAAGCGTTTCCGGAGAGGAGCACATGATTTCATCTCCATCAATGGAAAGGAACACCATGTACGGCGAGGGGTTGGTGGTGCGGAGCACGCGGTACGCCGAAAGCAGGCTGTCCTGATACAGACTGGAGAACTGCCGCGACTGCACGGCCTGAAAGATATCGCCGTCAAAGATGTACTCACGGGTCTTTTCCACGATGTCGGCGTACTGCGCCTCGGTGACGTTGCAGGTGAAGCTCGGCCTGCCGGTTGCCTTGAGCGGCGGAAGCGGGGTCTGGTCGTTGATCAGCGCCGCCATGCCCTCGAGCGCCGCACACGCCTTGCCGTAATTCTCCATTACGCTGTCGGTCTTCATGTTGACGATGAGCACGATCTTCTGCTTGAGGTGGTCATAGGCGATGACCTTGTCGAACAGCATCAGGTCGAAATCGTCCCATGCGCCGCGCTTGATTTTGAGCGTCGGCTCCGCGTAGCCGAGCATCGCATACGCGAAGTAGCCGACGAAACCGCCCGTGAACGGCGGCAGACCCTCGAGCCGCGGTGCGTGATACTCGCCGAGCACCTCGCGGAGAACGGTGAGCGGCTTGTCGGTCGTTACCGTCTTGTTGACCGCACCCTCGAGCGTTACCGTGCCGTTTTTGCAGGTCGCACGGAGGATGGGGTCATAGCCGAGAAACGAGTAGCGCGCCCATTTTTCGCCGCCCTCCACGCTCTCCAGCAGGAAAAAGCGGTCGGAACGAATCTGCAAGCGGCGCAGCAGCGCGATCGGCGTTGTCATATCGGCGTAGATCTCGCGGCAGACCGGAATGGTCGTATACTCCTTCGCGAGTTCTAAAATCTCATCACAGCTTGGGGTAATCATTGTGTTTTCCTCCATTTACAAACAAAAAAAGGCTTTCATCCTATGATACAAACGTATCATGGGACAAAAGCCTGTTACTTCTGCGGTACCACCCAAATTGACGTACAAAAACGTCCACTCTGTCGTGTGCAAACACACACGCTCCCTTGATAACGGCGGGATTCCCGTCAGCCATACTCTCCCTGCGGATTTGAGGCTGCCCTCACAAGTCCATTCAGTAACGTCCTCTGCTGCTTTCCTCACACCACCGGAAAGCTCTCTGGAAGCACGGTCTCGCTCTTACTCACTCTTGTTCTGCGGTTTTGCTTTTTCTGACATCAGTATATTCCAACGATGAGAATTTGTCAAGTTGATTTTCTGCGTTTTTTCTCAAAATCCTACTTTTTCTCTATGCTATTTCGCAATGGGATACGACGGGCACACCGCGCCGAGCGGACAGCCCTCACACTTCGGGCTGCGGGCGGTGCAGTGCTCGCGGCCGAACAGCCCCAGCCGGTGGCAGAAATCGGACGACTCCGCCGGGTCGAGCAGCTTCCTCAGGGCGTTCTCCACCTTGACCGGGTCCTTCTCGTTCTTGACGAAGCCCAGCCGGTTGGACAAACGGATGCAGTGCGTATCGCACACAATGGCCGGTTTGCCGAAAATATCCCCGAGGATGAGGTTGGCGGTCTTGCGGCCGACGCCCGGGAGCTTGAGCAGCTCCTCCATGGTATCCGGCACCCTGCCGCCGTAATTGGCGATGAGCACCATGGCGCACGCCTTAAGGTCGCGCGCTTTGGTGCGGAACAGGCCGCAGGTCTTGATGGCCTCGGCAATCTCCTCCTCGGACGCATCCGCGAAGCTCTGCAGGGTCGGAAACTGCTTGAATAATTTTTCTGTCACAATATTGACGCGCGCGTCCGTACACTGCGCGGAAAGCCGGGTGGCGAACAGCAGTTCATAATCGTGTGTATAATGCAGGGCGCAGACCGCCTCCGGATAGACGGTTTTCAACAGCTCGGTAACGGTGGCGGCACGTTCTTTCTTAGTCATTTTGTTATCCTCTCTCCACAAGTTTTCCTACGATAATTGTAGCATATCGTCGAAAAAAGGGCAACTGTTTGCACAAAAATGCACAATGTAACAATTTCACTATAAACTGCTAAAGCGTTAACGCAAAAATCAGATGTTTGTCAATAGATTCCATGCGAAAAATGTGGTTTAATTATAATAGTAAATTCTTATTCAGCAGGAGGCTGTATCATGGTTCGTCAAGCAATGGACTTCGTGACGGCGTTCGACCCCGAACTCGGACGTATGATCGAAGCAGAATACAAACGACAGGCGCGCAACATTGAGTTGATCGCCTCGGAAAACATCGTCAGCGAGGCTGTTATGGCGGCAATGGGCAGCGTGCTGACCAACAAGTACGCCGAAGGCTATCCCGGCAAGCGCTACTACGGCGGCTGTGAGTGCGTCGATGAGGTGGAAAACCTCGCCATCCGCCGCGTGTGCCAGCTGTTCGGCGCGAAATACGCGAACGTGCAGCCGCACTCGGGCGCGCAGGCGAACATGGCGGTCTATCAGGCGCTGTGCAAGCCGGGTGATACCGTGCTCGGCATGAGCCTGGACAACGGCGGTCACCTGACCCACGGCTCGCCGGTCAATCAGTCCGGCCTGCTGTACAACATCGTGCCCTACGGCGTGGATGAGAACGGTCTCATTGACTATGATGTGCTCCGTGCCCTTGCCAAAAAGGAGCAGCCGAAGATGATCATCGCCGGTGCGTCCGCGTACCCGCGCGCTATCGACTTTGCAAAATTCGCTGAAATCGCACACGAGGTCGGCGCGTACCTGTTCGTTGACATGGCGCACATTGCCGGTCTGGTGGCTGCCGGTCTGCACCAGAGTCCGGTTCCCTATGCGGATGTCGTCACCACCACCACGCACAAGACGCTGCGCGGTCCGCGCGGCGGCGTCATCCTGACGAACGATGAGGAACTGGCAAAGAAGTTTAACAAGGCCATCTTCCCCGGCACACAGGGCGGCCCGCTCGAGCATGTCATCGCCGCAAAGGCGGTCTGCTTCGGTGAGGCGCTCAAGCCGGAGTTCAAGGCGTACCAGCAGCGCGTCGTCACCAACGCCCGCGTGCTCGCAGATGCACTCCAGAAGCAGGGCTTCGATCTGGTCGGCGGCGGCACGGACAACCACCTGATGCTCATCGACCTGCGAAAGACCGGCGTGACCGGCAAGGAGCTGCAGCGCCGTCTGGACGAAGTATACATCACTGCCAACAAGAATGCCATCCCGAACGACCCGGAAAGTCCGTTCGTCACCTCGGGCATGCGCATCGGCACGCCCGCTGTCACCACCCGCGGCTTCGGTGCGCCGGAGATGCTCCGCATTGCCGAATTCATCTGGCAGGCCGCAACCGATTTCGACAACAAGGCAAACGATATCCGGCGAAATGTACGCGATATCTGCGCAAATTTTCCAATTTACTAACAATTTTTGCCGATTCTCTACTATGGGAATCGGCTTTTTGGTTGGCTTTGTTCGGTTTGCATAATGCAAAATTACCTGTCATAAACCGTCGAGCAGATAAAGTTTTTGTAAGGTTTGAACAAAACGCTTGCCTTTTCCCGTCAGTATGCTATACTTAGATACGAGAGGGAGAGCAAATCCCGCCAAATGGCTTGGAGGAAATAACAAAAGGGGAAATGCAGTAATGGGAATTAAACTGAAACTGACCGGTCTCCGGCGATTTGTCCGAACCGAGGCCGAGATTGCGGACTACACCGCGCAGGTCGCGGCAGCGCAGGACACGCTCGTGAACGGCACTGGCGCCGGAAACGATTTTCTTGGCTGGCTGAATCTGCCGGTGGATTATGACCGGGACGAGTTTGCGCGCATCAAGCAGGCGGCAAAGAAGATTCAGCAGACCTGCGATGTGCTGATCGTCATCGGCATCGGCGGCTCGTATTTAGGGGCACGGGCAGCCATCGAGTTCGTAAACGGTCAGTTCTACAACCAGGTCCGTCCGGAGGGCATTCCGGAGGTGTATTTTGCCGGCAACAACATTTCGTCGTCCTACTTAAACGACATTATCAAGATGATCGGTAACCGCGATTTCTGCATCAACATCATCTCGAAGTCGGGCACGACCACCGAGCCTGCCATCGCCTTCCGCGAGCTGAAAAAGCTGTGCGAAAGCAAATACGGCAAGGAGGGGGCGCGCGAGCGCATCTTCGCCACGACGGATAAGGAGCGCGGCGCGCTCAAAAAGCTGGCGGATGACGAGGGCTACGAGACCTTTATTGTGCCGGATAACATCGGCGGCCGTTTCTCGGTGCTCACGCCGGTCGGTCTGCTGCCGATGGCTGCCGCCGGTCTGGACATTGACGCGGTGATGGCAGGCGCTGCGGCCTCCCGCGAGGAATATTCTCATGGCTCCTTGCACGACTGCGCGCGCTATGCGGCACTGCGCAATCTGCTGCTGTTCAAGGGCAAATCCATGGAGATCATGGTAAATTACGAGCCGTCGCTCGTCATGCTCGGCGAATGGCTCAAGCAGCTGTTCGATGAGTCCGAGGGCAAGGACCATAAGGGTCTGTTCGTCACCTCAGCGAATTTCTCCACCGACCTGCATTCCATCGGTCAGTTCATTCAGGACGGCTCGCGCATCATGTTCGAGACCGTGCTGTGGGTCAAGGAGCCGCGCTCCGAGATTACCATCGAGCATACCGAAGAGGACATCGACGGCCTGAATTATCTGGCAGGTCAGACCGTGCAGCACGTCAACCAGAAGGCGTACGAGGGCACGCTGATCGCCCACATGGACGGCGGCACGCCGAATATCATCCTCGAGATCGACCGCACGGACGCATGGCATTTCGGCTATCTGGTCTACTTTTTCGAGAAGGCCTGCGGCATTTCGGGTTACCTGCTCGGCGTAAATCCGTTTAATCAGCCGGGTGTTGAGGATTATAAGAAGAATATGTTTGCACTTCTGGGCAGATCGGGTTTCGAGGAGCGGAGAAAGTACCTCGAAGCGCGTGTCAAGCTGGAAGACTGAATCCCTTTGCTGTATCCAAGGAGAGAGCGTTGTGCTCTCTCCTTTTTATTTTGCGCGTATGCCAAATTGAGAATGGAGAATGGAAAATGAACGATACGGTTTTATTTGTTGCGGGCGACCAGTGGTCGCCCCTACGGTAATGCGTGTGCATACCGCCAACAAAGGGCGCGCATTGCGCGTCCTTGTAAACCATATGCACCGATAAACCACACAATGGAAAATGTCAAATCTCCACGCTCATTCTCCATTCTCAATTACTCCACCCTTGCGTAAATCCCGCCATTCCGGGTAAAATAAATGCGGTGATGAAAATGAAACTGCAAACTCCCGCAGTCTTTGCGCTGGGCGCGGCCGGCTATGCCACGCTTGAGCTTCTCTGGCGCGGACGCACCCACTGGACGATGGCGCTGACCGGCGGTGCGGTTCTGGTCGGTCTGCGGCGGCTGCGGCGGCGCGTACACGAGGAAAGCCCGCTCTCCCGCTGCCTGTGCGGCGCGGCATGCATCACGGCGGCGGAATATGTGGTCGGCTGCACGGTCAACCGGCATTTCCGGCTGCGCGTGTGGGATTACTCGCATGAATTCGGCAATGTGCAAGGACAGATCTGCCCGAAATACGCGGCGCTGTGGACGCTGCTCGCCGCGCCGATCATGCTGCCGAAATAAGACGAAAATGTATGCCTCTCCCCTTGCAATACGGTTTTCAATGGCTTATAATAGTGGTAAACTATGCAGAAAAGGAGACACACCATGCTGATTGCAGTCAATGCAGGAAACAGCCGCGTTTTGCTCGGCGGCTATGAGGAGGACGGACAGGTTTTTTCTGCCTCCATCGCAACCGAGCCCAAGCTGACGCGCGATGACTACGCCTGCAAGCTGCAGCAGGTGCTTTTGCTGTACGGCGTGAACGTGCGCCGCATCCACGGCGGTATTGTCAGCTCGGTCGTTCCAAGCATGGTCGGCGTGCTCGAGGGTGCGCTGCGCCTGCTCGGCATCCGCGATGTCATCGAGGTATCGAGCGGCGTCAAGACCGGACTCAACATCCGCTCCGAGCAGCCGCGGCAGGTCGGCTCGGACCGCGTAGCCGCTGCGGTGGCCGCCCGTGCCAAGGGAAAGCTGCCGTGCGTGGCGGTTACGCTCGGCACCGCGACCACGTTTACCGCGCTCGACGGGTCCGGTGCGCTGGTCGGCTCAGCCATCACGGCGGGTGTGCAGTTGAGTCTGCTCGCGCTCCGCGAGCAGGCAGCGCAGCTTCCGGCGGTCGCCATCGACGCCAAGGACGAGGGCATTCTCGCCCGGAACACGGTCGATGCCATGCGCGTCGGCGCGGTTTACGGTGCGGCGTCGCTCGTGGACGGCATGGTCGAACGCTTTGCGGAGGCGCTCGGAGAAACGCCGTATGTCGTGCTCACTGGAGAGCTCGCGCCGCTCGTCACTCCCTATCTGCGTATCCCGTTCGAGTATGATGAAAGCCTTGTGCTCGACGGTCTGCACCTGATTTGGAAGAAAAATCGGGGTTGAAAGAGATTTGGCAGCGAATTTCTATCGCTGACCACCACAATTTTTGTATTGCGCTGTACCTGTCAAAGCAGGACGGCAGCAGGAGGAATTACAAATGAATAACAAAACTACCAACGTACGGTATCTCGCGCAGCTGGCGCTGCTGGCGGCGATCGAGGTCGTGATGAAGCTGATGGGTCTGGGCAGCGTGCCGGTCGGCCCGCTGTACATGTCGTTCCTGACCGTGCCGATTGCTGTCGGCGCGATGAACATGGGTCCGACCGCCGGTGCGATCCTCGGCGGCGTGTTCGGCTGTGTCAGCTTTAAGGATGCGCTTGCAGGCGGCGGTATGACCGGTGCACTTTTCCAGATCAGCCCGATCAACACCTTCGTTCTGTGCGTTGTCATGCGCGTGCTGATGGGCTGGTGCGTCGGCCTGCTGTTCTGCGTGCTGCGCCGCATGGACCGCAAGAAGAGCTGGAGCTATTTCGTCGGTGCGCTGTCCGCGCCGCTGCTGAATACCATTTTCTTCATGGGTTACATCGTTCTGGTGTTCTACAAGACCGACTTCGTGCAGGAACGCGTGGCAACGCTCGGCGTGGCTAACCCGCTGTCCTTCGTGGTTGCACTGGTCGGCGTGCAGGGCCTGATCGAGATCATCGTCGGCTGTGCGGTCGGCGGCGTGCTCGCCCGTGCGGTAGCATCGTTCCTTGGTCAGCGTGCACCTGCAAAAGCAGAATAAATCATTGCTAATTGCGGCAGTTTCTCTCATTTTTCGCAGAGAAACTGCCGTTTTGCGTTCCCGGAAAACCTTTCCGCGCCCAGAGAATTTCCGTGCCGCCAAATGTCCGGCAGAATAGAAAAGGTTCACAGCGTTGTTTTCATGCTCCGCGCGGCATAGTAATAGCGGAGGTGAAAAAATGCAAAAAAATCACGCAAAACGCACGGCACTCGCCCTGTTCCTGCTGTTTGCGGTGACAGTCTCCGCGCAGGCGGCAAAAATCGCCGAGGTCATCCCGATCGGGCACACGGTCGGCATCAAAATGCAGGCGGAGGGCGTGCTCATCGTGCAGCTGACCGAGGTGCAGGGCGCGGACGGCACGCACTCCCCTGCGAAGGAGGCAGGCGTGCAGGAGGGCGATGTGCTGTGCCGCGCCGGTGAGACCGCGCTGCACTCGAACGACGATCTGCAGAAGCAGGTCGCGCTCTCGGCGGGACAGCCGATCAAGCTGACGCTCGAGCGCGGAGACGCGGAGAAAAGCGTCACGGTGACGCCGTGCAGGGACAAAACCGGTGCGTACCGCATCGGCGTGCTCGCGCGCGACAGTCTGGCAGGAATCGGCACGCTGACCTACGTTGACCCGCAGACCGGCGCGTTCGGCTCGCTCGGTCACGGCATCTGCGACAGCGAGACCGGCGTGCTGCTGCCGCTGCATGAGGGCACGATCATTCACTCGACGGTGAGCAGCGTGCAGCGCGGCAAGGCGGGTGAACCGGGTTCGCTGCAGGGCGAATTTTCGACCGAAAAACCGCTCGGAACCGTGGCGCAGAACACAGAAAGCGGCATTTTCGGCACCATAACGGACGATTCGCTGTACAACGAGCTGCAGTGCGTGCCGGTCGCGTCGGCAGACGAAATCAAAATCGGTGACGCGGAAATCCTGTCCAACGTGGACGGCGACAGCGTGCAGCGTTATTCTGTCCAGATTGTCAAGCTCTATCCGGCGAACGACGAATACGGGCGCAGCATGATGCTCCGCGTGACCGATTCGCAGCTCGCGGAGAAAACCGGCGGCATCGTGCAGGGCATGAGCGGCAGTCCGATCCTGCAGAACGGCAGGCTGATCGGCGCGGTAACGCATGTGCTGGTCGATAATCCGATGGAGGGATATGGCATTTCGATGGAGAAAATGCTGGCGGCAAGCTAAAATTGAGAATTGAAAATGGAGAATGGAAAATGCCGCTATCCTTGCGCGAGTTCTGTTCGCGCTGCGGCCGTAATGGGTTTGTCTGGCGTTTGGGCGGCCGTTGGCCGCCCTCTTTTTTATCTTTCTGAAATGCTTCTCTCCCCTATTTGATTGATTTTGTTGTCGAAAACCGCAGTTTTGCTTGTATTTTGTCTATTTCCGGGGAATTTTGAAAATATGCAGGAATTGTAAAAGCAGTCGGTCTGACCGGTCATTTGGGGTAAATCGACAGATTTTGTCGAATGCTGTCTGCAATTTTCTCTCCAAATTTTTACAAAAGGTCTTGCAAGTTATGGTAGTATATGGTAATCTATTGCCAAGAAAAAGAGATGAAATTTATCGGAAAGCTGGTTATGATATATGAATGAGAAAATGAGAATTTTACTTGCAGACGACGACACCGAATTTTGCGCACGCATGTCGGCGGTGCTGGACAGTGCGGACGATTTTGAGCTGGTCGGCATTGCGGAAAACGGCGAAAAGGCACTTTCCGCGGTCAATGAGCTGCGGCCGGATGTACTTATCATTGAACTGATGCTGCCGGTGATGGACGGCATGAGCGTGCTCAGCCGCCTGCACGAGCAGGACGGACCGCATCCGGCGGTAATGGTATTCTCGGCGTTTGCAAGCCCGCAGATTGGCGCGGAATGCGCGGCGCTCGGCGTGGATCTGTTCCTGCGCAAGCCGATGGAGCCGCAGGCGGTCTGCGAGCGGCTTCGCCTGTGGCGGACCGGTCAGCTGCGCGCGGTCAAGGCCGAGGAAAGCATGGCGCTTGAGCTCCGCGTGACCGAGGTGATTCATCAGGTGGGCGTGCCGGCGCACATCAAGGGCTACCAGTATCTGCGCGAGGCCATCATGATGGCGGTCGAGGATATCGAATCGGTCAGCGCCATCACCAAGGTGCTGTACCCGTCGATTGCTAAAAAGTTCAAGACGACCTCCTCCCGCGTGGAGCGCGCCATCCGGCACGCGATCGAGGTCGCGTGGGACCGCGGTGACATCGAAACCCTGCAGAATTACTTCGGCTACACGGTCTCGGGCGTCAAAGGCAAACCCACCAATAGCGAATTTATCTCGATGATTGCCGACAGACTGCGGCTGCAGATGCGGTTTGGGGCGTAAAAAAACAATCACCGCAAAACGAAACACCGGCGCAGACCATAACAGTCTGCGCCGGTGTTATTATTTAGATAATTTAAGGCTCGTCCACGATTTCCAGCTTGTCGAGCGCGAATTCCACGCACTTTAGGATCAACTCATTGCGTGTGCGTCCGGTGCGTGCGGCAACGCGATCAAGCTGTTTTAACACCTCATTCGGCATCCGGCAGGACACAACCGAGGTCTCTCCATAGCTCTTTTTTGCGCGAATAATAAACTTTTCTTCTTTATCCATAATCATCATACCTCTGTATTATTCTACCCGATTATTTGTAGTGTTTGTATATTACAAAGGTTTACAAGTGTAGTGTTATGTGGTATACTATCAGCAAAGAAACGGAGCTGAAGTAATGAACCAAACTGTAATTATGGCAATTGTTTTCTCCATCCTTATTATAGGATTATCAATTTTACTAATCAAATTTTGGATTGAATCAATAAATGAAAATGCTAAGGAAGAACAGAAAAACTTAACTCCTTCAAAATATCCTGATGGATTTACATGTACGAGACAGTGGAGAAGATGGCATTTTGACGACACGCATCAAAAAATCTGTGTATTAATGGAAAATATGAAATCAACCCTGACTTTTTCCTTTTCTCAAATAAAGGATGTATCTGTGCTCAGTGATATGACCTCTATGCAAAATGGTAGTCCTGTCGGTCGTGCTATTGTCGGCGGTATCCTCGCAGGCGGTATTGGCGCCATCATCGGTGTTGGCAGTGGCCTGTCAAATTCCGAAGCATGCAAATCCCTGAAAGTTCGCGTTACTCTATTTAACGACCAATTTATTGATGAACCTTTTATTGCTCAGCCTGTTAAAACATCTAGTGCGTTTTACAGAAATATCTGTGCAAGCTGTAGCGAACTGTACAGTACGCTATCTCAGGCCTATTATACTGGTCATCCTGATATTCCAAATCCCATCGAAGAAAGCCATATTGATCTGACCCAAGAAATCTCACTGCCGGATGGCACCTCCAGCAATCAATAAAGCGTGCAAAAAACCGCAGCGCCCTCTCGGGCGCTGCGGTTTTCAGGTGATATGCATTTTCCTTATGTCAAATCAATGAGCCAATCTCGGGCGGTTCCGGCTTTTTCGGCTCGTTACGGTTTTCCACGCCGAGAACCTCTGCGCGGATGTCCTCCTCGATCTCCTTCTTGCTGCGGCGGCGGTCCAGACGCGAAATATACAGATACTTCCGGATCACGAACAGGATGCCGATCGACAGCACGGCGATCAGGTTCTCGATCGGCGAGGTATGCTCGACGATCATCTGACGCGCGATGGCGAGGAGCATAACGTCAACCACCGAGTCGATGGTGTAGCTGGTGATCATCTTGATCAGCTCGATGCCGATGATGATCAGGCAGGCCGAGCTCATGCGCGCCTGCAGATACGCCGGATCACCGAACAGCTTGTTCATATCGGTCATGGCGACCATGCCGATGCCGGACACAATGCACGCGATCAGTATCACCATGCCAAGGGTGATCTCAACCACTGTTGCGGCGTTGGAGAGCTTGTCTCGAAAATCAGAATTCATGGCAGTCTCCCTTTCTCTACTCCTCATTTTTACATTCCCTTTTCTTCAGTTTTGTAATTTTTTATCAGTCTGTGTCTTATTCCTTGATATAAATTTAACATGGTTTTTATGCCTTGTCAATTATTTTAACAAGTTTTGTATGGTTTACTGGTTTTTCACAAGTTTTTTATGCACTTTATCCTCATTTTAGTTATTTTGCATAATAACTTTTTATTTTTGTTGTGAGAAATTATTTGCGTTTATTTTTTGACAAACTTATCATTGTTAAGCTATAATAATATTAGAGTAAACCAATAAAAAGGCAATGCCATGCAATCAAAGGCACTGCAAAGAAAATTCTTTGAAACGGGGTGGGCAAATGGCTAATCCGCTGTTGCAGCACTACATCAAGCTGACAGAATTTCTCGGACAGGCACTTGGACCGGATTATGAGGTTGCTCTGCATGATATGACCGACAAAAATCGCTCCATAGTAGCCATCGCCAACAATCACATCAGCGGCCGTGAGATCGGCGCACCGCTTACCAATGTGGCGCTCAAAATCCTGATGGACAAAAGCTACGAAACGCAGGACTACCGCCTGCACTACTGCGGCCTCTCTGCCGAGGGCAAGACGCTGCGCTCGAGCACAATGTTCATCAAGCACAACAGCAAGCTGGTCGGCATGCTGTGCATCAACTTTGACGACAGCCGGTATCTGGCCGCCAGCGAAAACGTGCTGCGGCTGTGTCATCCGGATATTTTTATCGACGACCATATCGCACCGCAGCAGGCCGAACCCGGTGATCCGTTCCCGCGAGCGGTTCCGGCAACGACCGAGAGCTTCCACAACTCGATCGACGCGGTGGCAGGCGATGCGGTCGGCCGCGAGCTCATCCGCCTCGGCGTGACCGCCGACCGTCTCACGCCGGACGAGCGCATGCAGATCATTGCTTCGCTTGAAAACGGCGGTATCTTCCTGCTGAAGGGCGCGGTCAAGGATGTGGCCGACGCGCTGCACTGCTCGCAGGCCAGTGTGTACCGCTATCTTTCCCAGATTAAAAAGGACGACAGCAATTCCGCTTCGGAATAACAAGATTAAAACTCAAACGGCAAAACCGGAGCGAAATTCTTCCGATTTTGCCGTTTTACTTTACTTCGCTTTAGTCTAATAGCAGGAGGAGGCTCTCATGTTTCAAAATTACATGCGCCGGTTGTTCTGGCTGATTCTGGGTGTTGCGGTCAGTTCGATCGGCATTGCGATGATGCTGCAGGCGAATGTCGGACTCGAGCCGTGGAGCGTGCTGCAGCAGGGCATGTCGCTGCGAACCGGCATGACCTACGGCACAGCGTCCGCTATCGCAGGCGCGGCAGCCATCCTCACGGCCGTGCTCTTCGGCGAGAGCTTCGGCTTCGGCACGATTATCAACATTGCGGGCTGCGCGGTCATGATCGACGCGATTCAGGCGGCGCACCTCATCCCGCAGATGCACGGATTGGTGAGCGGCATTGCCATGCTCATCGGCGGTCTGGAGCTGCTTGCGCTCGGCACCTGGCTGTACATGAAAAGCGCGCTCGGCAGCGGCCCCCGTGACGCGCTGATGGTCGCGCTCGCGCGTAAGTTCGGGCGGTCAGCCGGCGCGTGCCGCGCGGTCGTAGATGTGCTCGTAACGGTCATCGGCTTCTTTCTCGGCGGTCCGGTCGGTGTCGGCACCATTATTTCCGCCGTCGGACTGGGTCCGCTGATCAACCTCAATTTTGCAGCCGTGCGGTTCAAGCCCGCCAAGGTGCATCAGGAGAATGCGGCGGAAACCATTGCGAAAATTGCCGGAAAGCGGTAATTCTCAGGCAGAAGGGGATAAAGTCATTTCTTATTTGCGAAGCTGCACAGCTGCATCGGCACGCCGTCCTCCATGATTTTGAACCCAAACCGCTGGTAAAACGCAGCGTTTTTGCTCTCCTCGGGCACGATTTCGATATATTCGCTGTCATCGAGCAGGCGCACGAGACCGACCAGCCGGTCGCCGTCCCATGCGGTGTTCCCCCTCCTCTGCCCTATCATTATACCGAATGCGCTTGCGCGTCACAAGTTACTATTCAATTTATGAGTGACTTTTCTTTTGCATATGCACAAAATTCTCCCGTAAAAACACAAAAACCGCCCATAAGGACGGTTGATTGACAGGATATTGTCCGCATGCTATAATCAAATCAGCAAACGGTGAAAAAAGGTTGTTCCTCCCTCGATGAGGAGGGAGGTGATCGTGATATCGCTGTCCGAAGCACTGCTTCTGTTTCAGTTGATCGCCATGATCGTCTTTGGTATCCTCGGATACATGAAGAAATAAACCAACCGCACCCGTTGTAAAGAGCGGCTTTCTTCTCGACATAAAATCGATCTGAGGAACGACCGCTCGGTGCGAACGAGCCGCCGTTTGTAGCTATATTATAGCGCGGCGCCCCGGTTTTGTCAAGTGACAGAACCGGGGCTGCTGTTTTTCACGCTTTTTTGCAAAATCACATATTCTGTGCCCGATAATACGGAACCGGGTCTGTCGTGCCGAACAAGCCAATCCCGTCCATATCCTCGATGAGCAGCGTATCATCGGTTTTGCTGACATACAAATTCAGCCAAATATCGTCGCCGCTATCGGCTATGGACTGACACCAGTCGGGCAGGCTCCCTGCCGCCTCGGTATCGTACAGCGTGAACGCAACCGTGTACATATCGTACTGATCGGACGGATACGCCTCCGGATAGTAATACTCATTGGGGTCGTCGTACAGACACCACGCGCCGGCCGTGCTCTTGAATGTGCCGCCGTCCGCCGAGGTATACAAAATCGCCCATTCGTCGTTCGACTGGTCGTAGTGCAGACGGAAGGTATCGCTGTTATCAACCACTATGCCGCTGTCCGTGCCGAGAATGCTGCTGAGGTCCTGCTCCTCATCGCTGTAATCCGAATCATACTCCGGTGCAGGGGCATTTCCGAAGCTGCTCTCAATCTCCGGCACCAGATCATCCACCACAAACGCGAAGATAGCCGGTACGATCTGCAGCAGAGCGATAACAATTATCGCAATCACCACACCCTTTGCGCTGTTTTTCTTCGGCTTATCCTTGATGGGACGCGCCTTGCTCTTCGCCGTTTTCGCTGAGCTGCTGTTCTCAATCGTCGGATGATATTCGGTGTAGGTCTCGCGCGGCTTGCCGTGCCATTTCGGTTCGGGTCTCGTCATGCGGCCCTTGCTGCCCGCGCGTGCGCCGCACATCGGACATACGCGTTCCTCATCGTCAAAATGGATACCACAGTGCTGACATTTCACAGGACACACCTCCCTTTTACTATTTTAATCATACCAGAGATATGCCCTGATAGCAAGCAAAAGAGCACACTGTTTGGTGTGCTCGAGGCTGTCGCGAAACTACAGTTTCGCCGACAAGCAGGAACGGACCGTGGGCCGTTCCAAAGTCGTCCGAAAGTTCCTATACAGAAACTTTCTCCCTCCAGAAGTGTAAAAACCGAGATACATGCTCCCGGTTTTTACGAATTTGCTGTGCAAATTCTATTTTATACGTGCTGCCGCACGAAAAGTAAAAACGATAGATTGACTTTATCGACAGACTGGAGCACACCGTTTGGTATGCTCCTGCTGTTTATTCAAGATTTAATTTATGCACCAGAATCCACCGCGTAACGAGGAAATACACCGCGTCACTGAGCAGCGTAAATACGCAGCAGAACCGCAGCATGAGATGCGCTGCGCCCATCGGCGTAATGCCGCTCCACCAGACTTTCATCAGGTCTACGAACGGCTGCGGCACGGCATTGCCCCCGCCCATCATCACCAGAAGCAGAAGAACCTGCAGGGCGGTAGAAAGAACAACGTACCACACGACCGACATCAGCAGGCGGTGCTTGCCCGCCAGATGGCCGAGCGCCATGCACATATAGACGAACAGCGCCATGCCCGCAATGCCGAGCACCGCCAGCACGAACAGCTCCAGCCCGAACAGCAGGCCGCCGCTCCGCGCCACACCCTTTATCATATCGACAAACAGGGTGCCGAAGGACATATCGGCAAAAATGCCGATGCTGAGGAACGCCGACAGACCGCTCAAACCAATCATCACCACCGCGATGATGGTCTTGCTGAACAGGTGCTGCGAAACCGTCACCGGCAGGGTGAACATGAGGTAGCCCTCACTGCCGAGCAGGTTTTTGTAAAAACGCTGGATGAGGATGACAGCCGTTACCACAAATGCCGCCATCATCACGCCCATATACAGCATAGAGCTGATGGCGGGCAGCATAAAGCCGAACGTGCTGTTCTGCGGGATACTGTACAGCAGATGCGTGACGAACGACATGAGAATCAGCACGCCGTACAGCGGCAGACAGATGCGCGCACAGGCTTTCCACTCATATTTCAGCAGCTTTAACATGCAAACACCTCCCGGAACAGTGCGTCAACCGATTTTCCGTGTTCCTCACGGATATGGTCAACCGTATCGTGCAGCACCATCGCGCCTTCCTTGAGGAAAATGACCTCATCGAGCACACGCTCCACATCCGCGATGAGGTGCGTAGACAGCAGAACGGACGCGTCCTCGCTGTAATTCGAGAGAATGGTGCTCAGAATGTAGTCGCGCGCCGCCGGATCAACGCCCGCGATCGGCTCATCGAGCACATACAGCTGCGCCTTGCGGCTCATCGTCAGGATGAGCTGCACCTTCTCCTGATTGCCCTTGCTGAGCGTTTTCAAGCGGCTGAGCGGGTCGATCTGCAGCGAATCCAGCATATCGGTTGCCTTTACGCGGTCAAAATCCGTGTAAAAATCCGCAAAGAACGAAATCAGGTCGTTGACCTTCATCGCATCGTTGAGATAGTTTTTGTCGGGCAGATAGCTGATGATGCTGTGCGTGTAGGTGCCCGGCGCCTGACCGTCAATGAGCACCGAGCCGCTTGTCGGCTGCAGCAGACCGTTCAGCAGCTTGATGGTCGTTGTTTTGCCCGAGCCGTTCGGGCCGAGCAGACCGATAAACTGTCCGCGGCCGAGCGTCAGATTCAGATTATTGAGCGCGGTCTTTTTACCGTAGTTTTTTGTCAGTCCCTGACAGATAACCAATTCGTTGTTATCCATTGTTCTTCTCCTCCCCACTGCGTTTCTCCAGAAGCGCCACAATGTCCTGCTCGGTGAAGCCAAGCTGGCTCATGCCGGACAGAAACTCCGTGATGCGTTCTCCCGCGATCTGCTCTCTTACCTTACCAATCATTTCTCTGTCCTCCGTTACATAGCGTCCGCTCGTGCGGTTGGTGAACATCAGGCCCTCGCGCTCCATTTCCGCAAGCGCACGCTGCATGGTGTTCGGGTTGACACCCGCCTGAGCCGCCAGCTCGCGCACCGGCGGTACCTTTTCACCCGCCGCAAGCTGTCCGCTGACGATCTGCTCGGTCAGCTTTTCCACAAGCTGTTGATAGATCGGACGATCCCCCCGCAATTCCCATTGCATAAGCTCTCTCCTTTCGTTTTATTGTATTATGATAATAATACAAGCATACAGATTTGTCAATAGCCTTTTCTGAAATTTTTCTGCACCGCCCTGCGGAGTGCGCGAACTGCGTAAGCGGGTTCGCCCCTAACGGGCGGCTCCTTTTCCTTCACCGGCTGACCGGGGCACGCGAACTGCCGCAGGCGGGTTCGCCCCTAACGGGCGGCTCCTTTTCCTGCACCGGCTGACCGGGGCACACGAACTGCCGCAGGCGGGTTCGCCCCTAACGG
>OODK01000580.1_pt1 | contig 31291 bp, 41 predicted proteins | sample 1671371 | NCBI WGS metagenome assembly OODK01 (sample SAMN06348150, study PRJEB24527) | human gut metagenome | biome: human gut; feature: ankylosing spondylitis patient; material: feces | host: Homo sapiens | place: China | collected 2015-10 | reverse complement strand
CGGTAGAAGATGCTGCTACTGCCTTCATGTCGGCGTAGTCGGCAGGATTCAGACCCGCAGCACCAGCTGCGTACTTAGCCGTAGCCATGCTCGATGCAGCGATTGCGTTGAGAGCGGTCGGAGATTTCTGGATCGCCGCCATAGCGGTAGAGGAAGTCACTACCGCATTAAGGGCGGTGCTGTTGGCGATGATTGCCGTCATAGCGGTAGAAGAAGCAGCCACTGCGTCAATATCCTTATACGCCGAGCAGGACAGGCCCGCCAGCGTAGCGATGGACTTGCCAACCGCCAGCTTGCTGCCACCGGCCGCGCGCCAGATCAGCGGGTTGTTGGCCATCTCCTTGCAGCGGGCGGAATCACTGAGCAGATCGTCCCAACCGGTAAACTCGTAAAACTGGTGCAGCCACGTTTCTACCGCATCGTCTGCCACATCACTGCCGAGCAGCAGCTCAAGCAGCTTGTCGCTGTTGCGGTCCGGCAGATTCACCGGAACGCCCAGTACGACACTCACACCACCGAGGTTGGCGGCAAACTCCTTTGCGTGGGTCGGATTGGACAGAATTGCCTCCATGCGGTGTACGCCTTTTCGGTAATTACTTTTGAGTGCGCTCATATAGGACATAAAGTCCGACTGATTTACGCCAAGCATTATCTCTCGCCTCCATATTCAATCGCTACATAGTTAATCTTGATTGCGTCAGCCGTGGTCGTCGTACCGTTTACCAACGTGGCCGCACTGTGCGACGGATTGGTACCCGTCGAGCCGCCGGTGTAGTAACTGCCTGTCTGCAGCTTCCGCAGACAATAAAGAAATCCCTCGGCGGTAATGTCCTTGACCAGTACAACGCCGTCAAAGTCCTCGGCCTGACAGGTCACCTGCGGCACACCCTCAAACGCCTCGCGGAAATGATAGGTATTCCATCCCGCGCCTGTGTTGGTGATCGTGCCGACCTCCATCTCGGTGTCCTGCAATTCACCGGTGCCGCTGTCGCTCTCGCCGCCGATCATGCCGCCGAGCTGGTCAGCGGTCAGACGGCCGTCCTTATCCAGCACCGCCGGACCTCCGGGCTGACCGAGCAGGGTCAGTGCGATAGCACCAATCTGCGCCGGCGTGACCTTGTGCGGATTGCCGGTGTCCTTGACATGCGCCGCAAGCACGTCGTTAATTGCCTTAAACAGTGCAGCGTGCGCCGCTGCCGAGGTGTTGTGATCGTTTATCGCACCTGCTTTCTCGGCGCCGAGTTCTGGGGCAGTCAGCCCGCCGCCTTTCACGGTCTTTTTGACCTCGGCGGCCAATTCCGTGGTCTTTACACGCGCTGCAACTTCGTTGTCCAGCTTGTCCCAGTTGGCGTTAAGTGCCTGTTCGATATTAAACGTGCTCGCGCCGTCCTTGTCCTTCTCATACTCAAACAGCCCGAGATTTTTTGTTGTTTTGCTCACTGTATCACTCCTCAAACGCAAAATCGCTGATGGGGTGCGACTGCAGCTCATCGACCGTCATCGCGGACACCTCGCGCACCAGCAGCCAGCGCCAGAGGAACTGCACCGCCAGATGGCACGGGATTGTGCGGTCTACCGCCTCCTGCAGTGCCGCAAGCTCAGCCGGTGCCGGGATACCGTACGCGCCGATAAACGTCAGCAGAACGACGCCCTTTGCAAAGCCGACGGAAATCTCGCCGTTTTTCCACGAGTCGCACACACGCTGAATCAGGTCAACGTCGCACTTGCCCGAGCCGCGCCACCGTGCAATCAGCGCCGTGCGGCGCTCCTCCAGCGTGCCGGTGGACGGCAGTCCGGCGTCGCGCTCCTCGATGGCAAGCGCCCACGTCATGCTGGCAGGAAACAGCTGCTGCGTAATGTCGAGCATCTGCTCGCGCTGCGTGTCGTCGAGCGACTGGATCGCGGCAAGCAGGTCGCACACCCACTTGTCCGTCCGGTACGCCACCGGCAGACTGCGCAGCATGTTGTCAAACTCAGCCATAGGTGATCGTCACCTCGCCCAGTACCGGACACTCGCGTTCCGCGATTGCAATATTCACGATGCCGCCGGACACTTTCAGCCCGGCGTAATCAATCACACCCGGCGTGTCCATGATGGCCGCGCCGATCTGTGCATAGCTGATGTAGTCCTGGGTAAAGACCGTGCCTGCCAGATAAGCCGCAACGCTCTCCTTGATGCCGGACGTCAGGATGTCCTCGGTCACGGTGTCCGATTTGGACACCGTGCAGCTGACCGTGATGGCCTTGCCGGTCGCGGCAGTGACAAAGCACTGTGCACCGATGGGCGCTTGTCCCCTACCGGCTCCCTCGCTGTCCGGGTCGATGTAGTCCTGCACGGATTTGACCAACGCAGGCGACGCCGGCTGACCGGCGTTGTCGGCAATTACCACGTCAACCGTGTTCGCGCCCTGTACGCGCGGAAACACCTTGACATGTCCGACACCGGCCACCTCGAGTGCCCACTGGCCGTAGTGGTAGATGTTGCCCGACGTGGCAGGCGTGCGCAGTACGACCAGATAGCGCGCGTAATACTCGCTGTCGGATTCTTCTGCGTAACCGCCGCCGATCGGCTCAGGGTTATCACACGAGGCAATGCCCTGCACTGCCACCGGCATCTGCGTCACGCTGTGCGCGGGCAGGTTGCCCGCCGTGCCGTCCACCGTGCAGGTAACCGGTACAGTGCCCTCGCCCTCAATGGCTACGGTCTCGGTTGCGTAATACTGGACACCGCCGCCGGACTCAAACAGCGTGCCCTGCTCGACCGTGCCTGTGCCGGTGACGGTCAGGCTGCCGTGGGCAAAGGTCGCGGCCTTGCGTTCCAGGCCGGAGCGCGGATAGATATAGCGGTCAAGAGCGCTGTTGTGCAGGTTTTCGGGGTCAAGCTGCTGTTTGGCCTCGTTGATAGTCTCGTCCGTGCCCTCCATCCGTAGGCTGACTGCGGCTAAAAGGTCATAAGTCGGGAAACCGATGGTCTTTTGATAGCTTTCCGGCATTGCGGACAGCATCTCGTCTAAAATCTCACTCGCTGACATACGTCGTCACCTCCTCGCTCTCTCCGGTGTGCAGGCGGACCGTGAAGCGTACCTCCACGCCGCGCCGCATGCGCGTAAACTTAAAACTGTCGAGCGTCCGGATCGCCGGACAGAACGCGGCGGTCTCCCGCACGTTGCGCTCAATCTCGGCAAAAATCCAGCCCTCCGGCACGCGCCGGTCAAGGCTGACTGCCTCCACGCCCGGCTGGGTCGTGCCGCTTGTCCGGTAGATCGGGATTGCACCCGGTTTCTGGCGCAGCATCAGCTCAAGCCACTGCTTAACTGCCTCAATGCCCTGCCGCTCGACCAGAGCGCCGTCCACCAACGGGAAACTGCCCGACCTGCCGTCCTCATGGAACACAAACGCCGGAGAGCGCCCAATGCTCTCCGCGACCTGCGCGGGCAGCTCCTCCGGGATAACCGGAAACACATCGGCCATAGCCGACACCTCCTATAAAGAATCTAAAACCAGCAGCTCACTGCCTTGCAGAATGGCTGCCGCCTGATTGCCGACTTTCCACTCTTTCGCCCGAGCAGTCGCGGTCATAATCAGGCCATCTCCCGTGCTGAACTGAAATTCCTTGCTTACCACAGAAAAAATCAACTTGGGCGTTACCTGCAAGACCTCGGCACGATACCAGCCTTTGGGTAGGCTCTTTGCCGCTTTTCTCGCGGTGTTCTTGATGGCCAAAGCCATCTCTGTATCCCATGCCACTGGCACGCACTCCTTTCCACATCTTCCACAGTGTTATCCACAAGTATACAATATCTTGTGTTATCCCCACGGCGTACAGAAACCGGAAATCTCCGCGTAACTGCGAGTAACACGCTTGACAGAGTTGCTGCAATTGCCCTCAACGGTTTCGCAGCTTGATGCTCCGGCCGATATTACAATGCCGATATGCCGGTCGCCCTGAATCATCAGATCGCCCGCCTTGGGCTTGTAACTGCCAGCCGATTTGTACTTGCCGCGTGCCTTGAAATAGCTGGTCATATCGCCAACGTAGCCGTAGCTTGTCGGGATAGGTGCGCCGGACTTATACGCACACCAGCAAACAAAATAAACACACCAGGCGACACCGTTGTGACCGGCCCACTGGCCGTACTTGTTGATGTCCTTGCCGGACTCCTTGTAACCGACCTCGCCCAGTGCCGTGTTGATAAACGACACCGCACTGCCCGAGCCGCCGCCCGATCCGCCGATGATCGCAGAGCCGTTTTTGCGTCCCCAGCGATTGCACTCGGCGTTGCTGCTCATCAGAAGGTCAAAGTGGTACACGCCGTTCTTGATCTGGATCGCGCCGCCTCTGTCGTTGACCGTGTAGGTCGTGCCGTCGAGGCTTGTGCCCGTGTCGCGCACCGTGATTTTGGTGCCAAACGGCACAGACGGCGGTGCGGCGCAGGTTTTCTTGCTCGGGTCGAGCCTGTTGCCCTGTGCATCCAGATAACCGCCCTCCATCGCGTTCGCCGCCGGATAATAGGCGGTAAACAACGCCTTGACGATCGTACCGCCCGAGCCGCTGCCACTGCCGCCGGACAGATCGGGCAGGCCGAAAACCTGCACCTTGTCCGTGCTAGCGGCCTTGATGGCTGCCGCGTCAGTCTTGCCCTCGGCAGCGGCTCGCACCTGCTCGAGCGCCGTGATTTCCAGCGCCATTGTATGCCCTGCACCGCCGTAGTGATGCTCCACGCGCGTGATCCGGTAGTTGCCCTTGATGCCAAACGCCGGAGAGTTAAACCGTAGAACAACGCCGCTCTGTACCTCATCACAGCCCCAAATCTCGGAGATAGAGCGGGTCTGCCCTACCTTGTCAGCGTTTTTCAGCAGATTTTTCACCATCTGCCCAAGCACAGCCGTGCCGGGGTTCTCGGTCACGGTCTCGATGTGCTGCATAAACCCGAATCGCTTGATGGATGCCGCGTTGCTGGCCTGTGCGCCGATGTACGCCTTGCCGTCGTCCTCGGCGGCAATGACAACAGCGTTGTAGGTGTCCTCAATGCTGTCCTCACCGCTCACCTGACCAAGCGCCCAGGTGATGTCAAATGCGGCGATATTTTTCGCCGGCTTGTGGTATGCCTTGATAGGCGCGGTCGGCAGTGCCTCCACCACCAGACCACTGTCACCGACCCTGTGGCGATAGCCCTTGCCGGTCGCGGCGGTGCAGGTGTCCAGCACATCGCTGATAATGTCAGCGGGCGTACTGCCGGTCCACAGCTGCGTGATTTTGGTCGGCAGGCTGCACACCTTGCCGACCGTTACGCCCGCCTTGGCACACGCCTTGCGGATCACCTGATTGGCTGCAAGGTTGTTGACCTGCAGCACGATTTCCGACTTGTTGAGATACCAGCCGCGGTCATAGGCGGTAACACCGCCGTCCAGCGTCACCGTGATAATGATGCCCGAGAACACGGTCTTGCCCTGATTGGTCACGCGCACCTTGTCGCCCGGCGCAAGCGCCAGCTTAGGCGTGTACTTGTCCCACGAACTAATAAACGTCTTAAACGTCAGCTCTGCCGCCAGCGTGTCGAGGTCGTCCGTCAGCGTCATGTCACTGGCAAACGCGGTGATGTCGCGCGGCTGGGCGGCGTCACGGTACAAAATCAGCTTGTGGTCATCGACATATCCTGCCGCCATCGGCGCACCTCCTCATTTGATAAACTTGTATTCTGTGACGGCAATGCTGTACTCCAGATCGCCGTTTTTTCGCACGGTAACATCAAAGCTGTCAACCGTCACCGGCATGTTAAGCCGTGCCGCCCCCTTGCTGTCGAGCACGATCAGGCGAAACGGCACCTTCTTGTCGCGCCACCGGTCGAAGAAATCGACATACGCCCAACCATCCGCAGACGCCTCGGACGGCATGAACGAGTACCGGCGTACCGGCAGCAGTGCCGTCCACTCCATGTGCCGCAGACCGAGCGTGCCGATGCGGCGATAGTCGCGGCTCAGGCCCTCGTAGGTCTCGTGGTGCTGCTCCGGCTGTGGGATTGGGAAATCCGGCGGACAGTGCGGCAGCGTCCAAACCTCCTCGTTGTTGTTGACCGAGATGATAATCTTGTACACGCACCGCACCTCCTTATGTGTTGCCGAGCGCCGCCAGCACCTTGCGGCCGACGTACTCACCGACCTGCTCGGTATACTCACGGTTGCCGATCACGTTGCCCTGGATGTTGACGTTGACCGTCACGCTCCGACCGCCTGCCGCCTTGACAGACACATCATGCGGGATGATCTGCGTGCCGCTCGGCAGGTTCATAATTTCACCGCCACGCTCGTTGACTCTTGTAAAGCCGCCGCGCCAATAGGGCGTGCCGGTTGCCTTGCCGAGTCCCGGCAGGCTCAGCAGGCTGCTGGGTGTCGGCTTAGGTATCGTCGTAGTGGTCGAGGTCGTGGTCTTGACCGGACCGGCCGTTGTAGTCGTTTTGCTTCTGGTCGTTGTCTGGGTCGTACCTGTGGACGTGCCCGAGCGATTGCCCGTTGTGGCATTGTCTACCCACTCGATAGCATCTCCCAGTACACCCTTGGCACCCTTGTACAGACTGCCCAGGATGGGGATGCTCTCGATCTTGTTGTTGAGCCACGACAGCTTGTCTCCGACCCATTCCAGAGCCGTCTTAGCGGCGTTTTTTACCTTATTGAACGCACCGGAAAAGGCAGTACCGATTTTGATGCTGACATCCTTAAACTTTTTCCAAAGTTTCTGCGCTGTGTCCGTAATTTTGTCACCAAACAAAAGCCAGACGGCAATCAAGGCCTCAACAGCCAGAATGATTACACCGATAGGGTTTGCATTCATCGCAATATTGAGTCCAGTCTGCGCTGTGGTTGCTGCACCTGTTGCTGCAGCCTGTGCACCTGTAACGCCGATCATCGTACCGATAGTTTGAATGCAACCGCCAATATTGCTGATTGCATCCGTAAGGCCTGTATTAAACTGGGACAGCTTAACCATGCCAAAAGCAATGCCAAGTAGTCCTACAACCGTTTTTAATTCCGCGCTATGATCTTTACAAAACTGCATGGCATCTTTTGCCTTATCCAGCGCATCGCTCAGCAGGTCAATGCCGCCCTTTGCCAGCTCTGCCGCTTTCGGGATGCCGTCAGATAGTTTATCGGCGAGAACCGTAAGACCGCCATTTTCCACCCATGACTTAACCTTATCAAGCCACTCTCCGATTCTTTGCGCTGCTGCACCAACATACTTATCTACCTGCGCCTGCAGATTGGATAAATCAAGTCCACTGATCCAAGTGGAGAGGTCTGCAGCTTTTTTGTAAATCCAGTCCAGCGCCGAGCCAGAGCGGATGGAACCGTCCTCGGCAGCACCGGCCAGCACCCACAGCTGGTTTTTCAGCTTGGAGCTGGTGTCGCCCACCTTGGCGAGCATCTCGTCCAAGGTCGCATGATTACGCCGCGCATTGACTACCTGCTGGTTGTTCGCATAGAAACTGTCAGCGGCCTTGTCATAGGTCTTGGAGAGCGTATCCATGATCAGCTGATTGCGTTTGCTGACATCGGTTGTTTTCTCCAGCTTGGCGTTAAAATCATCCTCCAGAATACCGACCCAGTTAAGCGCATCCGCAAAAACGCCTGTCACCTGACCGGTTCGTGCGGTTTCATTTGCGGACTCAACTAATCCCTCGATTGGCAGAGAATCGCCAAACGTGCCGTGCACGCCTGCCGCAATGCGTGTCCATGTAGCTACATCCTTTTCGGTTTTAGCCATGTTGGCAAGTAGCTGAGAGGCTTCGGTCGCGGTGTCCGTATCGCCAAGAATAGCATAAAAATTGCGATAGCTCTTGCGAGCCACATCGGCGGAAAAGCCCGCTGCCTGAAATCCGGCGTTGAGTTTGCCCTGCGCTATGCGGTATTCCTCGGTCGCGCCGTCCAACGCAGCAAATCCAACAGCAATGCCCGTAATGCTCGCAGTGATTGCCAGTGCTGACGTTTTTGCGATATTTACAAGCCCGTTAAAGCCTTTTTTAGCGGTATCCGTCAGCGCTTTAACCGACTTATTTTTAAACGCTACCACACTGCGCGTAGCGGAGAGCATACTACCGTCGATAGCTTTGCCTGACTTTTTAGCGTTTTTTGCAGCTTCAACCAATCCGCCTGACAGTTTATCCTGCACCGTCAGGACGGTGTTGATAACCTTATTTTTAGCCACTGTTCCGTCCCTCCTCCGGTGCATATGCGCGGCAGACTCCTGCCGCAATCAGGTTTATCATATCCTCGTACCAGCGCGCCCGCCCGACTCGCAGCACCGCACGGTCTGCGTAGCTCATCTGCCGGATTTGCTCCGGCGTGATGCCTCGCGCCGCGTAAAATGCTGCAAGGTCGAGCACCGGGTCGCGCTCAATCAGTTTTTTGCCGGGTCCTCATCCTCATCACCGGCAATCAGGCCGAGCCAGGTAAACAGGACTGCCGCGAGCTCATTGACCTCGCGGACATCCATCAGCACCCAGATAACGTCGTACGGGTCGGTCACGCCGAGCGCGGTGTGCAGCTCCGGGTCCTGCAATGCCGGACAACAGTCGTAGATCAGCTGTGCGCCGATGTTCAGCATCTGCGCCGGCTGCTCTCGTGCAGCGAGAAATGCCTCATAAGCATCCAGCTGTGCGGTATGCCCGATCTTAACAAAATCAAGCAGCTGACCGCCGACCTTAAACTGAATGACCTTGGCTTTGTCAGCCTTGCGCTGCTCGGCTTTTGCCGCCAGCGCGTCCAGTAACTTCTTGTCCATGCTTTACTCCTTCTTAAATCGTCTCAAGAACCTCGAAGTGACCGAACTTGAACGGCACTTCTTCCTCGATCTTGCTCTTCTTCTCGAACTTGGCGAGATACATCTCGTCGATAGTCACATCGCGGTACGCGATGCGCTCGACCTTGTTCGTGCCCTTCTGCTCGAGGGCAGTGATAATGGTCGTCGTCGGCATCTCGCCGGTCTGGAAGGCGTCCGCCATCAGCTTCAGCACTTCCGAGTCGATCTTGAGCATCGTAAACGTGCCCTCGCCGGAATAACCATTATAAATGCGATAAGTCGCAGGGTCACCGCAGTTGTTGACCTCTTCAAAGTCGCCGGTGACCTTCGCCTCCACGCTCTGGAGCGTGGAAAGGCGCTTGCCGTTGAACCACATATTGCCCTGATTGGAATGGAGCACGCGATTCGGGTTAAAACTATCCATATGTACCTCCTTATGCCATCGCGATCGGGAAAATCAGGTCGGTCATACTGCCGAGAATCTTGACGTTCGCCGTCAGGTACACCGTCCTCTTAAACGGATTTGCCTTGACGGTATCATCGTCCCAGTCCGCAGCCTCGCTCTTGCCGGATGCCACCCACGCCGCGCGCTGCGCGTCCGTGTCGATGGCGGCGGCGTTCGCGTAGTCCGGGTCGAGGATATTCTGCTGCATGAGCTGACGGAAGTACGAGCTGTTGAGCGCTGCCACCAACATCATCTGATTGTCGCGGCTGTTGCGGTAGTTGCCGAGATACGTTTCCCGGAATGTCGCCGCAATGTCGTCCTTCATCATGTCCATTGCTTCCACGGTTTCAATGAACTGCATATCTTCGGTTTTGGTCTTGCCGTCCGTGGTCGTCATAGAGTTAATGCCCTGCGCGATACGCACGGTATTGTCCTCGCTGTTAACAAGGATAAACTTGCCGGTGCCAAGCGCCGCATCGTTGTCCTCGACCTCCTGCACCTCGGACAGATTGGAGCACTGATAATTGGTGCTGCCTCTCGTCACGTTGCAGACGGCGAAAATGCCGACAAGGCTCGGCAGATACGCTACGCCGTCCTTTTCCCCGCGATCATCGGAGAACGTGACCTTTTCGTTGATGAAATTGACCACGTGCATATCATCCGGCAGGGTCGTGAGGCCATAGCAGACCGCCTTGTAGGTTTGCTTCTTGGTGTTGTCCTGCGTTTTGACCCACGCGGACAGCGCCAGACCGTCAGCGGCACTCTGACCGGCAATAGTCAGCCAACCGGTTTTTACGGTTTTGCTGATCTCGGTCAACGTATCGGCCAGTGCGCCGTCCGAGTCCGCGCGGAACACGTGCATCTGGTACGGCGCAAAGCCGAGCAGGTCGCAGATGGCGTTGTAGTTGTCTGCGGTGTACAGGCTTTCGTCAGCCTGCGCCGCAGAGAGATCAGCGTACTGCTTATGCGTGAAGCTCTTATCCGTATCGTCGCGCACGATCAGGATTGCGATGCCGCGTTCCGAGCGTCCGATGAGCGACACAGCTCTCTGCTCAAAGCTGATTTCGATTTTCGGCATTGTAATTGCCATTGGTTTTACTCCTCCTCTCAGTATTCGAGGGCTTCCATCATTTCTCCGGTTTCGGCGGCGCTCTCGCACCAGCTGAGTGCAAACTGGAGCACCAGCACACCGAGCGATATAGTCGTGCTGACCGTATCGTCCGGCACCAGCACGATCTCGCCGGTGTCGATACCGGTTTCAAGTGCGGCGATCAGGCGTTCCGCCATCTCACTGCACTCCTCGAGGTACTCCACCCGCTCGGCGGGATAGTACCAAACGTCCACGTCGATCGACCGCTCCCGCGCACCGCCGCAGGCGGCGTTTCCTTCGGCCGGGAAAATGTCGATCTTGAAGGACGGGCGCACCACGGGTTTGTCGGTGTCCGATTTGGACACCGGAACACCGGGTGCTGCTTGCTTTAACAGCGCGGTCAGTGCCGCGCGTACTTCTCGAATTGTCATATTTTATCTATCAACTCGTCAACCATATCCTCAGCGGCCGACTCAAACTCCGGTTCAAATTCCTCAGCAGCCTTAGCAAACACCTTTTTGCCTGCCTGATAACTACCCTTTGAGCCGTCACGCAATTCCGGCGTCCAGCCGTCCTCAATGAGATGACCGATTTTATCCGAGGAATATACGCGGATGCGCATCTCGTCATCTCTCTTGTTGACCTTGCCGCGCTTGATGCTCCGGTGATAGTCGCCGGCCTTACGGTCATACTTTGGACGATGGACGGCTGTACGGCGCACATCAGCCCGGGCACGCTGAGCCGTTTTCCGGCGCAGCTTTGTGCCGCTGGTACGCAGCATCTTTTTCTGCGCTTTCAGCATTTCTTTCGGCTGTGCCCCCAGACGTTCCGCAAAGTCCATCAGTTCAGAGCAGTCAAATCCGTCACGCATCTTCAACCACCAGCTTCAGCATGACCTCCAGACGGTCGCGGCGCTTGTAATGCGGCTGCCAGTACAGCACATCGTACCGCTGACCCTCGTAGACAAAATACGTCGCCGTGGTCAGTCTGCACGAGCGCGGCCGGATGGTCAGCTTATGCGTAACCTCGGCGCGAACCGTATCGCCCGGCAGGGTTTCGTTCCTGCCGGACATGACAGTCAGCGCACCCCAGATCTTGCCGTCCTCGGTGTACTGCCAGCAGGTTTCGCCGATGTCGTTCTCGATCTGGTGCTTATTAAACACCGTCAGGCGGTGTCTGAGATCATTGGTCAGCGCCATTTGCGCCCTCCTTTTCCGGGTATCGGCTGGACATGGCGATGTGATTGAGTAAGGTCTGCACGGTAAACGGCACCTGTGTCACGCTCGTGTCCGTGACAGGCGTGCGGTTTTCGTACCAGTGCGCCGTCAGCTGGAGCACAGCCGTGTCGAACAGCTCATCACTGTCCGACGGCGGCTCCTTGCCGGTCATATCCCGGACGGCAGTATCTGCCGCCCGGATCAGACTCTCAATCAGCTCGTCCTCGTCCGCATGGTCGATGTGGGCGTACAGCTTAAAGCGGTCGAGCGTCAGCATCAGGCGCTCGCCTTCACGAGCTTGCGGACCGCATCGGCCTGGCTCGGCTTGCAGTCGAACATCGCACAGCCGAGGAACAGGAACGCATTGGTCTTGACGTCAAACGTCGAGGTAATGGTCACGTCCTCCGGCATATTGCCGATGACAGTGGACAGGTCAGCCAGATACGCCTCGTGGTCACCGATGCGCTCGTCGATGAGCACCGGATAGCCGTAGATGTAGTAGCTGCCGCCCTCGATGCGAACGAGGTCGTTCTTGGACTTGTCCTGCAGCGGCATAAAGTCGGTGAACAGGGTCTTCTTGCTCATCAGGAACTGTGCGCCTGCATCGTAGCCGCCGGGCAGCAGTGCAATGAGATCGAGCACGTTCTGGTTGGTCAGTGCGGCAGTCTTGCCGACAGTGACCGAGTTGGTCGCGCCCCAGGTATTCGCCTTCTCGATGCCGGTGCCCTGATCCGTGCCGGTGCCCTTGATGATGGCGTCCGAGATCAGCTTTGCGATCTTCTTCGCCAGCATATCGGTCAGCCAGTTTTCGAATACATCGAGCGCCATCTGCTGTACAGACTTGGAGATCTGCACGAGCTTGGTGATCTCGTACGCCGACAGGTTGATCTTGGTCAGACCGGTGTCGGTGGCAGTGATAGCCGCATTCTCGGTGTGGTATTCTGCATCCGCCTGCTCGCTCTCAACGGCAAAGGTCACATTGCCCGGCACGCGCAGCAGCGTTACCTTGTCCAGCAGCGGTGCGTACTGGTGCACCTTCTCGATGATGGTGTTCGCGGTCTGGGTCGGCACCAGCGGACCGGCGGAAGCCGTTGCGGTAGACCATGCACGCTGCTCGGTTTCGGTCAGCTCGTTGTTTGCCAGCGTTTTCAGCCATGCGGAGCGGTATTCCTCGCTCGAGCGGTCATACTCGCGCTGCTCCGGTGCGGTCGGCTGCGGCTGGAACGTGCGGATTTCGCCGCCTGCGCCGTTTGCGATCTTGTTCAGCAGATTGCGGCGCTGCTCTGCCTGTCCCAGCAGGGTCTTGCGCTCCTCGAGCAGACTGTCGGTTTCCGCGCTCAGCGCGTCAAGGTCTGCACCCTCGCCGTCCATCTCGGTGCGGATGGCTGCCAGACGCTCCTCGATCTCGGTCATGCGGTTCTTGCCTGCAAAAAACTGCAGGCCGACCTGATTGCGGAAACCGCCGAAGATCGCCTGCTTGTTCTGATTCTTGCTCATTTACTTTTCCTCCTTTGTAATACCATAGGTTTTCAGCTTGAGTTCCAGCCTGCGACGCTTGTCCGCCTCCGCGTGCTCGCGCTCGGCCTCCGCCTTTGCCCACGAGCGTGCCGCAATACTGGTGCCGTCGTACGCCGGAATATCCACCGCCGCCACATCAAACACCCGCTTGAAACCGGTAATGCGGCGCAGATGCTTTGCGCGGTCATATTCCTGCTTGTTGACGGTGAACGCGAACGACATCTGATCCAGATAACCGCCCCGGATTTCCTCGTAGAGCCTCCGCCCTTCCTCGGTGCCGGACAGGTCAGCCGAAATACGCAGACCGCGTGTGTCCACGGTCAGCTGTAAGGTGCCGTTCTTGGTTCGTGCCACGGGTTTACCCCCATGGTTATAATTCATCACGACATCGCGCATCTCCGCTCCCGTAAACGCGCTCCTGTCGATGACTTCCTTGTATTCGATACCGTCGTACTCGTACAGCACGGTCTCCTCGTCAAAAACCGCCGCGTACCCTTCCACACGGTACTGCTTATCCTCTTCCCCCGTGTCCAGCGCCCGCACCTCAAAAGTGCGGTAATCACGGGTTTCCGGTGTGATCGCCATTGTCGCCCTCCTTTGACGTATCGCCCACGGCGTCCAGATTGGACACCTCTGTGTACTCCTTGCGGATGTAGTGCTTGTCGCCGCCCTCGACCGGCGACATATTAAAGATTTCCAGACCCTGATTGTGGGTCAGAAAGCCGCGGTCGAACAGCTGCGTCACGACATTCAGCTTGGTCTGGTTGCTCGCATACTGCAAACGGTTCGCCGTTGCGATGATGGACGCACCTGCCGCGATTTCCTCTGACGTAAACGTCATAGCCGTCAGCACCAGCGACAGCTGAATGGCAAACGGCTCGATAAATCCCTCGTAGTAGGCGTTCCACTCATCCTCGTTGTAGGTGTTGGTGAGGATTTTCTCATTGGTGCCGAAATACTCGAACACACTCGCGCGGATCAGCTCCTGCTGCTTGGGATTGACGACCATCGCCGCCGACTCGATCTGCTTGACGTCGGCGTACTTGCTGTCGAACATGGCAACGCCGGTCGCATTGCCGGCCAGATTGTCCCGCGCAAAGCGTTCGCGCTCGGCAGTGATGTCCTTTTCCTTGAGGTTGCCGTTCAGACGAGCCAGGAACCGAATGGTCGTAGCATTCTTTATGCCATTGATGATGCCCTCGGCCTGCGTCTGCGCCATCTGCATGGTCGGCAGGAGCGGCCGGTTGTCCGAGCCGAAGAAATCGTCCTCGTACTGGTGCTGGGTCAGGATACCCGCTCGGTTCAGCTCGATCGCGGCCTTTTGACCGCCCCAGAAGCTGTACTGCAGATACGGCTCACCGCCGTACTCACGCACCGAGGACTGCTGCGGCAGTACCGGATAATACCCGATCAGCCGACCGGCGCTGTCCTCCATTGGCACGATAAAGGCGTTGTTCTGCACCAGATAGATGGTCGCCAGCCGCGCAAGGAACTTGCTCGCATCCATAAACGGATTGGGCTGCATCCCGAGCACGCGCCGCAGATCCGGCCGGGCATCGCCCGTCACCTCGAGGTGCAGCTTGCTGCAATGCCGCGCAAACGCCGCAATCGCCGCCCGTGTCAGCTCCATCTCGTACAGACCGCCGCGATAAGTCGTGTAGACCGGCTGGTAGGCGGTCAGTGTCTTAAAATATTCCCTCGGTGCTGTGCCGCCGGGCGGCCTCCGCGGGAACAGCTTTTCCAAAAGCCCCAATGTACTTACGCCTCCTCGTTCATCGTTACATAGTCATCGTAGTGGTCCTGCAACACCTTGTACGCGCAGATCAGCGCGACCGTGCCGTCAATTCTGCGGCGGCTGTCCGTGATCTTGACCGGCTGAATGTTGCCGTTGATGTCGGTGCGGACCTCAGTGTTGACCATGCACCACTTGTCGATCGGGTTGTTGTTATCGACCACCAGACCGGCGCCGAGGTCGGCCTTGAGGTCCTTCATCGGCTGGGACAGCGACAAGGGGCCCTGCCGCACCGGTATCATGCACTGTTCACCAAACTCGGCCTTGAAGCGGTCGAGCAGGCTGTCGTCAATGTGCCACGGGTCGTAGCCGATGTAGCGGACGTACAGATCGTCCTCCTCTTTCAGTTCCAAGAACCAGTCGAACATGACCTGCTTGTCCACCTTGTTGCCCGACACGGCACGCATCAGGCCGCGCTTGACCCACAGGCTATACGGCACACTGTCGCGCTCACGGCGGTTGCCGGCAGCCGCATCGGCATCAAGCACGCTCTGCGGCAGCCAGTACATACTCCGGCGGTAAATCTTCGGGTCGCCCGGCCGCTGACAGATAGCCGTTGCCGCCGCAAGGTCAATGCTGTCTGCCGCGTCCATGCCGCCGATGGCATAATCAAACGCAATGCTGAATGTTTCCGGATTGGAGCACTCCGCCCAGGTCAGCCAGCTTGTCGCAGCGTTTTCCTTGAGGTTGAAGTCCTTGACCAGCACAGTCGGCAGGAAGGACGGGTCTGCATCCGCCTTTTTGACCATGCGCCGCAGGTAGTCCACCTTCTTGATGGTACCAAGTCCGGGATTGGCCTTGATCCACATTTTCTCGTTGAGGTATTCGTCCCGCTCGTCCAACTCGTAGATCCATGCCAGGAACGTGTCATCGTCAATCGAGCCGTCAATCACACCGGCAGCATACTCGTACTGGGCATCGAAAATGCTCTCGCGCACAAAGCCGTTGGTCGAGATGGAGAACAGCAGCGGCTGCTCGCGTGCTGACATGGACTGTTTCATGTCATCGTAGATGGCGCGGTTCTTGATAGCGGCCAGCTCGTCCACGAGTACGCCGTGGGCGTTCAGACCGTCGAGCGTGTTGGTGGCCGAGGCCAGCGCCGTGATAAAGCCGAGATTGTACGGGTAGTACAGGTCACTCTGGCGCTTGCGGATAGCCGCCGCCAGCTCCGGCGACTGCTTTCGCATATTGACGCAGGCGTTAAAGCTCTTCGCTGCCTGCTCCCGCTTGGTTGCGATGGAGTAAATCTCCGGTGCACCCTCGCCGTCGTTGACGAGCAGGTCGATTTCGATACCAGCGCACTCGGTCGTTTTGCCGTTCTTACGTCCCTCTACGATCATGCACTCCTGATACTGCCGCAGACCGGTGTGTGCATCGACAAAACCGAAGATCGCCTGCCAGCGTGCTTTCTGGAACAGCTCCAAGCGCAGCGGTGCGCCGAGCTTACCCTGCGGCTGCTTGCAGAACCGCTCCACAAACTCAATGTGATGGTTTGCCAGGGCTTCATCGAACACCCACGGCCGGTACTTCTCCGGGTGACGCAGCTTGTCGAGCAGGACGGCACACAGCGTTCTGACTTTGCGGCATGCGGTGATTTTGCCGGTCAGTACCAGACAGGTGTACTGCTCAAGCCAGTTTTCACCCTCCGGTGCCGGTGTTTTCTTGGCTTCGCGCTCCATGCGCTTGACAAGACGTTCTCTCGCCTGTCTGGGGTCTGTTTTGGCTGCCGTACTGCTCACCTCCTCCGGTTTCGCCTGCTTTTGCGCTCTGACGGACGCACCCGGGCGATCCCATTGCCGGATGTGCCGCCGTATCCTTGCCCATATACTCGATATGGGTGGACGGAATGGCAATACCGTCCGTCACAGCGCAAAAACAGAAAGAGCCGACAGCACCATCTCTGGCAGTCTGTCGGCTCTGGACTCCAAGGCCTCTGGCTCTCGTTGTTACTTCTCGTTTTGGGTGTTCAAATTGGACACCGCTTCCCGCATTTTCCGATGCGGGCACTCCGTTACCTGTGATGCCCGCGTCCAGGCGCTTTCGCAAAATCCCTGGCTGTTGATCATCGGGCAGGTCAGCGGACAGATCGTGCGCTTTCCCATCAGCCGATACGCCTCCCTGCGGCCGTGCGCTGCCACTCAGTCAGGGCATTCAGCTCCCCGTTGGACTCCGGCAGCAGGTCGCACAGCGTCTTGATGACCGTGGTGTAATTTTTGATCATCGTGTTGTACACTTCGACCTCCGGAGACTTCTTCGTGCCGAACTGATTTTCGCCGTTCTGGTACTCGGACACACAGCCGTTTTCGTTGATGGAATCCCGTAAATCCTCCAGAGTTACGGCCATAAAAGCCGCGTTATCCATGAGTTTTTCGGCGGTTTTCCGCTTGTTTTCGTCCATTTTTGCAAAGACTTCTGCGAGCTTCTCGCGCTCGCGTTTTATTCTTGTTTCGGCCTTCGGTTTTCCCATGCCGCACCTCCTCTCAACTACACCCCTCCTGCACCCGTCACTCGGTGAAATTTGAGTGGGGGGTGCGGTCTTCCGCCGGTCAGCGCCGCGGCTCGAATGGGGGGAGTAGGTTTCCGTCGTCATCAAAGCCGCAGCGTGCGCCGCTGTGCTTTGCCATGTGCTCAATGTCGTGGCAGTGATGGCACAGCAGCTCGAGATTAGACCAGCCGAGCGTCCGTGCCGGATCGTTCATGTCCTGCGGCCGCAGTGCCTTGCGATGGTGCACGATCAGTCCCGGCTTGCCGCATCGCTCACACAGTCCGTGCTTGCTGACCATGTAGGCCTCGCGGGTGTCGCGCCATGCCGCCGAGTTGTAGAACGCTTTCGCCCAGGGCTTAGCCATGGTCGTACTCCATCATGTCATGCAGCGCTGCTGAACTGCTGGCGATGATCTTGTTGAGCCGGACAATGCGCTCGGTCAACTTGTACCGTCTCTCGAAGCTCGGCTCAAACTCACGCTCTCGCAGCAAATCAAGCCGCCGCTGCCGCAGCCGGTCGAGGTTGCGCTTGTACTCAGGTATCATCTCGCGCACCGTTTGCACGCGGCTCACCGCCTTTCTGGCAAAATAAAAAGCCGACGGCGTACACTCCTCACGGGAATGTTACGCAGTCGGCTCGGATCTCGATGGATTCTGGCTCACGCCGTCAAAATCGACGACGGACTCGCTTTTGCACTTTTCGCACCACAGTGGGAAATGCCACAAGTGGGTTTCGTTCAGCGTGACCTGCACGCGGGTCGGGCGTCCGCATCGCGGGCACACGATTTTCTTCTTCTGTTTATGATTATACACTCGTTTTCCGCTCCTGTCTACCCTTTCGGCGTTGTTTCTCCGGCCCTCTGTCATATGTTATAGACAGTTCCAAGCCAGAATCAACGCGCTTGTGACTGCGCGCTGTCTTACTATTATAATGTATGGTTTTCGGCATCAGGTATTTGATGTACTTGCAGCTGGCGACCTCGTTCCGGCCGCCGCCCTCATCGAGCACCTGTGCTCCCGGCGGTGCATCAACGGTCGTGCCGTCGTCCACCCATGCATAGGTTGTGACCGGTCGGTCAAGGTTGCGGCTGCCGACAAACTGCTTTTTGCCGTTGAGGCTGGCTTCTCGGCGCTCTTTGGTGAGATAGCCAGCCCAACCGTCGTATCCGCGCTCGCGGATGTAGTTGAGCTGGATGTCATCTCCCCAAATCCATAGTGACCGCATCAGCTCCAAGTCACCGCCTGCGGCGTTGATGATAATGTGCGCGTGAGGCCGGTGGTCTCCGTGCCTGCCCTCGAGCACATAAATGTATTTCAGATCCGGCAAACCTCGCGCCTTGCGGTAGGCCCGCATCTGCGCAAACACTTTGCCGAGGTGCTTGCGTGTCACGTCGGCGCTTTCCGGCAGATCTGCATCTCGATAGGTGACGGTCAGCACCAGATCGGTATCATCAAAGTTGGTTGCCATCAGCATTTCCAGTTTGCGCTGCGCCGTGTTGGCGTTGGTGCGTTGGATCTGCTCCTCCGTCACCTCACGGATGCGCTTGCGCTCCTGCTTGCTGGCGTTTGGTCGCGGCACCGTGTAGGTGATGTCCCACACCAGCCGTCCGGCCCTGATCGTCTTTCTCCTCTTCATTTTCCCTCCAACGGTGTCCAAATTGAACACCACAGCGGACGAGTTTCCCCGTCCGCGTGTAGTTTTATAGAATATCCGCGATTTTACGATTTGTCAATCGTTATTTTCGAGGCGGATGTACTTCTCGCCTTGCTCGATTAAGACATTCGTTTATATAATCGGCTGCGTGCATGATTTCAAACTTCTCTGTGTCGGTAACGATGAAAAGTTCACCGTTACCATCTCGAATCCCATGTTTTTCTCCGTTTGACAACTCAATGTCAATCAGAGTCATATGGGCTGGAAGCGTGGCTTTGACGAATTCCGCTTCGTCGTTGTGCTCACCGAGTTTAAAACGATAAAACATCGTTTTCCCACGCAAAATCTCGTTTAGAAATTTTACATAGTATTCGGCACGCACGCTGACACGCTCTCCGTTTTCCCCAACGAACTGCATGTAAAGCGCGTTTGGGATGTAAACAGGTTCGAAATCTTCTAATCTCATGCTTATTCACCTCCGTCCATCTTGGCACCGCACACAGGGCAGTAATTCCAGTTGTTCAGGTGATACTCACTCTCTGTCAGTGCGCAGCCGCAGTTGGTGCACCTGACAGCTGCGGCACCACTCGGGAACGTATATCTCCCGGAATCATCCCACCGCCCATGCACCACTGGAGCAACATCGGCGGCTGGCGGCGAGGCAACAATCTCCATTGCCATGGCACCGTCGGAACCGTCCACCCATTTCGCCGCCATCACCGCTCTTATGGCAGTATCCCGCTTAATGTACTCAGCCATTATTCCGGGAACACCTCCGTCCACGAGCTGACGAGGATATTTGCCTCGCATGCTTCATCGTCCAGATCCGGGAAGAACCACTTGCCGCCGCGGTAAACATACTCACCGTAGCGATTAGCGCAGCCGCACAGCTTGCACAAAACCCGAGCACCTTCCGGCGGCTTTTCCTCGGTGTACTCACGCCAAACGCTGCCGCTCTCCCGTCCGCAGATCATCTCGAACGGGTCAATACCGACCCACTCGGCCAGATCAAAAAGCACGTCGATGCCTGGCACGCTGGTTCCGAGCGGATCCGGCCCCCATATCCAAGTTGAGCTATACCGAGCGCGAAAGCCTTCCAAGTCACTAAAGTCTCGGATGTCTTTGCACGCCAGCGCAAACCGGATGTTGCGCCGAGCCTTTGCCAACGGCGAGGCGTTAAACTTTGCAAGCTCCTGCTTGTGCTTCTCCTCACGCTCAGCTTTGCACTGCTCCCGATCAATGCGCTGCTTGACCTTGCCGCACACGCGGTCACAGTTGGCGGCAAGTGAGCACTCATGGCAGCAGCCCTCGCAGTGCCCGTCTTTGACCCATGCGGCACGCTTGTCCGCTCCGGTGCAAGGCTCTATGCAGGGCGATGCCTCCGGGCAGGTCAGCGGTGTAAAGTCAAATTCCGCCGCCTTGCGATGCGCTTTAATTTTCTTGGCGTCTAAATTCCAATAGCGGTCCTTGTACGCGCCGTGCAGCTCCCTTTGCAGGTCCGCATCGCACTGGCTCAGCTCGTAGGCGGCGCTGTCGTTAATGCGGTGCTCCCGAAACAGCTCTTTCCACTCGTCGGTCAGGCCGTTGTCGATCGCCTTCGCCCTGGCGATCTGGGATTCTGAAGTTTTGAGCACCTCGGCAACATAACTGCGCAGCTTGCCCGGCAGCTCGACCACGCCGCGGGCCTGCAGGTCCTTGAGCGCGGCCTCAATCTCCTTGGCGGCCTGACCGGTGTACTCAGCGGTCAGACCGCCGCCGCCGCGCGCCATGGTGTTGGTCCAGTGCAGGATCAGCGTCTGGATGGACGGGTCAAGGTCAGCGTCAAGCACGATACAGGGTGCGGTCTTGCAGTCGAGCAGCGCCAGTGCATTCCGGCGGCGATGTCCGGCGAGCAGTAAGTACCCGCCCTCGGTCTTGCGGCGCACTACAAGCGGCTGCTGCAAGCCGATGACCTTGATGGACTCCGCCAGCTCGTCAATGCCGGTCTGCGCGTAGCTGTTGTTCTCGTTTTCCTCGATTTCGGCGAGTGGAATCTGCTCCACCCGCATTTCTCCGGTGTCCGATTTGGACACCGCCTCGCCCATCAGCTCCGCAAGGTTGAATTTCTTAGCCATTACAGTCCCTCCATAATCTCTTCTACCCATGCCCGATAGTCACGGGCAGCCGCCGAAGTCGGCGACCAGCGCGTTACCGGTTGGGCGGCGTAGGTGCTCTCCGTTACCTTATCAGTGCGGCGGATTTTTTGTGCAAACAGCGGGATCGGGCTGTGCTCACGCAGCCACTCCTCACTCTGGCGCGTTGCGTCTGCATTGTGCCAGATCGTCAGCAGACCACACACGGAACGGAAGGCAAGACCGGTGCTTCGCACGCTGGCGATTTGGTCGGCGAGCAGCCGCATACCCGACATCTCAAACGCGCCCGGCTTGATCGGCACGAAGACCATATCACTGGCAGCAATCGCCGAGATGCACGGCAAGCTGAATGACGGCGGACAATCGAAGATCATCACGTCGTACGCATCATCCTCGACCAGTGCGTCACGCAGATCGGCGTACACGCGGACCGCCTGCTTGCGGTCAATGTCGGCGTCCAGGTCCACCGAGGCCAGCTGCATGTCGGACGGGATAATGTCCAGATCACGGTAAATGGTGTGCTGGATGACGTCCTCGTAGTAGGCCGTGCCGCCATCGAACAGGTCGGCGGTGCTGCAGGCGTCAGGCACTACGCCGATATACTGGCTGGCGTCACCCTGCGGGTCGCTGTCTACCAACAGCACGCGCTTGCCATAATCAGCCGCCAGAATGCCTGCGAGGTTTACTGCGGTGACGGTCTTGCCGACGCCGCCCTTCAAATTGACTATGCTAATCGTTTTCAAGATGTTTTCGCTCCTTTTTCGTGTTTCAGTGGTGTTATTTCGTTCGCGGACCGTATTTCCGCATCGTAACACCATGCTTTTCGAGCACCGCTCGCACCGTTTTGCTTGAGCGGTGCATACTTGCCGCCACAATTGCAAGCGGCATTGTCTCGTACATTTCGCAGATTTCCTTTTCTTCCTTGTCCGTCAACGGTATGCGCGGACCTCCGGCCGGTCTGCCGCCGTTCGGCGGCGCAGGCTGGACTTCCTTGTGGGCCACGCCGCGTGCGTCGCGGTTCGCTGTGTAGACAGTTTCACGGTAGCTATACGGCACGCCAAAGACTCCGGTGCCGGACACCTCAACCGTTTCGTAGATGCCGCGCGGGTGGCGCCAAATGACGCGGCGCTCACTTTTATTCATATTCCACCTGCGACGTCGATGCCTCACACTCGCGCTTGATGGTCTCATCTTTGATCATATCAGCGAACATATCCATTATAGCTAATCCCAGTTTATCGCCGAAAACCTCCACAGCGATTGAGTGCATCGAGATAAATGCACGATGCAAATCTTCAAATAATTCGCGACGGCGGCCTTCGATAAGCTGAGTGGAGGTGCCGTCATTGTTAATTTTAATTTCGATCATTTTACTCTCTCCTTATGTCTTTTGATATATCCCAGTACCGCGCCGATGGCCTCGGCCCTCTCACGGTATTCCCGCCGCATTTCCGGCGGGCAAACCTTGCTCTGCGCATACAACCGGCGGCGCTCAAACCGCAGCCTTGGGATTGCTTTTCTTAGCTTCATGCTTTTTCTCCATTCTGGCGGTCTGCAGGATCACTTCCCGCTGGCCGTCCATGTACTCGGCAAACTGCTGCAGGTTGCCGTCAAAGTCGAGCCGAACCTTGCCGAGCCGACCTTCTTTGTTTTTCAGCACCTGCAGGCAGCGCTCGTTCGGTGGTGCGTTTTCTTCCTCGTTGATGTACAGCGCCAGCACGGCATCGGCGTCCTGCTCAATCTGACCGGACTCACGCAGATCGGTGAGCGTCGGTGCTGCGTCAGGTCTTGCGGTTGATGCACGGTTGAGCTGACTGAGCGCCACAACCAGAATGCCGTGTGTCTGCGCCATTGCGTGCAAATCTAGAGAAATGCGCGTTACCTGCTCAAAGCGATCCTTGCCACGGCCGGTCAGCTGTTGGAGATAGTCGATAAAGATAATCTTGTGCCGGCGCTGTAAGGCGGTCGAGAGAATATCCTGCACACTCCAGCCGCTGGCCGGAATGAGTTCAACATCGCTCTCCATAATCTCGCCTTTGAGCCGCGCCACGCGCTCCCATTCTTCCTGCGTCATCTCTCGGCGGTTGATACGGCCGAAGTCCACGATTGCACGGTTGGCAATGATGCGGTTGGTCAGCTTGGCCGGTGATGTTTCCAGACTGTAAAAGCCAACCTTGTCGTGCCGCCCCATGTGTACCGCCATCTGCAGAGCCATTGCTGTTTTGCCCGCCGACGGTCTGCCGGCCAGCACGACGAAATCACCGTAATCGCTGTACAGGCGGCCGTCAAGGCGGCTAAATCCGTAGCTGATAAACTTGCGCTTGGTGGATTGCTCCTCGACGAAGTTGACCAGTGCGTCCTGCATCGTTACGATCTGAACGCCCGACCGCTCCCCTGCTGCGGCGCTGGCCTGTGCGATCAGCTCGCGGCCCTCATCGCTGGTCTGAATCTGAGCCAGCCGGTCCGCCAGATCGTGCAGGCGGGTCACTCGGGTCTGCTCCTGCATCGCAGCAACATAGGATTTCCAACGTCGGCCGGTCAGGGTGACTTCCATGCAGGCGAAGAACAGCGGCTCGTATTCTTTGCCGACAGCCGCGCGAAGCGTGACTGCATCAAGCGGCTTGCCCGCGTTGAAAATCTGCCGGGCTGCCAGATATACGTTGCGCAGTTCCTCGCGAGTGAAGTCCTGCTCGCTCGTTGCTGCGAACAGCTCACCAGCAATCTGTGGCTCGAGCAGCAGTGAGCCAATCACGCTGTATTCTGCATCAAGCGGTGCTACCATTCTTCCACCTCCTCTGCTTTCTTCCGCGGCGGCTTAGCTGCCGCCAGATTATCGTACTTGCCCTCAAGCACCTTGACCAGATTATTCTCGTTCAGCAGCCAGTCAAAATCGGCCTTCCAATGGCGGTCGTTCTGGCCGGCGCAAAAGCTGCTCGCCTGTGCCCTGCGGAACGCCTCGTCGAGCTGCTCCGGCGTGTAGCCCTTGTCGTGGATCAGGCGCACCGCTCGGCGGCGCTTGTCCGTCAGCCGGACGACTCTCGGCAGGTTGGTGCAGATGGCGTTGTAGCGGTCTGCAAGCTGCTGCGGCTTATTGCTTATTTCGGGCTTATTTGCCTTATCTTCCTCTTCTCTTATCTGTGTCTTTAACTGTTCATTAATCATTTCACCGTTTGGTGACAGGTTGTCACCGTTCCGTGACAGGGTGGTGTCACCAAACGGTGACACCTCACCACCAAACGGTGAAATGGGTAATTTGCTCTCGTCGAGGGCGTAAAACAGGGTGCGGTCATGGCTGTCCCTGGCGTAGTTCGCAGTCAGCAGAACGCCCTTGTCCTTGAGGTTCTTGACGATGCGCTCGATCTGCCGACGCGACCAGAACGGGAACAGTTTTTCCATGGCGCGCAGGCTGTTGTACGTCCAGTAACGGCCTTCGTGATAGTGCCGGTCGTTGGCGGCATTCTTCTCGATCCAGAACTGCAGGCGCGAGATAAAAACCGCACCGTCCACGCCGTACATTTCAGCCACAGCACCGTCAAAATGGAAATTCATGTGTCAACCTTCCCCTCCTTTCGCCTCTCGCTCAGCATAATGCTTGCCTTGTACATGTCGATGTTCTGGCGCAGGTGATGATACAAGCCGACCATCACCAGAAATTCAGCCAGTTCTCCCGGTCGGCTGCTCTTCTTCTCTGCCAGCTCCGCGATTTCTTTCCACAGCTCGTCAGGGATTGGCAGCCGCACGTTTACCTCATGCATTGCGTACCCCTCCCATCAACAGAGCCAAGCCGACCATACCGGCCAGCACCGTGACGGACAGCGGCAGCGTGCCGTTGTCCGTCAGTCCGGCCGTGAGCAGCAGCAGCGTAAAGCCGATGCCGACCATGCGCGGGCGCACGCCCTGACAGCCGCCGTCCAGCACCTCAAAATCCGGTACTTGACGCTTAACCGCTGCCGTGGTATAATAATCATAAGATGTTTTTGCATTGACGCTCAGTACGGTTGCCGCCGTCTGGGCGTTTTTTCTTTGTCCATTTTTCAATTTTCTCTCTCCTTTGCCGTTTCACCGCTGATCAAGGCCATCTCTGCCAGATAGGCCCGCCGCAGCATACGCTGCACAATGGCGTTATATCGCGATGATTCATCATCGTCAATTTTGCGATCGAGGGCGATCATCGCCAGATCGTGTGCGTCGGCACGCTCCTGCTCGTAGTCCTCGCTCTCCAAGCCGACCTCCAAGGCCAGCTGCTGCAGCTCCACATTGCTTTCCGGCCGCCGCCACAATGTACCCAACGGACACCGGTTGCAGTAATATCCGCGCAGCCACGGCGAACGATACGCCTCTGCCATCTCAGCCACGCGCACCGGCGTAGGTGTCCGGTCCTCCTGCTCGATGGCCTGCAGATTCCGCACCGACCAGCCAAGCATCTCGGCTGCTTTTTCCTGCGTCAAACCCGCACCTTCGCGGGCACTTTGGTAGATATTCTGGTATCTTTCCATCGTTGTCCTCGCCTTTCCGTTTGTGATAAAATTATCACAGAATGTAACCGATACGCTGTTGCCGCAGCGCTTCTGTGTCGGCCTGCTCCTTTGCTTTTTCAAAGCGCAGGACTTCATCCTGGCGGACCTTCCATCCTGCAATTTTTACTGCTGACAGCTGACCGCTCCGGAGCAAGGTGCGAACGTATGACGGCGAGCACATCCAACGCTCGGCAAGCTGATCGACAGTCATATACTTGTTCGATGCCATTTAGACTACCTCCTTTTCGTCGTAAAGCTCGTCAATTGTGCAGCCGAGCAGCTGTGCAATCGCTGGCAGCATTTCTGCGCGCGGATTCGATTTGCCCGTTTCCCACATGGCTACAGTCGCGCGGTTCACATTAAGAGCATCCGCCATTTGTGCTTGTGTCATAGCCGCTTGTTCTCTACGTTTGCGAATTAGCATCTTGTCGCCTCCACTACATTTTGTGATTTTATTATATATCCCATTTTGTAGTATGTCAATATATTTTACTATAATTTGTAGTAATTTATTTTACAAGCGCATTTTGTGATAAACTTCACATGAGGAAGTGAAATAATGACACGGCTTAAAGCTATCAGAACTGCAAGCAATATCAGTCAAGCGACATTAGCTGATATGCTAAATGTCAAACAAAATACAATATCCAGTTGGGAAAGCGGCCGAACCGAGCCAGATTTTGATTCCATGAGAAAAATTTCCGAAATGTTTGAGATCTCTGTTGATTTCATCCTCTCTGCCGGAGTTTTTGAAAATTGGGATATGATTATGGAGCATCCGTACATGGTGTACGAAGAGTTGCGTCGAAAAATCCCATCTGATTTTGAAATGCCTACTAATCTGCATTCAGATCGTTTTCTGATTGCAGATTTAGATACATGGTTAAATTACGATCCCAATGAACTGCTATTGGCTCGTTGGTTCCAGTTTGCAGTAAAATCCGTAGATTTTACACCAGCGGACAATCCCCAATCTGTAAAGATTGAATTTACACCTGAATTCAGCTCGTTAATTGCACAATCAAACAATAAAAAAGCGCCCTCTTGCGAGGACGCAGGACTTTCAGCCGAAGAAGCTGAACTTCTTAAACTTTTTCGTGAGGCGCCGTCTGCATTGCAGGACGCTGCACTTCGAGTGCTGGAGGCGAACCAGCGCAAAGAATAGCCTTTATTTCATGAAGCGTGGTCTGCGGATTTTCTAACCCACGCACAAGGCGGATAAACTGTTTTTCTTTCGCTGTCATAATTCACCCTCCCGAAAATCGAACACCCGTTCGTGTTTTTAATAATACACCGTATGTTGGATTTTGGCAAGAGGGAAAATCTATATCTTGTAAAAATACAAAGGAAGCGTGTTCAAATCGGACACCGAAAGGCGCTTGTATATGATTACTCCTAACACATGGGTCAGCGTTTCCGATCCAGAGGAACTTCTGGCATTATCAAAGAAACTCAAGCTGACACCCAAAACATTTACCGAACCCAAGCCGCTTATTTATAACGGATTTTTCGTTGATTCTCCTGCTTCATGCAAACTTGTTGGCTATAAAGACGATTCTTTTGTTGTAATTGATGTAAATGGTCAGCTGCACACTATACACATAGATTGCCTGTTGGATATGCAATCCTCTACACGCAGTAAACACACTCCAACAGAGAACCTTGCACCTGCAAATTCTGCATCTTCTGTTTATACGGTTATTGATATTGAAACCACAGGATTAAGCCGGTATAATTCTGAAATCATTGAATTTGGTGCTCTAAGAATTGAAAACGGAAAACCTGTCCGCAGCTTCTCACAGTTGGTTTGCCCCGTTTCTCCGATTCCGCTCGATAGCATAGAAGTCACCGGCATCACCAACGAAATGTTGGCAGAACAGCCCCCTATCGAAACCGCACTGCCTGCATTCCTTGATTTTATTCAGGACTCACCTATCATTGGTCATAATATTTTGGCGTTTGATTTGCCTATCATCAATCGCATCTGCACAGAGAATGATCTGCCTCCAGTAGAGAATCCCTGTTGCGATATGCTACCTCTGGCCCGTGATTGTATGCAAATATCTCATTACAATCTTTCTTTTATCGCAGAACAGCTTCAAGTAGAACTCGGTCAGGCACATCGCGCCTTGGGCGATTGCGAAACCACATATCGGTGTTTTGAAGCTCTGCAAAAGCGATACAATCCCAAAATTATTTGGCAAAGCGCTAATATACTTCCACTTGAACACAAGGAAGAAAAGTCCAATAAATCACATATCACAGCAAAGCAGTTCTCGTATTACAGATCAAGACCCAAAGCAAAGGATATTCATCCCACTGTCGATATGTTTGACCCTGCACATCCGCTGTATGACTTAACCTGTGTTATCACAGGTGAAATGCAGAACATGGATCTTCATGATGCTATGCAATGTATTGCAGACTGTGGCGGACATAATGCCGATAGTATTACCCGCAAAACTGACCTGTTGATTATTGGTGCAAACTCTGATCCGAATCATAAAAGCGGCAAAATCACTAAAGCTGAAGAATATATCGTTAAGGGTTTTCCAATCAAAATTATCACGGAAGCCGAATTTTTGCAGTTGCTCAATAACCAGTCCGATTGTTTGGATAACAAACCGCTCTCTGAGCCTGAGCGTATTATGCAGGAGTTCCTGTCTGTCATCCAGCAGGCTGATCCTCGCTATGATTTACGGAAGATTTCGCTTCAATTTCGTACACCCAAATCATCCCAGCCTTATTACGCAATTGAATGTTTTGGGCAATCCTGTATGACCTTCAAAGGCAGTACACAGCTGTATCTCGAAGTTTCTCCAAGGATTCAATCCCTGTTTACCGATTGTGATATTGCTCTCGATGATTCACGCCCAAACAACTGGGCGCGTATGGCCGCAAGAGCATTTTCGTTCAAAAAAACACCACAACTTGCCATCGAAATATACGAGAAGTTTCTTTCGATAAATGGTTTTGACTGTTGTTCACGCTATCTGCAGTGCAGTGAGGCTGGACATTGTACTCACCCAGATCTGATGACAGCTGGGCAGTGTACATATCGCCGAAAACTACGCTCAGGTCAAATCTTCTACGGTCCTAATCGCAATGTCTAAAAAAATACAGCAGACCTCTCCCCTTGGGGTCTGCTATATTTTCAATCATGCAATCGAACAAATGTACGTTTTTGGAGGTTTTTATGGCTAACAAATACAAATACTCGCGCACCATTGTCATCGGTCACAAGGACGATGGCACACCGATCCGCAAGTACATCCAAGACAACAACAAGGCAAGATTTGAGGCCAAGGTACGCGCCGTGCAAATGCTGGTCGCACGCGGCGGCACGCCCGGCAAGGTTACTGTCGAGCAGTGGGCGTGGCAGTGGTATCACACCTACAAGGAGCCGCACGTTGGCGAGAGCCAGCGCAACAATTACGAGGAGCACTTGCGGCTGCGCATCTGTCCGGCGATTGGTTTTCTGGCGTTGGATAACGTGAAGCCGTTCCAACTGCAGGAAATGATGAACAACGCAAGGACCAGTAAAGGCAAGCCGCTCGGTGCAAGCACCGCCGCCAAACTGCATTACATCACGCACGCGATCTTTGAGCAGGCGGAGATCAACGGCCTGATTGCCTCCTCCCCATTCCGGCGTATCGAAACCGTGGGCGAGGATGAGAAAAGCCGCCGGGCGCTGACCCGCGCCGAGGAGCAGATCGTGCGCGAAGTCGCAAAGCGTCACTATGCCGGACCGTGGGTGCTGCTCATGCTTGACTGCGGCCTGCGCCGAGGCGAAACCGTGCCGATCGGTGCCCGCGATGTCAAAGACGGCCTGCTGTGTATCTCGCAGTCGGTCGAATATAAAACAAAATCGAACCAGCCGACATTGAAATCCACGAAAACCGCAGCCGGAGCTCGCTATGTTCCCATTCCTGCCGAGCTGCAAAAACAGCTGGACATGAAATCGCGGTATTTCTTCCATATCGAAAACGGCCGCATGCTGACCATGACAAAAATGCGCCGCATGTGGCACAGCTTCTACCGAGCTTGCGACATTGCGGCCGGTGCCGAGCTGTACCGCAACGCCGTTGTCAAGCACGCCTTTGATCCGGCCATCACGCCGCACTACCTCCGGCACACTTACTGCACCAACCTGCGCCGTCAGGGCGTGGATCTGAAAACCGCCCAGTATCTCATGGGCCACGCAGACATCAGCACCACCGCCAATATTTACAGCCACGTCACCGAGGAAGATGTGCGGGGATTGAAGGTTTGATTTCCAACACGGTTCCTACATCACTTTTGTTTTTGTTGGTTTTCTGTGCTGCATATGCTGTGAAATGCACATTCTGCTTTTCCCGTTTTCCAGAACATTTTCCACCGCAAATACCTAAAAGTCTTAAATATAGAAAAAATCCCGTCATTTCTGACGGGATTTGAATTGGTGGACATTAACGGGTTCGAACCGCTGACCTTCCGCACGTCAAGCGGATGCTCTTCCAGCTGAGCTAAATGTCCAAATCAGGGATGGCGGCTACCATCCCTGTTGGCTGCAAATTTTTACTTGGTCTTGCTGCGGCCCAGATACTCACCGGTACGGGTGTCGATCTGGATGCGCTCACCCTGCTCGATAAAGATCGGAACCTTAACAACAGCACCGGTCTCAACGGTAGCGGGCTTGAGTACGTTAGTAGCCGTGTTGCCCTTAACGCCCGGCTCGGTCTCAGTGATCTCGAGCTCAACGAACAGCGGCGGCTCAACTGCGAAAACGCTGCCCTTGTAGGAAAGAACCTTAACGTTCTCGTTCTCCTTCACGAAGCGGAAATCGTCGCCCAGAGTATCCTTGCTGATCGGAATCTGCTCGTAGGTCTCGTTGTCCATGAAGTAGTACAGGTCACCTTCATTGTACAGATACTGCATCTCGCGGCGCTCTACGAAAGCCTCCTCGAACTTAGCAGTCGGGTTGAAGGAGGTCTCAGTAACCGCACCGGTTACGACGTTCTTCATCTTGACACGAACAAAAGCAGCGCCCTTGCCCGGCTTTACATGCTGGAACTCAATAACCTGCTGTACCTGACCGTCCATTTCAAAAGTTACGCCGTTACGAAATTCACCTGCGGTCATAATCGCTATGCCTCCAAATAATAGTATTTTTTACATCATTAAGCATCATTCGACTGTTCATACAAAACAGTGCTTGTATATAATACCCTATTTTCGCGTATTTTGCAAGAGGGTAACGCATATTTTCTTGAAAATTTTTATCACGGGTTGAATCCGGCGCTTTCCTGCACCGGTTGACCGGGGCACACGAACTGCCGCAGGCGGGTTCGCCCTAACGGGGCGGCTCCTTTTCCTGCACCGGCTGACCGGGGTACACGAACTGCCGCAGGCGGGTTCGGCCCTAACGGGGCGGCACCTTTTTCTGCACCGGCTGAGCGGGGTGCTCGAACTGCCGCAGGCGGGTTCGCCCTAACGGGGCGGCTCCTTTTCCTACACCGGCTGACCGGGGTGCTCGAACTGCGCAAGCGCGTTCGCCCTAACGGGGCGGAGAGTTTTTCGCTGAACCTCAGCGAGGGGATTCGCCGCCGCTGCGGCGGGAGCGTGCCGCGCCCCGCGGCGGGGGCAAAAAGGAAGGGACACCTGCGGTT
>OODK01000578.1_pt1 | contig 31328 bp, 27 predicted proteins | sample 1671371 | NCBI WGS metagenome assembly OODK01 (sample SAMN06348150, study PRJEB24527) | human gut metagenome | biome: human gut; feature: ankylosing spondylitis patient; material: feces | host: Homo sapiens | place: China | collected 2015-10 | reverse complement strand
CATTCATGCGGCTTATACGCTGTTTTTCATTCGGAAAGGTGTCAAACTCCCGGGCAAGATCAGCACTGGTGGAGGTGGGAGCCCAGACCAATACCTTTGAGGAGGCCTGCAATGCGATGATGCCCCTGGCAGAACTTTTGGATATGGTGTTGCAAGGAAAATGAAAACATAGTAAAATAGTTACGATATTCTATAGATTGAGATACCAGGGGCAAAAGGTCGGAAATCCGACGCAAGCTTGCTTGCAGGAGGATTTTTGAACTTGGGACCCGCCAAAAACATGAGTAAGAAGCCATTTTTTGAAGAAAAATGAGCGGATTACGAATGTTTTTAGAATTGCGAGAGTGCAAAGCGCGTAGCAATTCGGTATCAGAGGGGTCAAAATACCTTTTGACCCCAACATCTAAATTGAAAGAAAGAGGATAAAGAATGGCAGTAATTGACCAGAGTAAAATACGAAATTTTTGTATCATTGCTCATATAGATCACGGTAAATCCACACTGGCAGACCGTATCATTGAGAAAACAGGACTTCTTACCAGCCGTGAGATGCAGGAACAGGTCCTTGACAATATGGACCTGGAGCGTGAACGTGGAATTACCATTAAATCCCAGGCTGTGCGTACTGTATACAGGGCAAAAGATGGAAATGAATACATTTTTAACCTGATCGACACACCTGGACATGTGGATTTTAATTATGAGGTGTCACGAAGCCTGGCAGCCTGTGACGGTGCTGTGCTGGTAGTAGATGCTTCCCAGGGAATTGAGGCCCAGACTCTGGCCAATGTATATCTGGCATTGGATCATGATCTGGATGTATTCCCGGTTATCAACAAGATTGACCTTCCAAGTGCTGATCCGGACCGTGTGGCAGCTGAGATCGAAGATGTGATCGGCCTGGAGGCACATGATGCCCCGAAGATCTCCGCAAAGACCGGACTGAACGTGGAAGAGGTATTAGAGGCGATCGTTCACAAAATTCCGGCGCCAAAGGGAGATCCAAAAGCGCCTTTACAGGCACTGATCTTTGACTCTGTTTACGACTCCTACAAGGGTGTTATCATCTTCTGCCGTGTTATGGAAGGAACGGTAAAGAAGGGCACACCGATCCGTATGATGGCAACAGGAGCAGAGGAAGAGGTTGTAGAAGTTGGCTATTTCGGAGCTGGTCAGTTTATCCCATGTGACGAGCTGGCAGCTGGTATGGTTGGCTATATTACAGCCAGCATTAAAAATGTCCGTGATACCCGTGTAGGTGATACAGTAACAGACAGCAGCAATCCATGTGCAGCGCCTCTGCCAGGTTACAAGAAAGTTACACCTATGGTTTACTGCGGACTGTATCCTGCAGACGGTGCAAAATACAATGATCTGCGTGATGCATTGGAAAAGCTGCAGTTAAATGACGCATCCCTGTTCTACGAGCCTGAGACCTCTGTTGCTTTAGGCTTTGGTTTCCGCTGCGGATTTTTAGGACTGCTGCATTTAGAGATCATCCAGGAACGTCTGGAACGTGAATACAACCTGGACCTTGTAACAACAGCACCAGGCGTTGTATACCGTGTACACAAGACCACAGGAGAGATGATTGAACTGACCAACCCGTCTAACCTTCCGGATCCGACTGAGATCGAGTACATGGAAGAGCCGATCGTCAGCGCAGAGATCATGGTAACTACCGAATATGTAGGTGCCATTATGACACTGTGCCAGGAGCGCCGCGGCGTATATCTGGGAATGGAATACATTGAGACTACCAGAGCCTTATTAAAATATGAACTTCCGTTAAATGAAATCATTTACGATTTCTTTGACGCTTTAAAATCACGTTCCAGAGGCTATGCTTCTTTTGACTATGAGTTAAAGGGCTATGAGCGTTCCGAACTGGTAAAACTGGATATCCTTGTAAACAGGGAAGAAGTGGATGCCCTTTCCTTTATCGTACATGCAGACTCTGCTTATGAAAAGGGCAGGAGAATGTGCGAAAAGTTAAAGGATGAGATCCCGAGACACCTGTTTGAGGTACCGATCCAGGCGGCAATCGGCGGAAAGATCATTGCCAGGGAGACGGTTAAGGCAGTGCGCAAGGACGTACTTGCAAAATGTTACGGCGGTGATATTTCACGTAAGAGAAAGCTGTTAGAGAAGCAGAAGGAAGGAAAGAAGCGCATGCGTCAGATCGGCAATGTGGAGATCCCGCAGAAGGCCTTTATGAGCGTGCTGAAGCTGGATGAAGAGTAGAACCAATGATGCTTCTTGTTTTTGTGAATAGGGAAACAAGAAGAGAACATGGCTGAACCAGCTTGAAAAAGATTAATGATGATAACAAACATGAAAAAAAAGCCCATTGAACTGTATATCCATATTCCCTTTTGCGTGAAAAAATGTGATTACTGCGATTTCCTTTCATTTCGTGCCCTGTCTTCGGTCCATGAGGCTTATGTACAGCAGCTGATCCGTGAGATCAGGGCCCAGAGCTGTTATTGTACGGACTGCCAGGTAGTAAGCGTATTTATCGGCGGAGGAACCCCCTCCCTTTTAGAACCTTCCTGTATCAGCCGGATCATGGAAACTGTATTCAGCTGTTTTCAGGTAGAACCGGAGGCGGAGATCACCATTGAGGCAAATCCGGGAACGCTTTTAGGGAAAAAACTTCCTGTTTACAGACAGTGCGGGATCAACCGCGTAAGCATTGGCTTACAGTCTGCGGATAATACAGAACTTAAAAATCTGGGAAGGATTCATTCTTTTGAGGAGTTTTTAAAAAGCTTCCAGAGCGCAAGAATGGCGGGCTTTACCAACATTAATATTGACCTGATGAGCGGGATCCCGGGACAGACCCTGGAGTCCTGGAAAAATACATTGAAAAAAGTGACCATGTTAAAACCGGAGCATATTTCCGCTTACAGCCTGATCATTGAAGAAGGAACGCCTTTCTGGAACCGTTTCGGGGAAGGCGCCTGTGCCTGTGATTATACGGGACCTGCGCTTCCAGACGAGGATACGGAAAATAAGATCTACCGTTTTACCAGAAAGTTCCTGCAGGAGCAGGGCTTTGAGCGGTACGAGATCTCAAATTATGCAAAACCGGGAAAAGAATGCCGCCATAATATCGGTTACTGGACTGAGGTGGCATATCTGGGACTGGGACTTGGGGCATCCTCCTATATGGAAGGCTGTCGTTTTACCAATGAAAAGGACCTGGATAAGTATCTGGCACTGGATTTTGGTGAAGAAGATCCGGAAAAGCGGGAGACAGCCCTTCGCAAATTATGGGGTCAAATAGAAGAACTTTCCCAGGCACAGCGAATGGAAGAGTTTATGTTTTTAGGGCTTCGTATGTTAAAAGGCGTGTCTGATGTGGACTTTGTAAGACTGTTTGGTGTGAAAATGGAAACGGTCTATGGTGATGTGATCCGCAGGCTGACTGCCAACGGGCTGCTGAAAAAAGAAGAAAATAATCTTGCCCTTACAGAATGGGGCATGGATGTAAGCAATTTTGTTTTAAGCGAGTTCCTGCTGGGATAAAAAGCGCAGAAAATCTGAGTATAAGTAAAATATAAAAGGTCCTGAAGTGAGAGAAAATCTCTGCTCCGGGACCTTTTTTGGTTATTCATCTTATTCACTTGTCAAAACCTGCCAGTGACAGATTTTCCAGGTCAATGCAATTATATTATACGAAAAACTCCAGGATAAACACGATGGCACAGGCTGCAATGGAAACCTGGAACAGGCTCTTTCCTTTATAAGCGAAAAACAGTGCCACTGCCAAAGCGGCAGCTCCGGAAACAGGAGAAGCAGTTGCGTAGATAATGGCCGGGAAGGTCATTACAGACAGGGTAACATAAGGCACATAATATAAAAAAGAGCGGATAAAAGGATTTTTGATCTCTTTCTTGATCAGTGTCAATGGCAGCATACGGATCAGATATGTCACAATGGCCATTACCGCTATGTAAAGATAAACTGGATATTTCATTTATTCTTCCTCCTTTACAGGGAACAGAACTGCAGCAGACCCGGCTACGATAAATGTAAGGATAATGATCTTAAATCCGGAAGAAATATCCCTTAATACCGGTATCTGGGTGAAAAGGAAGCTGAGTGCCATGGAAACAAGGATAACCATGCGCAAAACCTTATTTTCTCTTGCCGGAGGGATGACAACTGCCAGGAACATACCATAAAGAGCTACATTTAAAGCGCTTAACAGCCTCGCAGGAAGAAGACTGCCGGAAACAGCACCAAGGAGGGTGCCGATGGTCCAGCCTGGAACAGCCATAGCCATCAGGCCGTAGCTGAAATAAGGGCTTAAGACCCCGCTTTTACATACAGATACACCGAAGATCTCATCTGTTACACCGTAGGACATAAGAAAACGGTGAAAAAATGGCATATGACTGTCCAGTTTCTGGGAAAGAGAACAGGACATCAGGCAGTAACGCAGGTTGATGATCAGCTGTGCCATAGCCATTTCCACAAGGGAAGAACCGGCAGTAATGATCCCCAGGCCTGCAAACTGACCTGCGCTGGTCAGGTTGGTAAAAGAGAGGACTACGGCTTCCAAAGTGGTAAGTCCGGCCCCTTTTGCCATAATGCCAAAGGTAAAGGAAACTGCCAGATAACCAAGTCCAATGGGAATACCATCTTTTAATCCGGCTTTGAATTGTGATATTTTCTCGTTCATGTAAAAACCCCCGCAATAAAATACATAAAACAGGCAGTCTGACTTAAGAAAATTAAGAAGACTGCCTGTTTATTATAACAGGAAATATAAAAAAGTAAAGTTGGGGCCTTTAAGAAGACTTCCACAAAATATCATGGTTGACGGTCTGGTAGAAGAGCTCTCTTACTTTTGCAGGTTCCTTTGTCTGGGTAAGGATCCACATGATCTTGGTAACAGCTGCCTCCAGGGTCATATCATAAGCTTCCAACAGACCAAATTCACGCTTGATCTTTTTTCCGACCTCATAAACAGACATATTGCTGCCTTCATTTGTAACCTGTGTTGTCATGATCACAGTTTTTCCAAGGTTGATCCAATGAGCCACTGCACGGTAGTAGTCGCCTCCGTCATCATAAGAAGGAAGTCCGCCAACGCCAAAGGACTCAATGATCACTGCATCATAATGAGCTGCCATATAGTCCAGAAGGGAAGCGTCTGCAGATGGGATCAGCTTTATCAGTCCCACACTGGAGTCCATCTGGTGATAGAAAGTCAAAGGCTCTGTGACCTGCGCCTTGTCGTCTAAATAAAACAGGATATGGTCTTCCTGGATAATGGCAATATAAGGAAAATTAATACTGGAAAAAGCATTATAACTCTTGGTCCGCTCTTTTTTACCTCTGGTACCGGCAATGACTTTTCCGTCAAATACAATATTTATCCCGTGAGCCTTGTCATGGGAAGCAAAGCGAAGACTGTCAGCCAGATTGGTACGGGCGTCTGTATTTTCCATATCAATAGGTTTCTGGGCCCCGGTGATGACGATCGGCTTTGGAGAATTCTGGATCAGATAGGAAAGAGCAGCAGCTGTATATGCCATGGTATCTGTTCCATGGGTGATCACAAAACCATCGTATTCCTCATAATGTTCTTCAATAGCTTTTGATACTGCCAGCCAGTGGGAAGGCTGGATATTGGTACTGTCTATATTTAAGATCTGTATACTGTCGATCTCGCAGTAGTGGCGGCTGTCCGGCACATAAGTTAAGATCTCTTCGGAAGTAATGACGGGTTTCAGACCGTCGGGTGTACGCTTGCAGGCAATGGTACCGCCTGTTCCTAACAGAAGGATTTTTTTCATACAAAGTATCTCCTTGTTGAGTTATGATTAAAAGTATTAACGCTTACGATTATATTAAGAATTCATCACTTTTACAATCCTTGATTGAATAAAATCAGAAATATGTTAAACTATATTCATACAAATTATACATGGTACCGTAGAATGGTATCACAGTAAATTTCAGGAGGTCAAATATGATGCTGATTGGAGGTTCCGTGATGTTTCTTATTCTGGTAGTACTCATTATTTTCATTCTTACATCCTGTATCCGTATCGTTCCTCAGGCTCAGGCACTGGTCGTAGAGCGCCTTGGCGGTTATCTGGGAACATATGGTGTAGGTATCCATTTTATGGTGCCATTTATTGACAGAGTGGCAAAGAAAGTAAATTTAAAGGAGCAGGTAGAGGATTTTCCGCCACAGCCGGTTATCACCAAGGATAATGTTACCATGCAGATCGATACAGTTGTATTTTTCTACATTACAGATCCGAAATCCTATGCATACGGTGTAGAGCGTCCGATCCTTGCCATTGAAAATCTGACGGCAACTACCCTTAGAAATATCATTGGTGAGCTGGAATTAGATGAGACCTTAACTTCCAGAGAGACCATCAATGCAAAGATGCAGGAGTCCCTTGATATTGCCACTGACCCATGGGGCATCAAGGTTACCAGAGTAGAACTTAAGAACATTGAACCGCCTGCAGCCATCCAGGAAGCAATGGAGAAGCAGATGAAGGCAGAGCGTGAGCGCCGTGAAGCGATCCTTCGTGCAGAGGGTGAGAAGAAGTCCATGATCCTGGTTGCAGAAGGAAACAAAGAGTCTGCAGTCTTAAATGCAGAGGCAGAAAAAGAGGCAGCCATCCTTCGTGCAGAAGCAGAAAAGGAAAAGAAGATCAAAGAGGCAGAAGGCCAGGCAGAAGCGATCCGCGCTGTACAGAGAGCAACTGCCGATGGTATCCGTTATATAAAAGAAGCCGGAGCAGACCAGGCTGTACTGCAGCTTAAGAGTCTGGAAGCCTTCCAGGCGGCAGCAGACGGAAAAGCCAATAAGATCATCATCCCGTCTGATATCCAGGGAATAGCAGGTCTTGTAAAATCTATTTCTGAGATCGCTGCAAAAGAAGATACTAAATAAACATGGTGCCCATCAGTAAGTGAAAATTTTTCAACTGGTGGGTATCCTTTTCTCTATTTGTTGGAAAAATCTGGGAGAAAAAGATGAAAGAGATAAAAAATAAGGTCAATACCAATAAGATTACGGAAGGCAGCATTTTCGGTCAGCTGTTATTATTCTTTTTTCCGATTTTGTTTGGCACATTTTTTCAGCAGCTTTACAATACAGCAGATGCAGTGGTAGTAGGCCGTTTTGTAGGCAAACAGGCACTGGCAGCAGTTGGCGGTACTACCAGTACCCTGATCAATCTTCTGGTGGGCTTTTTCGTTGGCCTTTCCAGTGGTGCGACTGTAGTTATTTCCCAGTTTTATGGTGCCAGAAAGCCGGATAAGGTGCATTGGGCCGTGCATACGGCGGTAGCGTTTTCGCTTATAGGCGGTGTTCTGTTTATGATCATCGGTGTTGTTTTTGCCCATATGGCTCTTTCAGCCATGCACACTCCGGAAGATGTACTTACATATGCGGTTGTATACATCCGTATCTATTTCCTGGGTATGATACCAAACCTGATCTATAATATGGGAGCCGGTATCCTGCGTGCAGTGGGGGACTCCAAGCGCCCCTTATATTTCCTTATTGGAAGCTGTATGGTCAATATCCTCTTAGACCTGATCCTGGTAGCAGGACTGCGTCTGGGTGTTGCCGGTGCAGCCATCGCCACCATCAGTTCCCAGTTTTTCAGTGCCTGCATGGTGGTTTATGCGTTGACACATACAGAAGATATGTATAAACTGGTGTGGAGCAAGGTGCGTATTGACGGGCGGATGCTCCAGCGTATCGTGCGCATCGGTATTCCGGCTGGTATGCAGTCGGTTATGTATAACATTTCCAATATCATTATCCAGTCAGGTGTAAATACACTGGGGACAGATAATGTAACTGCCTGGGCTACTTATGGAAAAGTGGACGGACTTTACTGGATGATGATCAATGCTTTGGGAATTTCTGTCACCACTTTTGTAGGACAAAATTATGGTGCCGGCCGTATGGACCGTGTGCATAAGGGTGCCGGGGCCTGTATGATCATTGGAACGATTATGACAGCGATCGTATCCACCTTATTATACTTAAAAGGATATCTGCTGATTGATCTGTTTACATCAGATGCACAGGTACAGGAGATCGGTTTAAGTCTGATCCATTTCCTGGTGCCTACATTGATCACCTATATTACCATAGAGATATTATCCGGTACACTGCGCGGTGTAGGAGATGCCTGGATGCCGTTGATCATGACGGGGATTGGCGTTTGCTGTCTGCGTGTGATCTGGATCATCTTTTTCTTGCCACAGTACAGATCCATCCTGGCAGCTGCGTTCTGCTATCCTTTATCATGGACCATTACTTCCATTGCCTTTGTTATTTATTATTTCTTCTTCAGCAGTCTGCGGCGCGTGGACGGAAGAAAGTGGTTTCAGAAAAAGGATTATTAAAAGAGCTATTAAAGGAGTCGTAAGTTAAAATGATACAGGAGATACCTTATAAATATGATCCGGCATACAAAGATAAAAAGCCGGAACTCACAGACTATCTTTTGCATTATGAATACAATAAAGTAATGCTTTTGAAAGAAAAAGAAGGTTATGTGATCCCTACCTTTCAGGATCTTCTTTCAGAAGAAGACTGCCGGGAAAAGGCGTACTATCTGTTTTCCATCGGTGAAAGAGGCTATTATCTGGTAGATGATCTGAAAGTGCCGGAATTTGGCAGCTACCGCCTGGAAGGAATGCAGATCTTCAGGGAACTGGAACCGGGGTATCAGGCGTTTGCAGGTATTACAGGAAGCCAGATCTACCGTTGGAGAGAAAGCAGGAGGTTCTGCGGCTGCTGTGGCGCAAAGATGAGAGCTGGGACTACAGAACGGTCCATGGTGTGTACAGATTGCGGACATACAGAGTATCCAAAGATCTGTCCGGCTGTGATCGTAGCTATCCGAAATGGGGACAAACTGCTTATGTCCCGGTATGCAAGAGGCACTTACCGCAGGTATGCACTGATCGCAGGTTATGTGGAAGTGGGCGAGACATTTGAAGAATGTGTACGCAGGGAAGTAATGGAAGAAGTAGGCCTGAAGGTGAAAAATATCCGCTATTACAAGAGCCAGCCATGGTCCTTTTCTGACTCTGTGATGATCGGTTTTACCGCAGACCTGGATGGAGATGATACCATCCGGTTAGAGGAAGATGAACTGGCAGAGGCTGGTTGGTTTAGCCGGGATGAGATCGTAGAGTACCCGCCTTATATCAGCGTGGGACATGAGATGATGAAGGCGTTTAAATACGGGACTCTTTTTGAAGACCAGGGATGATCCGAAATTGATATAAAATAAGGTAATGCGATCACAGACTGGTACGAAAGCTGAATATTTATTTAGAAGGGAATTAATTACAACATGAAAAATAAAGATTATCTGCTGTTTGACCTGGACGGAACGCTGACAGATCCAAAAGAGGGGATCACAAAGGCAGTTCAGTATGCATTAAAACACTATGGGATCCAGGTGGATGATCTGGACAGTTTATGTCCTTTTATCGGTCCGCCATTAAAAGACAGCTTCCAGAAATATTATGATTTTTCTGAACAGCAGGCAAAGGAAGCGATCCAGGTGTACCGTGAATATTTTTCCGTTACAGGCTGGAGCCAGAATAAAGTATTTCCAGGCATTCCGGAAATGTTAGGAGAATTAAAAGCAGCGGGAAAGAAGCTGTATCTTGCAACCTCCAAACCGGAGGTATTTGCAAAGCAGATCCTGGAACATTTTGATCTGGCTTCTTATTTTGAGTTTGTTGGAGGCGCTGACCTGGAGGAGACCCGTGTAGGAAAAGGGGATGTGATCCAGTATGTTTTAGATACCTGCGGCCTTTCTGACAAAAAAGAAAAGATCCTGATGATCGGTGACAGAGAACATGATGTATTGGGGGCCAGAAAGCAGGGATTAGAGTGCGTAGGCGTCCTGTTTGGCTATGGTGACAGGAAGGAAATGGAAGACTGCCACGCTGCTTATATAGCTGAAAGTATTAATGAATTGAGAAAAATGCTCTTATCATAACCAGAAAGCATAATACCCATTACTATTAGGCAATTGACAAAGTGGGTAATGGTTGTTATTATAAAAACTAATATGTGGGACGCTGAAAGACATTTGTCTGCGGCGGACCGATATGGAGGCAAATGATATGATGGATGACAGAATCGTGTTATCATTGTTAGTGGATAATACGGCAGGTGTTCTGTCCCGTGTAGCGGGCATGTTCAGCCGCCGTGGATATAATATTGAGAGCCTGACAGTAGGTGTTACTGCAGACCCAAGGTATTCCAGAATGACCGTTGTGTCACTGGGAGACCAGAATGTTCTTGAGCAGATCAAGAACCAGTTAAATAAACTGGAAGATGTAAGAGATATCAAGGAACTTCATCCGGATCGCTCTGTATACAGGGAGCTTATGATGATCAAGGTAAGAGCCGGATCAAATGACCGTCAGGCGGTCAGCGCCATCTCAAGTATTTTCCGTGCAACCATTGTGGATGTGGGAAAAGATTCCCTGACTGTTATGCTGACAGGAGACCAGTCAAAACTGGATGCGCTCATTAATCTGCTAGAAGATTATGAGATCCTGGAACTGGCCCGTACTGGACTCACCGGACTGGAGCGTGGCAGCGAAGACATCCGCATTTTGCCATAAGGCAAAATGAAAAAAGAGCTTAAGGGGGCAGCCAAAGGCGAACAGAGAGGCGTCGGACTTGCTGTCTTAACATAAATATGCCAGTGAATTTGCTGGTGATAAGTTTTATACTTTTATACGATAGTAGGAGGAAAAAACGCTATGGCAAAGATTTATTATCAGGAAGACTGTAACCTTTCAATGTTAGAGGGAAAGACCATCGCTATTATTGGTTACGGCAGCCAGGGACATGCACATGCATTAAACTTAAAGGAATCCGGATGCAATGTTATCATTGGTTTGTATGAGGGAAGCCGCTCCTGGAAGAGAGCAGAAGAGCAGGGCTTCACTGTATATACTGCAGCAGAGGCTGCAAAGAGAGCAGATATCATCATGATCCTGATCAACGATGAGCTGCAGGCAGATATGTACAAGAAGGACATCGAGCCAAACTTAAAGGATGGCGATATGCTGATGTTCGCACATGGCTTCAATATCCACTTCGGATGCATCAAGCCACCAAAGAATGTAGATGTTACCATGATCGCTCCTAAGGCACCAGGCCACACTGTACGTAGTGAGTACCAGGCTGGCAAGGGAACTCCTTGTCTGGTAGCTGTAGAGCAGGATTATACAGGAAAAGCACTGGAGAAAGCACTGGCTTACGGCCTTGCAATCGGTGGTGCAAGAGCAGGTCTGTTAGAGACCACCTTCCGTACTGAGACAGAAACTGACCTGTTTGGTGAGCAGGCTGTTCTTTGCGGCGGTGTTTGCGCTTTAATGCAGGCTGGTTTCGAGACTCTGGTAGAAGCTGGATATGATCCAAGAAACGCTTACTTCGAGTGTATCCATGAGATGAAGCTGATCGTAGACCTGATCTATCAGTCTGGTTTCGCTGGAATGCGTTACTCTATCTCCAATACCGCTGAGTATGGTGATTATGTAACCGGACCTAAGATCGTTACCGCTGAGACTAAGAAGGCTATGAAGAAGATCCTGTCCGATATCCAGGATGGTACCTTCGCTAAGGAATTCTTACTTGATATGTCCCCAGCAGGCCGTCAGGTACACTTCCAGGCTATGAGAAAGCTTGCTTCCGAGCATCCATCAGAGAAGGTTGGTGCTGAGATCCGTAAGCTGTACAGCTGGAATAATGAGTCTGATAAGCTGATCAACAATTAAGCACAATTTTACTTTTGTGAAATTGCGCGCTACTCAAACGTAATGTAATGGAGTTTGAGTTTCCCGTACACGCTACCCAAACGTAGCGAAGCGCGTATAAAATATTAAAACTCCCGGAAGTTCAGAAGGCTGTGACCTTTGAAATTCCGGGAGTTTTTTTGCGGTTTTTTATATAGCGGCATGGCGTAAAACCATTTTTTCAAGAGAGCCCCTCTCACCACCCGCGCGTCAGCGCGGGTCCAAATCTGTTTTAATATAAAAATTCCAAAAACGTCTTCAGTGACATTGCCTGATTTGCGGGATGATAGGCAAAACCAATGGTCCGTCTGTGGATCGGTATTTCCAGTGGTAATTCTACCAGTGTACCGTTATCCAGTTCTTTCTGTACCAGTTCCTTTATAACACAGGCAACCCCAAGTCCGATCTTTACGAATTCAATCAGCAGGTCCATTGTGGTTACTTCCAATACCTGTCTTGGTACAATATGATTTTCAGACATGTAATCATCTACATGATGCCGGGTCATATTGCTCTGATCTAAAAGCATGATATTTCCTGTCTCAAAAATATTGGTATCTTTACCTTCCCGTACATACAGATTGTTCAGATAAGCCGGTGTAGTGACAAAGGTATCTTGGATATCCATGACCGGGATAAACGCCAGATCCTTGCGAAGGGATGGCTCTGCCACTAAGCCAAGGTCCAGTTTCTGCTGTTCCAGCCTGGAAAGCGTCTGGGCTGTGGACTGGCTTTCGATAGTCACTTTCATATGGGGATACTGGTCAATAAAGGTTTTAAGATAAGGGAGCAGTACATATTTACAGAGAGTATTGCTGACACCAATGCGCAGATGTCCGATGTCAAATTCCTGGATCCGTTTTAACTCCTGTTCACCTCTGCTTAAAGTATCAAAAGCCTCTTTTGCATGTTCAAACAAAATCTCCCCTTCAGAAGTCAGCTGAACTCCCCGGGAGCTGCGGGTAAACAGAGAAAGCCCCAGACTGTCCTCTAATTTGCTGATGGCCTTGCTGATGGCAGGCTGGCTGATATAAAGTTCTTTGGCAGCTTTGGAAATGTTGCCTGCTTTTGCTACTTCATAAAAGATTTTATATTGAGAAAGATTTTGTTCCATGAAGACCTCCAAAATTCTGTAAGTATGTTTAAAATACATGTATAACATTAATTCATACATACCATATATTTTTATTATATCAGCACATCATAGAAAATGTAAAGTACAGAATAAAGGACCTTCTTATCTAAAGTTTATGGAACAGAAAATAAGGGATTAAGAAAGTTCCTGGGCCAGCTTGATAAACTCCGCCATTTCCCGTGTTACCCATTTATCTTTGTGATAGAGGAGCTGTCTCCAGGTACGGATGGCAAAACGCTTTACCGGAAGGATGCGCAGATAACCTTCTTTTACGGATCGTTCTACTGTAAAATGGGGAAGGAAGGTAACACCTGTATTCTGTCTTAAAAACTGCAGGATAAAGTCAGTGTTTCCAATCTCCAGATAAGGATCCAGATGCTTGCCCATAGCAGCCAGATACTGCTCTAAGAGCAGGCGGTAGCTGGCATCTTTTTCAGTAAGAACAAAAGGATAGGAAAGGATCTCATCCAGTTCCAGTGGTTCGTCACGCTGGGCCAAAGGATGGTCCGGTGTAGCTGCAAATACGATATCCTCAGGTTCTTCTAATACTTTTTCCCATTTCACATCATAGACCCGCTTGTCCATAAAATAAACCAGATCCAACTGGTTGCTGTTGATCTGCTCTAACAGCTGGTCCGGGGAGTCGGTGCGAATGCTGATGTTCACTTCCGGGTGACGTTTGTGGTACTCCGTCAGGAGGTTGGGGAAAATAGATGCGCAGATAGACTCAATGGTCCCGATACACAGGCGGCCCGTCAGTTTTTGGGGATGGGAAACAGCATCTTTTGCCTGCGCCATGTCCCGTATGATCGAGGCTGCGTATTCATAAAAAACACTGCCCTGGTGTGTCAGGGTGGTCTGTTTGCCGATCCGGTCAAAGAGATGAGCCCCCAGTTCCTGCTCTAACTGTTTGATCTGTATGGTAACAGCGGCCTGGGAATATCCAAGGACTTTGGCGGCTTTGGAAAAACTTTGCAGTTTTGCCACCTGAAGAAAGGTTGTGCTCTTCCGATCTACCATAGAATGACCTCGCTTATCTATAAAAGTTTTTAAACAATATGTTTAAAACGTTAAATTTTACATTAGGATAGTTCTATGGTACAGTAAGTGCAGTAATAAATCAAGGGCAAATCTGGAGGCTGTGAAAATGGACAAGACAAATGAAAAATACAATGCGTATATTCAAATTTTAAAAGAGGAACTGATCCCTGCTATGGGATGTACAGAGCCGATCGCTCTGGCTTATGCAGCAGCAGTTGCAAGAAAAGTACTGGGGCAGCTGCCTGAGAGAGTAGACATCGGCGCAAGCGGAAGCATTATCAAGAATGTAAAGTCAGTAATCGTACCAAATACCGATCACTTAAAGGGAATTCCGGCAGCTGCAACTGCAGGTATCATTGCAGGTGATCCTGATAAGGAACTGGAAGTTATCGCAAGTGTAACCAAAGAGCAGGTAGAGGAGATGAAGGAATTTCTGAAAAAGACTCCTATTTCTGTAGAACATGTAGATAACGGACTAACTTTTGACATTATCGTAACCCTGTACAAAGGGGATGAATACGCAAAGGTACGTATTGCCAACTATCACACCAATATTGTCCTGATCGAAAAGAACGGTGAAATTTTAGAGCAGACAGAAGTAGCTGGTGAAACAGAAGAAGGCCTGACAGACAGAAGCCTTTTAAATATGAAAGATATCTGCGATTTTATTAATACAGTAGATGTAGAAGATATCAAACCGATCTTAAAACGTCAGATCGATTATAACTGGGCGATCGCAGAAGAGGGAATTAAAGGAAACTACGGAGCAAACATTGGTAAGGTTCTGTTAGATATGGAAGGAAACAATGTGCGTGTCCGTGCAAAAGCAATGGCAGCAGCTGGTTCTGACGCCCGTATGAACGGATGTGAACTGCCGGTAGTTATCAACTCCGGAAGCGGTAACCAGGGAATTACAGCTTCTGTACCTGTTATTGTATATGCAAAAGAATTAAAGGTAGGAGAAGAGAAGATGTATCGTGCTCTTGCATTATCCAACCTTGCAGCGATCCATCAGAAAACACCGATCGGCCGTCTTTCCGCATACTGTGGTGCAGTCAGTGCAGGTGCAGGCGCAGGTGCAGGTATCGCATATCTGTGCGGCGGCGGTTTCAAAGAGATCGCACATACAGTAGTAAATTCACTGGCTATCGTATCCGGTATTGTCTGTGACGGTGCAAAGGCATCCTGTGCAGCGAAGATCGCATCTGCAGTAGAAGCAGGTATCTTAGGATACAATATGTACATCAGAGGCCAGCAGTTCTACGGCGGTGACGGAATCGTTACCAAGGGTGTAGAAGAGACCTTACAGAATGTAGGCCGTCTTGGAAAAGAAGGAATGAAAGAAACAAACGAAGAGATCATCAAGATTATGATCGGAGAATAAAAAATGACGTTCCCGCTGCCTGCGGTAAGCAGAATAGATCTGTTTTAGAATGAAAAATCCCTGAGCACATGTTATAGTGTGTTCAGGGATTTTTTAACACATCAGTCGTTATCAGGCAGCAGCTTGATAATGACCATGATATTCTTAATAAACATACCTTCCTTTAACTCAATATCATCTACATGGGTAGAAGGCGGGATCTCACAGGTATCTTCCAGTTCTGCAGTGATCCAGTTTCTGGCTGCGTCTCTGGCATTTTCAACAGCATCCTCTAAGTCCGGTCCGTCTGCCTCACAACATTCCAGATCCGGGAATTCTACATGAAAACCATTGTCCTTTTCATGAGGGGTAAAAACAGCGGGATATACAAATGTCATAACAGGTTCCTCCTGGTGTATTTATAGTTGTTATTCTCCGATGTATTATACTCTATTTATATAGGAAAAGCAAATATTGGTTTTCGTACAAAAACGGCTTAAAAACTGTTTGAAAAACAGTTCTCATACAAGTATAATAACCACAAAACGGCTATGCAGAGCATGAAAGGCAGGTACAGATATGGGAATGAACAAAACACCTACAGGAGAACGGGTCCATATAGGCTTTTTTGGCAGAAGAAACGCTGGAAAATCCAGCGTGTTAAATGCAGTGATCGGACAGGAACTGGCAGTTGTATCCGATGTAAAAGGAACGACTACAGATCCGGTGTATAAATCCATGGAATTACTTCCGTTAGGACCTGTAACTGTGATCGACACTCCTGGAATTGATGATGAAGGTGAACTGGGAACATTGCGTGTAAGAAAAAGCTATCAGGTGTTAAATAAAACAGATGTAGCTGTGATCGTTGTGGACAGCCAGGCAGGTTTTGGCGAACAGGAGGAGAAACTTCTTAATAGAATGCAGGAAAAGCAGATCCCCTGTGTGTTGGTATTTAATAAGATGGATCAGAAAAATGCAGTCTGTCCGGAGAAGATAAAAGATATTCCGGTTCTCGGAGTCAGCGCCCGCACAAAGGCAGGTATCACAGAATTAAAAGAAACTATTGCAAAAGCTGCAAAAACAGAAGCAGTTTCAAAACCACTGGTATCTGACCTGTTAGACCCTTCAGATTTTGTTGTTTTGGTAGTTCCTATTGATAAAGCAGCCCCTAAAGGCCGCCTGATCCTTCCACAGCAGCAGACTATCCGGGATATTTTGGAGGCAGGCGCTGTTTCTATTGTAGTAAAAGATAATGAATTAAAAAACACACTGGAAAATATTGGAAAAAAGCCAAAGCTGGTGATCACAGACAGCCAGGCATTTGGAAAAGTTTCAAAAGATACACCGGAGGATATTCTGCTTACCTCCTTCTCCATTCTCTTTGCCAGATACAAAGGCGAACTGGAGACCATGATCGCAGGAGTGGCAGCTTTAAATAAGATCCGGACCGGCGATAAGATCCTGATCTGCGAAGGCTGCACCCATCACAGACAGTGCGGTGATATCGGAACTGTAAAACTGCCAAACTGGATCCGTCAGTTTACAAAAGCAGAGCCGGAATTTACCTTTACTTCAGGAACGGAATTTCCAGATGATCTGACACAGTACAAACTGATCATCCACTGCGGTGGCTGCATGTTAAATGCAAAAGAGATGAAGTACCGCATTAAATGTGCTTGTGACCAGAATGTTCCTGTTACCAATTATGGAATGACCATTGCCTATATCCATGGTGGAGTTCAGACGTGTGCTCTTCCGATCTGTTTTAGAGCGCAGCCTGAAACCTTTCCCGCAGGCAGCAGCATTGCTCCACAGCTGATTTACAGCCAAACACAGCTGGAACACAGTCGAAATACAGCCTGGGCAGCCCATGGAAAAAAGTGCTTGCAATTCCACACACATGATGGTATAGTGTATACGATAACTAATGGATTTTACTTAATGTAAGAGTGGGCGCTGGTCCACTCTTTCGTATTGTTAGGGAAAGAAAGGTGGTGTAGACATGACAAAAAAGGAAAGTTATGAAAGCAGAGTAGAAGCCTATCTTCTTCCACTTATGGAAGAAAACAACTTTGAACTGGTAGATGTAGAGTACGTAAAAGAGGCTGGTACCTGGTATTTAAGGGCTTATATTGATAAGGAAGGCGGAATTGCCGTAGATGACTGTGAAGTGATCAGCCGCAAGCTCAGCGACTGGTTGGATAAAGAAGACTTTATCGATGACAGCTATATCCTGGAAGTAAGTTCACCGGGACTGGGACGTCCTTTAAAGAAAGAAAAAGATTATGTACGCAGCATGGGCCGTGAAGTAGAAGTAAGACTGTACAAGGCGATCGACAGACAGAAGGAATTTACAGGCACATTAAGCGCATATGATGATAAGACAGTGACACTGACCATGGAAGATGGAAGTGAGGCTGTATTTGAAAAGGCAGACATCGCACTGATCCGTCTGGCACTTGATTTTTAACTGTATCATACAGAGAACATGATAGGAGGATAAACATGAATAAGGAACTGTTAGAGGCAATGGAGGTATTGGAAAAAGAGAAAAATATCTCTAAGGATACCATGATAGAGGCAATTGAAAATTCCCTTATCACTGCCTGTAAAAACAATTTCGGCAAGGCTGACAATGTAAAAGTTGTTATGAACCGTACAACCGGTGACTTTGCTGTATACGCAGAGAAGACCGTAGTAGAAGAGGTAGAAGATCCGGTTATGGAGATCAGCCTGGCAGATGCAAGAATGATCAGCGCAAAATACCAGCTTGGTGATACCGTACAGGTTCCTTTAGATTCCAAGAAATTCGGCCGTATCGCTACCCAGAACGCAAAGAACGTTATCCTTCAGAAGATCCGCGAAGAAGAGCGCAAGGCATTATACAATGATTACTACACCATGGAAAAAGACGTTGCTACCGGTATTGTACAGCGTTACCTTGGAAAAAATATCAGTGTTAACCTTGGCAAGTTAGATGCGATCTTAAATGAGAGTGAGCAGGTAAAGGGTGAGACTTTCCGTCCAAATGAGCGTATCAAAGTTTACATCGTAGAAGTAAAGGATACTACAAAGGGACCTCGTATTTCCGTATCCAGAACCCATCCAGACCTTGTAAAGCGTCTGTTTGAAGAGGAAGTATCTGAAGTACATGATGGTACTGTAGAGATCAAGGCCATCGCAAGAGAAGCAGGTTCCAGAACCAAGATCGCAGTTAAGTCCAATGATCCAAGTGTAGATCCAGTAGGCGCATGTGTAGGCGTAAACGGTGCCAGAGTAAATGCCATCGTAAACGAACTGCGCGGTGAGAAGATCGATATCATCAACTGGGATGAAAATCCTGCATACCTGATCGAAAACGCATTAAGCCCGGCAAAGGTTATCTGCGTTGTTGCAGACGAAGAAGCAAGAGAAGCACAGGTCATCGTTCCTGATTATCAGTTATCACTGGCAATCGGTAAAGAGGGACAGAATGCACGTCTTGCAGCAAGACTGACTGGATTTAAGATCGATATCAAGAGCGAGACACAGGCAAAGGAAATGGGCCTGTTTGAGCAGATGGGCTTACAGTACGGTGATGCTCCGGCTCCTTCTTATGAGGAAGAGAATGCAGAAGATGCAGAGCAGGAAGCAACAGAAGAGCCAGCTCAGGATGACTACCAGGAAGAAAACAACGAACAGTAAAAAGGTTTTCCGGAAGATGAGGAGTGATCAAAGGTGAGTGTAAAGAAGATCCCGCTGAGGCAGTGCATTGGCTGCGGTGAGATGAAAAGTAAAAAAGAAATGATTAGAGTGATCAAAACAGCCGAAGGTGAGATCTTATTAGATGCTACCGGACGTAAAAACGGCCGGGGTGCTTATCTGTGCCCGTCTATGGAGTGCTTTAAGAAGGCTGTGAAAGGCAGAGGCCTGGAACGATCCTTTAAAATGGCGATCCCCAGAGAAGTTTATGAGACTCTGGAAAAGGAGATGGAAGAAATTGACAGACAAGAATAAAGTATTTAGTATGATCGGACTGGCGACCAGAGCGAGAAAAGTGGTCAGCGGAGAATTTTCTACAGAGAAATCCGTTAAAAGCGGACGTTCCCATATGGTGATCGTATCAGAAGAAGCTTCTGATAATACAAAGAAAATGTTTACCAATATGTGTACTCACTATAAAGTTCCCATCTATCTGTTCGGCACAAAAGAGGAACTTGGGCATGCTATGGGACAGGAATTTCGTGCTTCCCTTTCAGTAGAGGACGCAGGATTTGCCAAGACCCTGGCATCACGGATGAATGTAAATGGAGGTAGTTTGAATGAGAGTAAGTGAACTGGCAAATGAACTGGGTAAGACCAGTAAAGAAGTATTAGATATTATTAAACAGAAAGACAGCTCTGCAGCTCTTTTTGCAGCTTCCAGCGTATCTAAGGACCAGGAAAATATGGTAAGAAATGCTGTTAGCCAGAAGAAAGAGGGAAAGACAGAGCCTGCAAAGAAGAAACTGACAGCTGTATTCCGTCCGCAGAACGCACAGCAGCAGATCAAGCGTCCGGTACCAAAGCAGCAGCCAAAGCCACAGCAGGCACCTGCTAAGGCAGAAGAGACCAAACCGGTACAGGCGGCAGAAGTAAAGCCACAGGTACAGGAAGCATCTGCTCCGGCAGCAGAGAGCAGACCTGCACAGGCTGAAAGAGGAGATTTCCAGGGCAGAAGCCAGAACGGCTACCAGGGAAGAGATAACCGCGGTGAGAGACCACAGGGCGGTTATCAGAACCGTGATGGAAGAAACGGCGGCTACCAGGGAAGAGATAATAACCGTGGAGACAGACCACAGGGCGGCTACCAGAATCGTGATGGAAGAAACGGCGGCTATCAGGGAAGAGATAACCGTGGTGAGAGACCACAGGGCGGTTATCAGAACCGTGACGGCAGACCACAGGGCGGCGGCTATCAGAACCGTGGAGACAGACCACAGGGTGGCTTCCAGAACCGTGGGGACAGACCACAGGGGGTTGGCTATCAGAACCGTGGAGACAGACCACAGGGCGGCTATCAGAACCGCGATGGCAGACCACAGGGCGGTTTCCAGAACCGTGACAGAAATCAGGGCGGCTTTGGCTCCCGTTTCGGAGAAGATAAGGATAAGGACAATACAAGCAGAAATGGCAGCAGAGACAACCGCCGTTCATCTGGAAACAGAGACAACCGTTCATCTGCTTTTGATACCCCGATCCAGACCAAGCCAAGCAGCACCCGTCAGGCAAACAAGAACGCTCATAAGAATGACCGTTTTGACAAGAGAGACAGAGAAGAAGACGGAAAGAAGAAAGCACCAAAGACAGGAAAGGGAGCTTTCATCATGCCACAGCCTAAGAAAGAAGAGGCTAAGGTTGAGGATGTTAAGACCATTACCCTTCCAGAGCGCTTAACTATTAAGGAACTGGCTGATAAGATGAAGCTGCAGCCATCCGTTATCGTTAAGAAGCTGTTCTTAAAGGGACAGATGGTTACCTTAAACCAGGAGATCGACTACGATCAGGCAGAAGAGATCGCAATGGAATTTGACGTTCTCTGCGAGCAGGAAGAAAAGGTAGACGTAATTGCTGAACTTCTGAAAGAAGAGGACGAAAACGAGGCAGATATGGTTTCCAGACCTCCTGTAGTCTGCGTAATGGGTCACGTTGACCATGGTAAAACATCCCTTCTGGATGCCATCCGTCAGACTAACGTAACTGCAAGAGAGGCAGGCGGTATCACCCAGCACATCGGTGCTTCTGTTATTGAGATTAACGGCAGAAAGATCACTTTCCTTGATACACCTGGACATGAGGCATTTACAGCTATGCGTATGAGAGGTGCCCAGTCTACTGATATCGCTATCCTGGTAGTAGCAGCAGACGACGGCGTTATGCCACAGACTGTTGAGGCGATCAACCATGCAAAGGCAGCTGGCGTAGAGATCATCGTTGCTATCAACAAGATCGATAAGCCAAGTGCAAACATTGACAAAGTAAAACAGGAATTGGCTGAATATGAGCTGATCCCGGAAGACTGGGGCGGCAGCACTATTTTCGTTCCTGTATCCGCACATACAAAAGAGGGTATCACAGACCTTCTGGAAATGGTACTTTTAACAGCAGATGTTCTTGAATTAAAGGCAAATCCAAACCGTAAGGGCCGTGGACTTGTGATCGAGGCTGAGCTGGATAAGGGCAAAGGACCTGTTGCAACTGTACTGGTACAGAAAGGTACCTTAAGAGTAGGTGACACCATTGCTGCAGGTGCATGCTATGGTAAGATCCGTGCTATGATGGATGATAAGGGCCGCAGAGTAAAAGAGGCTGGTCCATCCACTCCTGTAGAGATCTTAGGTTTAAATGATGTTCCACAGGCTGGTGAGGTATTCGTAGCAACTGAGAACGAGAAAGAAGCAAGAAGCTTTGCAGAAACCTTCATTTCTGAGAGCAAGAACAAGCTTCTGGAAGATACTAAGGCAAAACTGTCTCTGGATGATCTGTTCAGCCAGATCAAGGCAGGAAATGTAAAGGAACTTCCTCTGATCATCAAGGCAGACGTTCAGGGTTCTGTAGAAGCAGTAAAGCAGAGCCTGACCAAGCTGTCTAATGAAGAGGTAGTAGTAAAGGTAATCCACGGCGGCGTTGGTGCTATCAATGAGTCTGACGTTTCCCTGGCTTCTGCTTCCAATGCCATCATCATTGGTTTCAATGTACGTCCTGATGCAACTGCAAAATCCATTGCAGAGCGTGAGAAAGTAGATGTACGTCTGTACAAGGTCATCTACCAGGCCATCGAAGATGTAGAAGCTGCTATGAAGGGTATGCTGGATCCTGTATTCGAGGAGAAGGTGATCGGTCATGCAGTGATCCGTCAGCTGTTCAAGGCTTCCGGTGTTGGCACCATCGCGGGTTCCTATGTACTGGATGGCAAGTTCCAGAGAGGCTGCAGCTGCCGTATTACAAGAGAAGGCGAGCAGATCTACGATGGACCTTTAGCTTCCTTAAAGCGTTTCAAGGACGATGTAAAGGAAGTTGCTGCAGGATATGAGTGTGGTCTTGTATTCGAGAAGTTCAATGATCTTCAGGAAGATGACCAGATCGAAGCTTATATGATGGTAGAGGTTCCTAGATAGTCTGCTGTATAGAATATAGTTTCGTTTTTGAAAGAAAGGGATCATAATGCGTAAAAACAGCATTAAAAATACAAGGATCAATATGGAGGTCCAGAGGGAATTAAGTCAGATCATCCGTTCTGAGATCAAAGACCCGAGGATCCATCCGCTGACCAGTGTTGTAGCCGTAGAGGTAACTCCGGACTTAAAATACTGCAAGGCATATATCAGTGTGTTAGGTGATGAAGAAGCCGGCAAGGCAACCATCGAAGGACTGCGCAGCGCAGCTTCCTTCGTGCGCCGGGAACTGGCTCACAGAGTCAATTTACGTAACACTCCTGAAATTAAATTTATACTGGATCAGTCTATTGAATATGGCGTAAACATGTCAAAACTGATCGATGAAGTGACAAAAGATCTTCATGATGATGAGGAGGAGGGACTGGAATGACGGTTCTTGAACAGGCGTTAGAAGGAACAAAGTCTGTAGCGATTTTGGGCCATGTAAGACCGGATGGCGATTGCCTCGGCTCTACTCTGGGTCTGTATAATTATCTTCTTGCTTCCTATCCGGATATACAGGCAGCTGTATATCTGGAGGAAGCTTCCTCAAAATTTGCCTATTTAAAGGGCTATGATGAGATCCACCATGAAACAGATGACAAAGAATATGAGCTTTGCATCTGCCTTGACAGCAGTGATGAAGAACGTCTGGGGGATTTTAACGTGTATCTGAAGCGGGCGAAAAAAAGCCTTTGCATCGATCATCACGTAACCAACACCCGTTACTGCCAGGTCAATTTAGTGGCAGCTGATGCAAGTTCTGCCAGCGAAGTCCTTTTTGAACAGTTAAATCCGGATAACGTGGATAAAAATGTGGCAGAATGCCTGTATACAGGGATCGTACATGATACCGGTGTGTTCAAGTATTCCTGCACTTCTGCAAAGACGATGGAGATTGCCGGTTTCCTGATGGGAAAAGGCGTTGACTTTGGAAGCATCATTGACAACAGCTTCTACAAAAAGACTTATGTGCAGAACCAGATCATGGGAAGAGCGCTTCTTGAAAGCATTACCTTCCTTGATGGAAAGGCCATTTTCAGTGCCCTGCGCCAGTCTGATCTGGACTTTTACGGTGTGACCGGAAAAGACCTTGACGGTATCATCGACCAGCTGCGTCTTACAGAGGGAGTGGAGGTTGCTATTTTCCTGTATGAGACAGGACCTCAGCAGTATAAGGTAAGTCTGCGTTCCCAGAAAATCGTAGATGTAAGCCAGGTAGCGTTCTATTTTGGCGGCGGCGGTCATGTGCGTGCAGCAGGCTGTACCATGTCCGGAAGTATTCATGATGTGATCAATAATCTGTCCCTTCACATTGCCAAGCAGTTAGATGCTGCGGCAGCCGGGGAGGTTTAAATGTATCACGGAATCATTAATGTGTATAAAGAGCCGGGCTATACATCCCATGATGTTGTAGCCCGGCTTCGAGGGATTTTAAGACAGAAAAAGATCGGCCATACGGGAACCCTTGATCCGGCGGCCAAGGGCGTCCTTCCGGTGTGTCTGGGAAATGGGACAAGGCTTTGTGACATGCTTACAGACCGGTCCAAAACCTATGAGGCAGTGCTTCTTTTAGGACAGACTACGGACACCCAGGATACCACAGGAACGGTGCTTACGGAAGATCATGAAAAGGCGTTAGAACTGGATGAAGAACAGGTGCGCCAGGTGATCCTGGATTTTAAGGGAGATTATGACCAGATCCCTCCTATGTACTCTGCTTTAAAAGTAGATGGAAAGAAGCTTTGCGACCTTGCAAGAGCAGGAAAAGAAGTAGAGCGCAAGGCAAGAAGAGTACAGATCTTAGATATTTCTGTTGAAAAAATAGAACTGCCAAGAGTCTGGATGACAGTCAGCTGTTCCAAAGGAACCTACATAAGAACTCTCTGTGAAGATATTGGAGCTAAATTAGGAGTCGGGGGCTGCATGGAGTCTCTCCTGCGTACCCGTGTAGACCGTTTTCAGGTAAAAGACAGTTTGAAACTGGATGAGATCGAAGTTTTAAGAGATGAAGGAAAAGTAGGAGAATATATCTGTTCTCTGGAAGAAGCCTTAGAAGGTTATCTGCCTGTATACACAACAGCAGAAGGGGACAAGGCTTTGAAAAATGGAAATCCCTGCTTTAAACAGCAGTTAGACCTGGAAAAAAGTACATCTTTAGAAGAAAGAAAAAGCGGAGACAGATACCGTATGTACAACAGCCAGGGGATCTTTATGGGTGTATATGAATACCAGGAAGAAAAACACTGGTGGAAACCATGGAAAATGTTCATGCCGGATGGAGAAGGAAACTGATGAAATATATAGCAGATACAGTGGATTTTCAGCTGGAAGAGCCCACTGTGGTAACTCTTGGAAAATTTGACGGAAGACACAGAGGACATCAGAAGCTTCTGCATACAATGGAAGAACTGAAAGAAACACTGGGCTATGCAACTGCTATTTTTACCTTCAGCACAGCCCCATTAAGCCTTGTTACAGGTGAAGCTGCCACTGTGATCACAACCAGTGAAGAACGACGTCATAATATGGAAAAAATGGGGATCGATTACCTGGTGGAGTATCCTTTTACAGATGATGTGCGTAAAATGGACCCTTCTGTATTTGTAAAGGATATCTTGGTAAAACGGATGCGGGCAAAAGCCATGGTAGTGGGGCCGGACTGCAGTTTTGGCTACAAAGGCGCCGGAAATGTAGAACTTCTCAGATCTTTAAGCAAAGAGCTGGGATTTGAACTTTATGTGATCCAAAAAGAAAAAGATCACAGAAGAGACATCAGCAGCACCTATATCCGGGAAGAACTTTCCCTGGGAAATGTGGCAAAAGCAAATGAATTGTTAGGAGAACCATATGCCATCCACGGCATTGTAGTCCACGGCAACCATATCGGAGGACCGAGACTGGGCTTTCCAACAGCCAATATCATCCCGCCGGCAAACAAACGTCTGCCCAAATTCGGGGTCTATGTATCCAGAGTCCTTGCACAGGGAAAATATTATAAGGGAGTTACTAATATCGGCAGGAAACCTACGATCCATGGGGATAATCCGGTAGGCGTAGAGACATTTATCTTTGATTTTGACGGAGACATTTACGGAAAAATGATCGAGGTCCAGCTTTTGGAGTTTGACAGGGGAGAACAGAAATTTGCTTCTTTAGAAGAGTTAAAAGAACGGATCGAAAAAGACAAAGAATTTGCTCTTAAGTATTTTGCGGAAAATCCCCTTTACAACCCGGTTAAAATATGATACAGTAACCAAGTATAAAAGAACGCCGAAGCCCCGTTGCCTGGTGACTCCAGCCGGCAGCCTGGTTTAAGGTGAGAAAATTAAATTATTTTAGGAGGAATTACCATGATTTCTAAGGAAAAGAAAGCAGAGATTATCGCACAGTACGGACGTAAGGCAGGAGATACCGGTTCACCAGAAGTTCAGATCGCTATTCTGACAGAGAGAATTGCTGAACTGACCGCTCATCTTCAGCAGAATCCAAAGGATCATCACTCCAGAAGAGGACTTCTGATGATGGTTGGACACAGAAGAGGACTTCTTGATTACCTGAAGAAGACCGATCTGGAAGGCTACCGTGCTCTGATCGAAAAGCTGGGAATCAGAAAGTAATTATCATGAAAGTGTTGCCGGGCGGCTATGTGGATTGCGTGCTTGTACGCAAGGCCGCATAGACATTTGGCAGCGGGCTTTCATTCATGTTAGGGTGGAGTTTACTCCACCCTATATTTGCATGAAGACAGGTGCAAAAGGAACACTCCGGGACCGCTGATGTGTCCCAAACAGATCGTTTGGGATAGATCAGTAGTTTCGGCGTCTTTTGCCCTGTAAAAAACTTGTATATTTACAGAACGTTACATTAAAAGAGAAAAGGAGACACCCCATGTTTAAGAGTTTCAGTATGGACCTGGCTGGCCGTAAGCTGACTGTAGAAGTTGGCCGCGTAGCAGCTCAGGCAAACGGTGCAGCATTTATGCATTACGGCGATACTGTAGTACTTTCTACAGCAACCGCATCTGCAAAGCCAAGAGAAGGCATTGATTTCTTCCCTTTAAGTGTAGAATATGAGGAGAAGTTCTACTCTGTAGGAAAGATCCCAGGCGGCTTCAATAAGAGAGAAGGAAAAGCATCTGAAAATGCCATCCTTACCTCCCGTGTTATCGACCGCCCTATGCGTCCTTTATTCCCAAAGGATTACCGCAATGACGTAACCTTAGACAACGTAGTTATGTCTGTAGATCCAGACTGCAGCCCAGAGCTGACTGCTATGCTTGGTTCTGCTATCGCTACCAGCATTTCTGATATCCCATTTGACGGACCTTGCGCTACTACCCAGGTTGGTCTTATTGATGGTGAATTTGTTATCAACCCAACTTCCGCTCAGAGACAGGTATCTGAGATGGCTCTGACTGTAGCTTCTACCAGAGAGAAAGTTATCATGATCGAAGCTGGTGCCAAGGAAGTTCCTGAGCAGAAGATGATCGAGGCTATTTTCAAAGCTCACGAAGTAAACCAGGAGATCATCCGCTTTATCGATACCATCGTAGCTGAGTGCGGAAAAGAAAAGCACACCTACGAAAGCTGCGCAGTTCCGGAAGAATTATTTGCAGCGATCAAGGAGATCGTTCCTTCTGAAGAGATGGAAACAGCTGTATTTACCGATGACAAGCAGACCCGAGAGGCAAATATTGCAGCTATTACTGAGCGTCTGGAAGAGGCATTTGCTGAGAACGAAGAGTGGCTGCCATTATTAGGCGATGCTATTTATCAGTATGAGAAGAAGACTGTCCGCAAGATGATCTTAAAAGACCACAAGCGTCCAGACGGCCGTGCGATTACACAGATCCGTCCTTTAGCAGCTGAGATCGACATCCTTCCAAGAGTACATGGTTCAGGTATGTTCACCCGTGGACAGACCCAGATCTTAAATGCCTGCACACTGGCACCATTATCTGAGGCTCAGAAGATCGATGGCTTAGATGCAAATGAGACAACCAAGCGTTACATGCATCATTACAACTTCCCGTCCTTCTCCGTAGGCGAGACAAAGCCAAGCAGAGGACCGGGCCGTCGTGAGATCGGACATGGCGCACTGGCTGAGCGTGCATTAGTTCCTGTACTTCCAAGTGAAGAAGAGTTCCCATATGCGATCCGTACTGTATCTGAGACTATGGAGTCTAATGGTTCTACTTCCCAGGCAAGTATCTGTGCATCCACTCTGTCCTTAATGGCAGCAGGTGTACCGATCAAGCGTATGGTAGCTGGTATCTCCTGTGGTCTGGTAACAGGTGAGACTGATGACGATTACATCGTTCTGACCGATATCCAGGGTCTGGAAGACTTCTTCGGCGATATGGACTTTAAGGTAGGCGGTACTGAAAAGGGTATCACTGCTATCCAGATGGATATTAAGATCCATGGTCTGACCCGTCCGATCATTGAAGAGGCAATTGCAAGAACCCGTGAAGCAAGAATGTACATCTTAGACAATGTTATGAAGCCAGTTATCTCCGAGCCTAGAAAGCACTTAAGCCAGTATGCTCCAAAGATCAAGCAGATCACCATTGATCCTCAGAAGATCGGCGATGTAGTTGGTAAGCAGGGCAAGGTGATCAACAAGATCATCGAAGAGACCGGCGTTAAGATCGACATCAGCGATGATGGTATTGTAAATGTTTGCGGTACTGACGAGGCTATGATCGACCGCGCTATCGCTATTATTACAGGAATTGTTACTGATATCGAAGCTGGAATGGTATTTACCGGCAAGGTAGTACGTATCATGAACTTCGGCGCATTTGTACAGCTGGCACCAAACAAAGACGGTATGGTACACATCTCCAAGCTGTCTGATAAGCGTGTTGCAAAGGTAGAAGATGTTGTAAACATCGGCGACGAAGTAACTGTTAAGGTTGCAGAAGTTGACAAGATGGGAAGAATTAACCTGACCATGAGACCAAGTGACCTGGCAGAGAAGAAGGAAGAAAAAGAAGAAAACTAAAATCAGAGGGTGAGAAAATGAAAGTAAGAACAAGATATGCACCAAGCCCTACAGGAAGAATGCATGTTGGAAATTTGAGAACAGCTCTGTATGCGTACCTGATCGCAAAACATGAGGGAGGCGACTTCCTTTTAAGAATTGAAGATACAGACCAGGAACGTTATGTAGAAGGCGCTGTAGATATCATTTACAGAACCCTGGAAGAAACCGGTCTGGTCCACGATGAGGGACCAGACAAGGATGGCGGCTGCGGTCCTTATGTTCAGAGTGAGCGCCAGGCTTCCGGAATTTATATGGAGTATGCAAAGCAGCTGGTAGAAAAAGGAGAAGCATATTACTGCTTCTGTACACCAGAGCGTCTGGAGTCCTTAAGAAAGACTGTAAACGGTGAGGAGATCATGACCTATGATAAGCACTGTCTGCACCTTTCCAAAGAGGAAATCGAGGCAAATTTGGCTGCTGGAAAGCCATTTGTCATCCGTCAGAATAACCCGACTGAGGGAACTACCACCTTCCATGACGAGATCTACGGAGATATCACTGTAGATAACTCTGAACTGGATGATATGGTACTGATCAAATCTGATGGTTATCCTACCTACAACTTTGCAAACGTAGTAGACGATCATCTTATGGGCATTACCCATGTAGTAAGAGGAAATGAGTATCTTTCTTCTTCACCAAAGTACAACCGTCTGTATGACGCTTTCGGCTGGGAAGTGCCGGTTTATGTACACTGCCCGCTGATCACAGATGAAAGCCATCACAAGTTAAGCAAGCGCTGCGGACATTCCTCTTTTGAGGACCTGGTAGAACAGGGCTTTGTTCCGGAAGCAATCGTAAACTATGTGGCACTTCTTGGCTGGTCTCCAGAAGGCAATAACGAGATCTTCTCTCTGGAAGAGATGGTAAAGGAATTTGATTACCACCGTATGAATAAGTCTCCGTCTGTTTTTGATATGACCAAGCTTCGCTGGATGAACGGCGAGTATATCAAGGCAATGGACTTTGATCGTTTCTATAAGCTGGCTGAGCCATACTTAAAAGAAGTGATCAAGAAAGACTTAGATCTTAAGAAGATTGCAAATATGGTAAAGACCAGAATTGAAGTATTCCCGGAGATCAGGGATCACATTGATTTCTTTGAGGAACTTTCTGAGTATGACATTGCTATGTATACTCACAAGAAGATGAAGACAAACGCAGAGACTTCCCTTAAGGTATTAAAAGATGTACTTCCTATTCTGGAAGCACAGGAAGATTTCAGCAATGACGCTCTGTTTGCAGCACTTTCCGCTTATGTAAGTGAAACTGGCGTAAAGACAGGCTTTGTTATGTGGCCTGTACGTACCGCTGTTTCCGGCAAGCAGATGACTCCTGCAGGCGCAACTGAGATCATGGAAGTTCTTGGAAAAGAAGAATCATTAAAACGTATCCGCAAAGGCATTGAAATGCTGGAGGCTTAATACATGGCTTTTAATGAAGCACAGAAAAGGGCGATCCGTCACACAGACGGACCTGCCCTTGTACTTGCAGGACCCGGCTCAGGTAAGACTACGGTCATTACCAACCGGGTCCGTTATTTAACGGAAAAAGTGGGCGTGGAGCCTGGAAATATCCTGGTGATCACCTTTACCAGGGCGGCGGCCCGTGAAATGAAAGAACGATATGAACGGATAACCGGGACAGGATGCAGCAGAGTCTCTTTTGGGACCTTCCATTCTGTCTTTTTTATGATATTAAAACTGGCATACCGGTATCAGGCCTCCAATATCGTAAAAGAAGAGCAGCGCATCCAGTTTATCAGGGAGCAGTTAGACCAGACAGATCTGGAGATCGAGGACGAAGGAGAGTTTATTTCTTCTGTATTGTCAGAGATCAGCCTTATTAAAGGGGAATTAATGTCCTTAGATAACTATTATGCAAAAAGCTGCTCCCAGACCGTCTTTAAAGAACTGTATGATGGCTATGAGCATCGTCTTCGCAAACAGGGACTTCTGGATTTTGATGACATGCTTGCCATGTGCTATGAGCTTTTTAAAGAACGTAAGGATATTTTACAGGCATGGCAGAGAAAATATAAGTACATACTTATCGATGAATTTCAGGATATCAACCAGATCCAGTATGAGATCGTAAAAATGCTGGCTCTGCCGGAGAACAATCTGTTCATCGTAGGAGATGATGATCAGTCCATTTACCGTTTCCGGGGCGCAAGGCCGGAGCTAATGCTTGGATTTGAAAAAGATTATCCAGATGCAGAGAGAATCCTGCTGGATGTAAATTACCGCTGCGTGGATCCGGTGATCGAGAGCGCAGGAAAACTGATCGCTAATAATAAAACACGTTTCCAGAAAGAGATCCATGGAAACAGGGGAAAAGGCTGTCCTGTATTTGTAAAAGAGTGGCCGGACCCTTTAGCAGAGACAAAGGCTATTACAGAAGAACTGCGGGATTACCACCAGATGGGGATCGCTTACGAAGATATGGCGGTTTTATACCGCACCAATCAGGGACCAAGACTTCTGATCGAGCGGATGATGGAATACAATATCCCCTTTCATATGCGGGATACAGTGCCAAATCTTTATGAACACTGGATCTCCAGAAATGTGTTCTGCTACATTTACGCGGCCTTAGGGGATCTGAGCCGTTCCAATATACTCCAGATCATCAACCGGCCTGCAAGGTATATCAGCCGGGATGCCTTAGATACCAAGGTGATCCGATGGGAACAGCTGAGATCTTTCTATCAGGATAAAAACTGGAT
>OODK01000567.1_pt1 | contig 32031 bp, 32 predicted proteins | sample 1671371 | NCBI WGS metagenome assembly OODK01 (sample SAMN06348150, study PRJEB24527) | human gut metagenome | biome: human gut; feature: ankylosing spondylitis patient; material: feces | host: Homo sapiens | place: China | collected 2015-10 | reverse complement strand
GGTACCGCATCCAGTCCGGAACAGTTAATGGTTTTATCAAATCTCAGTATTTTATCACCGGACAGGAGGCAGAGACTCTGGCGCAGTCGATCGGGCGGGAGTTTGTCACTGTCAGTGCGGATAACTTGCGCCTGCGAGAGGAACCGAACCTCACCAGCAATGTCCTGACTATGGTTTCCAGCGGTTCCCGCTACGTGGTCCAGGGAGATGAAGGTGATTTTTATAAGGTCGAGGTCGATGCAGACCTGATCGGCTACATTGCCAAGTCATATTGTCAGGTAGAAGTGGAATTTGATCAGGCAGTATCCCTGGAGGAAGAACGCCAGAAGCTGGAAGAAGAAGCGCAGAGAAAGCGTGATGCCCAGACAGCTATCGCAAACCTGGAACAGACCATCAAGATGGCAGAAAATAAGGATGTCATCATTGCGGCCAATCCATCCCAGAGCGATGATTCCGCAATGACAAGTGCTCCGACGGCGAATAATGCGCAGAGCAGTCAGTCCCAGAGTTCGTCAGCAGGCCAGTCCCAGAGCCCGTCAGCAGGCCAGAGCAGTCCAGGCAGCAAGCCGGCGGCCTCTGCTCCGGGAAAGACAGATTCTTCGCAGAACAGTTCCTCTCAGAGCGGCTCCAGCCAGATCGGATCTTCCGGTCCGTCTGCCGGTACGGTATCTTCACCGGTTGCCGGTCCCGGAAGTCCTGCAGCAGTCGTATCTGCGACCAGAACAGCTATCGTGGCTTATGCGAAACAGTTTTTGGGCAATCCATATGTTTACGGAGGCACCAGCCTGACAAATGGCGCAGACTGCTCCGGCTTTACCCAGTCAGTTTTTGCTCACTTTGGTATTACGACAGGAAGAAGCTCAAGAGATCAGGCGGCAAAGGGAAAAGAAATTTCCATGTCAGCCATTCAGCCGGGCGATCTGCTGTTCTATGCCAGCGGTAATTATATCAACCATGTGGCTATTTACATAGGCGATGGAAAAATCATCCACTCCAGCAATCCGACTACGGGTATCACCATCACCAAATACAACTACCGTACGCCGTGCAAGGCGGTGACATTCCTGAATTAGGAGTGAGCGGGCTATGAATGAAAAAAAACAATACTGCGGCCTGGATCTGCTGAAATTTATCATGGCAGTCCTGGTGGCCGCGCGGCATATGATCCAGGTATTTTATCCGGCAGAGAGCCGCTGGCGTCTGGTGATCGGCAGCTGGCTTTCTAACCTGGCAGTTCCGGTGTTCTTCATCATTGCCGGTTTTCTGCTGTTTCGCAAGATCCCGGATACCGGCAAAAAGAGCGGATGGCCGGTGGCAGGACGTTATGCCTGGCGCATTGTGAAGCTGTATCTGCTCTGGTGCGTGATCTACTGGCCCATTGATATCTTCAACTGGTATCATGGTACAGCCGGCATTGCGGAGACCGTGAAGGCATATATCCATTCCTTCTTTTTCTCGAGTACCATTGCCCAGCTGTGGTATCTTCCGGCGCTGGCAGTGGCGGTCCTTCTGGTCTGGACCGCTTACCGGGCAGGGCTGGGCGTGCGGCAGCTGCTGGTGCTGACCGGTGCGCTGTTTGTGTTTGGATGCATCTGCGACAACTGGTATTTTACCGAGCGGGCGCCTATGAAGATCCAGGAGTTCGTCTGGTGGTACGCACCAAAGTTTGTCACCATGCGAAACGGTCTGTTTTATGGCAGTTTTTACCTGACACTCGGACTCTGGTTTTCCAGAAAGACCTGGCGCATGCCGGTACTGCTTTCTCTTGGAGGCAGTGTGGTGTTTCTGATTCTCATGTACAAAGAGGTGTCCACCTGCTTCAATACCAATATGGTATTCACCGCGGCTCCGGCGGCAGTCTGCCTGACAGAGCTTTTTATGGGCTTTGCGGGAGCGTATTCCCGTTTTTTTGTGATCCTGCGGGAAATGAGTGAATGGATATACTTTTCTCATTTTTATTTCTTCTATTTCTTTTCGTGGACAGTAAAGTGGAATCCACTTCCGCTCACCAAACAGAATATTACGCTGTGTATTTTTGTGCCGATGCTGTTGTTTGCGCTTTTGGTATCACTTTTATCTCACCGGGAAAAGGGAAAGTGGCTTCGGAAATTCATCTGAATGAACGTCAAAACGCCTTCGGGAAATCATATTCCCGAAGGCGTTTTGTGTATGAAAGTACTCTGATCCTCGTATGGAATTGTTTAGAACTCCGGCTCGATCAGTCCGTAGGTCTGTCCTTTTCTCTTATAAACAACGTTGACTTCCTCGGTCTCTGCATTTAAGAATACGTAGAAGTTATGTCCTAACAGCTCCATCTGCACGCAGGCTTCTTCTGGATCCATGGGTTTCATGGCGAAACGTTTGGTTTTCACGATCTGGATCTCGTCCTCAGCCTCGACCTCTTCACTGATGAACAGATCAGAGAAGGCCTGTGCGGACTGTTTCTGGTCAATGAGTTTGTTTTTGTACTTACGAAGCTGGCGTTCGATGATCTCTTCTACCAGGTCAATGGATACGTACATATCACTGCTGGATTCTTCGGCACGGATAATGTTGCCCTTAACCGGGATGGTAACCTCGATCTTCTGTTTGTCTTTCTGTACGCTGAGCGTTACGATGATTTCTGTATCCGGAAGGAAGTAACGTTCCAGTTTTCCGATTTTTTCCTCAATGGCGGCGCGAAGCCCCGGAGTCACATCAATATTTCTGCCTGTAATTGTATAACGCATAAGTCATCAGCTCCTTCTTTTGAGATGTTCTAAGTATAACATATAAAACCGAAAATTTCAACAAAAACGAGGAAATTGTTGAGACAATTATTGGGAATGAAATATAAAAACGCATACTTTATCCACAAAAAATAAATTGCATTTCTACCTGCATGTCAGCGGAAAAGTCAAGCGCTTTTTGTGTATTTTTTGGCGTAAACAGTGGATTTATAAGATATGAACAAAGAAAAGCGCGGAGTTTCCGAATGTGGAAGAACTGAAAAATGTGGGGAAATTATGTGGATAATGTGGATAACTTGGTGTATAACTCAATTTTGGCTGAAAAACGGGGGGAAGAAATGTGGATGCAGATTTCGTGGATAATGTGGATAACGTGGATAAGTTGTGAATCGAACATAGTTTTTGTGCAACCTGACAAGTTTACCATAATTTCACAATTATGTCACCTTTGTATCGAGGAAATTAATTTTTTGTGAACAAGGGGCCTAAAACTTGAATAAATCAGGGGATGGTGGTACAATATCAAAGATTGACTTATAATAGTAGAAATGTGACAGACGAAACAAAGAAAATTTAGGAGAAAGAACTATATGAATCTCATAGAAAAAGTATTTGGCACCCACAGTGAGCGGGAACTGAAGATGATCTATCCGATCGTGGATAAGATCGAGGCGCTGCGCCCGACCATGCAGGCAAAGACCGATGAGGAGCTGCGCGACAATACCCGCATCTTCAAGGAGCGCCTGGCCAATGGCGAGACTCTGGACGATATTCTTCCGGAGGCATTTGCCACCGTACGTGAGGCCGCAAAGCGTGTGCTGAACATGGAACATTACCCGGTACAGCTCATTGGTGGTATCGTCCTGCATCAGGGCCGTATCGCTGAGATGAGAACCGGTGAAGGTAAGACCCTGGTTTCTACTTCCCCGGCATATTTGAACGCACTGGCCGGTAAAGGCGTTCATATCGTAACGGTCAACGACTATCTGGCAAAGCGAGATGCGGAGTGGATGGGACAGGTTCACCGTTTCCTGGGTCTGACCGTCGGAGTGGTATTAAATCCGATGACCTCTGAGGAGCGTAAGGCTGCATACAACTGCGATATTACCTACGTTACCAACAACGAGCTGGGCTTTGATTACCTGCGTGATAACATGGCCATCTACAAAGATCAGATGGTTCTGCGCAATCTGGATTACGCCATCATCGATGAGGTCGATTCCGTCCTGATCGATGAAGCAAGAACTCCGCTGATCATTTCCGGACAGAGCGGTAAATCCACCAAGCTGTACGAGGTCTGCGATGTGCTGGCCCATCAGCTGGTACGCGGTGAGGCCTCCGGTGAGTTCACCAAGATGAATGCCATCATGGGTGAGGACATTGAAGAAACCGGAGATTTCATTGTAAACGAGAAGGATAAAGTCGTTAACCTGACTGAGGAAGGCGTTAAGAAGGTAGAGCAGTTCTTCCATATTGAGAACCTGGCAGATCCGGAGAATCTGGAGATCCAGCACAACATCATTCTGGCACTGCGCGCAAACTACCTGATGTTCCGTGATAAGGACTATGTGGTAAAAGATGATGAGGTACTGATCGTCGATGAATTTACCGGACGTATCATGCCGGGCCGCCGTTACTCAGATGGCCTGCATCAGGCAATTGAGGCGAAGGAGCATGTGAATGTGCGTCGTGAGAGCAAGACTCTGGCAACCATCACCTTCCAGAACTTCTTCAACAAATTCCGCAAAAAATCCGGTATGACAGGTACTGCGCTGACTGAGGAGAAAGAGTTCCGAAACACTTATGGCATGGACGCGATCGCAATCCCGACCAACCGTCCGGTAGCGCGTATCGATCATGAGGATGCCGTATACAAGACGAAAAAAGAAAAATTTGAGGCTGTTGTCAACGATGTTGTAGCTTCTCATGAGAAGGGACAGCCGGTGCTGGTTGGCACCATTACCATTGAGACTTCCGAGCTTTTAAGCAAGATGCTGAACAAACGCGGCATCCAGCATAAGGTCCTGAACGCGAAGTTCCATGAGCTGGAGGCTGAGATCGTAGCAGATGCAGGTATTCATGGAGCCGTAACTATCGCAACCAACATGGCAGGCCGTGGTACCGATATCAAGCTGGATGATGAGGCAAAGGCAGCAGGCGGTTTAAAGGTTATCGGTACCGAGCGTCACGAGTCCCGCCGAATCGACAACCAGCTGCGCGGCCGTTCCGGACGTCAGGGAGACCCGGGTGAATCCCGTTTCTATATTTCCCTGGAAGATGACCTGATGCGTCTGTTCGGTTCTGAGCGTCTCATGGCTATGTTCGAAGCTCTGGGTGTTCCGGAGGGCGAGCAGATCGAGCACAAGATGCTTTCCAGTGCCATTGAGAAGGCACAGATGAAGATCGAGAACAACAACTACGGTATCCGTGAAAACCTGTTAAAATACGACGAGGTCAACAACGAGCAGCGTGAGATCATCTACGCAGAGCGCCGCAAGGTTCTGGATGGAGATAACATGCGCGACCTCATCTTAAAGATGATCACCGATATCGTGGAGAACTCCGTAGATCTGTCCATTTCTGATGAGCAGGCATCCTCTGATTGGGATCTGAAGGAGCTGAACAGTCTTCTGCTCCCGATCATTCCGCTTGAGACGATTACGGCAGAGAATCATCCGGTGACCAAGAAAAATGAGTTAAAGCACATGCTGAAGGAAGAAGCCATTAAGCTGTATGAGGCGAAGGAGGCTGAATTCCAGGATGCAGAGCAGATCCGTGAGCTGGAGCGTGTGGTACTTCTGAAGGTGATCGACAACAAGTGGATGAGCCATATCGATGACATGGACCAGCTGCGTCAGGGTATCGGCCTGCAGGCTTACGGCCAGAGAGATCCGGTTGTTGAGTATAAGATGAATGCCTACGAGATGTTCGAGGCCATGACGGCTGCCATCACCGAGGAGACAGTCCGTATTCTGTTCCACATTCGCGTAGAGCAGAAGGTTGAACGAGAGCCGGCAGCGAAGGTAACCGGGACCAACCGTGACACCTCTGCGCCGCAGGCACCGAAGGTACGCCAGGTGCAGAAGATTTACCCGAATGATCCGTGTCCGTGCGGAAGCGGTAAAAAGTTCAAACAGTGCCATGGCCGCGATCTGATGCCGAGATAAGATTCAGAAATATAATTATGAAAGAAGGTGACACAATGGTAGAATTAGATCAGTTCAAGTACACATTATCGACCTTTGAAAAACCATTAGTGGAAGTGAGGGATTCACTTTGACCTGGATAACAAGGTCAGACGAATCGATGAGTTAGATAAATCCATGGAGGAGCCAGGCTTCTGGGACAATGCCGACCGTGCCACCAAACTGGTGCAGGAGGCAAAGAACCTGAAGGATACCGTAGATCTTTACCGTGGTCTGGAACAGCAGTACGAAGACATCCAGGTGATGATCGAGATGGGCTATGAGGAGGAAGATCCTGCCCTGATACCGGAGATCCAGGAGATGCTGGATGAGTTCGAGCGCAATCTGGAGAAACTGCGCATGGAGACGCTGCTGTCCGGAGAGTATGACAAATACAATGCTATCCTGCGTCTGAATGCAGGCGCAGGCGGTACCGAATCCTGTGACTGGTGCAGCATGCTTTACCGTATGTACTGCAGATGGGCGGACAAGATGGGCTATAAGACCGAGGTCCTGGACTACCTGGACGGCGATGAAGCAGGCATTAAATCTGTTACCATCCAGATCAATGGTGAAAATGCATTCGGCTACTTAAAGTCCGAACGCGGTGTGCACCGCCTGGTGCGGATCTCTCCGTTCAATGCGGCAGGAAAGCGTCAGACCTCCTTTGTATCCTGTGATGTTATGCCGGATATTGAAGAAGATCTGGATGTGGAGATCAACCCGGATGACCTGCGGATCGATACCTATCGTTCCAGCGGTGCCGGTGGCCAGCATATCAACAAGACTTCCTCTGCGATCCGTATCACCCATATTCCGACCGGAATCGTGGTACAGTGCCAGAATGAGCGTTCCCAGTTCCAGAACAAGGATAAGGCCATGCAGATGTTAAAGGCAAAGCTGTATATGTTAAAGCAGCAGGAGAATGCAGAGAAGCTTTCTGACATCCGGGGCGATGTGAAAGAGATCGGCTGGGGAAACCAGATCCGCTCTTATGTCCTGCAGCCGTATACCATGGTCAAGGATCTGCGCACCGGAGAGGAAACCGGAAATGTGGCCAATGTGCTGGATGGCGGGCTTGATCCGTTTATCAGCGCTTACCTGCGCTGGCTGAGTCTGGGCTGTCCGGACCGCAAGGCATCCGCAGAAGATTAATTTGAAATTCTTTATAAAAGCAGAGTGTATGCAAGAAAAAGCTTGCACTCTGCTTTTTTTTGTGCTAATATCTCTCACATGAGCACAAATGTTCATGATAGACGAACATGAAATGTGCCGGGAGGATTGATTATGCCAGAGGAAAAAACAAAATACTTTGTGGTAAAACAGAAAGCGGTACCGGAAGTATTACTGAAGGTGGTAGAGGCGAAAAAGCTTCTGGAGTCGGAACGTGTGCTGACCGTGCAGGAGGCAACGGACCGTGTAGGTATCAGCCGCAGTTCTTTTTATAAATATAAAGAGGATATTTTCCCGTTTTACGACAATACCAAGGGCAAAACGGTTACCTTTGTGGTACAGATGGATGATGAACAGGGCCTTCTTTCGGACCTGCTCCATATTGTAGCGATTTATAAGGCAAATATTCTGACGATCCACCAGAGTATTCCGGTCAACGGCGTGGCAACCCTGACCTTGTCCGTAGAAGTAAAGGACAACACCGGCAATATTTCCAAGATGGTGGAAGAAATCGAAGAACAGGATGGTATCCATTATGTAAAGATTGTTTCCAGGGAGTAGCACCGGAGTTCGCAGATATTGGGGAGTTTATACGAATAAATGAATCGATAACAGAGAGAAAAGTGAGGAAAGAGCAATGGTACAGGTAGCAATCATGGGATATGGCACAATTGGTTCCGGGGTAGCGGAGATTTTGGCCAGGAACGCAGAGCAGATCAAAAATGGCTGTGGTCAGGATGTGGCTCTTAAGTATGTTCTGGATCTTCGGGACTTTCCGGGAAGCCCGGTGGAAGACAAGATCGTACATGATTTTTCCGTGATCGAGCAGGATCCGGAGGTCAGCGTGGTGGTAGAGACCATGGGCGGACTGAACCCGTCGTACCCGTTTGTAAAAGCAAGCCTGTTAGCCGGCAAGCATGTGGTAACTTCCAACAAGGCGCTGGTGGCAGCCTATGGAACGGAGCTTCTTGCCATTGCGAGGGAAAAGAACGTAAACTTCTTTTTTGAGGCCAGTGTGGGCGGCGGTATCCCGATCATCCGTCCGCTGTACCGCTGCTTAAAGGGAGAGAAAATCCTGGAGATCACCGGTATCTTAAACGGAACCACCAACTTCATCCTGACTAAGATGGATAAGGAGGGTGCTTCCTTTGAGACTGTATTGAAAGAGGCACAGGATTTAGGCTATGCAGAACGCAATCCGGAGGCAGATGTAGAGGGCTATGATACCTGCAGAAAGATCGCGATCCTTACAGCAATGGCAACCGGAAAAGAAGTAAACTATGAGGATATCTGTACTGAGGGCATCACGAAGATTACCGATGTGGATTTCAAGTATGCAGATAAGCTAGGAACTTCCGTGAAGCTGTTTGGAACCAGCCGCATGGACGGCAATGAGGTTCACGCATGGGTCGCACCGGTCATGATCGGAAAGGATCATCCGCTGTATGCCGTAAATGATGTATTTAACGGCATTCTGGTAAAGGGCAACATGCTGGGCACTTCCATGTTCTACGGAAGCGGAGCCGGAAAGCTCCCGACCGCAAGCGCTGTCATTGCGGATATTATGGAAGCGGTTGAGAATGCGGACCATAACGTTCCGTTCGGCTGGAGCGGTGAGCGTCTGATGATCGCAAACCAGAAAACTTCTGTACACCGCTATTTTGTGCGTGTGGAGGGAAATGGGGCAGAGCTGGAGCAGGCCGCAGCCGCTGCATTTGGCGGCGGCCAGATTGTAAAGCTTGAAAATCTGACCGATGAATTCGCGCTTCTGACCGGTGAAATGAGTGAAGCAGCATACGCAGACTGCGCTGCTGTCTTTGAGAAAACCGCAAAGATCCGCCAGAGAATCCGCGCAGAGTTCTAAAATGAAATATGAGGAAAGCATAGAAAATGCCAGGCAGCATCCTTTGATGCTGTCTGGCATTTTGCCTGAAATACGGTTGCTGACAGATTACTGCGCTGTCGTTCCCATGTGGTTTAGAATTTCCTGAGCCTGGTGATATACCTGACGGATCAGGTCGGCATTGGCTGGATCCCGGGCTACTTCGTAGACCAGCATATACTGGAAAAAGATAAAAAAGCTCAGCAGGATGCAGAAGATTCCAATAACAAATCCAGCAATTCCGGCACCGGTAAAATGGTGCTCTTTCCGGGAAAACCATGCGCTCAAAGCCGCAGAAGCTCCGAGTATGATCTGAACCGGCGGATAAAACCAGCTGAAGATAGCGAAGATGCCGAGAAAAAGGCTGGTCCGCGCGAGTCTGTTGGGGGAGGGGCGTTTGGCGCCGGTGTTTTGTTCCATGTAAATTCCTCCGTAGGTAGAGATAAAATAACATTCTTAATCATAACACGAAAACAAAAAAGCCTCAAGGGAGAATCTTGAATGGCTTGCGCCGCATCTGGTTATGGATTATAATGAAAGATACAGCTTAAAGAAAGACAAAAGGAGTTTTACACCAGATGGATATTTTTAAAATATTGCAGGAAGAACTGCAGATTGGATATAAGCAGGTGGAGGCAGCGGTCCAGCTGATCGATGAAGGAAACACCATTCCGTTCATTGCCCGTTACCGCAAAGAGGCAACCGGCTCTTTGAACGATGAGGTACTCCGAAATCTGGACGAGCGTCTGCGTTACCTGCGCAACCTGGACGAAAAGAAGGAACAGGTGCTTTCTACCATCCGGGATCAGGAAAAGCTGACACCGGAGCTGGAAAAACAGATTCAGGCGGCCATGACCATGGTAGCTCTGGAAGATCTCTATCGTCCATACCGTCCAAAGCGCCGAACCCGCGCCATGATCGCGAAGGAACGTGGCCTGGAGCCATTGGCGGATCTGATCCTTGCGCAGCAGGCGGAGGAACCGTTAGAGAAGCTTGCAGAAGGCTATGTGTCGGAAGCTAGGGAGGTGCCGACGGCGGCTGATGCCATTGCCGGAGCAAAGGATATCATTGCGGAGCGCATTTCCGACCAGGCAGATTACCGCACTTATATCCGAAAGGTTACCACAGAGCAGGGCATGCTCCGTTCCCAGGCCAGAGATGAAAAGGCAGAGTCTGTTTATGAGATGTATTACCAGTACGAGGAACCGGTGAAAAAATGCGCCGGTCACCGTGTCCTGGCTTTAAACCGCGGTGAAAAAGAAAAGGTGCTGACCGTGAAGGTAGAGGCTCCGGAGGAGAATATCCTGCGCTATCTGGAAAAACAGATCGTCACTCAGGACAACCCATATACCGCACCGGTTTTAAGAGAGGTGGCTGCAGACAGCTACCGCCGTCTGATTGCGCCGGCGATTGAGCGTGAGATCCGCAGTGCTCTGACTGAGACTGCAGAGGCCGGAGCAATTAAGGTATTCGGCAAGAATTTAAAGCAGCTTCTGATGCAGCCGCCGGTTGCAGGCCGTGTTGTGCTGGGCTGGGATCCGGCATTCCGTACCGGCTGTAAGCTGGCTGTTGTGGATGCGACAGGCAAGGTGCTGGATACCACCGTTATTTACCCGACTGCACCGCAGAATAAGGTAGAGGAATCCAAGAAAATCGTAAAAGACCTGATCAAAAAATATGATATTTCGCTGATCTCACTCGGAAATGGCACAGCCTCGCGTGAGTCTGAGATGATCATCGTGGAGCTGCTCAAAGAGATTCCGCAGCAGGTTCAGTACGTGATCGTCAACGAGGCAGGAGCCTCTGTGTATTCTGCCAGCAAGCTGGCTACCGAGGAGTTCCCGAACTTTGATGTAGGGCAGCGAAGCGCAGCTTCTATCGCAAGAAGACTGCAGGATCCGCTGGCAGAGCTTGTCAAGATTGATCCAAAGTCCATCGGCGTGGGGCAGTATCAGCATGATATGAACCAGAAAAACTTAAGTGAAACCCTGCAGGGCGTTGTGGAGGATTGCGTAAACCGTGTGGGCGTGGATTTAAACACCGCTTCCGCCTCCCTGCTTGAGTACATTTCCGGTGTCTCCAAGGCCATTGCGAAGAACATTGTGGCATATCGCGAGGAGAACGGCGTATTCACAAACCGCAGACAGCTTTTAAAGGTAGCAAAGCTTGGCCCGAAGGCATTCGAGCAGTGTGCCGGCTTCATGCGCATCAAAGGCGGGGACAATCCGCTGGATATGACTTCCGTGCATCCGGAAAGCTATGAGGCAGTACAGAAGCTTCTGGAAAAGGTAAGCTGCAGGCCGCAAGATATTGCCGCAGGCGGCTTAAAGGAACTTGGCAGAAAGGTACGCAGCTGCAAAGGTCTTGCAGAGGAGCTTGGCATCGGTGAGATCACGTTAAAGGACATTGTAAAGGAGTTGGAAAAACCGGCCAGAGATCCCCGTGAGGAGATGCAAAAACCGATCCTGCGTACCGATGTCCTTGAGATGAAGGACCTGACACCGGGCATGGTACTGAAGGGAACCGTGCGCAATGTCATCGACTTTGGTGCCTTTGTGGATATCGGTGTGCATCAGGATGGCCTGGTCCATATTTCACAGATGACAGACCGCTATATCAAGCATCCGCTTGAGGCAGTCAGCGTTGGTGATATCGTAGAGGTGAAGGTATTAAGCGTAGATCTGAACAAGAAGCGCATTGGCCTGACTATGAAGCTGTAAAAATGAAACAAAGGATTCTGCGAGGATGCCTTAGACGGCGGTCTGAAGCAGTGTTTGGAAAGGAACGGTGAATGCGATGGCAAACGAGAAACATGCGGCAAGTGAAGTCAATGAGACTGCCTGCACCGGCAAAACGGTAGATGTGACTTTGCATATTACGGCGAAGGATCTGTGGGCATTTTCCATGTATCATGCGAATGCCGGATTTATGGGAATTTTTAATGGGCTCTTTTCCCTGGCAGCGCTGTATCTTCTGATCTTCCGCTGGAATACCACTACGGTTCCATACAGGTGCCTGCTTGTGGTCTGTGCATTGATCTTTACCGTCTGGCAGCCATGTCTGCTCTGGCTCAAGGCAAGCAAACAGGCAAAGCGTCCGGCTGTAAAAAATCCAATGCGGCTGATGTTCGATCAGGAGAAGCTGACGGTTAGCCAGGAGGACAATTCCGCAGATTTTACCTGGGAACAGATGGGGCGGCTGGATGCGAAGCCATCCATGTACATTCTTTATATGGACCGGGTTCATGCCTATCTGATCCCGAAAACGGCTCTGGGCGATCAGGAAGAAGCGTTCAGGGAACTGGTGACGGCACATCTCCCGAAAGAAAAACGGAGGAAAATCTGATGGAATATACAAGCAACAGCCCACAGGAAACCTTTACCCTTGGGAAACGCCTGGGGGAACAGGCAAAGCCGGGAGAGGTGTATTGCCTGGACGGCGATCTGGGAGTGGGCAAGACTATTTTTACCCAGGGCTTTGCAGCCGGACTCGGAATTGATGAGCCGGTGAACAGTCCGACCTTTACCATTGTACAGCAGTACGACAGCGGACGGATTCCCCTGTACCATTTTGATGTGTATCGCATCGGCGATATCAGCGAGATGGACGAGATCGGCTATGAGGACTGCTTTTACGGAGAGGGCGTCTGTCTGATCGAGTGGTCCCAGCTCATTTTGGAGATCCTGCCGGATAAGGTTGTCCACATCTGCATTGAAAAAGACCTGGAGCAGGGATTTGATTACCGCAAGATAACGGTGGAGGGATTATCATGAAGATACTTGGAATAGAAAGTGCGTCACTGGTGGCTTCTGTGGCCGTGGTGAGCGATGGCCTGGTGACAGCAGAATATACCGTGGATTTTAAAAAGACCCATTCCCAGACGCTGCTTCCCATGATTGATGAGGTGACCCGCATGCTGGAGCTGGATCTTCATGAGGTCGATGCGATCGCGGTGTCAGGCGGTCCGGGCTCCTACACGGGCCTGCGCATCGGATCTGCTACGGCAAAGGGTCTTGGACTTGCGCTGGAGAAGCCGCTGGTCCATGTTCCGACCATGGATGCCATGGCTTATAATTTATATGGAACATCTGCACTCATCTGCCCGGTCATGGATGCAAGAAGAGGTCAGGTCTATACCGGACTCTACCATTATGAAGAGGCTTTTGAGGTTGTAAAGCCGCAGTGCGGCATGGATATCCACGAACTGATCAGGGAGCTGAATGCGCGCGGAGAGCGCGTGATCTTTCTGGGAGATGGTGTGCCGGTCAATGAGAAGATCATCCGTGAGGAGATGACGGTATCGTTTTCCTTTGCTCCAGCCCAGGTAAACCGCCAGCGCGGCGCCAGTGTGGCTGCCCTTGGAAGCGTATATTTTGCGGAAGGCAGGACTGTGTCAGCCATGGATCACGCGCCGGATTATCTGCGCAAAGCCCAGGCGGAGCGCGAACTGGAAGAAGCAAAACGCCAGGGGAAGACGGACGAGCTGGCAGCAGGACACAGTGTCGGTACAGGAGACTCACAGTGATCCGCCGCATGGAAGAACGGGATATTCCGGAGGTGGCAGAGCTGGAGCGCATCTGCTTTTCGGAATGCTGGTCTGCCCGCATACTGGAATCCGGGATCCACAGTCCGTATGATGTCTATTATGTGTTTGAACAGGATGAAAGGATCCTTGGCTACTGCAACCTGCGGGTCCTTGCCGGAGAAGGTGAGGTTCAGCGGATTGCCGTGCATCCTGACAGCCGCCGTTATGGTGTCGGCAGAAAAATGATGGATGCTATGGTAGAATATGCTGTCCGGGAAGGTGCCTGTGCCATGAGTCTGGAGGTGCGCGAAGGAAACACGGCAGCCAGAAATCTGTATGAATCCTACGGTTTTATACAGGAGGCAGTGCGGAAATCCTATTATCATAACCCGACAGAGGATGCACTCATCATGTGGAAGCGAGATCTGCCGGAAAGAATTACCACTTAAAATCGTGAATATTTCTGTTTATAATGTAGGAGATAAGGCAGCAGTGCCGTATCTCCTGTTTTGTTTCACGCCTATGCTTTGAAGTGTGAATCATGGCGCCGGAACAGGAAGAATAAGTGAAAAGAAAAGGTGAGGGACCAACATGAGAAAATATCAGGAAAGCGGAAAACTGGAAACTGTGATCTGCAATGGATGTGGAAAGAAACTGGTGGTAGAGCGGGGGATTCTGCGGGAGGGCGGATTTTCCGTGAATTATCCCTGGGATTATTTTTCGGAAAAAGATGGGGAGGTTCACCACTGGGATCTGTGCGAGGCGTGCTATGACCGGCTGATCCGGCAGTTTCGGATCGCCCCGGAAATCGAGGAAGCGGTTGAATTCATTTAAACGCTATGCTATGATATCAGCATCAAATGAAATGAGGTTAATCGATTTATGTTAGATATCTGTTTACTGGGAACCGGCGGTATGATGCCGCTTCCGTATCGCTGGCTGACTGCAATGATGGCGCGCTGTGACGGCAGCAGCCTTCTGATTGACTGCGGAGAAGGAACGCAGGTAGCGTTGAAAGAAAAAGGATGGAGCCCGAAGCCCATTGATGTGATCTGTTTTACCCATTATCATGCGGATCACATCAGCGGACTTCCAGGGCTTCTTCTCACGATGGGCAACGCAGAGCGGACGGAACCGGTGACATTGATCGGACCGAAGGGACTCGAGCGTGTGGTGAACGCGCTGCGCACCATTGCGCCGGAGCTTCCTTTCCAGTTAAAATTCATCGAATTGGAAGAAAACAGACATCAGTTTCATATCGGACCTTATGTGATCGATGCCTACCGGGTGAACCACAATGTGGTCTGCTACGGCTATTCCATCTCCATTCCGCGGGTGGGCCGCTTTGATGTGGAACGTGCCAGGGCTCAAAATGTGCCGATGAAGGCATGGAGCCGTCTTCAGAAGGGTGAGACGCTGGAGCTTGACGGTGTGACCTATACACCGGATATGGTGCTGGGACCGGACCGTAAGGGACTGAAGGTCACCTACTGTACCGATACCAGGCCGGTTCCGGTCATTGCGGAGTATGCTGAACATGCGGATCTCTTTATCTGCGAGGGCATGTATGGTGAGGACGGCAAGGAGGCCAAGGCCAGGGAGTACAAACACATGACCATGTACGAGGCTGCAAATCTGGCAAAAAAAGCGCAGCCTGCAGAAATGTGGCTGACGCATTACAGCCCGTCCTTAAACCGGCCGGATGAGTTTATTGACAAAGTACGGGAAATCTTTCCGGGAGCGAAGACGGCGCGGGACGGCTGGACCCGTGAGCTGACCTTCGATGAGGAGTAGGAGAAATGATGGATACAGAAAAGAAGACAATAGAAATAAATGAGAAGAAAGATACACTGATTCTGGCTATTGAGAGCTCCTGCGATGAAACGGCCGCTTCCGTGGTAAAGAATGGCCGTGAGGTCCTTTCCAACGTGATCTCGTCCCAGATCGCGCTGCATACCCAGTTTGGCGGCGTGGTTCCGGAGATCGCCTCAAGAAAGCATATTGAGAAGATCAACCAGGTTGTAACCCAGGCCCTAGAGGACGCCGGGGTAACTCTGACAGATGTGGATGCCATTGGCGTGACCTACGGCCCGGGGCTTGTGGGAGCTCTTCTGGTTGGTGTGGCTGAGGCAAAAGCCATTGCTTTTGCGGCAAAGAAACCCATTGTGGGTGTCCATCACATTGAGGGACATGTGTCTGCAAACTACATTGAGAACCCGGATCTGGAACCGCCGTTTGTGTGCCTGATCGTGTCTGGCGGACATACCCATCTGGTTATTGTAAAGGATTACGGAGAGTTTGAAATCATTGGCCGCACCCGAGATGACGCAGCAGGCGAGGCATTTGATAAGGTGGCCCGTGCCGTTGGACTCGGCTATCCGGGAGGTCCGAAGGTAGATAAGACTGCAAAAGAGGGAAATCCGCATGCCATTGAGTTCCCACGGGCAAAGGTGGAAGGCTCACCATATGATTTCAGCTTCAGCGGCCTGAAGTCTGCTGTGCTGAATTACATTAATAAAGCCCATATGACCGGCGAAGAGATCCGGGTGCCGGATCTGGTGGCATCGTTCCAGAATGCAGTGGTGGAGGCTCTGGTAAGCCGTGCAGTTCTCGCTGCAAAAGAATATGGCTATGACAAGCTGGCTATTGCCGGCGGCGTGGCATCCAATTCCGCGCTCCGGGCAGCTATGCAGGAGGCCTGTGATAAGGCGCACATCCGGTTCTATCATCCGTCTCCGATCTTCTGCACAGACAATGCAGCCATGATCGGCTGTGCTGCCTACTATGAATATAAAAAGGGCACACGTCATGGCTGGGATCTGAATGCGATTCCGAATCTGAAGCTTGGTGAACGGTAACATAAAATAGAAACAGGATTGAGAAAGAAGAAATATTATGATTGATACATTTCGGATCGGTGCGGTCATCCTGGCAGGCGGCCGGGGCAGCAGGATGCACAGTGCCATTCAAAAACAGTACATGCTTTTAAATGGCAGGCCGCTGATTTCGTACGCACTGGAAGCCTTTGAACAAAGCTGCGCGGATGAGCTGGTGCTGGTGACCGGTGCCGGAGAAGAATCCTATGTGAGAGAGGAAATCCTGCCTGCCCTGGGCCTTACCAAGCTGCGCGCTGTTGTGACCGGAGGAAAAGAACGATATCATTCGGTATATGAAGGACTGAAAGCACTGCAGCATTGTGATTATGTGCTGATCCATGACGGTGCAAGGCCTCTTGTGACGGAGGAGATCATTTCCCGTGCGGCACAGGCTGCTGTTTCGGATGAAGCCTGTGTAGTGGGGATGCCGGTGAAAGATACCATCAAGGTAGCAGACGCAGGTGGCTTTGCGGAGTCCACGCCGGACCGTTCCCGGCTGTGGCAGGTACAGACTCCGCAGGCGTTTTCCTATCCCCTGGTGCGCGGTGCATACGACCGGCTGATGGCAGATGAGATACAGCAGAAGGGCATCACGGATGATGCCATGGTGGTAGAGCACTTAAGCGGCACAAAGGTGCGCCTGGTGGAGGGAAGCTACGAAAACTTAAAGGTAACCACACCGGAGGATCTGGTACTGGCAGAGGCTTTATTAAAAAAACGCTTGAATCCGTAAATGGCGGGAAAAACGTTATTTTTCAAACTGATATTGGAAAAAATGCTGAAAAATACGGAGAATAGCTAAAGAAAGTTAACAAAATAACGAAGAATTATCGCGGAAAGTGCTTGTATATTTTGAAAAATGATGCTATACTCTGTAATAGCTGATAAATAAATATACACATTGCATAGAGAGAATAGAGCAGCGCAGGTGTGTAGGACATTTCTTTTAGAGTCCATGTGGAACGTAAGGTGTCGTACGACTGCGCTATTTTTGCGCTTAAAAGCAGTGTATATTTCTTATCTATGAAAACGTCCGGTTAACACAGGCCGGACGATTATAAGAAAACGGAGGAAATGTGTATGAAGAAAAAAATCGCATTATTGCTCAGTGTTGCCATGCTGACAGCATCCCTGGCAGGCTGCGGCGGAAAGTCTGGTTCCACATCGGCTCCGGCCGGTGACTCTGGTTCCGCAACAACAGAGGCAGGAGGCACTGCGGCAGGCGGTCACAAAGACACCCTGGTTATCGGTACCGATGCTGACATCAACAATCTGGATCTCCAGCAGCAGCAGGATCAGATCAACAACATTATTTTAAAGAATACGCATCAGACCCTGGTATTTTTCAATAATGGTTCCCAGGGAGATGAGCGTTTCGGTCCTTGCCTGGCAACCTCCTGGGAGTTCAAGGATGACACCCATATCGAGATGAAACTGCGTGATGACGTTCACTTCAACGACGACGACAAGACCCCGATGACCGCAGAGGATGTAAAGTTTACTCTGGATATGGCAACCGGCAACATGGTAGCCTCCATTCTGGCTGGCTATGTTGGCTGTACCGTAGTTGATGATTACACCATCGAGATTGAAATTGAAAAATACAACAATGAGTTCATCCAGTCTCTGGCATCCGTTCCGTTATCCATCCAGTCCAAGAAGGCTTATGATGACGGCGTAGAGGATCCGTACTACATTGGTACCGGCCCGTACAAATTTGATGAGTGGGTAGAAGGTGAGTACTGCCGCCTGGTTAAGGTTGATGATTACTGGGGCAACGATCTCCCTGCAGACGACAACCTGGCTCCTGGCGTAGCTGAGACCATCGAGTTCCGTCCGTACATCGAGGCATCCTCCCGTGTTATGGCATTGCAGGCCGGCGAGATTGATGTTTGTGTAAATCCGCCGATCAATGAGCTGCAGTACTTAGAGGATGATGACAATATCACCGTTTACGAGCAGACCGGTACCCGTCTTTTCTACTTTGCATTTAATGTAGAGAAGGAGCCGTGGAACAATCAGACCTTAAGACAGGCTGTTGCATGCGCGATCGACCGTGACGCGGTTCTTGAGGCAGCTGTATATGGCAAGGGCACACTGCAGACCACCATCTTAAACCGCGGTCTGTGGGGCTTCTATGATGACATGGAAGGCTTTGACTACGATGTGGACAGAGCAAAATCCTTAATGGCAGAGGCCGGCTATCCGGATGGCGGTATCAGCACAACCTTAACCTATGCATCCGGTGCTCCGTATGAGCAGATCGCAACCATCGTTCAGGCAAATCTGGCAGACATCGGCATCGACGTAACTCTGGAGCCGATGGAGACTGCAACCTTAAAATCTACCTGTGTAGACGGCAAGCAGGAGCTCTTCCTGTGGAGATGGAATGAGGACTCCAAGGTTGACTTTGTATACCGTGACCTGTTCTACACCGGTTCCGGTTCCAACTATCATCACTACTCGGATTCTAAGGCAGATGAGATGATTGATATCGTAGCAACTGAGAAAGATCAGGATAAACGTCTTGAGACAGCAAAAAAGCTGCAGACCTATCTGGTAGATGCATGCCCGCAGGTTCCGTTATACATTGCAAATCTGGTTGTTGCATACAACAAGAACCTTCAGGGACAGTACTTCTACGGCGGCGGCAACCACGACTGGCGTCATGCATACATCGCAGAGTAAAGAGAAACAAAGACATAATGGCTGAAAAGACTTGCGGGTGCTTCAAAAGCCCCGCAAGTTTCCATATGAGTCACTGAACATAAAAAAAGGAGCGACAGGCAAATGCTGAAATACATTGGGAAAAGACTTATCATGCTGATCCCGGTTATTCTGGTAACCTCATTTCTGATCTTCTGGGCCATGAGCCTGACCGGCGGCGACCCGGCGTTAATGCTTGCGGGTGATAACGCAAAGCCGGAACAGATTGAGCAGATCCGTGAAGACCTTGGACTGAATGATCCGTTTATCGTACGTTATGGAAACTATATGAAAGGCATGTTGACTGGTGATATGGGTAAGTCCTATGTGACCAAGCGGGATGTATTTAAGACCTTCATGGAGCGTCTTCCGAATACCCTGCTGCTGGGCGGAGCCGCCGTGCTCATCGCTGTAGTGGTATCCCTGCCGCTCGGTATTTACACTGCGATACATCAAAATACATGGAAGGATACAGCGGGTATGATATTTGCCCTATTCGGCACGTCCATGCCAAACTTCTGGCTGGGACTTATGCTGATCATCATATTTTCGCTGAAGCTGGGCCTGTTTCCAACGGGCGGTAAAGGCGGGCTGGACAGCCTGGTGCTGCCGGCAGTAACAGTAGGCTTCGGACTGGCTGCACTCATTACCAGAACGACACGCTCATCCATGCTGGATGTACTCCGTCAGGATTACATGACCACCGCGCGGGCAAAGGGCTGTTCAGAGAAGCAGGTCATCACCGTACACGGTTTAAAGAACGCGCTGATCCCGATCATCACTGCGATCGGTCTGCAGATGTCTCTGGTTATTACCGGCTCCGTTCTGGCAGAGACGGTATTCTCCTGGCCGGGAATCGGACGTCTGGTATATGACTCCATCTCCAAGCGTGATACCCCGATGGTTACAGGAGCGATCATTATGTGCTCCATCCTTATGTGTATCATTAACCTGGTGGTAGACCTGATCTACGCATTCTTTGATCCGAGAATCAAAGCTCAGTACAGTAAGAAGGGGTGATAACATGGCACAGGCAAGCGAAATCAAAAAACAGTATAAAAAAAGGACGCTGTTTCAGGAAACCTGGCGGCGCCTGACCAAGAACCGCGGTGCCATGCTGGGACTGGCCTTTCTGGTCCTTCTGGTACTGGCAGCGGCGCTCAGCCCGGTTATTTTCAATTACGAGAAAGACGTGATCGGCCAGAATATGAAAGACCGTCTGATGGGACCGTGCGCGGCTCATTGGTTTGGTACGGATGAGTATGGCCGTGACTTATTTGCACGTATCGTCTACGGTGCCCGTTATTCCCTGATCATCGGTGTCGGCTCCGTTTTGCTGGGACTTCTCGTCGGAACCATCCTGGGTTCCCAGGCAGGCTTCAAGGGCGGAATTACCGATTCCATCATCATGCGCGGCATTGATATTTTCTATTCCATTCCGAACATCATGACAGCGGTAGTTATTGTATCTCTGTTAGGACCGAGCACGGTGAACCTGATGATCGCGCTGGCCTTCTCCTGCGCCAGCAGTTTTGCGCGTATCGTGCGCGCTTCCGTTATGACCATTCGTGATCAGGAGTATGTGGAATCCTCCTACGCCATGGGACTGCCGACCTGGAAGATTATCGTAAAGCACATTCTTCCAAACTGCCTTTCCCCGATCATCGTGCAGATCACGCTGCTGATCGGTACTACCATCATCTCGGCTTCTTCCTTAAGCTTCCTTGGAATCGGTGTTCCGGCACCGGCACCGGAATGGGGTGCACTGCTTTCAGCAGGCCGCAGCCACATCCGTGACGCAAGCTATATGTGTATCATTCCGGGTCTTGCCATTATGTTCACGGTTCTTGCATTGAACCTTCTGGGTGATGGCTTGCGAGATGCGCTGGATCCGAAGCTGAAAAAGTAGGTAATACATAAGATTTAGGAGGAATAGGGTATGGCTGACGAGTTAGTACTTGATATAAAAAACCTGGTAGTCCATTATGAGACCGAAGATGCCGATGTCCATGCAGTCAATGGCATTGACCTCTCCATCGCCAAGAAACGGACTCTGGGTCTGGTGGGCGAGACCGGCGCGGGCAAGACTACCACGGCACTTTCGATTTTGAATCTGGTTCCGAATCCGCCGGGGGTTATCAAAGACGGCGAGATTAAACTGGATGGAAAAGATGTATTGAAAATGACACCGGAGGAACTGGAAAAGATGCGCGGCAATGAGGTTGCCATGATCTTCCAGGATCCCATGACTGCGCTGAATCCGGTTATGACGGTTGGTGACCAGATCGGTGAGAGTATTGCGATCCACCAGAATATTTCCAAGAAGGAAGCCTTCGAGAAAGCAAAAGAAATGTTAAAGATGGTAGGTATCGCGGAATCCCGCGCTTACGATTACCCACATCAGTTCTCCGGCGGAATGAAGCAGCGTGTTGTCATTGCGATTGCGCTGGCCTGCAGTCCGCAGCTTCTGATCGCGGATGAGCCGACCACTGCGCTGGATGTAACCATCCAGGCACAGGTTCTGGAACTCATGAAACAGCTGATCCGTGACAAGGAAATGTCCATGCTCATGATCACGCATGACCTTGGAGTTGTGGCAGAGGTCTGTGAGGATGTCGCAGTCATGTATGCAGGCCGTATCGTGGAGAAAGGAACTGCAGACGATGTGTTCAACCACATGCGCCACCCATACACGGAGGGACTGTTCGATTCTCTTCCGAATTTAAAGCAGCGTGGTGAGGAACTGGTTCCGATCAAGGGCCTGATGCCGGATCCGTCTGATCTGCCGCCGGGATGCGCGTTTGCACCGAGATGTCCGTATGCGACAGAGGCATGCACGAAGGCTGTTCCGGAGCTGACATCTGTAGAGGGCAGCGCAACCCACTTTGTTGCCTGCAGTGCCTACAAGGATCCAGAATTCAGATTAGGGGAGAACAAAGATGGCAGGTAAGACAATTCTTGAGGTCCAGAACCTCACAAAATTTTTCAATACTCCGGGTGGACAGCTTCATGCGGTCGATGGCGTGAGCTTCAAGATCGAAGAGGGCAGGACACTTGGTATTGTAGGTGAATCCGGATGCGGAAAGTCCACGACCGGACGTACCATTTTAAAACTGTTAGAGCCGACGGGAGGCAAGATCCTGTTTGACGGTAAGGACATCACAAACTACAGCCGCAAGCAGATGCGTCCGCTGCGTCAGGAGATGCAGATGGTATTCCAGGATCCGTTCTCGTCCCTGGATCCGAGACAGACTGTGATGCAGCTCATCAGTGAGCCGATCATTGAACACAAGCTGTTAAAATCCAAGAGCGATATTGAAGAGAGAACCCTGGAGCTGATGCGTACGGTAGGCCTGGCGGAGCGTTATATGAACGTATACCCGCATGAACTTGACGGCGGACGCCGTCAGCGTATCGGCATTGCGCGTGCGCTGGCTGTAAGACCGAAACTGATCGTCTGTGATGAGCCGGTATCGGCTCTGGACGTATCCATTCAGGCGCAGATCTTAAATTTGTTAAAGAAGCTGCAGGCAGATCTGGGACTGACCTACATCTTTATTACCCACGACCTGTCGGTAGTTAAATATTTCTCCGATGATATTGCAGTTATGTATCTGGGCCAGATGGTCGAGAAAGCACCGGCTGATGTGCTGTTCCAGAATCCGGTCCATCCATATACCAGAGCATTGTTGTCTGCAATTCCCCTTCCGATCGTGGGAAAGGAAAAGCCGGTGCGCCAGTTGATCCGCGGCGAGATCACCTCTCCGGTCAATCTGCCGGACGAGTGTCGGTTTATGAAACGGTGCGACTGCGCGGCAGAATGCTGCAAGAATGGCAACCCGCAGCTGCGTGAGATTGAACCGGGCCATTTTGTTGCCTGCACCAGAGTAGGTGAATTTTAAAGATCACACTATGACAACTGAATCCATACACGCGAGAGAATAAGAGGAAGCGTAACCATAAGAGCACAGAACCGATCTGTGTTTCTTGGGGTACGCTTCTTTTGTTTTCCGTATGGAGGATAAAAGGATGCGCAATGCATGAACAGCAGCGAGAAAGGAAAAGGGGGTATCTGGAATGCTGAAGCTTTGGCCGGTACTGGCACAGTTTACAGCTCCGGAGCTTTGGGTTCAGGTAGAATACCTGGTGCGCATTTTTGTGGCGGCGTGTCTGGGACTCCTGATCGGAAGTGAGAGGAAAAATCGAAATAAATCGGCGGGCATTCGTACCCATGTGATCGTGGCGTTGGGAGCAGCTCTTATTATGGTAGTATCGAAATATGGGTTTATGGATGTGGAAAAGGCAGATGCCGCCCGTGTGGCAGCGCAGGTTGTCAGCGGTATCGGCTTTCTGGGTGCCGGGGTCATCTTTGTACGCAACAATCTGGTAAACGGGCTGACCACGGCAGCCGGAATCTGGGCCACCGCGGGCGTGGGTCTGGCTCTCGGGGCTGGTATGTATGTGGTAGGGATCAGCAGCGCCCTGCTGGTTCTGCTCATTCAGTTTGTTATGCACCGCGTTGCTTATTTTGCGGATGTGGCATCCGGTGGACTTATTCGTATGACTCTGGTAAAACGGGAAGGCATTGTGCAGTCCATGGAGGATTATCTCCAGAGAGAGAAGCTCAGTGTGATTTCCGTAAAAATCAACAAGACCAAGAAAGACGAAGTGAAACTGGAGTTTGATGTGGTTTTTCCGCCTGGATATAAAAAAACAAAACTGTTGGCCAGACTGGTAGAGATGGATGATGTGCTGGCAGTCAGCGAGTAAAAAGAATTTTGTTTGCGCCATACGCGGGCGAAAACAGATGAAGGTCCGGTAATGGACCGGGAATAGAGGAGACAGGAGTATGAACAGTATGAAATACGATGTAGTGGTCATTGGCGGCGGTGTGATTGGCTGCGCGGTTGCCAGAGAGCTTTCCAGATATCAGTTAAAGACCTGTGTTGTGGAAAGGGAAGAGGACGTATGTTCCGGAACCTCAAAAGCCAACAGTGCGATCGTGCATGGAGGCTTTGATGCGGAACCGGGGAGTTTAAAGGCAAAATTCAACATTCAGGGAAGCAGGATGATGGAAGAGCTCTCTGAAGAACTGGATTTTGAATACAAGCGCAATGGTTCCCTGGTGCTGTGCTTTGCGGAAGAAGATAAACCGGCGCTGCAGGCACTTTATGAAAAAGGCATGCAGAATGGCGTGGAAGGTATGTCTGTCATCAGCGGAGATGAGGCGCGTAAAATGGAACCGAATATTGAGGATACCGTGGTTGCCGCGCTGAATGTACCAAGCGGCGGCATTGTCTGCCCGTTTGGCCTGACGATTGCCCTGGCAGAGAATGCCTGCGACAACGGTGTGGAATTCTGCTTTCTGACTGAGGTAGAGCACATTGAGAAAACAGCAGAGGGATATCGGATCAAGACAAACCAGGGGGATATCGAAGCAGCCTGTGTGGTAAACGCGGCAGGCGTATATGCGGATACGATCCACAATGAAGTAAGTGAAAAGAAGCTTCACATTACTGCCAGAAAAGGCGATTACTGTCTGCTTGATAAAGAGGCGGGAAATCTGGTCAGCCATACCATTTTCCAGCTTCCGACCAGGATGGGAAAGGGTGTTCTGGTCAGCCCGACCGTACACGGTAATCTGTTGACAGGACCAACCGCAACGGATATCGATGATAAGGAGCAGACCGCAACAGCGGCAGAGGAGCTGGAATCCCTGATGAGACGTGCTGTATTGAGCGTCAAAGGCATTCCGTTCCGTCAGGTCATAACATCCTTTGCAGGACTGCGTGCCCATGAGGATGGGGATGATTTCGTGATTGGTGAGGCAGAGGATGCTCCGGGCTTTTTTGACGCAGCAGGCATTGAGTCTCCGGGACTTTCGAGTGCCCCGGCTATTGGCCGGTGGCTGGCTGAAAAAGTGGCAGAGAAATTGCATGCGGCAAAGAAGGAAGACTGGAACGGCAGAAGAAAAGGCATCGTACGCCCGGAGCTTTTAAGTAAGGAGGAACGGGCAGAGCTGATCCGCAGGAATCCGTCCTACGGCACGATCATCTGCCGCTGTGAGAACGTCAGTGAGGGCGAGATTGTGGACGCCATCAACAGAACCCTGGGCGCAAAGTCCTTAGATGGCATCAAGCGCCGCGTGCGTCAGGGCATGGGACGCTGTCAGGCTGGCTTCTGCACACCGCGAACCATGGAAATTCTTTCAAGAGAACTTGGAATCAGCATGGAAGAGGTCTGCAAGAATGCACCGGGATCTGAAATGCTGAAGGGTCATAAATAAGGGGGGAGCAATCATGAAACATGACATTGTAATCATCGGAGGCGGACCGGCAGGCCTGGCAGCGGCAGTGGCAGCAAGAAAAGCCGGTATTCAGGATATTTTTATTCTTGAGCGTGACAGCAGCCTTGGCGGAATTTTAAATCAGTGCATCCATAATGGTTTTGGTCTTCACACTTTTAAGGAAGAGCTGACCGGACCGGAGTATGCAGCGCGTTATATTGCCATGGCAGAGGAGGCGAAAATCCCATACCGTTTAAATACCATGGTCATTGATATCAACGAGAAGCGAGAAGTAACGGTCATCAGCCGTGACCACGGCATGGAGACCATCGAGGCAGGTGCGGTGATCCTGGCTATGGGCTGCCGGGAGCGTCCGAGAGGCGCCTTAAACATTCCCGGATATCGTCCTGCAGGCATTTATTCCGCAGGAACCGCGCAGCGTCTGATGAATATTGAGGGCTACAGCGTCGGCAAGGAGGTTGTGATCCTTGGCTCCGGTGATATCGGCCTGATCATGGCCCGGCGTATGACCTTAGAGGGGGCTAAAGTTAAGGTTGTGGCAGAGCTGATGCCGTATTCCGGCGGTTTAAAGAGAAACATCGTCCAGTGTCTGGATGACTACGGCATTCCGTTAAAGCTGAGTCATACGGTGGTGGATATTCAGGGCAAGGAACGTGTGACCGGCATTACCCTGGCTGAAGTGGGACCGGACAGAAAACCGATTCCGGGAACGGAGGAGCATTACAGCTGTGATACACTGCTGTTGTCCGTAGGTCTGATTCCGGAGAATGAACTGACTAAAGAGGCAGGTGTGGAGATGAACCGTGTGACCTCCGGACCGAACGTCAATGACCAGTTAGAGACCAGTGTGGAGGGAGTATTTGCCTGCGGAAACGTACTGCATGTGCACGATCTGGTTGATTACGTATCTGAGGAGGCCACTCTTGCAGGAACCAATGCGGCAGCTTATGTGAGATCACAGAACGGAGAGACAGAAGCAAAGGCAGAGTCTCATACAGTGACTTTGAAGGCAGAAAACGGTGTGCGCTATACCGTTCCGCAGACCATTGACGTCAACAATATGAGAGACCAGGTCGTTGTGCGTTTCCGTGTGTCAGACGTATACCGCGACCGCAGTATCAGTGTATATCTGGATGGAGTACGCGTACAGGCAAGGAAGAAAAAGGTTCTGGCGCCGGGGGAGATGGAGCAGGTGATCTTAAAGAAAGAAGATCTGCAGAAGTATCCAGACTTAAAAGAAATCGTGATTTGTACGGAGGTGGAATAAGATGGAGAAGAGAGAACTGATCTGTATCGGATGTCCGCTGGGATGCCCTCTGACTGTGACGATGGAAGGTGAGCAGATCACGGTAGCCGGAAATACCTGTAAGCGTGGTGAAATCTATGCAAAGAAGGAAGTTACCAATCCGACCCGTGTGGTGACCTCCTCGGTTCATGTAAAGAATGGCGAGATTGCTATGGTTTCTGTAAAGACAAAGAATGACATTCCGAAAGATAAGATTTTTGCGTGCATGAAAGAAATCAGTACAGTTTCTGTTCCTGCTCCGGTCCATATCGGAGATGTTGTGATCGAAAACTGCGCGGGAACCGGAGTGCCGGTCATTGCGACTAAGAACGTAGAGAAAGCATAAGGGAAATATAAAGAACCTATAAAGAAAATACAGATATCGCAGTGTATGCGGTTGTGATGGCCCTGCCCGTATAGACATGCGGGCGGGGCTGTGTTATGATACAAGATGATGACAGGAGGACAGGAAGATGAAAGTATATGCACATAGAGGTTACAGTGGAAGATATCCGGAAAATACCATGCTGGCCTTCAAAGAGGCAGAAAAGACCGGCTGCTACGGCATTGAGCTGGATGTGCAGCTCACAAAGGACGGTGAGGTCGTGATCATCCATGATGAGCGGGTGGACCGGACAACGGACGGAACCGGCTGGGTGAGAGATTTTACCCTTGAGGAGTTAAAGAAGCTGAACGCGGCAGCAGTATGGAACGGGAAGTATGGTTTTGAACCGATCCCGACTCTGGAAGAATACTGCAGGTGGGTGAAGGATACGGACATGGTGACCAATATTGAAATCAAATCCGGTGTGTACTACTATGAAGAACTGGAAGAGAAAACCCTGGCACTGGTGAAGAAATACGGTCTGGAGAAGAGAATTGTATTCTCATCCTTCCTGCATTCCTCCATTACCCTGCTTCGCAAACTGGCACCTGAGATTCCCTGCGGCGCGCTGGTGGAGTATGATGACCTGGGAAATCCCGGCTACTATTGTGAAAAGTTTGATTTTCAGTACTATCATCCGGGCGTGAAGGCTTTGACAGAGGAGATGGTAAAGAGCTGCAGGGAACACGGAATCCCGTTAAATGTCTGGACGATCAACGAGATGGGCGCCCTGGAGCAGATGTATGAGTGGGGCGTAGAAGGCGTGATCAGTAATTACCCGGGTGTATGCAAAGGATGGATTGACAGTAAAAAATGATAAAAGCGATTGATTTGTTGGAAATGTCACCGGTGATCGCAGCGATTAAAGATGATGCCGGTCTGAAAAGATGCCTGGATACGGAATGCCAGGTGGTGTTTATTCTGTATGGAAATATCTGTAATATCAAGGACATTGTCGCAGAGCTGAAGGCACACGGAAAATGTGCCATGGTACATGCGGATCTGGTCCAGGGACTCGGATCCAAGGAAGTGGCAATTGACTTTATAAAGGAGCAGACCGGGGCAGACGGTATTATCAGCACCAAGCCAATGCTGGTGCGCAGGGCCCAGGAACTGAAAATGTTCGGGATTCTTCGCGCTTTTATCATTGACTCTATGGCAGTAGCCAATACCCAGAAGATGCTGGATACTTTTCGGCCGGACATGATCGAGATCATGCCGGGTGTGATACCAAAAATCATAAAGAACCTTCGTGGCATCACCGATATTCCTCTGATCGCAGGAGGACTGATCTCGGAGAAGAAAGAGGTTCTGGAGCTGTTTGCAGCAGGAGCTGACGCAATCTCTACAACCAGACAGGAACTCTGGTATATTTAAAAAGTGATTGACATTTTCCATGAAACTGCATACAATAACAAAACAGACAGTTCGTTTGTACCATCCTGTCTATAAATAAAACCAGGGCTAAAGATTGCAGGACCATTTTAAGAAACAAGGGCAGACTCTGGCATGGGTCTGCCTTTTTTGTTTTATAAAGCAATTCAAGTTTATCTATAAATCTTTTTCTGGTTTTATTACCCAAATAAAAAATGCAAGTTCAGAGAGGAAAATCAGATATGTACCAGTTAAAAACGGTTGCAGATTTTGATTCGGCACATTTTCTTTCGGGATATCAGGGAAAATGCGCCAATATCCACGGTCACAGATGGCATGTGGAGATAGAAATTCAGGCGGAATATTTGGAAATGCAAGGCCAGATGAGAGGAATGCTCGTTGATTTTGGAGATCTTAAGCGGGATCTGAAAAAGCTGGTAGATGAGTTTGATCACACGCTGATTTATGAAAGCGGGACACTCAGGGAAAAGACGGTTGAGGCACTTCTGGAAGAAGGCTTTCGGCTGACCAAAGTAGACTTCCGGCCGACTGCGGAGAATTTTTCCAGGTATTTCTTTGACAGGATGTGTGGATCCGGATATCCGGTATCCTGTGCAACGGTTTACGAGACTCCGAATAATTGCGCCGTCTATCGCAGGGATCCGTAAAAGTACAGGCTCGGATAACGTGAAGGTAAGAAAATACGGAAAAGGAAATAACAACGATGGAAAATCAGAAGAGTGCTCCTGTTTATCAGGTTGTGGAAAAATTTGTAAGTATCAATGGAGAAGGCCGGCGTGCAGGGGAGCTTGCAGTATTTATCCGAATGAAAGGGTGTAATCTTCACTGCAGCTACTGTGATACATATTGGGCAAATGAGTCAGATTGCGAGAGCACAGAGATGACGGCAGACGAGATCATTTCTTATATTGAAGAGAGCAGGATCAGAAATATAACGCTGACCGGAGGGGAACCACTTCTGCGTGAGGGAATGAAACAGCTGATCTGCGCGATTTTGCAGGATCCGCAGCGGCGTGTGGAGATTGAGACAAACGGAAGCATTGATCTCACACCTTACTGTAATCTTGAAAGAAGGCCGTCATTTACGATGGATTACAAGATGCCGGAAAGCGGGATGGAGCACGCGATGCTTCTGGCTAACATGGAAAAATTATCGAATGAAGATACGGTAAAATTTGTGGTCAGCAGCCGGTCAGATATGGAGCGGGCTGTTGAAATCATGGAGGAATATCGTCTGCGGGAGCGGACCGCAGTCTATCTCAGCCCGGTATTTGGTAAAATAGAGCCGGTGGAAATGGTAGATTTTCTGATAGAGAAAAAACTCAATGATGTGAAGCTTCAGCTTCAGCTGCACAAGATCATCTGGGACCCGCAAAAGCGCGGGGTATAGAAGGAACAGGAAGCGGATAACGAGATGAAGGATGAGAAAATGAGACAGGAACAGACGGGGGCTGTGTGCAAAACCGCGCAGAATAATCTGAGAAAGATCGATACAGAGGCCATCAGGCTGCATATTCGGGGAATCCTCCAGGCCCTTGGTGATGATCCGGATCGAGAGGGACTTAAAGAGACACCGGAGCGAGTCGCAAAAATGTATGAGGAAGTTTTTGAAGGAATGTGCTATTCCAATCAGGAGATTGCCGATATGTTCCGGAAAAATTTTGCTCAGGACAGTACAGAGAATTCGCAGGATATGGTGCTTGTGAAAAATATTGAGATTTTCAGTTATTGCGAACATCATCTTGCGTTGATGTATGACATGAAAGTCAGCGTTGCTTATATTCCAAGGGGAAATGTTCTTGGCCTGAGTAAAATTGCGAGGATTGCGGATATGGTTGGAAAACGTCTCCAGCTTCAGGAACGGATTGGAAGTGATATTGCAGAGATCATGGAGCTGGTGACAGATTCTCACGATGTGGCGGTGATGATTGAGGGCTGCCACAGCTGTATGACGGCTCGCGGGATCAGGAAGACAAACGCGGTCACGACAACAACGACACTTCGCGGCCAATTCAAGACGGATCCAATGCTGCAGATGAATCTGTTTCAGCAGCTTCATGCAGGCAGATGAAGTACAGAAAACAAAAGAAGAAGGAATTGAGCAATGGAAAAAAATAAAGAGATAAAAAAAGCCATGGTATTATCGAGTGGTGGTGTGGATTCTACGACCTGTCTCGGAATGGCAGTTGAAAAATACGGGAAAGATCAGGTGATCGCGCTGTCAATTTCTTACGGACAGAAACACCAGAAGGAGATGGAGGCATCCAGAAAGGTGGCAGAGTACTATGGGGTTGAGCATTTGTATCTGGATCTTGCTCCTATTTTCCAGTACAGCAATTGTTCGCTCCTGAAACATTCAGACAGCGAGATCCCACATGAAAGCTATGCCAAACAGCTGGAGAAAACAAATGGAATACCGGTATCGACTTATGTTCCGTTTCGAAATGGCCTTTTTCTCTCATCAGCAGCGAGTATTGCACTCTCAAAAGGATGCAGTGTGATCTACTACGGTGCCCATGCGGATGATTCAGCAGGAAATGCATATCCGGATTGCAGCCGTGCTTTTCACGAGGCGATGAATCAGGCAATTTATGAAGGAAGCGGGAAACAGCTCCAGATAGAGGCACCGTTTGTCAGTTGGACAAAGGCACAGGTTGTCAGGAAAGGTCTCGAACTGAATGTTCCTTATGAGATGACATGGAGCTGCTATGAAGGCGGAAGTATGCCATGCGGAGTTTGCGGAACCTGTGTGGACCGCATGGAAGCGTTTCGGCTGAATGGAGTGGAAGATCCGGTAAATAGGATCAGATATGGAGGAAAAAGATAATGAGCAGAGAAGCAGAGCTTGAAAAAGAGGGCATCAGCCTGTTGGGAAATCAGAATGTGAAGTATCCGGATCAGTATGCTCCGGAGATTCTGGAAACATTTTTAAATAAGCATCCGGAAAATGATTATTTTGTAAAATTCAATTGTCCGGAGTTTACGAGTCTTTGTCCGATCACCGGACAGCCGGATTTTGCAACAATCACAATATCATATGTTCCGGGGGAGAGAATGGTGGAGAGTAAGTCCCTGAAACTCTATCTGTTCAGTTTCAGAAATCATGGTGATTTCCACGAGGATTGTATGAATGTTATCATGAAAGATCTGATCCGTCTGATGGATCCGAAATATATCGAGGTCTGGGGCAAATTCACTCCGCGCGGAGGCATTTCCATTGATCCGTATTGTAATTATGGAAAACCTGGAACACGTTGGGAAGCAGTTGCATGGCAGAGACTGTCACAGCACGATATATATCCGGAAAAAGTGGATAACCGCTGATCTGGCTGAAAGTAAGCGGCAGCCATCGCCGGGATAACTGTGGTTTTCAAGTCTGCGGACCATTCTTAGCGATGCGCTGCCATTTGCTTGTTGTGGCAGGAATGAAAAAAATAAAAAAATGTAAAAAACAGGGTTGACATCGGAAATGAACTGTGCTAAAATTCATCAATGTCGCGTGTGACGAACGAAAAGCTTCAGAACATACGATGAAAAAACTTCAAAAAAGTTCTTGACAAAGACAAAAAGCTTTGATAAAATA
>OODK01000557.1_pt1 | contig 32364 bp, 17 predicted proteins | sample 1671371 | NCBI WGS metagenome assembly OODK01 (sample SAMN06348150, study PRJEB24527) | human gut metagenome | biome: human gut; feature: ankylosing spondylitis patient; material: feces | host: Homo sapiens | place: China | collected 2015-10 | reverse complement strand
CGTGCCAGATGGTCTGCCCATGGCTGCCCACAAAGTCCACGTCGCCGGGCTGGATACCCGCCGCGCGGCAGGCTTCCAGGCAGGCATCGGCGGACAGGTCACCCATGTAAAAGTTCAGCAGGCAGATCTCCCGGCTGTCCAGCGGCGCACCGCCCGCCACCTGCAAAATTTTCTGCCGCGCCTCATCGCTGAACGGCAGCGTGATGAACCCCAGCTGCCGCACCCTGGTATCGGTGCCGCAGCCCCGCAGCTCCACCACGGCGGCGTCAATGCCGTCGGCGCTGGTGCCGCTCATCAGCCCAATGGCGATGCAGGCATCCTTTTGTAAAAAAGAAAGTTCCATCGTAGGACCTCCTGAAATAATAAAACATCTGTTTAAAATAAAGTTTCAACCTGATTCTATTATGTTCGTTTTAGGGCACTTTGTCAAGAGAAAATTTGCGTATAAACGTAATAACTGAACAATAAAGGAGCAAATGTATGCAAACACAGTATTACGCCGGGTGGGACGGCGGCGGCACCAAGACCCTTTGCCGCGTTTTGTATCAGGATGGCACCGCGCCGCAGCCCTTTACCGCCGGTGCGCTCAACCCCAATGGCACCGTGGCGGGTCAGTGCGAGGCCACCGTGGCCGACCTGCTGCGCAATATGGCCGCGCTGCCGGGCGGGCTGGACGCCTGCCGCATGCTGTGCATCGGCGCGGCGGGCATCAGCAACCCGGCCACCCGGGTCCACCTGCAAAATGCCCTGCAGGCAGGCGGCTACCACGGCCCGGTCACCTTCACCGGCGACCAGCAGACCGCCCTGTACGGGGCCCTCGGCGGGCCGGGCGGCATCGTGCTCATCGCGGGCACCGGCTCCATCTGCTACGGCCAAAGCACCGATGGCCGCGAAGCCCGCAGCGGCGGCTGGGGCAGCCTGATGGACGACGAGGGCGGCGGCTTCGCCCTGGGCCGGGACGCCTTGGCGGCGGTCGTCCGTGCCGAGGATGGCCGAATTGCCCCCACCGTGCTGCACGATGCAGTGTTCAAGGCACTGCAGGTCGGCGCCGTCCGGGAGCTGATCGGCAAGATCTACGCACCGGGTTTCGGCAAGCGGGAGGTGGCCGCACTGGCCCCGCTGGTGGGGGCCGCCGCCGAACAGGGCGACGCCGCCGCCCTGCAAATTGTGGAAAAGGCAGGCCGCGAGCTGGCCCTGCTGGTGCGCCCGGTGGCCGAAAAGCTGGGGCTGCAATCGGCGCGTATCGCTTTTGCGGGCAGCGTGCTGCAAAAGTGCGCCCCGGTGCGCAGCGCCGCCCAAACGCAGCTGCAAACCCTGCTGCCGCAGCTCACCCTGGCCGAGCCGCAGGGCGACGCCGCTGCCGGTGCCGTGCTGCTGGCACGTTGCAAGGCAGAAGAATAAAAGTGTATAGACCCGGCTGAGAGGAGTGTATTAGGCACTCCTCTATTTTTTTGTCCAAGTTTTGCGCTATGTTTGGCTATGTAACAGGCCGGACTTGCGCAATTTGTTTGCGCAAATGGATTGCACAAAACGCCAAAAAACGACAAAAAATGTGGAAGAAAGCCGTGAAAAAGAAAAAATACGCAAAGAATGACGCAAAAATGTGTTGAGCAAATTTACCAAATTCCACATTGTAGACTTTGCACAATGACGAAAAATAAGGTGCAACGCCCATAAATCACCCATAGATATTGAAATTTGAAGCAAAAAGTGTTATAACATTATTAGAAATCCTTATAAATGTAACGAATAAAAAGTGAGCGGCGCAAGAAACCCCAAAAAAATTGCTCAAAAACGCAACGGTTGCGCATAATATCCCCAGGGGATATTATTTCACAGGTAGACCTGTGAAATAATGCGTACTGTCAGCAGGCGATGTATCCGGCCGCCGCGGCACGCAAGATCCAGCCAACATTACAGACATACATAGAGCCACCGAAAGGAACAGAAAGGAAGGGAGCAGATGTCTAAGCACAGCACCACCCACCGTACCCTGAGCCGCCGCCTGGCGGCCCTCCTGGCCGCCCTGGCCCTGCTCGCCGCCATGGCCCTGCCCGTTTATGCCGAGGCCCTTGATGGTGCCACCGGCACTGCCCAGGCTGAAATAGGGGACACCATCTCCGACGGCACCGTAACCACCGAGAACGACTCCACCACCCCGGAAGGAAAAGAGGCGGCCGAGGGCAGCACGGCAAATGCCGATGGGGACAACGCATCTGAAAACAAGGAAACCGATGCTGATAATGCCGATGGGGACAACGCATCTGAAAACAAGAAAACCGATGCTGATGTGGACGATGGATCGTCTGACTTGGAAGATGCGGACATTTCGGATGAGACAAAAGACTCGACCTCGAAAGATTTTTCTGACAATTCTGAATCCCCGGAAGATGTCCAACAGCAGGATGATGGAGAAGCCGAGGGCACTTCTCTTGCAACGCAGGCCAGCGTAGAGAATACGTTTACCATCTATTTTGCAGTACCTAGCTCCTGGGGCGATGGAAACTATCAGGTGTATGTTAAAGCGCAAAAAGGTGGCGAAGGCGATGGCGCAAATCTTTATGCGTATCATGAGATGAAAAAGGTTGAAACGTCAAAATACCAAGATAGAATTTTGTATAAAGTTGACTTGACATTTTCCAAGAATGATACATCAACAGATTGCCCCTGGGATGGGTACAATACGCTGCAATTTTGCAAAATCGAAAATAGTGTCGAGACATGGCTAATAGCCTTTAGCAACACTTGGACAAATAAAAGCGTATTTGCTAACAACCTCTTTGACGGCGAGAACAGCAATTGGGTACAAAACTATCAACCGTTTGACCCCAACAACCATCAAATGTTTGCTGGCAAGACAATGCTCTTCCAGAACCAAAGCGACCGTGAGTTGACGGACGTTAAAGCAATATTTTACGAAAACGATCAGGAAGTTGAGACCATTGACCTGGGCGCCCTGGGCACCATTGCTGTCGGCAAGCGCGTTTCGTTCAAAATCCCTGAAAAAAATTGCACTTACATCCGCTTCATTGTAGGTGGAGTGGAAACACCCCTATACAGCTTCTACGGCCAACAGGACGGGGGAGCAACGGATAAGTCCTTTATTTATGATAGTGGAAAAGCTTTTTGCTACATTTATCAAACAAATGATAGCGGTAGTTGGGCAACCCCGCAGGGAAAAAATAAGATCTATTTTGATGCAACATTCTCTAAAATGGAAACGAATAGTCCCAATGACGCGGGTGGAGACTATTCGATCCCTGCGGCAGGCAAAACGGACGTTTATTACCGGGCAAAAGGTGCAGGCGTAAATTTTGTAAGTGGGTCAATGACCCAAGATAGTCCTAATTCTAATCTCTACTATGTAGAGCTCAATGCTGCGTACACAGAAATTGCATTTTCGCAGGGTGACCTTACCAATGATACGATAAGCGCAAATAATGGCCAAAGTACTGCGTGGGAGATCATTCCACAAACGTATGAAAACCCGTGCTTCTATGCAGATACCTATGATGATTCTGTATATGGTAAAGGACCACGCAGCGGCTATTGGGATAAGAAAGGCGAAATTCGTGACGCAGAAAAGGGAAAGGGAAAGACTAACGATCCGGTTGTGAATGTCCCGCCCGCAACCTTCACCCCTGAGTCTAACACCAAATACATAAACACCACCCTGTATGATTACTATACCGACTGGGAACTAAATGGCAACAATCGCGATTCGTATGCTGCCACGTTTAATAAACAAAACTTCGCATGCCACCGTAACTGGGTTACGTTTAGACAGTTCGACCAGGCGCTGAGTGATTACTACAACAACAGTGGTGCTACTGTTCCTTATCCTATGTACACAGGCCAGTTCCAGCCGGCTGCATATGATAAAGATGATGGTAGGCTGTGGGGCATTGGCTTTGCGGAAGTTGCAGACTCGCTGAATTTGTACGGCTATAGTGACGAGGACAAGAATAAATTCATGGCCGTCAATAACTCAACGATTAATGTAGATGGCGTAGGTTTAAACAAAGACGATACGAAATATTATGATGATGCTTTCCAAGGTTTGACGGGCGATACGCTGGTAAACGGCGAGCCGGTGCTGTATAATACAAACCTTACGGTTCCTTATTTCAATAAAGACTTCCTGCTGAAAAGCAACTCCAAGAATGCAAAGCTTGGCGAAGTTTACGATAATGTTTCGTTCCCGTTTACAAAAAGACAAGGTGTATTTCATAACGGGAATGAGAGCAGTGTTGAGTACTGGTATTTCGACAGTAACGATACAACACTTTATCTCAAGCAGGATACGGGAAATAACGACTACTTCCTGCAAAAGAGTGAGGATAACAGAAACCGTTCCCGCAATCTAAAGTCGAACTCTGATTATCATGAGAATGGGACCTTTGGCTTCTTCCCCTTCAACGAGCACTCGACGGATCATCAGGCGTCTACATACAACTACGGGTTTGGCGCTAAGCTGAAATTCCAGTTTACGATGAACGAAGATGGCCAGGTCTATGGCACCGACGGAAAGACCAAGGTTCCCATCAAGTTCTTCTTCTCGGGAGATGACGACGTCTGGGTCTATATCGATGATGAACTTGCGCTGGACGTTGGCGGCGACCACGGCAAAGTCTCTGGCCTGCTGGAATTCGGCCAGAATAAAAAAGGTGACCTTGTTTATACTCCGTATGTCAGCGATGTAAAAGCAAGCAATGCAGCCCGGATGTACCAATATGATTCCAGTGGCAAATCGGTTGAGTATCTGAAGACCGGCAATAATATACCTTTCCATTACAAAGGCACAGAAAAACCCATTACCCCCGGCACCCACACCCTTACCATGTACTACATGGAGCGCGGCATGTGGGAGTCCAACATGGCAATCGCCTTCAACTTCCCGGACCATAACGAGCTGCAGGTGGAAAAAGAAGTTAACCTTACCGATGTGAATGAAATCTTTAAGAGCAGCTTCCAAAACCGCGAACTGTTTGCCTTTACCATCCAAAATCAGGCCACCCACTATGGTGCCAAAGAAGCTGACAGCACGGGCAAGGTTAAAACCGAAACGGTTGATCTGAAAAGCGCAAAGCTAACCACTACAACCACCGACACCAGTAGCGGCAACATCTTTACGCAGGCTCCCGACCCGGACGCCAATACAGGCCAGGCCCTGCACTGGTACGCCCCATATACGGATACCTCCAGTTCGCACCGTGGAGATCGGTACGGCATCCTTACGCTGGGAAAACCCATCGACATCAGCAACATGAAGTACCTTACCTTTAAGCTGTATGTCAAATCGGCTGAGGGGCAGTCCACACCGTCAATCACCAATATGTATCTGGAACTGCTGGATAACCAGAGTCCACCCAAGCAAAAAGGCGGCGTGAACAAAGCAAGCCTGGGTGGTACAACCTACGGTGTGGTTACTATGGCGGAAGATAAGTGGATAACCGTCAAGCTGGATCTGGACAAGCTGACAGCGGAAAAGGAATTCAACGATCAGGTACAAACCATCCGCTTCGGCTGCAACTATCCGCGTGATATTTACCTGAAGGACTTCACCTTCACCTCGGCCGTGCCCGATGTAGTCCAGGTGGGCTTTACCACCAAGCAGGACCAGATACCGGACTATGGCTCGGCCACAAGCGGCAAGCTGGAAAACGCCACAAACGCGCGGTTTACCTCATCCAACAAAACCAAAGGCACCCAGGTGGTGGATAAGGACGGCAAGTTCCTGCTGGCAGACGGCGAGACCGTTACCTTTACCGACCAGTTCCGCCGCGGCAGCTACATTTCGCTGAACGAGGAACTGAACGACAAGCTGTTCGACACAAGCTGGACCCTTTACGAGAACGACGTGCCGGTTACGGCCATGGAAACGGGTACTAAAGTTCGGAATCCAGACTCAATCCCCAGCCTTCAGAACGTAAAAACTGCTGGCCCGGATGATGGACGGCAGGAGGTTTACGATGGCGCAATAAATGTTGCAAATGCTGGCTATCAAGTAACTGGTAAAGCAAAACCTGAAAGCGCCAACACCATCGTTTTCCGCTCCTACAGCAATCCCGATGCCGGGGTGGATACGGCGTTTACCAAGCTGAAAGTAAAGTATGTCAACAAGGTAAAAACCGGCTCGCTTACCATCAAAAAGGAAGCCGCAAGTAGTGAAACTCTGAGTGGTACCTACACCTTTACCGTCACCTTTACCAACGTCGGCGGCCTGGGACTGGAAAGCGAAGGCATTGTACAACCGGTTAAGATTAAAGGCACAAGCGAAACAACCATCACCGGTATCCCGTTGGGGACACGGTTCCGGGTAGAGGAAACCGGCCAGGATGATGGCTCGCACCTGCAAGGCGTTACGTTTACAAACTGCGACGATGGTGCAGTGATTGACAACAAGCAGGTACATGGTACAATCACGGCGCGTGAGGACGGCAAAATAACCACCGTAACCTTTACAAACACCAAGCACGAGTTGTTTGACCTGACGCTGACGAAGCAGTGGAAGGACGCGGATGGCAACGACCTTACCACGAACCTGCCCAAACAGATTTATGTGCAGCTGCAGCGCCAAAAAGCGGGGGATACAACCTGGACAGCCGTTCAATACCCTAAGGACAGCAACTTGAATTACGTAACCATCGCCCCGGACAACAGTGGCTGGCACTATCCCTTTGTCGGTCTGGACAGAACCGATGTCAGCGATACGACCAACAACGACAAGCCCAAATGGAAATACCGTGTTGTGGAAGGTACGCTGGGTACAGATGGCAAGTTTAAACCGCTGGCGGAGGGCGAAACCATCCTGCTGAAGGGGAATGTTTACACAGTCACCGGCGGTGAGGAAACCACAGGCGTAGATAATAACACTTCTGCCACGCTGATCAACATCCTGCAGAACCCGAAGTTTACACTGGATGTTACCAAGAAGTCGGCCGAGAACGATGGCGAGGGCGGCCAGCAGAAGCTGCTGGCAGGCGTTGAGTTTACGCTGGAGAAGATGAAGGACGATGGCACCGGAAAACTGGTTGTTGATAGTTCGTTTAAACGTACAGGCGTAACCAATGCCCAGGGCGAATTGATGCTGACAGGCAGCAACGGTGAGGCGACCGCGACCAAGGGCTTTAAGGATCTGGAGGCGGGGACTTACCGGCTGACGGAGACTAAGGCGGCTAAGGATTATAACCTGCTGTCGGAACCGATTATTATTAGCTTTAGTAAAGACGGGAAGTGCAAGGTGGGGGATGATAACCCCATGCAGGCGAACGAAAATGAAATCTTTACGGGTAATGCCGCAGAGGGCTACACGCTGAAGTTGACCGTCTTGAACAGAAAGACACCTGCGCTGCCGCATACGGGTGCGGATGCGCCTAGCTTGTGGCTGCTGATCGGGCTGCCGCTGGCAGTGGCGGGGTTGTTGATACTGGTATTCCGTTACAACAAGAAAGGGGGACGGACGCGTTAATTGTTCCCCAATACAAACCATAAACACAAACCATAAACAAATGAAGAGAGGTAAAGTCATGAAAAAGAAAAGCAGATTCTTGACAGGCCTGTTAAGCGCCGTCATGGCCCTCAGCCTGTGCGCCCTTCCCGCCGCAGCAGACGATGCGGCAACCGTTCAAAACACGGACGTTTGGGGCACAACTACAGCTAGCATTACTATTCATAAGTATGAGTACAATCGTTCAGAAGGTGATACTGGTACGCCCGCACCTGGTACGGAGCTTGAGACGAATAAGATTCCGGAAGGCGCAAAACCACTTGAGGGAGTTACATTTAAAATTTATAAGGTTCAGGATAGAAATACCTTGGCCGAATATTATAGCGGTAAGAACTTGACGGACGAGAAGTTCGAAAAGTTTACCGATGTAAACAAATATTATCAAGAAAGTAATAACACTTTTACTGTGAAAGATGGTAATGGTAAGGTTGTTACTGGAAGCGCTGAGCAGAAAACCGGCAAAGATGGGAAAGCCACATTTTCCATTGATAGCAACGACCTTGGCTTGTATTTGGTGGTTGAAACTGATGCGCCCGATAAGGTCAAGACTAAGCAGATTCCGTTTCTGGTTTCTGTACCTATGAAGAACCCGAAAGATCAAGTGAATTGGCTCTATAATATTAATGTCTATCCTAAAAATGCTACTCAGTATGGCGGTGTAACTGTTAAAAAGGTAGGCATCACGGGCAGTGATGCAGAAGTCAATTTGAGTGGCGTTACTTTTAAATTGTATAAAGACGTGAAAGGTGTCTGGACAGAGGTAACCAATAGAGATGACAATGAATTGGCGCTTAGCTTGACTACGACGACAGACGGTACAATTAACATTAGTGGTTTGTCAAAAGGCGACTATAAATTGATCGAGCAGGGTTTCAACGACAATAAGGGCTATATTATTAGTGAAGAACCGATTACTTTTACCATTAATGAAGATGGTGAACTGGTAAAGACCAATATGACGCAGGACGCAGCAAAGAACATCGTAGTTAAGAATTACCGCCCTGACCTCGATAAGAAAGTCTACAATGACGCTGTTACTGACAATAATGGCTATGTAGAAGGCTCTGACTATAGTGTTGGTGATATGGTTCCCTACCAGATCACCGTTAAGGTTCCGCAGAATATTGGCAAACTGACGACCTTTACTGTAACGGATACCCCGGCTGGACTGGAAGACCAGAAAGGTACAATTGCAGTTAAGGATGAAACAGACAAGCCTCTTACCAAAAACACTGAGTATAAAGTGGAAGATACGACGCCTGCAGGCGGTTTTTCTATCACTTTTGATACCAGCAAAATGAAGAATTATGCAGGCAAGACCCTTGTTATCACCTATAACGCAGAGCTGCTTGACAATGCAGTAAAAACCACCGATGGCAATACGAACAGCGCAAAGTTGACCTACACCAACAAGATTGATGAAAAGGGAGAAGGTGTTCCGGGTTCAAAAAACACCATCACGGATGAGACTGTTGTTTACACCTTTGCTATTCGCATCAAAAAGACTGATGGCGGAAAAGCGAAGCTGCCCGACGCAAAATTTGATTTGTATAAAGAAGTTACAGCTGGCACACAAACTGCAATTAATGGCGATGATGCCAAACAGTTTGGACTTGACAGCGCAAAGACGTGGCTGAAAGTGGAATCTGACCTTACGAGTGATAAGGAAGGTCTGGTTGCCACCAAGAAAGGCCTTGCCAACGGCACCTACTATCTGGTGGAGACTCAGGCACCTACCGGCTATAACCTGCTGGCAAAACCGGTCGAGGTTAAACTGGATATTGCTTACAAATATACCTGGGCAGAATCCGAAAGGTATGACACAGATGGCAATCGCTTCAAACATGAAACCAGTGCAAAAGGAGAAATGTTTAATCACACTGCAGGTGAGGATGGTGTGATCGGCACCCAGAAGGGCACCGATGTCGGTGCAACTGGAACAAAAGCTAAGGGCACGGAAATCACCGTCATCAACCGCAAGGGCTTCGAACTTCCCGTTACCGGTGGTTTCGGCACTCTGCTGTTCAGCGCAATCGGTGCTCTGCTGGTCGTCGGCGGTGTCGGCGTGCTGATGTCCACCAAGAAAAAGAAGGGCAATGGCTGATTGACACCCCTCTTTTAGCAAACAAAACAAATCAAACCATACACCAAAAGGGGAAGGGCCGGTTCCGGCTCTTCCCCTATGGTGGGTTTTGAAAGGATTTTTGCCATGGATACCTCCACCAGACTGAAATTGGGCTTTGCGGCGCTGATGATCCTGTCGGGCATCGGCGTGGCGTCCTACCCGGTCATCAGCAATATGGTGGCCCAGCGCCACGCCAGTACGGCTATCCAGAATTACGACGAGACCGTGCATAGCATGGACACTGAAAAGCTGGACGCCGCCAAGGAAGCCGCCCGCCGCTACAACCAGCAGCTGGGCAGCGCGCTGGACCGCGATGCCGCCGGCGAAGCCGAGGACACCGGCACCAGCTATGTGGACCTGATCGACGTGGGGGAAAGCCTTGGCTACATCACTATCCCGAAAATCGACGTCAACCTGCCCATTTACGAGGGCACCAGCGATGACGTCCTGCTGAAAGGCGTCGGCCATCTGGAAGGCTCCAGCTACCCGCTGGGCGGAGAAAGCACCCACAGCGTGCTGACCGGGCATCGCGGCCTGGCCGAGGCTGTGCTGTTTACCGACCTGGACAAATTACAAGAGGGCGACAAATTTTACCTGCACATCATGGACGAGGTGCTGGCCTACCAGGTCGACCAGGTCAAGGTCGTTCTGCCCGAGGAGACCGATGACCTTACGATCGTGCAGGGCCAGGACTACTGCACCCTGGTGACCTGCACGCCCTACGCCATAAATACCCACCGCATGCTTGTGCGCGGCACCCGCGTGCCGTATAATGGAGAGGAAGAAACCGGCGATACCCCGCAGGTCGTGCAATATCAGGCCCTGCACACCGGCACGGTGGTCAAGCGCATCGTGGATGCCTGGCCGTGGATCTCGGTGACCGGCAGCGTGATTATTGGCGGCGAAGCACTGCTGCTGCTTCTGCTGCTGCATCGCTGCAAAAAACGGGAGGAGGACGACTAAATGCGGCGTCTGCTTGTAAAAATCGGCGCGTGGCTGGCCATTCTGCTGGGCCTTGCCATGATGCTGCAGCCCACCGCCGCTGATTGGCTGACCCGCCAGCGCAACAGCAAAACGGCACAGCAGTTTGCCGCCCGCACTTCCGCCGAAGCCCCCCTGCAGACCGATGCTGCCGCGGAACCTGAACGCGCTTACCCTGAGCTGTACGCCGCCATGCAGGCCTATAACGAGGCGATTTTTGCCGACGGCCAAAGCGGCCTGACCGACGCCTTCGCCTACGAGAACCCGCCGCTGGATCTGACCGATTACGGCTATGACGAGGAGGTCCTCGCCATGCTGTGGATCCCGCGGCTGGATCTGGAACTGCCCGTTTACCTGGGCGCCAGCCGGGAGAATATGGCCAAGGGCGCGGCGCTGCTGGGGCAGACCTCGATGCCGCTGGGCGGCGAAAACACCAACACCGTGCTGGCCGCCCACCGCGGCTATTATGGCGCGGAAATGCTGCGCAACGTGCAGCAGATTCAGGTGGGGGACAAGATCCAGCTGACCACCCCGTGGGATACTTTAATTTACCGCGTGGCAGAGCTGAAAATTATCGACCCTGCGGATATTTCCTCGGTACTCATCCAGCCGGGGCGGGATCTGCTGACGCTTTCCACCTGCCACCCCTACACCCAGAATTACCAGCGCTACCTTGTGATAGCCGAACGCGACCCCGATGCCGCCGTGACCGATAAGGACACCGACCTGCAGGAAAGTGAGGCCACCTGGGATGCCTCGCCCCGGCAGGTGACGATGGAAACAGACGGTACAACGTCTATCGCTGAGGTGGAACCCCAAAGCATCACCCCGCTGCCGCAGGAGGGCAGCACAGAATCCGAAGGCAGCGCGGTCTCCAACCTGATGATCTGGCTGGAAAACAACGCCCTTTGGGCCGGGTTCGTCTTTATTGCCGCCTGTGTCGGCGTGCTGGCGATCTGGCAAAAACACCGGGAGGAATGACCATGCAATACAACCAAAAGGCCGCTGACGTAGCGGCGGAAGTTTCCAAAGCCGTGTTTGGCAAGCCGCAGACCATCTGCACCATCTGGATGGCCATGCTGGCGGGCGGCCATGTGCTGATCGAGGACATCCCCGGTGTGGGCAAAACGACGCTGGCGCTGGCCTTTGCCCGCGCGCTGGAGCTGAACGAGAGCCGCGTGCAGTTTACCCCGGACGTGCTGCCCTCGGACATTGTGGGCTTTACCGTGTTCCAGAAGGAGACCGGGCGGCTGGTGTACCACCCCGGCAGCGTAATGTGCAACCTGTTTTTGGGGGATGAGATCAACCGTACCTCGAGCCGAACCCAGTCGGCGCTGTTGGAGGTCATGGAAGAAGGCAACGTGACGGTGGACGGCGTGACCCACCCCGTGCCCGCACCCTTTACCGTTATCGCCACCGAAAACCCCGTGGGTGCCGCCGGTACTCAGATGCTGCCGCAGTCCCAGTTGGACCGTTTTACCGTGTGCGTTGTCATGGGCTACCCGGACACCGAGGCCGAGATGCAGATGCTGGCGGGCCGCGGCCAGCGCACCCTGCTGGAGCAGGTGCACCCCGTGGCCAACCAGGCCGACCTGCTGGCTATGCAAAAAGAGGTAGCCGGGGTGTTTATCCATGAACTGATGTATCGCTATATCGTCGATCTTGCCCAGGCCAGCCGTAAGGACCCGCGCCTGGCGCTGGGGCTCAGCCCCCGTGCGTCGCTGGCGCTGGCCGGCATGGCACGGGCAGCGGCCTACCTGGCCGGGCGGGATTTTGTGGCCCCGCAGGATGTGACCGCCGTGTTTGCCGATGTGGCCCGCCACCGTTTGGTGCTGGCTGACCAGGCTAAGGCGGGCGGCGAGACGGTGGATGTGGTCATCGACGATCTGCTGCGCACCGTGCCGCGTCCCCGCCCGGAAAAGGCCGACCGCCATGGCAGGTAAACTGTGCTGGGCGCTGGGCCTGGTGCTGCTGTTTGCCGCTGCGGTGCTGACGCAGGCGCCGCTGGCCGTAGGGTTGCTGGGATTTTTCCTGCTGCTGACCCTGCTGCTGGTGCTGGAAGTGCGGTACTTGCGCGGCAAGGTGGAGGCTGAACTGATCGTGCCCGACCAGCCTGCCGTGCAGGGCCGGCCCTTTGTGCTGACCGTGCGGCTGACCAACCACAGCCCGCTGCCCATCCCCCAATTGCTGACACTGGTGCAGGCCACCGATGAATGGGGCGGCAATACCATAACTTTACGCTGCAGCGGCATGTTGGGCAGCAAGGCCCGCGCTGAGCAGCGGTTGACGCTGCAGGCCAACAAAAGCGGCGTGTGGCAATTACGGCTGCAAAGCGTGACGCTGTGGGACCATCTGGGGCTGTTCAAAGCCCAATGCGGCCTGCCGCAGACCGCACAAAGCCTGTGCGTGCTGCCCCAAAGTGCCCGCTTGGGCAGCGACACCCAGCCCGACCCTGACGCCGACGGCATGCAGGAGAGCGACCGCAGTGTGCTGGGCGGCAACTACGATGTGCGAGAGTACCGCGAAGGGGACTCGCTGAAACAAGTCCACTGGAAGTTGAGTGCCAAGCTGAACCGGCTGTTGATCCGTGAACCGCTGGCCGCCGGTACGATGGCGGGGCAGGGGAGCGGTGACGGCCCCGGCGAGGGTGAGGGTGAGGGTGACATGTGGGGGGATTTCCCCGCCGAAGCCGCCCTGCACCGGGAAGCACCGCCCACCAAGAAAAAAGCAGTGGCGCTTTCCAAACGCGGCGGCACCGATGCCGACAGCGGCCTGGTGTTTCTGGACCGTGTGCTCATCAGCCCCGCCGTACCCGCGCGGGATACCCTGTGGCTGGTGGTGGACCTCTGCCTGCTGCTGGCGCTGGCCTTTGGGCTGGTGTCCGCCGCCGTGACGGCCTTTGCCGTGCACCCGCCCGTTTGGGTGTGGCTGGCGCTGGCCGCGTGGTGTGCCGGGTGGTGCCTGTTTGGACGGTTGCCCCGGCGTGTGCAGCGGCTGGGCCTGCTGGCTGGCAGCCTTGTCTATTTGGTGGGGCTGTTTTTGTGCCAGCGCAGCTTTTTGGCCGGGGCACGCCAGTTTGGCGCTGCCGTGGCCGCAAGCTTAAATGAACGTTTTAACGCAAATCTGGCCGCCACAGCGGGCGGCACCCCGGCCCAGCTGGGGCTGTTTCTGGCGCTGGCCGCCCTGCCTTTGGCGGGCCTGCTGGCGCTGGCCGCGCTGCGCCGGGCCGACATTTTGCTGTTGAATCTGCTGCTGCTGCCGGCGGCGGTGTTCCTGCTGCTGGCGGGCAGCAACGTCTCCACGCCCTGCTGGCTGCTGCTGGCCGTGGGCTGGCTGGGGGCGCTGGCAGGCTCCCGCGCCGTGCGCCGCCGTGCCCTGTGGGGGGCGGCGGAGACCTGCCGCCGCAATCAGGCACAGCACAGGGCCATCCAAAAAGGCTCGGCGGCGGCCACTGTGCTGGTATGCGCTGCGCTGTTGGTGCCCGCCTTTGTGCTGCGGCCTGTGGTAGGTTTGCCCTTGCAGGCATTGCAGCCCGCGGCCCAGGTGATGGAATCGGCGGCCATAAGCGCCGCTGTGACCTGGCTGCCCCGCGTCAGCGGCGGGCGGCTGAACCTGCATGTAGAAGCTGCCGCCGGCGGTGTGGCCGATGGTGCCTTAGCCCAGGGCGGTGGCTTGCAGCTGCGCGGGGTCGAGGACCTGGCCCTGACCGCCAGTGACCAGCCTGAGGAAACCGTCTACCTGCGGGGGTTTATCGGTGGCAGCTACGACGGCACCGCCTGGCAGGCCCCCGATGCAAACGCCTTTGACAGCGCCGCCATGAACTGGAAGACCGAGGACGACGCCCGCCTGACTATTGCCAGCCTGCCGTTTTTGCGTGCCGCCTACGATGGCGCCGCCGAGCCGCAATCCCTTACGGTGGAGCGGCTGAACGCGGGGGACGCCTACACCTACGCCCCCTACAACGCCTACTGGAATGACTACTACACCCTAAACGGCGACGGCGCGGCGGACGGCCAGACCGCACAGGACGATGTGTTTTTGTATTATCCGCGCAGCATCGCCAAAGAGCTGTTGGCCGCCCGCGCCGAGGGTGACCCCAGCGTGCTGGACCGCATGGAGAGCTCCTACGCGGCCTACGCCAACAGCCACTACACCGCCGTGCCCGATGGCTACGACGACTTGCAGGCTCAGTGCGAAACGGCCGCCAAAGAGCAAAAGCTGACCGACCCGGACGACATCACAGCCTACATCCGCACCTGGCTGAACACCAACTGCCGGTATGACACCAACACCTCCCAGGCACCGGACGGCACCGACCCGATCCACTACTTTTTGTACGAGTCCAAGTCCGGCTACAGCGTGCAGTTTGCCTCGGCGGCCACGCTGATGTTCCGCATGTTCGGCCTGCCCGCCCGCTATGTGGTAGGGTATGCTGCGCCGCAAAGCTTGTTTACCCAGCAGGCGGACGGCAGTTGGCACGCCGTTTTGCAGGACGATAATGCCCATGCCTGGGCCGAGGTCTACATCGACGGCCAGGGCTGGACCCCCATGGAGATGACCCCCGGTGTGCTGGTAACAGCTGAAAAGGCCGACTACAAGAGCAGCCTGCCGGAGACCACCCCTGCCGAGAGCAGGGCCGCAGCCACCACTGACAGCGCCGATACCCGGCAGGACTTGCAGCTTTCCACAGCCCCGCGCCGTGCCCTGTGGCTGGTGGCTGTGCCGGTGGTGATACTGGCTGCAGCTACAGCTGCTTTTATCCTGCACCGCCGCCGTATGCTGGGGCTGGATACCCGCCGCCCCTGTGCAGAGCGGGTGCTGGCGATCTTTGCTGCAATCTACGCGCAGCTGGTGTGTCGCGGCCTGCCTGCGGGTACGTCCTCGGACGAGCAGGCGTTCCCCCAGTTTTTGCTGAAAGAGGTACATGAGCTTTCGGGCAGGGAAATCGAGGCGATGGTATCGCTTGCGCAGCGTGCCGCCTTTGCCGCCGATACCCTGACCGAAGAAGACGTAGCCGCTATGCGCGGCTGGTACAACCGCATCAAAAACAACAAAAAGACATAATTCCACATAAAAATTGCGAAAAAATTGCGAAATTTTTCCCCAAAACACTCCAAAACCGTTGAAACCTACGCACTGCGTATGGTATACTAACCTAAACACCATTGAACAAGGAGTCGATTCTGAGATGCCGCGTCGCAAAAAATCGGATGAAGGCATTATGGATATCACCCGCATGGCAGAGGATCTGGGCGTATCAAAAACGACGGTATCCCGTGCTTTGTCCGGCAATGGCCGTGTAAGCGAAGCAACCCGCCAGCGTGTGGTGGACTATGCCCGTGAGAAAAATTATGTCCCGAACATGATGGCGAAAAGCCTCGTCACCAAAAAGTCGTATAATGTTGCGCTGGTGTTTTCGCGCCAGTTTTCTAACTTCGAGGGTCAATTCCTGCGCAAAACTATCACCGCCGTCTGCGATGTGATGGCCCGCAACGATTACGATGTGCTGCTGGCCATGGTGGGTGAGCAGGAGTCCCAGCCCATGCAGCGCCTGCTGGTCAACCACAAGATCGATGGCGTCATCCTGGCCCGCTCGCTGGAGCGTGACCCCCTGATCCCGTTGCTGCAGCAAAGCAAACTGCCCTTTATCGCCATCGGCCGCCCGGCCGACCCCACGGTGCTTTACGTCGACCACGACCAGGTGGGCGGCTGCCGTGAGATGACCAACCTGCTGCTGATGAAAGGTCTGCACCGCATCGCCCTGTTGGGCGGTTCCATGCTGTACACCGTCAATCAGACCCGTCTCGAGGGCTTCCGCCAGGCGCACGAGCACAGCCGTTGTAAGATCGATGAAACCCTGCTTTTTTTGGAGTTGGAGACCGACGATCTGCGCATCGACGCCATCCAACAGGCTGTGGCACGCAAGGCGGACTGCCTGCTGTGCATGGACGACCACGTGGCCATGCTGGCACTGAACACCGTGCGCCAGATGGGTCTGAAAGTGCCCAATGACATCCGTATTGCTTCGCTGTATGACGGCGAGGCCCTGCTGGATTGCACGCCGCAGATCACGGCGGTGTCTTTCGACCCCGAACTGCTGGGCAAACGCGCCGCACAGCAATTGTTGGCCGTCACCCGCCGCCAGCCCGTCGAGACCGGCGCCCTGCTTGGCTACCAGGTGGGCCTGCGCACCTCGACACAGACCTGATTTTGCCCCATTATTCAATAATAAACAAAGCCGCCCGGCCTGAAATTCTCTTCAGGCCGGGCGGCTTTTTCTATGGATGCCTAAGGCAACACCGCACAATTCCCGCCTTACGGCTTAAGCACCGCTTCGGCGGCTGCGGCACGGCATCTGCGTTGCCAAAATGCTCGATAATACACAAAGTATTATCTGCGCTTTTGGCTTAGCAGCTGCCGCACCTCGCTCGCCGTATCGGCACTTAGAATTGTGCGGTATTGCCCTAAATTTATTCAGCGTTGTTCAGATAAATACGTGCCTCATACGGGCGGAAATGTGCCGCATCCGCGGGGGTGTCATAGTTGCCCAGCAGCAGGGTATCCAACGGCAAGGGAGCCACTGCGTCGGCGGGCAGGGTGAGCGGCTCCTCGTAGAAATTGCACAGCACGGTCATCACCTGGTCACCCAGGCGGCGCTGGTAGGCAAACAGAGCCGGGTGGTCTGCAAACAGCAGGGTAAAGTCGCCCTCACTGAAAATGGGATACTGTTTGCGCAGACGGATGAGCGCCTGGTAATAGTGGAACACCGAGCCGGCATCCGCCACCTCGTCCGCCGCATTGATGGCGGTATAGTTGGGGTTCACCTGCAGCCAGGGCGTGCCATCGGTAAAGCCCGCGTTGGTGGTGGCGTCCCACTGCATGGGGGTGCGGGCGTTGTCGCGGCTCTTGGCGTGGAGAGAGCGCAGGATGTCTGCCTCGCTGTACCCGGCCTGGGTACGCTCGCGGTACATGTTCAGCGTTTCAATGTCGCGGTAGTCGTCGATGGTGGGGAAGGCGACGTTCGTCATGCCCAACTCCTCGCCCTGGTAGATGTAGGGCGTGCCCTGCATGCCGTGCAGCAAGGTGGCCAGCATCTTGGCGGATTCCTGCCGGTAAGCGCCATCGTTGCCCCAGCGGGAGACGATGCGCGGCAGGTCGTGGTTGTTCCAGAACAGGCTGTTCCAGCCTTTGCCGTGCAAGCCCACCTGCCACTTGGTCAGCACCTCTTTCAGCGCCGAAAGCTGCAGCGGAGCCAAATCCCACTTCGCCTTGCCGGGGATCTGGTCCAGGCCGATGTGCTCAAACTGGAACACCATCGAGAATTCCTTGCCCCGCGGGTCGCTGAAGATGGGGGCGTTCTGCACATTGGCGCCCCAGGCCTCACCCACGGTCACCAGATCGGTGCTGCCAAAGGTGTTGGCGTTCAACTCCCGGATATAGGCATGCAGCATCGGGCCGTTGGAGGTAATTCCCAGGTCCGGGTCCTTGGCGATCTGGTCGATGACATCCAGCCGGAAACCGCCTACGCCCTTGTCCATCCAAAAGCGGATAGCCTTGTACAACTCCTGCCGCAGGGCGGGGTTGTCCCAGTTCAGGTCAGGCTGTTTGATGGAAAACTGGTGGAAATAATACTGCCCCACCTCGGGCACCCAGGTCCAGGCCGAGCCGCCAAAGGTGGCCCGCATCTTGTTGGGCGGCGTGCCCTCCACGCCGTCGCGCCAGACGTAATAGTCGTGGTAGGGGTTGTCGCGGCTCTTTTTTGCCTCCTGGAACCAGCGGTGCTCGTCCGAGGAGTGGTTCAGCACCAGATCCATGATGATGCGGATGTGGTGTTTTTTGGCTTCGGTGATGAGGTTGTCCATGTCGGCCAGCGTGCCGAACATGGGGTCAATATCGCAGTAGTCGGAAATGTCGTAGCCGTTGTCATCCTGCGGGCTGCGGTAGACGGGGCTGAGCCAGATGGCGTCGATGCCCAGGCTCTCCAGATAGCCAAGCCGCTGGATGATGCCGGCCAGGTCGCCAATGCCGTCGCCGTTGCTGTCCTGAAAGCTGCGGGGGTAGATCTGGTAGATCACAGCGTTTTTCCACCAGGGCTGCGGGTTTGCCATAGTTTTTCTCCTTATTGGTACCTTAGATAAATGTCGGAATTTGAAATCGTTTGCGCCGTTACAATCATAACCGAATCAAACCCAATTTGCAAGATGCCGGGGCTGCTGATGCCCTACGATTTTTGCGGGGTGGAAGATGTAAATTTTGTATCTTCTGCAAAATACGTCACGCGCCCCTCGTTATAGTAAGCAGAGATTACCAATAACTGGGAGGCAACGACCATGAAAATACTGCTTACGACCGATACCTGGGTTCCTACCATAAACGGCGTTGTAACGTCCACTGCCACCCTGCGTGCCGCACTGACGGCCCAGGGGCACGAGGTGCGGGTGCTGACCCTTTCCGGCGACTGCCATACCTATACAAAGGACGGTGTGACCAGCCTCGGTTCACTGGATGCCGGGCTGGTCTACCCCGGGGCCCGGCTGCGCGCCCCGGCATTGAATCGTGCCATCCGTGATCTGATCGACTGGCACCCGGATGTTGTCCACTCTCAGTGCGAGTTCAGCACTTTTGCCCCGGCACGCCGGATTGCGCACGCTGCGGGCGCACCGCTTATCCACACCTATCACACGGTGTACGAGGATTACACCCACTACTTTTCCCCCAGCCGCAGCATGGGGCGCAAGATGGCGGCGCTGTTCACCCGCATGATCTGCGCCGACTGCGACGCAGTCATCGCACCCACGCCCAAGATCAGCCGCCTGTTGGCGGGCTACGGCGTGCACTGCCCGGTGCGTATCATCCCCACGGGGCTGGACCTGCAGCGCTTTGCTGTGCCCCGGGATGATGCCCTGCGCAGCCGCCTGGGCCTGCCGCCGAAAGAGGCAAACAAGACCGTCCTGCTCAGCCTGGGACGGCTGGCCAAGGAAAAAAACACAACAGAACTTGTCGATTCTATGCAGAATTTGCCGGACGCCGTTCTGCTCATCGTCGGCGACGGCCCGGAGCGCGCCGTGCTGGAACAGCAGGCGCAAAGCCTCGGCGTGGCTGACCGCGTGATTTTCGTAGGGGCCGTCCCGCCTGCCGAGGTGCCCCGCTACTACGCGCTGGGGGATGTATTTGTCAGTGCCTCCACCAGCGAGGCCCAGGGCTTGACCTACATCGAGGCTATGGCCGCAGGATTGCCGCTGCTTTGCCATGCGGACCCCTGTCTGGACGCGCTGGTGCGGGAAGGGGAGACCGGCTGGGCCTACCACACGCCTGCCGAGCTGGCTGCCCGTGCCGCTGCTCTGCCCAAAGGTCACCAACTGGCTGCCATGAGGCAAAACGCCCGCCGCGCCGTGCAGCCTTACACGAAGGAACAGTTCGGCCTTAGCGTAGTGCGGCTTTACGCGGCGGCGCTGGGCCGTAAACACGCCGCCCGCAGTGCGGCAGGGGGGAATGTGGCATGATCAAAAAAATCAACCAGGCAGCGTCTATCCTGGGGCTGGTGCTCTGCGCCGTGCTGGCATATGTCTTTTGGAAAGCCGGGCTGTTTGACTCCAAGGAAGCGCTGACCAGCTGCATCAGCCGGTTCGGCTGGGCAGGTCCGGCGGTGTTCATCACATTCCAGGCCGTGCAGGTGGTCATCCCCATCCTGCCCGGCGGGCTGGGGTGTCTGGCCGGGGTCATCCTGTTCGGCGTGTGGAAAGGCTTCTGGTACAACTATATCGGCATCTGCGCCGGGTCGATGGCGGCGTTTGCCATCGCCCGCGCCTGCGGCCGCCCGCTGCTGGAAAGCGTTTTCCCCGCCAAGATGATTGAAAAATATGACCGCTGGATGGGCAGCGGCAGCCGGTTTGCCAAGTGGTTCGCATTCCTTATTTTCATCCCGGTTGCGCCGGATGATTATCTCTGCTTTCTTGCAGGCACCACGCGCATCGGCTGGCGGCTGTACGCGGCCATCATCCTGCTGTGCAAACCGGCGTCCATTGCGCTGTACAGCCTGGGCCTGACCGTAGTTGCGCAAAATTTGCTGGGTCTTTGGAGGTGAACGCCATGCGCACCGTACATATTTATAGCGGCTCGCTGGCGCTGGTCAGCAAAAGCGGGGTAGGGCAGGCAGCCAAACATCAGCGGGCGGCGCTGGAAAGCGTCGGCGTACACGTCGTCACCGATTGGGACTGTCGTGCCGAGGTGGCACACATCAACACCGTGCTGCCGGTATCACTTTGGGCGGCACGCCATGCCCGCCGCCGGGGGCAAAAGGTCATCTGGTACGGCCATTCTACCGAGAAGGACTTCCGCAACTCCTTCACTGGCTCCAACTTGCTGGCGCCGCTTTTCAAACAATGGCTGCGGCTGTGCTATAACCAGGCGGACCTCATCATTACACCCACGCCCTACTCAGCCAAAGAACTGGCAGGTTACCGTTTGCGCCCGACCATCGTGCCGCTTTCCAACGGCGTGGATCCCCGGTTTTTTGCCCCCACCCCCGCCAGCCGGTCCATCCTGCGGGAAAAGTACCGCCTGGCGGCGGATAAGTCCGTGGTCATCAGCGTAGGGCATTATATGCAGCGCAAAGGGATACTGGATTTTATTGCGCTGGCTCGCAAAATGCCGCAGGTGCAGTTTTTGTGGTTCGGCTACACCGACCCGCACCTTGTGCCGCATAACGTCAAAGCCGCCATGGCGGATGCACCGGAAAACCTGCGGTTTCCGGGCTTTCTCTCCCAGGCAGAGCTGCGCACGGCCTACTGCGGGGCGGACGCCTTTTTGTTTTGCAGCTATGAGGAGACCGAGGGCATCGTGATATTAGAAGCCCTGGCCTGCGCAACGCCTACGCTGGTGCGGGACATCCCGGCCTATCGCGGCTGGCTGCGGGACAGCGTAAACGTCCACACCTACCGCACCACGCAGGACCTGCCCACCCGCTTGCAGGCACTTTTGCAGCACAAACTCCCCGATACTGCCGCAGCCGCCCGCCAAACCGCAGAGGAGCGGGCATTACCCCGTATTGGAGCGCAATTATTGGAATTATATAAAACATTATAGATCCTTTTTCCGCCCCGGAACAGCATCGATCTCGGCTGCTCCGGGGTTTTGTACCTGCCGAAACCTGCCGCACGCGCAACTTGCGCAATGGTCTATGACATAAAATGCGCAAATATGGAGTAAATGTGCACAATTGTGGCGCGCCAGTTTCATAACAACTTACAAACTTGGGCAATATCGACAAAAACGGGTTGATTTTTGAAAAGACACCATGTATAATATAGGCAATCCGAACGGAAAATGTATTCGAATTGCGCAAACGAATTCACTCACTTGGATCTAACTTGTTTTCTTAATTGAAGGAGGAAAACGACCATGAATGCAAAAAAGACCCTTTCTTTGAGCCTGGCCTCCGCCATGGCCCTCGGCCTGTTGGCAGGCTGCGGCAGCAGCGCTTCTTCCACCGCTGCTTCCACTGCTGACAGCACCGCATCCGCTGCTGACTCCACCTCTACCGCTGCTACTTCTGATGCAGCCGGCAAGGTCTACTACCTGAACTTCAAGCCCGAGCAGGATGAAGCCTGGCAGGATCTGGCCGCCAAGTACACCGAGGAGACCGGCGTTCCCGTCACCGTCGTGACTGCTGCTTCCGGCCAGTACGAGACCACCCTGATGAGCGAGATGGCCAAGAGCGATGCGCCCACTCTGTTCCAGGTCAACGGCCCTGTCGGCCTGGCCAGCTGGAAGGACTACTGCTACGACCTGTCCGGCTCCAAGATCGCCGGTGAGCTGACCAGCGATTCCTACGCCCTGAAGGACGGCGACGCCACCCTGGGCATCGGCTACGTTATCGAGAGCTACGGTCTGATCACCAACAAGACCCTGCTGGAAAAGGCTGGTTACAGCGTGGACGACATCAAGAGCTTTGCCGACCTGAAGAAGGTTGCCGAGGACATCACCGCCCGCAAGGACGAGCTTGGCTTCGCTGCATTCACCTCCGCCGGCATGGATGGTTCTTCTGACTGGCGCTTCAAGACCCACTTGGCCAACCTGCCCATCTACTTCGAGTATCAGGCAGACGGCATCAATAACACCGACGCCATCAAGGGCACCTACCTCGACAACTACAAAGACATCTTTGATCTGTACATCAACAACTCCACCTGCGATCCCGCTGAGCTGGCTGGCAAGACCGGTGACGACAGCCGCAACGAGTTCCTGAACAACGAGGCCGTCTTCTTCCAGAATGGTTCTTGGGAGTACAACAACCTGGTCGGCGATGGCAAGCCCTTCACCGATGACGACCTGACCATGATGCCCATCTACATTGGCGTCGGCGACGAAGCCAACCAGGGCCTGTGCACCGGCACCGAGAACTACTGGTGCGTCAACAAGGAAGCCAGCGAGGACGACATCAACGCTACTCTGGACTTCATCTACTGGTGTGTTTCTTCTGACGAAGGCACCAAGGCTATGGCCGACGACATGGGCTTTGTTATCCCCTTCAAGGCCGCTGCTGAGTCCCCGAACCTCTTCGTCAAGGTCGACAATGAAATGACCGCTGAGGGCAAGACCCCCGTGGCCTGGAACTTCTCCACCATGCCTTCCGAGAACTGGAAGAACGGCGTTGGTTCTGCTCTGACCGCTTACGCCGCCGGTACCGGCAGCTGGGATGATGTTGTCACCGCCTTCGTGGATGGCTGGGCAAGCGAGGCTGCTTTGAACGCTGCTGCATAATCCCAATAAACCTAAAACGCAATACCTGTGGGGCGGGCGGAAATCGCCCGCCCCACTTTTTTTAACGAAACGAAGCAAGAAAGAGAATCTGAAAAGGGGGCTTTCCTATGGAAAAAGCCATAAAACGCTACTGGCCCGTCTTTGTGCTGCCAACGCTGATTGCCTTTATTATCGGCTTTGTGTGGCCTTTCATCTGGGGCGCGGGGCTGTCCTTCTGCAAGTTCACTACCGTTAAAAACGTGCAGCTCGTCGGCCTTAACAACTACAAAATGATCTGGATCGATGATACCTTCACCCATGCGTTCTGGTTCACGGCGGCTTTCACCATCGTGTCCACCGTGCTTATCAATGTGCTGGCTTTCAGCATCGCACTGCTGCTTACCCGCGGCATGCGCGGCACCAACGCATTCCGCACGATCTTCTTCCTGCCGAACCTGATCGGCGGTATCGTGCTGGGCTACATCTGGCAGATTTTGCTCAACGGCATCCTTTCTGCCCTGGGCAAGCCGCTGCTCGCGCTGAACGCCACCTACGGCTTCTGGGGCCTCATCATCCTGATGTGCTGGCAGCAGATCGGCTACATGATGATCATCTACATTGCCGGTTTGCAGAACGTGCCCACCGATCTGATCGAAGCGGCCCGCATCGACGGCGCTACCTCCCGCCAGATCCTCTTTAAGATCAAGGTTCCCATGGTCATGCCCAGCGTGACGATCTGCACCTTCCTGACGCTGACCAACTCCTTCAAGCTGTTCGACCAGAACCTCTCTCTGACGGCTGGCGAACCGGCCAAGCAGTCCATGATGCTGGCGTACAACATTTATGATACGTTCTACGCCCGCTCGGGACCCCAGTGGAAGGGCATCGGCCAGGCCAAGGCTATGGTCTTTTTCCTCTTCGTGGTCGTTATCTCTCTGCTCCAGCTCCATTTCACCCGCTCTAAGGAGGTGCAGCAATAATGGGCAAAACTGCTAAGGATCGCCGCATCAACTCGGTGCTGTCGGTCGTGCTTACCATCGTCTGCATCCTCTGGATGTACCCGGTGTTCATGATTTTGATGAACTCGCTCAAGACCGAGCGTGCCATCACCACCACTCACGCCTTCGAGCTGCCCACCGCCGAGACCTTCGTGGGTCTGAAAAACTACATCTATGGCATCACGGAGATGGATTTCCTCTCCTCGCTGTGGTACAGCTTCATCATCACGATCTCCTCCGTCGCGCTGATCTTGCTCTGCTGCTCGATGTGCGCATGGTACATCACCCGTGTGCAGGGCGTGCTCTCCAAGGGCATGTATTACCTGTGCGTCTTCAGCATGATCGTGCCGTTCCAGATGGTCATGTTCACTCTGGCCAAAACGGCAGATACCCTCAAACTGAACAACCCCTACAACATCTGCATCATCTATCTGGGCTTCGGCGCCGGTCTGGCGGTGTTCATGTTCACCGGCTTTGTCAAGTCGATGCCCATCGCCATTGAGGAAGCCGCCATGATCGACGGCTGCAACCCGCTGCAGATCTTCTTCAAAGTGGTTTGCCCCATCCTGAAGCCGACGATGATCTCCACTGCCATCCTGGAAACCATGTGGGTCTGGAATGACTATCTGCTGCCCACCCTGGTGCTGGACATCAAGCAGTTCCGTACCATTCCCATGGCCATCCAGTATTTCCGCGGCAGTTACGGCAAGGTCGAGATGGCCCCCATGATGGCCTGCATTATGATCACTGTCATCCCCGTCATTGTACTGTACCTGGCCTGCCAGAAGTACATCATCGACGGTGTTGTGGCCGGTGCGGTTAAGGGTTGATAGAGGGCCCGAAAGTATATTCCATTAGAAAGAGGTCAGTATTTTTATGAGAACCAGCGGTATTTTACTGCCGATTTCCAGCCTGCCGTCCCCCGGCGGTATCGGTACCATGGGGGCTGCGGCCCGTGAATTTGTGGACTTCCTGCATGCGGCAGGGCAGCATTACTGGCAGATTTTGCCGGTTTGTCCTACCAGCTACGGCGACAGCCCCTATCAATCCTTCTCCACCTTCGCGGGCAACCCCTACTTTATCGATCTTGACCAGCTGGCCGAGGCCGGGCTGCTTACGCCCGAGGAGTACCGCACAATCGATTGGGAGAGCGCGCCCGACTGCATCAACTATGGTGTGCTGTACGAGAAGCGCTACCCCGTCCTACGCCGCGCCTGCGCCCGTTTGCTGGCCAACCCCCCAGAGGATTACGAGCAGTTTTTGGCGGACAACGCTTTCTGGCTGCCGGACTACGCCCTGTTCATGGCACTGAAAGATGCCCACGGCGGTAAGTCCTGGCTGGAGTGGGAACGCCCGCTGCGCCTGCGCAAACCGGCCGATCTGGATAAGGCCCGCCGCTATCATAAGGCAAGCATCGATTTCTGGCAGGCTGTGCAGTATCTCTTCTACACCCAGTGGAAAAAACTGAAAGCCTACGCCAATGCCCGGGGCGTCGAGATCATCGGCGACCTGCCCATCTACGTAGCGGCGGACAGTGTGGATGTCTGGAGCAGCCCGCAGGAGTTTCAGCTGGACGAAAACCTGCTGCCTATCGAGGTGGCCGGCTGCCCGCCGGATGGTTTCTCCGCCACCGGCCAGCTGTGGGGCAACCCGCTGTTTGACTGGGACGCCATGGCCGCTACCGGCTACCGCTGGTGGGTGCGCCGCATCCGCCACTTGTGCAGCATCTACGATCTCCTGCGCATCGATCACTTCCGCGGCTTCGCCGGGTACTACGCCATCCCTTACGGCGATAAGACCGCCGAGCATGGCCGCTGGCGCACCGGCCCAGGCTACAGCCTGTTTGCCGCCGTTAAAAAGGAACTGGGCAGCCCCCGCATCATTGCCGAGGACCTGGGTTTCCTGACCGACGATGTGCGCGAGTTGCTGGCCAAGTGCGAGTACCCCGGCATGAAAGTGCTGGAATTCGCCTTTGACAGCCGCGACGGCGGCGACTACCGCCCCCACAGCTATCCCACCAACTGCGTGGCCTACACCGGCACCCATGACAACGAGCCTGTACAGGGCTGGTTTGCCACCGCCGATAAGACCGACACCGACCGTGCCGTAGAGTACCTGAATCTGACCAAAGAGGAAGGTTACCACTGGGGTATGATGCGCGGTGTCTGGGCCAGCACGGCCGATCTGGCCGTAGTGCAGGCACAGGATGTGCTGGGTCTGGGGCATGAATCCCGCATGAACACGCCGTCCACCTTGGGCGGCAACTGGTGCTGGCGCGCACTGCCGGGTGCTTTCACCCCGGCGCTGGCGCAAAAGCTCAACCATCTGATGGAGTTGTACGGCCGCCTGCCCGCAGAAGCCGCTCCGGAGGATGCAACCCAGGATCCGGCGGATTCCCCGTCCGTCTGATATAAGGGCCGTGCCGTATCGCGGTGATGACCCGGATTTCTTCTCTTTTTTCTATCGTTTCTTTCTTGCAAACAGGGTAAGGCCCTCGGCAAACCGCCGGGGGCCTTATCCTGTTTTTGCTGCAGGATGGGTCCGGTGGAACTGGCATCCTGTTCCTTCGGCCAAAGCAGCAAGGTCAGCTATCTGCAGATGCTTACAGCGGTGTGTGCTGTGGTCAACGGCGGGCGGCTGATGCAGCCCTATGTTGTACAGCGCATTACCGCCCCGGACGGTACAATAATAAAAGAGGTAGAACCTACAGTGAAGCGGCAGGTCATTTCGGCTGAAACCAGCGCCACGATGTGCAAGCTGATGGAAGGGGTGGTCACCAAAGGCACCGGCACCCGGGCGGCGGTGCCCGGCTACCGTGTGGGCGGCAAAAGCGGCACCAGCCAAAAGCTGGACAGCAAAAACGAGGGAGCCCGCATTGCCAGCTTTGTGGCGGTCGCGCCCATCGAGGCCCCACGGCTGGCGGTGCTGATCTGCCTGGACGAACCCCACAGCTGGACCACCAGCGGCGGCGCCCTCTCCGGCCCCGTCTGCGCCGAGGTCCTGCAAAAGGCCCTGCCATATCTGGGGATAGAGCCGACGGAAATGGTAGAAAAATAAATTTTAAAATTCATTCACGACATTTCCCTGCAAATCTGCTATACTAAAGCTACTTTAAAAAATAGGAGAGTTTTAGCATGCCGCAGCCTTATGTGTTGTTTGACAATGTGTGTAAATATTACCAGATGGGCGATACCCGTATCGCTGCATCAGATCACGTGAGCTTTGAGATCCAAAAGGGGGAGTTCTGCGTCATCCTCGGCCCTTCCGGTGCGGGCAAAACCACCGTGCTGAATATGCTGGGCGGCATGGATACCTGCGACGAGGGCACCATCCTGCTGGACGGCGAGAAGGTCAGCGGCTTTGATAAAAAGCGGCTGACCACCTACCGCCGCTATGATGTGGGCTTCGTGTTCCAGTTTTATAACCTCGTGCAGAACCTGACCGCGCGGGAAAATGTGGAGTTGGCCGCCGAGATCTGCCGCGACCCGCTGGATGCCGACACCGTGCTGGATGAGGTAGGCCTGGCGGACCGCAAAAACAACTTCCCGGCACAGCTTTCCGGCGGTGAACAGCAGCGTGTCTCCATCGCCCGTGCGCTGGCCAAAAACCCGAAGATCCTGCTTTGTGATGAGCCTACCGGCGCGCTGGACTACAAAACCGGCAAGCAGGTGTTGGCCCTGCTGCAGGCCACCTGCCGCAAACAGGGGCGCACCGTCATCGTCATCACCCACAACAGCGCTCTGGCCGCTATGGCGGACCGGGTCATCCGTATCAACAGCGGCCGGGTGGTAGATCAGACCGTGAACCCCAACCCCACCCCCGTGGAAAGGATCGAGTGGTAAATGACACGCAGTTATCGCAAAAATACCCTGCGGACCTTCAAAAGCACCGCCAGCCGGTTCGCCGCCGTCTTTGCCATCGTGGCGCTGGGCGTCGGCTTCCTGGCCGGGCTGAACGCCACGCCCATCGATATGAAAGAGTCGATGGAACGCTATATGGATGATGGCAACTTCTACGACCTGCGCATCGTCTCCACCCTGGGCCTGACCGATGAGGATGTGGACGCCTTGCGCCAGGTGGAGGGCGTTCGCCAGGTGCAGCCGGGCTACTCGGCAGATTTGCTGGTGGAGGTGGACGGTGATACCGTCGTCAGCCGCGTCCACAGCCTGCCTGCGCCGGAGAATAACACCATCAACCGGCTGAACCTCGTCGAGGGCCGCCTGCCGGAAAAGTCCGGCGAGTGCGTCATCGAAGCCAGCTACACCAAAAAGCAATCTAACTACACCGTGGGCACAAAGCTGGTGGTGGACAAAGCCAACGAAGATCTGGACACCAAGCTGAGCACCACCGAGTACACCGTCGTGGGCATCGTGCACAACGCCAACTATTTCAGCTTTGAGCGCGAGCCCGCCAGCGTGGGCAACGGCACGGTCAAGCTGGTGTTCTACATCCCCCAGCAGGATTTCGCCTACGAAGCCTACACCGAAGTCTACCTGACCGCCGAAGGCGCGTTGGAGCAGGACAGCCTGGGCGACGCCTACCAAACCAATATTGATACGGTCAAGGCCAACGTCGAGGCCATCGCCGATGCCCGGTGTGAAGCCCGCTATGACGGCATCATCGCTGATGCCCGTGCCGAGCTGGATGACGCCTGGGCTGAGTACAACGACGCCAAAGCGGATGCCGACCAACAGCTGGCCGATGCTGCCGCCGAATTGGCCGACGGCAAACGACAGTTGGCGGATGGACAGAAAGAGGTGGATGACGGCGAGCACCAGTATGCAGACGGCTTGAACGAACTGACCAGCAACGAAGCCCTGCTCAACGATGGCGCGGCCCAATTGGCGGATGCCGAAGCCCAGCTGAAAGACGCCGAGGCGCAGCTGCAGGCAGGGGAGGACGAACTTGCCGCCAACGCCCCCAAGCTGGATGCCGCCCGCAAACAGTTAGAGGAGGGCCAGGCTCAGTACGAAGCCGGACTGAAACAATACAACGACGGTCTGGCACAGATCGAAACCGCCGAAAAGCAGCTGGCCGACGCCAAGGCCCAGCTGGACGCCAACGCGGACGCCTACCAGCAGGGGATAGCAGCCTTTGCCGAAAAGCTGGGAGTGGATGCGGCCCAGGTGGATGCTTTTATCGGCTGGCTGGCCCAGAACTGCGATGCCAACGGCACCCAGCCGCCCCAGACGGTGGAAGAACTGTGGCAAGCCATCCAGAATTACGGTGGTCTGACCATCCCCGCGGGCCTGACACAGGAGCAGGTGGATGCCATCCGCGCCCAGGCCAACGACCTGCTGGCGGCCATCGATGAAATTCCCGCAGACACCCTGCCGGAAGAACAACAGCAGCGCTTGCAGGAGGCCCGGACGTATATCGCCGCCGTGGCTGATGCTGCCGACCCTGCCGCCATGCAGACGGCTTTGCAGAATGCTGTCGATTGGGCGCGTCAGTTCGCCCCCGAACTGCCCGATGACATCCGGGACAAGCTGAACGCCGCTGTCGAAGCCTGGTGGGCCAGCCTGCCCGAGGACAGCAAAGCCCAGCTGGAAGAACTGGTTTCCGGCGTGGGCCAGCTGACCCAGTACCGGTTGGGCCTGCTGCAATACGAACAGGGCGCGGCTCAGCTGGCTGCCGCTCGTGCCGAGCTGGAAGCCAACGCCCCCAAACTGGCCACCGCCAAGGCCCAGCTGGACGATGGCTGGAAGCAGTACTATGACGGCCTGGCCCAGTACGAGGACGGCAAAAAGCAGCTGGCGGCTGCCCGCGCCCAGTTGGAGGATGGCTGGGCCACCCTGCAGGACAAAAAGGTGCAGATGGCCGATGCCCGCCGCCAGATCGACGACGCCAAAGGCCGGCTGAGCGACGCCCGCAAAAAGCTGGATGACGCCAAAACAACCATTGCCGAAAACCTGCAAAAACTACGGGACGGAGAAATAGAATATGAGGACGCCAAGGTCGAAGCCGAAAAGGCCCTGGCCGATGCCCGCGCGCAAATCGAGGACGGAGAAGCCGCCCTGAACGATGTGGAGTACCCCACCTGGTACGTCTGGGACCGCAGCAAAAACGTCAGCTATGCGTCCTTTACCGCCAATGTGGATAAGCTCACCGCCATTACCACCATCTTTCCGGTATTCTTCTTCCTGGTGGCGGCACTGGTGGTATCCACCACCATGACCCGCATGGTCGAGGAAGAACGCCTGCAGATCGGCACGCTGAAAGCCCTGGGCTATTCGGGCGCAGCCATCATGCAAAAGTACCTGATCTACGCCTTCACGGCGGCTGCAGCGGGCACAGTAGCCGGACTGGCCGTCGGCTTCAAGGCCTTCCCGTCCATCATCTGGTCCGCCTATGAATTGATGTATTATATGCCGTCTATTGCCACCCCCTGGCGGTTGAGCCAGGCGTTGCTTGCGGGCGGCACCCTTATCCTGCTCACCATGGGCATCACGGCGCTGGCCTGCCGCACCACCTTGCAGGAGAACCCGGCGGCCCTCATGCTGCCCCGCGCCCCCAAGGCCGGCAAGCGCATTTTTCTGGAACGCATCACCCCACTGTGGCGGCGGCTGCCCTTCAGCTGGAAAGTTACCTGCCGCAACCTGCTGCGCTACAAAAAGCGCTTCTGGATGACGGTCATCGGCGTGGCGGGCTGCACCTCGCTGCTGGTGGCGGGCTTCGGCATCTCGGATTCGCTGAACTCCATCATCACCAAGCAGTACGGCGACATTTACCACTACGACATGATGACCATCGTTACCAAGCAGGAGGCCACCGAAAGCGGCCCTGTTTACGACTACCTTTATAATAATGAGAACGTCACCGATTCGCTGACCGTTGCCATGGAATCCACCCGGCAGGATGGCCCCGACGGTGAGATGGACGTCTACCTCATGGTTCCCCAGGCTGTGGACAAGTTTGCTGAGTTTGCTGACCTGCACGAACGCCTCTCCCGCAAGGCGGTGCCGCTGGGGCAGCAGGGCGTGGTCGTGAACGAAAAGATGGCCAAGACCCTGGGTGTAAGGGCAGGGGACACCATTACCCTGACTAACAGCGACGATAAGACAGCTGACTTCACTGTCAGCGGTGTGTGCGAGCATTACGTCAGCAATTACGTTTACCTCAGCCCGGCGGTGTACGAGGCCGGTTTTGGCGAAGCTCCCGCCTACAACGCAATCATGAGCATCCTGCCCGAGGACACCCAGGAAGCCCGCGATACCCTCTCGGCGGACCTGCTGGCGATGGACAATGTGGCCAGCCTGAACTTCACGCAGGACAACGTGAAACAGGTGCTCAACATGCTTAACTCCATCGATGCAGTGGTCGTGCTCATCATCGTCTGTGCGGCATCGCTGGCGTTCGTGGTGCTGTATAACCTCTCCAACATCAACATTGCCGAGCGTGTCAAGGAGATCGCCACCATCAAGGTGCTGGGCTTCTACGACCCCGAGGTCTACGCCTACGTCAACCGCGAGAGCGTGGCCTTAACGCTGATCGGCACGCTGCTAGGCTTGGCAGGCGGCATTGCCCTGCACAGCTTCGTCATCACCACGGTGGAGGTCGATGCCGTCATGTTTGGGCGGCAGATCTACCCCCAAAGCTTTGCCTACGCCATTGCCCTGACCCTGCTGTTCAGCACGCTGGTCAACCTGGTCATGCAGCGGCTGCTGAAACGCATCTCGATGGTAGAGAGCATGAAAGCGCCGGAATAAAACGGACGCATGAAGCTCCTATAAATAGAAGGAACCGATTGCAAACATATATCTAATGTAAAATAGGTATCATTTTCGTTAAAATCGTTAGATTCGTTAAAGTTGTTTGGGGCGTTTTTCTAACGAAAGTAACGACTATGATACCTAGGGCAACACCGCACAATTCCCGCCTGACGGCTTAAGCACCGCTCCGGCGGATCTCCGCGCCAAGAGCCGCCGCAAGCGGCGGTTGCGCTCCGAAGCGCCTCGCTGCGGCTCGGTGTGCGGCACGGCATCTGCGTTGCCAAAATGCTCGATAAT
>OODK01000543.1_pt1 | contig 32932 bp, 24 predicted proteins | sample 1671371 | NCBI WGS metagenome assembly OODK01 (sample SAMN06348150, study PRJEB24527) | human gut metagenome | biome: human gut; feature: ankylosing spondylitis patient; material: feces | host: Homo sapiens | place: China | collected 2015-10 | reverse complement strand
CTTCAGAAGTCATTCTTTTGTCTCAGCGCTTGGCGCTCAAGTATAATACCACACCTCCCGCCTTCTGTCAACACTTTTCGGCAAGTTTTTTCCTGTTTTTTCAAATTCTTTTTTCTCCGGGATCTGTCAGGCTGTTTTTTCTTCCATTCCGCACCCGGAAACCAGCAGGCGCAAAAGCCGGAGCTGCCTTCGTCAGTTCCGGCCCCCTGGGGCAGACCTTGCAGTTTGCTTCCGGCTGCGCTATTATTATATATACATTATATTGCGCTGCAAAGGAGGCCCCTTTTCATGATCCTCACCGTCAACATCGGCAACACCCATATCACTGTGGGCGGCTACGACCACGACACACTCCGGTTCTGCGGTCGGCTGCATTCTGACCCGGCCGCCACCATCGACGAATACGCCATCCGGCTGGTCAATCTGCTTTCGCTGCACGGCGCATCCCCGGATCAGATCGAGGGCGGCATTCTGGGCAGTGTGGTGCCGGTGCTGAGCGGCCGGGTGCTGGCGGCCTTGCGCATCCTGTGCAGTGCGCGCATCCTGACTGTGGGGCCGGGGCTGAAGAGCGGCATCAAGCTGCGGCTGGACAATCCTGCCCAACTGGGTGCCGAACTGTTGTGCGGTGCCGTTGCCGCTCTGGCAGAGAGTGCCGGGCCGCTGGTGGTCATTTCAGCCGACACAGCCATCTCCATGATGGCGGTCAACGAGAAGCAGGAGCTGGTGGGCGGCGTGATCCTGCCCGGGCCGCAGCTTTCTTTGGAGACGCTGGTGAAGAACACCGCCCAGCTGCCCCAGATCGACCTGGCTGCCGGCACTCCGGCCTCCATCCTGGGCAAAAGCACCTCTGCCTGCCTGCAGAACGGCTTTGTGCTGGGCACCGCCAGCCAGCTGGACGGTCTGGCCGCGCGGTTCTGCGCCGAGCTTAGCCCGCAGACTGCCTTTTACGCCACCGGCAACCTGCCCCGTGCCATCCGGGATGCCTGCCGCACCCCCATCCGCTACCGCGAGACTCTGATCACGGATGGCCTGTACCGCATCTGGCAGAAAAACCGCAAAGGATAAAATAGATTGCTCACCCTGCTGCGCAGGGCCGTGCTGTTCGAATCCTCCCGGATCGCACAAAAAAGAAAAGCCCAGGCACAATGTGCCTGGGCTTTTCTTGGTGCGACCGGGAGGATTCGAACCTCTGGCCTTCCGGGTCGGAGCCGAACGCTCTATCCAGCTGAGCTACGATCGCACGAAGGCTGATACATTCATCAGTATAAAGTAGTATAGCACAGCCGCGCAAAAAATGCAAACAGAAATGTTCGCCCTGTTTTTCTGTATTTTTCATCTTGCAAAAGCGCCGCCGGGCTTTATAATAGAGCTTGTGCCCCGGTGTGCGCGGGCACGGTGTCTGGAAGCGGAAAAGGAAAAAAGAGACTATGAAATCAACCACCAAAACCCTGACGGAAGGCCCTCTGGCCAAGCAGATTTTGCTGGTCAGCCTGCCGCTGGCCTTGTCCAACCTGCTGCAGGTACTGTTCAACATGTCGGACGTGGCGGTCGTGGGCCGGTTTGCCGGGTCCACGGCGCTGGGTGCCGTGGGCTCCACCAGCATTCTGGTCACCCTGTTCACCGGCTTCCTTATCGGCCTGAGCAACGGCATCAACGTGCTGGTGGCACGCTTTTACGGGGCCCGGCACACCGCCGATGTGCAAAAGACAGTGCACTCGGCCGCCATCGTCAGCCTGATCGCCGGTGTGGCGCTGCTGTTCGTCGGCCTCCTTGGCTCCCCTGCCATGCTGCGGCTGCTCAACACCAAGGACGACCTGCTGCCCGGTGCCATCCTGTACCTGCGGGTGTATTTTCTGGGCATGCCGGCGCTGGCGCTGTACAACTTCGGCAATGCGGTGTTCAGCTCCATCGGCGACACCAAAAAGCCCCTGATCTATCTGTCCCTTGCGGGCGCGCTGAACATCGTGCTGAACCTGTTCTTCGTCATCGTCTGCCGCCTGAGCGTGGTGGGCGTGGCGCTGGCCAGTGCCATCTCCCAGTGCGTTTCGGCCGCGCTGATCCTGCGGGCACTGACCCGCGCACAGGACTGCTACGCGCTGGATGTACACCAGCTGCATCTGGATCCTGCCACCACCAAGAGCATCCTGGCCCTGGGGGTGCCTGCCGGGTTCCAGAACGCCATTTTTGCCATCGCCAACCTGTTCATCCAGGCCGGCGTCAACTCCTTTGACTCCCTCATGGTCAAGGGCAACAGCGCTGCCGCCAACGCCGACAACATGATCTACGACTGCATGGCCGCCTTCTACATGGCCTGCGCCAGCTTCATGAGCCAGAACTACGGTGCCGGCAAACCCGACCGCGTCAAGAAAAGCTACTTCATCAGCCTGGGCTACTCCTTCGGCGTGGGCCTTGCACTGGGCAGTGCTCTGTTCTTCTTCGGCCGCACCTTTCTGGCGCTGTTTACCACCGAGAGCGCTGTCATCGACGCCGGTATGAAGCGCGTGGCCGTGATGGCCTTTGCCTACTGCATCTCCGCCTTCATGGACTGCACCATTGCCGCCTCCCGCGGGCTGGGCAAGACCGTGGTGCCCACCATCATCGTGGTGATGGGCTCCTGCGTGTTCCGTGTGATCTGGGTGTACACCATCTTTGCCCACTTCCACACCATCCCGGCGCTGTACCTGCTGTACCCCTGCAGCTGGACCCTGACCGCCTTTGCCGAGATCCTGTACTTTGTGCACTGCTACAAGCAGTCCATGGCTCTCTTCAAAGAGCCGCAGGCGGCCTGACCGCATCAAACGCAGAGCGCCCCGTGTGAAGTTTCACACGGGGCGCTTTTTGCTTGCTTGCCTTATACTTTTACTTCTCCGGCCAAGACCCGCTTATAGTCCTCGTAATTGCGGGCCAGCAGAGCGGGCGTATCCAGACCGTAGGGACATTTTGCCTTGCACTGGTTGCAGTGCAGGCAGCCCTCGATCTTTTTCATTTTGGCCTGACCCGCCGGGCTCAGGTGCTCGGCCGAGGGCGAGCGCCGCAGCAGCAGGCTCATGCGGGCACAGTTGTTGATCTCAATGCCCGCCGGGCAGGGCATGCAGTAACCGCAGCCCCGGCAGAACTCGCCGCACAGCTCAGCGCGGTCATGGTCGATGACCGCCTTGATCTCTCCGGTCATGCGGGGCGGGTTGTCGATGTAGGAGAGGAACTCGTCCAGCTCCTTTTCCCGCTGCACGCCCCAGATGGGCAGCACCCCGTCGTACTGGGCCTCAAAGGCGTAGGCGGCGGCACTGTTGGTGATAAGCCCGCCGGAAAGGCCCTTCATGGCGATAAAGCCCATGTTGGTGGCCTTGCACTTGTTGACCAGTTCCAGCTCCTGCTCACCGGAAATGTAGCTGAACGGGAACTGCAGCGTCTCATACAGGCCGCTGTCAATGGCCTCGTGGGCCACAGCCAGCCGGTGGTTCGTGATGCCGATGTGCCGGATCATGCCCTTGGCTTTGGCTTCCTGCATGGCCTCGTACAGGCCGCTGCCGTCACCGGGCTTCGGGCAGAAGGCCGGGTTGTGGAACTGATACAGGTCGATGTAATCGGTGCGCAGGTTGGTCAGGGAAGTGTGCAGGTCCTTCCAGAAGTCCTCTGCATTCTGCGCCGCCGTCTTGGTGGCGATGTACACCTCCGTGCGGATGCCGTCAAAGGCCTCGCCCAGCTTGACCTCGCTGTCGGTGTAGGCGCGGGCAGTATCAAAAAAGCGGATGCCCGCCCGGTAGGCCTTGCGGGCCAGATAGACCGCATCCTCCTGCGAAATGCGCTGGATCGGCAGTGCGCCGAAGCCGTTTTTGTTCACCGTGATGCCGGTGCTGCCAAGGGTGACCATATCCATAGCTGTTTCCTCCATCCGGGGTAATTTGCATTCCTGTTTTTATTATAGGCCGCCGCTGTCGGCCGCGCAAGAAGTTAGCCTCAACAAAAAGGACGGCCGCATCAACCATGCAGTCGTCCCTTAAAAGATTTCACTGATAGTCGTGGTTCAGGAACATGGCCTTGATGACCACCACCTCGTCGTATTCCTCCTGCTCCACCTGCACGTCCGCATTCAGGGCCTGCAGGCGCTTTTCCACGGCGTCCAGTGCTTCGGGCACAGTCACGGCACGGCCCTCTTCAATGGCGTCGGTCATCTGCTTGAGCACGATGGGATGGGCGTAGCAGCTGGGCACCGGGAAAGCACCATTGGGGTAGTGCTTTACATACTCCGCCATGGCCGCTTCCGCCTTGTCGGCGCGCTTCATGATGGCATTGTTGTTGTTGCGGGCCGTGGGCAGCATGTTGTAGCTGGAGAACAGGAAGATGGCCGCAAAGCCAAACAAGGCAAAGTAGATGCCGTAGTTGCCTACATGGTTCGTCACCGCATACAGGCCGTAGGCTGCCGACACGATGCCGAACACGAAGATGGCCAGCGCCACATAGCGGTACACCGGCTTGCTCTGCAGCTGGGCGCGCTTGCGGCGCTCGGCGGCACTCAGCTCTTCGGCCAGCTCCGGCTTTTCCTCCAGATATTCTTTCGCCTTGCGCAGCACCGTCACGCTGTGCTTTGCCTCGTCGGTCAGCTCCGGCAGCTTGCGGGCGGCCTTTTCGGCCTCCTTTTTCTGCAGGGCCTGCTCACCGGCTTCGCTCAGCAGCGGGATCTGCGGCTGCTCTTTGGCCAGCACCTCCAGCAGCTTGTCCACGTCCCGTTCATCCTTGAAATTGCACTGCTTCTGCTTGCCGCCGTCGTACTCCACCACAAGGTAGGCCATGGAGGCAAACATCCCCTTGCCGGTAAAGCCGCCGGAACTCATGGCCACCCGCTTGAACACGCGGGAGATGCTGCCATAGGGCAGATAATAGCGGCGGTCGATGTAAAAGCTGTTGAGGTACAGGGCCTTTTTGCCGACACCACAGGGGCCGATCTTGCGGCAGGCCTTTTTGTCCTGCTCCAGCTCCAGTCGGTCCAGTTTTGCCATGCCCAGTTGTGCGGGTCTGAAAATCATGGGTCGTTCCCTTCTTTGCTTAGATTTGCTTCTATTTTCGCACCTTACCGGTGCAAATGCAACCCCTTTGGCCGCTAAGATTTGCCAAAAAGGTTTGTGCGTTTTCCCAAACTTTCTGCGCTGCAAAAACAACAGCGCCCGCCGCTGTTTGGTCGGGCAGCGGCGGGCGCAGATGGTTCAGTTGAGCAGTGCGGTCAAGGCCTTATGCCTTCTGAGAAGCGGTGTGCTTCTTGGTGGCATAGATGAAGATGGCCAGCATTGCAATGGCAAAGACGATGCCGACGGGGTAAGCAACGGCGGTATTGTAAGCCACCAACTTGCCGTCTGCATAGGTGTTGATCATCTTGCCCAGGCACTCGGGAGCCAGCACGAAGTAGGTGCAGGACACAGCGCTCATAAAGGTAGCGGGCACAGCGGTGATCCAGTAGTTCTTCTTCTCCTTGAACAGGTACATGGAAGCAGCCCACAGCACGATCATAGCCAGAGTCTGGTTGGTCCAGCTGAAGTAGCGCCAGATCACGGTGTAGTTGATGAAGCCCAGTGCGTTGCCGATGCCCAGGAAAGAACCAACGCCCAGCACGGGGATGCACAGCTTCAGGCGGTTTACGTAGCTGTCCTGATCGATCTTCAGCCAGTCGGACAGGGTCAGACGAGCGGAACGGAAGGCAGTATCACCAGAGGTGATGGGGCAGATGACCACGCCGATCATTGCCAGAGCCACGCCCACATTGCCCATGGTCTTGAGGCAGACGTCGTAGATGGCGGCAGACTGACCGGCGCTCAGAGCCTCGGCCAGACCAGTCATCTTACCGTCGGCGATGGTGTACAGAGCGCAGCCTGCTGCAGCCCAGATCAGAGCGATGACGCCCTCGCAGACCATGGCGCCGTAGAACACGAAGTGGCCCTGCTTCTCACTCTTCATGCAGCGAGCCATCAGAGGCGACTGGGTGGAGTGGAAACCGGAGATAGCACCGCAGGCAACGGTGATGAACATGAAGCTCCAGATCGGGGTGCCCGACGGATGCATGCTGTGGAAGTTCGACCACAGTTCGGGGATGGTGTAAGCGGGGTTGGTGAAGATACCAATGATAACGCCCACAGCCATGATGATCAGGCAGATGCCGAACACGGGGTAGATCTTGCCGATGATGGCATCAATGGAGATAAAGGTTGCGATGAAGTAGTACACCAGGATGATGATCAGCCAGAACAGGGTGGTGGTCAGCATACCGGACATACCGCCGTTCTTGCACAGGGTAACGATCAGGCCGGCAGGGCCGACTGCGAACACGGTACCGACCATGATCAGCAGCACGACCGAGAACACACGCATGATGTTCTGCATCACAGGGCCCAGGTAACGGCCGGTGACCTCAGCGATAGAAGCACCGTCGTTGCGCTCGCTCATCATACCGGAGAAGTAGTCATGCACGCCACCTGCAAAGATGGTGCCGAAGGTGATCCACAGGAACACCACGGGGCCCCACAGAGCACCCTGCAGTGCACCGAAGATGGGACCCAGACCTGCAATGTTCAGCAGCTGGACCAGGAACAGCTTCCACTGGGGCATCACAACGTAGTCAACACCATCGTTGATGCGCACAGCAGGCGTTTCACGGTCGTCCGGGCCGAACGTGTTGTCAACGATCTTGCCATAGACAAAGTAGCCGATGATCAAGAGCGCCAGACAGAGTAAGAAACTAATCATACCAGAAACCTCCTTTTTGATTTCAAGCCGCCGGTGTTCGTATTTGCGACCTCACCGGGGCTCTGACCAATCTCTGGCTTCATGTTAACACTTATTTCATAAATGTGTTAATATTTTTCTGGTATGGTTCCCATATCAAAAAGTATATATATCCATACTTCGTTGGAATATTGTCAGCCGTTTTTAAACGAATCAACGGCAAAATTTCTTATCCGATGGCAAAAGATCTTTTCCGGGATCGTGCAAAATCCCCCTCTGCCAAAGTTTTCGGCCCGTTTTTGTGCAAGGTGTTCAATTTTGTCCAAAAATCTCCTATTCGTGCAATTTTGTTGCACAAGAAAGCCCCTCCACCGGGATGGGACCGGTGGAGGGGCTTCGGAGAAAACGGAAGCTTTTTACGGCTTACAAAGTTTTTCAGGCTTTTGCCGCGCTCTTCTTGGTAGCATGGACGAAGATGACCAGCATGGCCACGGCAAAGAGGACGCCTACGGGGTACGCCACAGCGGTATTGTAAATGGTGGCACCCTCAGCGGTCTTACTGTTCAGCAGGCCGCCCAGGCACTCAGGTGCCAGCACGAAGTAGGTGCTGGACACGGCGCTCATGAAGGTAGCGGGAACAGCGGTGATCCAGAAGTTCTTCTTTTCTTTAAAGAGGTACATGGAGGCAGCCCACAGCACGATCATGGCCAGGGTCTGGTTGGTCCAGCTGAAGTAGCGCCAGATGACCGTGTAGTTGATGAAGCCCAGTGCGTTGCCGATGCCCAGGAACGCGCCCACACCCAGCACGGGGATGCACAGCTTCAGGCGGTTTGCGTAGCTGTCCTGGTCGATCTTGAACCAGTCGGCCAGGGTCAGACGGGCAGAACGGAACGCGGTATCGCCGGAGGTGATGGGGCACACCACCACGCCGATCATGGCCAGTGCGATGCCCACGCCGCCCATGGTCTTGGAGCACACGTCGTAGATGGCCTTGGACTGGCCCATGGCCAGTGCTTCGGCCAGACCGGTGTTCAGGCCGCCGGTCACCTCGTACAGGCTGCAGCCGGCTGCGGCCCAGATCAGAGCGATGACGCCCTCACACACCATGGCGCCGTAGAACACGAAATGGCCCTGCTTCTCGCTCTTCATGCAGCGCGCCATCAGGGGCGACTGGGTGGAGTGGAAGCCGGAAATGGCACCGCAGGCAACGGTGATGAACATGAAGCTCCAGATCGGGGTGCCCGACGGATGCATGCTGCCGAAGTGATCCCAGATCTCCGGGATGGTGTAGGCGGGGTTGGTGAAGATGCCAACGATGACGCCCACAGCCATGATGATCAGGCAGATGCCGAAGATGGGGTAGATCTTGCCGATGACCGCATCAATGGAGATGAAGGTGGCAATGAAGTAGTACACCAGAATGATGATCAGCCAGAACAGCAGCGAAGTGAGCACGCCGGAAGCGCCGCTCTGGCTGCACAGCTCCACGATCAGGCCGGCAGGGCCCACGGCGAACACGGTGCCCACCATGATCAGCAGCACCACCGAGAACACACGCATGACGTTCTGCATCACGGGGCCTAAGTACTTGCCGGTGATCTCGGCAATGGAAGCGCCGTCGTTGCGCTCGCTCATCATGCCGGAGAAGTAGTCATGCACACCGCCTGCAAAGATGGTGCCGAAGGTGATCCACAAAAAGACCACCGGCCCCCACAAAGCGCCCTGCATGGCACCGAAGATGGGGCCCAGACCTGCAATGTTCAGCAGCTGGACCAGGAACAGCTTCCACTGGGGCATCACGACATAGTCAACACCGTCGTTGATGCGCACAGCGGGCGTTTCGCGGTCGTCCGGGCCAAAGGTGTTGTCCACGATCTTACCGTAGACAAAGTAGCCCACGATCAGGATCGCAAGACAGAGTAAGAAACTGATCATACCAGAAACCTCCTTTTCGGTTTTGCTGTTCCGTCTGGAAAATCATCCCATCTTTTCCATGCAGGACAGCCAACTTTCTGTGCTCATGTTAACATATTTTTCATAAAAGCGATACTCCGGTTCCGGCATACCGGCATATCCAAATTGATATACCAGCAAAGTTTTTTAGTTGCAGCTCCGTTTCTTTTTTGCGCTTACCTGCACACAAAAACAGCCGGAACGACACATCGTTCCGGCTGTAGGGTCAAATTTCTTTGCCGATCCCGGCGGTTTTTGCGGTCCTGGTTTTTACCAGTTCTTAACCGGTCTGCCCCTTACTTTACGGTCAGGGCCGCCTGACGGCGCAGCAGCTCGATGAACTTTTCCTCCTCCGGCCGCAGCCCGCCCTTGTCCGGGTACACCAGCACATCCCGCATACGCTGGTTCTGGGCCGGGCATTTTTTCAGCACCAGATGGTACTGTTCCAGTGCCCGCTGCGGCATGGGCGACGCCCACATGTAGGCCGTGGGCAGGCTCTGCAGAATGGAAAACTGGCTGCACCGCTCGTACACATGCACCCGGCGGTTCTCGTTCACCTGCCAGCGCAGGCTGCTGCCCTCCTCGCCCGGCAGCTGGAAGTCATCGTGCAGCACCTCGGTGTAGCGGTTCAGCTCGGCCAGGTCATGCACCTCGTGCCGGGCCAGCGGGCTGTCGCGGTTCACCAGCAGGCGGTACTCGAACTCCATGATCTGCTCCCGGTGCAGCCCACGCCGGGCACAGTAGCGGCTGTAGTAGTCCTCGTCCTCCTCGGCGTAGCGCAGCAGGGCCAGATGGTAGCCCCGGCGCAGCACAAAGTCCAGCCCCTCCATGGAACCGGCCTCCCGGATGTGCACCCGCAGCTGCTCGCTGCCCGCCGCCTGCTGCAGAAAATCCACCGCCGCATAGGACGCATAGGTGGCATGGGGCAGGGCCACCCGCAGTTCTGCGCACTCGCCCTGCCGGCGGCGGGCGTCAGCGTCCAGCCGGTCCACCTCCTGCAGCACCCTCTGGGCCTGCTCGATGAAGTGCCGTCCCTGTTCGGTGGGGATCATGCCGGTGGACGAGCGCTCAAACATGCGGATGCCGTATTCCTCTTCCAGGTTCTTCAGCGCCTTGCTCACGTTGGGCTGGGCGGCGTACATCTGCTTTGCCGCCGCGCTCACCGAGCCCCACTTCATGATGGCCACCAGATAACGAAGTTCCGTAATATTCATGCTGTTCCCCCGTTTTGTGTGATACTGTTTATTGTATCAATTCCCCTACCGCACTGTCAAGCCACCGGGGCGGCAAAGACCCGGCAAAGGAACCTCTTGCACGGCGGCAGCCGGTTGCGCTATAATACGATTATACTTACCATAAATGCAAAGGAGCGCTGTGCCATGCCGGAATACCGTGTGCTGCGCATTGAAGAGCAGATGTACGGCTGTGAGGAACTGCCCGCCGGGCAGCCCGTGCTGTGCGATGTGGTGCTGGAGGGCACCGACGGTGCCTGCTGCACCCTGCCCTGCCCGGACAAAGAACTCACCCGGCTGGGCATCGACGAGGGCAGCCGGGTGCACCTGCTGCCGGACGGCACCCTGCAGAAGATCTCGGAGGAACTGTTATGAATCAGATCAGAACTTCGGCCCTCATCGGTCTGGGGGCCCTTGGCATCCTGTTCGGGCGCAAAATGCCCGGCGTGCAGGTGATTGCCGACGAAGCCCGCATTGCCCGCTACGCCGCCCAGCCGGTGGTGTGCAACGGCGAGGAATGCCGGTTTTCCTACGTCACCCCGGCCCAGGGCAAGCCGGTGGACCTGCTGCTGGTGGCGGTGAAGGCCACCGTGCTGGACCAGGCCATTGCCGACATGAAGAACTTTGTGGGCCCGGACACCGTCATCCTCAGCGTGCTCAACGGCATCACCAGCGAGGAGCACATCGAAACCGCCTACCCTGGCCGCACCCTGTGGAGCGTGGCCATCGGTATGGATGCCACCCGCAGCGGCCGCACACTGGTGTTCAACCAGGCAGGCAAGATCCAGTTCGGCGAGCGGGACGGTGCTATGACCGGCCGTGTGCAGGCCGTGGCCGACTATCTGGACGCCTGCGGCATCGCCAACGAACCCTGCAGCGACATCCTGTACAAGCAGTGGAACAAGCTGATGGTGAACGACGGTCTGAATCAGGCAGCCGCCGCCTTTGACCTGACCTACGGCGGGCTGTGCCAATCGGCTGAGGCACAGGCCAAGATGCACGAGGCCATGCAGGAGGTCATCCGGCTGGCCAATCTGGAGGGCGTGCCCCTGCCCCGCGACAACGACGAGCAGTTTTTGCGCACTGCCATGCCCACCTTCAACCCGGACGGCATGCCCAGCATGCGGCAGGATGTGCTGGCAAAGCGTCCCACCGAGGTGGAGGAATTTGCCGGTGTGGTGCGCGCCCGGGCCAAAAAGTACGGCATGCCCACCCCCGCCAACGACTTTTTCTATGCCCGCATCCAGGAGATCGAGGCGGGCTACTGCAAGTAAGGAGCTGCCATGCACAAGCTGTATTTTACCCGCCACGGCGAGACCGTGTGGAACGTGGAAAACAAGATCTGCGGCATGACCGACAGTCCCCTCACCGAGCGGGGCCGTGCACAGGCCCGGGCCCTCGGCCAGAAGGTGAAGGCCGGCGGCTATGCCATCGACGAGATCCTGTATTCTCCCCTGTCCCGCGCCGCCGACACGGCAAAAGCCATCGCCGATGCCACCGGCATCCCCGCCCGGTGTGAGCCGCGCCTGCGGGAGCAGTGCTTCGGCCGCTACGAGGGCACGCCCCGCAACGGCGAGAAGTTCCGCATCTCCAAGACCTGCTTTGCCGACCGCTACGACGGCGGCGAGAGCATGCTGCAGCTGGCCCAGCGCATCTACAACCTGCTGGACGAACTGCGGGGCCAACCGGACAAGACCTACCTGTTGGTGGCCCACAACGGCATCGCCCGGGTGGTGGAATCCTATTTTCACGACATGACCAACGAAGAATACGCCCTGGCCGGCATCCGCAACTGCGAGCTGGTGGAGTATCATTTTGATTGAGTCTCATTGAAAATGCCTTCCGCTTCGCTCTGGGCATGAAATAAGGAAAGATTCTAAATAAGAGCAAGACCGGACAGCCTGCGGGCTGTCCGGTCTTGCTCTTTCACGGGATGGGGTCGTAGCGGAGAAATGGATGTATAGGCAAACGGTTGCTGCTGGTTCCGGATTATCCCGCAACAAATCCCTGAATCAGCAGCAGGGTTGGATGCTCTGGGAAAACCGCCCCACTCTGTGTTCTAAAAAAGATGTCGTTTCCCGTTCCGGCCCTTCTCGTGAAAAAGTGCTCCGGAAACGACCGCAGTCGTTTCCGGAGCACAAATTAAAAATAATTTTTCCGCTGAATATGCCCAGAGCGAAGCGGAGGGCATTTCAAACCATCAGCCCTTATACAGCCCGAACAGCTTCAGCAGTTTCTGCCAGAAAGTCAGCGCCACGGGGGCGGCCTCCGGCTCTGCCGCCGGGGCCGGGGCCTCGATGGCCACCGTCTGCAGGGCGAACTGCACGGCGGAAACATCGGTGTTCTCGGCAGAGGTAAAGCTCTCCACCTCGCTGCTGCCGTTCAGACCGGCCAGCAGGCTGTCCAGCTGGTCGCCCATGTCGATCCCGGAAACATTGCTGCGCAGCTCTCCGGTGCCGGCCGTCAGCTGGGCGGCACCGTCGGTCAGCTGCTGCACTCCGGCTTTCAGCTGGGCGGCACCGTCGGTCAGCTGCTGCACTCCGGCTTTCAGCTGGGCCACACCGTCGGTGTAGGCGTTCAGGCCGCTGTCCAGTTGGCCGTATCGGCTGGCCAGCTGGTTCACGCCGTCGGTCAACACCGAAAGGTTGCCCAGCATCCCGGTCAGGGCATTGGCCAGCTGACGCATCCCGGCATCGAACTGCCCGTACTGGCTGTTCAGGGTGCTGCTGCCCGCGTGCAGCTGGGCCACACCGTTGTGCACCGTGTTCAGGTAGGTCTCCATCGCGTCGATGTTGGCGCTGGAGCCTTTCAGCAGCAGGATGACGTCCTTGAGCTGGGGCATCACCCTGGCCAGCTGTTCCAGCTGCTCCATAGCTTTCGCGTTGCCGTCCTTCAGCTGGTCCAAGTCCAGCCCGTTTTCCTTCAGGATGGCCTTGTAAGCGTCGTAACTCACCTGCTCATCCAGCTGGGCGGCACCGGCGTCCAGCTGGGCAATGCCGTTCTGGATCTGGGTGGAGGCGTCCAGCAGGGTGGTGAGCTGGTCGGTGGAGGCCGACACGCCGTTCAGGGCGGTCTGCATCTGGGTCAGGGCCGCCTTGACCTTGGCGGACCCGCCGGTCAGCTCGCCGGACTTGTCGTTCAGGGTGTCAAGCCCCGCCTGCACCTGGGCAATGCCGTCTGCCAGCGCGTTGGCACCGTCGTCCAGCTGTACCGAACCGCTCTGCAGCCGGTCCAGCATGCCGGTCAGGTCGGCCCCGTCCAGGCCGAGGTTCAGCCGGAGCTTCACGCCGTTCAGCGAGATGGCGTTCATGGCAAAGTCGGTCACGTCGGCGGTCACGGTCACGTCGCTGTCCGAACCTGGCAGCAGGATGTAGGAGAGCTGCTTGTTGCTGCCCACATTGGCCATGGTGGCCCCATCCGCCACGATGTTCTGTGCCCGGTCGGTGTCCAGCGTCATGGTCACCTGCAGGGCATACTGGTCAAAGAAATCTCCGGTGCAATCCGGGTTGCGGCTCACCTGCAGGCGGATGGTCAGCGCACCGCTTTTGCCGCCCAGCTCTTCCGGGGCGATCTCGGCCCCGTCCAGCGTGTAGGTCAGCTTCACGAGCCACGGCAGCGCGGTGGCGGTGTCCATGGTGCCCTCATAGTAGAGCTTGCCGTCCTGTGCTACGGTGGCGGTGATGGTGTCGCCGCTGTGCTTCAGCGGGTCGGTGGTGGTCATGTTGCGCACAGCGGTGTAGCTGCCGTGGTCGGTGACGGTGTCCCCCGCCTGCACGGCAAAGCTGTTCACGGCGTACACGCCGGTCACGGTGCCGGACGCATCCAGATTGGCATAGATGACCTCTTCCTTGGCGGAGGCCGCAAGGGCCGGCAGGGCCGCCCCGGCCAGCAGGCAGCCTGCCAGCACCAGCGCCGATGCCCGGCGCACAATCTTCTGTTTCATCTCGTCAAGCCTCCTTCGGCTGTTTTTTCGGTTTGATGATGAGCGGGTCGGCCAGATACAGATAGCCCGGCAGAGCCAGCAGCACGATGGCCAGCGACACCAGACCGCCCACGCCCAGGAAGTTGCCCAGCTGGCCCAGCAGCTGGTTGGTGGAGATGGCCCCCATCAGGAAGCCCACCACCGCCAGCGCACTGCCCGTGGTGATCACCGAGGTGGTCACGGTGGACACGGTAGCAGCAATGGCCTGCTTTTTGTCCAGCGTCTCGCGGAACTCCTGATACCGGTCCGAGAACAGGATGGCGTAGTCTACCGTCGCACCCAGCTGGATGGTGCTGATGATGAGGTAGGCGATGTAGAACACATGGCGGCCCCGGAAATACGGGATGGCCAGATTGATCCAGATGGCCGTCTCGATGCTCAGCACCAGAATGACCGGCAGCAGCAGCTGACGCTTCATGAGCAGCAGGATCAGGAACACCGCGCCGATGGCCAGCAGGTTCACCTTGACCATATCGGCGGTGATGGTGTCCATCAGGTCGTAGGTGCTCACGCCCTGCCCGGCCAGATCATACGCATCCGGGTAATACTGCTGCACCGTGGCACGCACTTTTTCCACCAGTGCAAAGGCCGCGTCGCCCTCGGTGTCGGCGTTCACGGTGAGCACCATGCGGGTGCAGCCGCCGGACACCAGCAGTTTCAGGGTGTCCGAGGGCACGAACTCCGGCGGGATGGACGCGCCCGCGTTGTCCACGTAGGACAGGATGCCCGTCACCTCCGGGATGGCGTGCAGCGCATCCGAAAGCTCGGCCTGGGTGGCGGTGTCGCCCTCCGGCACCAGCACCACCCAGGTATCGCTCTTGCCGAACGTCTCTTCGATGGCGGCGGTATCGGCACCCAGACGGGTGTTGGTGCCGAACATATGGGCGGCACCGTAGTAGTATTCGTTGTTGTTGGAGGCCAGATAGCTGGGCACCATGATGACGGCCAGCGCCAGCGCCGCCGGCAGCATGATGCGGGACACAAACCGCCCGAACTTGTCAAAGCCGGGCAGCAGAGGCTTGTGGTGGGTCTTATCCATCCACGGGTAACACACCAGCGTCAGCGCCGGCATGAAGGTGAACACGGTGACAAGGCTCAGCACCACGCCCTTGGCCAGCGCAAGGCCCAGGTCCGGGCCGATCTGGAACTGCATGAGCACCAGCGCCAGAAAGCCGATGACCGTGGTCAGGCCGCTGGACAGGATGGACCCGGTGGATTTGCACAGGGCCTCCACCATGCAGTCCTCCGCGCTGGCGTCCGGGCGCGCGGCCCGGCACTCGGCAAAGCGGTGGATGAGGAACACCGAGTAATCCAGCGACACGGCCAGCTGCAGGATGCTGCCGGCGGCGTTGGTCACAAAGGAAATGGTGCCGAACATCAGGTTGGTGCCGTTGTTGATGAGGATGGCCGCCCCCAGACCCGCCAGCACCAGCAGCGGCTCCACCCAGGAATCGGTGGTCAGGATCAGGATGAACAGCACATACACCACCGCAATGGCCGCGATCTTGGCCACCTCGGTGACGGTGGAGTTGGTAGCCACAGCAGTGGACACCGCGGTCCCGGCCAGGGCATTGTCCTCCCCGATCAGGTCCTGAATGGCCGCCACAGCCTCCAGACGTTTCGCATCCTCCACCGTCACGGTGAACAGCGCGCAGTTGTCCTTATAATAGGTCTCCACCGTGGCGGTGTCCTGCATCTGCAGCGGCACGGTCACGTCCAGGCTGTCGTCCAGCCAGGTCACGGCCTCCACGCCGTCGATGGCGGCAAGTTTTTCTTTGTAGTCCAGTGCCTCGGGCACTGTGACGTCCCGCACCATGACCCGCATGTTGGGGATGCCGCCGGTAAAGGCGCTGTTCATCTGCTCCAGTGCAAGGGTGGAGGGTGAGTCTGGCGGCAGATAGTCGTTGATGTCGTAGTCCACCTGCACCGCCCGGGAAGCAAACACGCTCAGCACGGCGGCCAGCACGAACGCGGCCAGCACCGCTCTGCGCCGGTGCACGACGGCAGTATAAAATCGTTTCAGCAAAACAGGAAAACTCCTTTCCGGAAAAATCAAAACTGTTTATCATTCTAACAGGTCTGATAAAAATGGAAAAGAGATATTTTATGAATTTTCGCTTTTGGGCGTATTTTTTGCTCTTGACAAATAAATGGATTCTGCTATACTCTTTTTCGGTCATCGGAGGACCGTTTCCAACGTAATTTGGACGGGCCGGATAAGATGCCGTGCAGACAGCGCCCCGTCGGAGGCTTCCTTGCCGTAGTGAGGAAGAAGAGGAAGGCCGGGCGTGCACTCGCGGAGCTTATCCGGCCCGTTTTGTTTCCTGTCGAAAGGAGTTTTTCGTGTCCAAGCAAAAAATCCAACTGTCGGATCACTTTACCTACCCGCGCCTGCTGCGGTTCGTGCTGCCCGCCGTGGGCACCATGCTGTTCACCTCCATCTACGGCATCGTAGATGGCCTGTGCGTGTCCAACTTTGTGGGCAAAACAGCCTTTGCGGCGGTCAACCTGATCATGCCGCTGCCCCAGCTGCTGGCCACCATCGGCTTCATGCTGGGCACCGGCGGCAGCGCCATCGTGGGCATCACGCTGGGCGAGGGCGACCAGAAAAAGGCCGACCGCTACTTTACCATGTTCCTGCTGGCCGCTGCCATCTCCGTCTCGGTGCTGGCCGTGCTGGGGCTTGTGCTGCTGCGGCCCATTGCCATCCTGTTGGGTGCCAAGGGCGAGCTGCTGGACTACGCCGTGCGCTACGGCCGCATCCTGATGCTGTCGCTGCCCACCTTTGCGCTGCAGAACATGTTCCAGAGCTTCTTTGTCACCGCCGAAAAGCCGCACCTCGGCTTTTACTTCACGGTGGCTGCCGGCTGCACCAACATAGTGCTGGATGTGCTGATGGTGGGCGTCTGGGGCTGGGGCGTAGAGGGTGCCGCCATTGCCACCTTCCTCAGCCAGATCGTGGGCGGCCTGCTGCCGATCTTCTACTTCCTCGACCACAAGAATACCAGCCGCCTGCACCTGTGCAAAACGCAGCTGTACAGCAAGGTGCTGCTGGACGCCTGCATCAATGGCTCCTCCGAGCTGATGACCAACCTGTCCATGTCGCTGGTGAACATCCTGTACAACTACCAGCTGCTGCGCCTTGCCGGGGAAAACGGCGTGGCCGCCTACGGCGTCATCATGTACGCCTGCTTCCTGTTCATTGCCGTGTATGTGGGCTACGCCTTCGGCAGTGCGCCCATCGTCAGCTTCCACTACGGTGCAGGCAACCGTGCCGAGGTGCACAACCTGTATGAAAAGAGCCTGCGGCTCATTGCGGTGGTGGCCGTCACCCTGACCGCCGCATCCATGGTCATCATCCCCTATGTGGCGCGGTTCTTCGTGGGCTACGACCCGGAGCTGCTGGCCCTGACCAGCCGGGCCTTCCGGCTGTACGCCCTGAGCTTTATCATCATGGGCTTCAACGTGTATGCCTCCTCCTTCTTCACCGCGCTGGGCGACGGCGTGACCAGTGCGCTGATCTCCTTCCTGCGCACGCTGGTGTTCCAGATCGCGGCGGTGCTCATCCTGCCCGCCATTCTGGGCATTGACGGCATCTGGCTGGCCGTGACCGCCGCCGAACTGGCCGCCCTGGCCGTGAGCGCGGCCATGTTCGTCACCAAAGACAAGGTATTCCATTACCGCAAGGCGTAACCTTCTCCCCTGCTTTTTGCGAAACGGCGAAAAGCAGGGGATTTTTTTGGTGATTCTGGCTCTGCCGCCGGGGCGAGAATCGTGCTAGAATGGGCATAGCTTTTATTCACCGTTTTGTGAGGAAGAACTATGACGTTATTTCTGACCAGCAGCCCCAGCGGCTGCCCTTTTGAGCCCGGCCCGGCCATACCCGTGCTGGACAAGCGCAATCATTTTCTGGAAAACCTGCGGGCCGTGTGGCCGGACCACCCGGTGCGGGGCCTTGCCATCGCGGCAGACCCCCACGCTTACGCCCAGAACGACGAGATGTGCCGGGTATTCCTGCAGAGCTTTGCGGACGCCCACCTGCCCCTGACCGAACTTGTGCCCTGCGATGCCCGCAATCAGGAAGAGATCGGTACCCTGCTGCCCCGCAGCGGCTTTGTGATGCTGTGCGGCGGCCATGTGCCCACCCAGAACCACTTTTTTGCCCAGCTGGGCCTGCCGGGGCTGTTCCACAATTACCACGGCATCGTGCTGGGCGTGAGCGCCGGCAGCATGAACGCCGCCCGGCTGGTGTATGCCGCCCCGGAGGAGCCGGGCGAAGCCGCCGACCCCGGCTACTGCCGCTGGCTGAACGGCCTCGGCCTGACCGAGACCCGCATCCTGCCCCACTACCAGTTCATCCGGGAGCACATCCTGGACGGGCAGAAGGTGGAGGACATTGCCCTGGCCGACAGCAGAAAACGGCATTTCCTCGCCCTGCCGGACGGCTCCTACCTGATGTGCTCCGACGGGCACGAAGCATTGTACGGCAAAGCCTGGTACTTTGCGGACGGCACCCTGGAGGAGATCAACGAGGACGAGGACGTTCTGCCGCTGCGATAAGCAAGCAAAAAAGAAGCACGCCGCAGCGTGCTTCTTTTTTGTTTCGGATGCTCTGGCGCACACCTCATTCCGCCGACAGGCGGACAAAGGGCGCAATGGCGTTGGCGTCGCCATGGCGCACGATGGAATAGGTGATGTCGCAGTAGGGCTGGATGGCGGTGCTCTTTTCCACGGTGGAGATGAGCAGCACCTGCAGCTGCAGACGGCGGAACAGCTCCATCATGGGGCGGATGCGGTCGCTGGTCATCTTGCTGAACGCCTCGTCCAGCAGCACCAAACGGATGCTGTTCTCGCTCTTCTGGTAGATCTGCAGCAGGGATGCGCAGATGGCCACATAGAAGGGTGCCTGATTCTCGCCGCCGGAGGAGTCGCGGCTGACGCGGGACAGGTATGCCTGCTGGCCGGTGACCCGGTTGGTCACCTTGATGTCGTAATCCAGATAGGTGCGGTAGTCCACATAATCCGACAGGGTGGTGGTGCCGGTGCGGCCCTCCTGCCGGGCACGGGTGTTCTCGTCCACATCCGCCATGATCTTTTCCATCAGCGCATCCACCTGCCGCTCGTAGGCGGGGTCGGCGGTGGCGGCAAGGTTGTCCAGCGAGTCGCCCTCGGTCATCTGCTGGTTGCCCTTGTCCACGATGACCTGATAGAACGCAGCCAGCTGCGGGTCACGGCTGGGCTCCAGCTCAAAGCGGTAGACTTCTTCGCCGTAGGTCAGCTGTTCCATCACTTTGTTCAGCTCCCGGAACTGCCGCCGGGCATTGAAGATGTCGTCCTTCATGCGGAACAGGATGTCCTTGCGGAAGCGGTCCTTGCAGTCGCGCTGGGCCTGCTCCAGACGGGCGGCGTAGCGTTCCAGGTCGATGCGCACAAGGCTCTCGTGCTGGGCGCGGTACTGGTCCAGCCCCGCCAGACCCAGCGGGTAATCACAGACGTAGTGCTCGTTGTAGGCCTTCTGGGCGGGTTCCAGCGTGCCGGTGAGGTAGGCCGTCAGGGCATCGTCCAGCCGGGCCTGTGCCTTTTCGGCGGCCTGTGCGGCGGCTGCGGGCTTGTCGGCCGGAGCAAGGGCCTGCATCCGGGTGCGGGCCAGCGGCTCCAGCAGCGGATGGGCCGCAAAGAACTTCCGGGCCGCGTCGGCGCTCTGCTGTGCCGTCTCCCCGGCCTTTTTCTGTTCGGCTTCGCAGGAAGCGATCTGTTTTTCGCACACGCGGATGTCGCCGCCCACCTGCTCCACAGCGGTGCGGGCGGCTTCCCAGGCGGCTTCCCGCGTTTCTTCCTCGCGGTACATCTCCTGCAGCAGGGGGTTCTCGCGGTATTCGGCCAGCTTGCCCTCCTGTTCGGCCACCGCATTCCGGGCTTTTTCGGCGGCAGTGCGGGCCTCCCACAGGCCGGCCAGCTGCTGCGGCGCGGTGCCGCGCTGGAAGTTCTGGTACTGGTCGTAGGCGGTTTTCAGGTTCTGCTCGGTCTGGGCGGCGGTGCGGGTGCGCTCGGCCAGAGCTTCCAGCTCTTCGGCCAGTGCCCCGGCGCGGGCGCGGCGGGCTTCCAGGCCGATATAACGCTGCGGGGTGCGCAGGCGCTCCAGCCGGAAGGGATGGTGCCGCAGCAGGTCGCGGGTGGCGCTGTCCGGGTACTGTTCCAGTGTTTCAGGGGTGTCGCAGCAGACGATGCGCCGCAGGATGGTGTCGGCGTACTGGGCCGCCAGCGGGTTTTCGCTGGTGACCTGTGCTGCCAGACTGTCCGCCGGGGCAGTCTCGGCATGGCGGTTGGCCTTGCGGATGCCCGGCGTGTCCAGCAGGCTGATGGGCCCCACCTTGTCCTTCAGGGCCACAAAGGCGCTCTTGGCGGCCTCGTAATGGGCGGGCGGCACAAGGATGTCGAACCGGCGGTCGCCCAGGCAGGCTTCCACGCAGTCCTGCCAGCTCTCGTCCGCCACGGCCAGCAGCTCACAGAAGATCTTGGCGTCCGGCTGCATGCCGCGGCTCTTCAACTCCGCGTTCACGGCATCCCGCACACGGGTGGCGGCATCGCCGTGGGGGTACACCCACTTGCCGCCGGACACGGCGTCCAGCTCGGCGCGCTTGTCCGCCTGCTCTTTGCGCAGGGCGGCGGTGTTCTGCCGGGCCGCAAAGTAGGCTTCTTCCAGCGGTTTTTCCTGCGCGGCAAGCCAGTCGGTGAGCTGCGGCAGGGTGTCGGCGGTGAGGTTTTCCAGCTTCCAGCCGGAAGCAACCCCGCTGCGGCGCAGGGCTGTGAGCAGGGCTTCGGCCTTGGATGCGGCATCCTCGGCCTGCGCGGCTTTGCGGGCGGCGGCATCCTGCGCCGTCTTGCGGCGGGACAGCTCTTCCTCCATGGCATCCAGTGCCCGGCCCTCGCCGCTGGCACCGGCTGCGCTGTGGGCGGCAAGGTAGGCGCGGCGGGCTTCCGCCTCCGCGTTCTTGGCCTCGGCATAGCGGGCGTTCAGGGCCTCCAGCTGGCGGTGTCCGGCGTCCAGATGGCCCTGCCACACGTCCTGTTCCCCGCCGTCGGCAGCAGCACGGGCCAGCAGGGCCGCGCCCCGGTTCACAAGGGCTTCGGTCTGCTTTCCGGCGGCTTCGCGGCCATCGTTCACGATCTCTTCCAGTGCATCGGCGCGGGTCTGGGCTTCGGCCAGCACAGCGTGCAGGTTTTCCAGCTCCAGCCGGTCGCCCTGCAGTGCTTCCAGATCCAGCTCCGGCTGCGGCAGGATGTACTGGTACAAAAATTCCCGGAAGTTGGGGATCTCGTCCATGCTGGTGCCCATCTGGAACACTTCGTTGAACTTTTTGCCCAGCGGGCTGGACGCCCGCCCGATGCCCAGCGCCCGGCAGATGCGGTCACGAGCTTCGCTGGGGCTGCGGGTGTAGGAGAGTCGGCCGACGGCGGGCTTGAAGTCCTCCTTGGCGCTGGGGGCACCGGTACGCGGGTCGATGAAGGGCAGCTGTTCCAGCGTGCAGCCGTCCTCGGAGAGGTACCAGGTCTGGTCGCCGGGGTGCAGCTCCTGCATGGGGCCTTCCGACTCTACCCGCACCGCGATGACAAAGGGGGCGCGCTTGAGACTGTCGTAGAACTCCGCGCCGATGTAGGCCACGGTATGGCCGGGGCGGCGGTAAGCGTTTTCCCCGCGCTGCTTCGCGTGGACCGAGCCCTGCAGGGTGCGGCCGCTCTTCTTATTGCCCAGGGCATTGAAGTTGCGGTTGGTGGTCAGGCAGTAGCGGATGGCATCCAGAATGGTGGTCTTACCCACGGCGTTCACGCCGATCATATAGGTCAGGCGGGCACAGTCAAAGGTGACGTTTTCAAAGTTGTGCCAGTTGATGAGTTTCAGGCGTTTGAGTTCGATCATTCTTCTGCCTCCCCTGCTTCGGTGTCTGCGCCCTCCGGGCGTTCATACAGTCCCAGCTCGGTGCGGGTGCGGGCGCTCTCTGCCGCTGCGTCGGCAAGGTCGGCATCCGGCAGGGCCAGCAGCACGGTCGGAAACACCTCGATGCGGCTGTCCAGCCCAGAGAGCCGGCCCACCGGTCGGGCCAGATTGTACCGGCGCAGCGTACGCATCAGCCGTTCCAGCGTCTGCTGGTCCAGTCTGCGGGGCAGATTCATCTTCTGCAGCTCGGTCTGCACCTCTTCCACGGTCACCAGCACCTGATCGGCGCTGGCGGCAAGGCTCTCCCGCTTTTGCAGGTAGAGCAGCCGCAGCACCAGCAGCAGGATGCTCTCGTATTTCAGCAGCCGGGCCTGGCTGCCCTCGTGCTCGTTGACCAGGGCCGCCGCCTGCAGCGGGGCCGGGTACAGCAGCACAGCGTAGCCCAGCGGTTTGAACACCGCCCGCACCTCGGGCAGATGATCCTGCACATAGAGATATTTTGCCCGCTGATCCTCCACGCTGCCCAGCACGAAGCAGTGGTTGAGCAGATAGTTTGCGGTCTCTTCCAGCATGTTAATCGTTGCCATCGTTTTCCTCCTTGCGGCGGGTCAGGACAAAGTCCTCGAACCGGAAGCCGCCGCGCTCCACCCAGTTGCCCGTGAGCCGGATGTCATAGTTCCGGTGCAGCGACTGGGAATAGGTATGCAGGCCGATGATGCGGGCAAAATCGCCCGGGTATTCCTCCGCCAGGGTGGATGCTTCCACCTGCGGGCGGGCAGCCAGTGCCTGCTGTGCCAGCAGAGCCACGTTTTCTTCGGTGACAGCCAGCCGGGCGTAGTCCAGCAGCAATTGCTGTTCCTTGCGCAGCTGGTCCGGGTCCAGCGTTTCCGCCTGCACCGGGGCCAGCGGGGCCGCCGTGCGGGGCGCGGCGGGCGGGTACAAAAACTTTTCGCCAAAGGCAGCCGCCGGGTACAGATGCAGATGGGCGGCCACCGGGCCGTCATCCGGCTCAAAGAGCTGGTCCGGGGTGCGGATGTCCTCGGCGTAGCGGCGCAGCAGGGCCGTGACGCTGCCCTGAGACGAGCGGTCGCTCAGCAGCAGGAACTGTGCCCGCTGCACGGCCCGCTTGCGGTAGCGGATGTGGCTGGCGTCGATCTCCCGGATGAGGGTGCTCATCTCTTCCAGCGCGTCCCGCTGCTGCTGGATGAGGGCCCGCACACGGGGCGCGGCCTCGCCGGGGGCGCAGCGCTCCACACGGGCGTAATCCAGTGCCAATTGGGGCAGATACGTTTCCTCGCAGGCGTCCAGCCCTTCCTCCAGATAGGCGCGGTAATTGAACAGGTTGTCGCTGGTCTTGAAGCGATGGTAAGCCGCCGCCACCACCTTTTCTTCGTACTGGTCAAACAGCTCCAGCACCTCCTGCGGGGTGCGGTTGCGGGTGAGCCGGTCGATGTAGTGGCCGATGGACGCATTGAGCGCCCGCAGGGATTTGTTCAGCGCTTCCAGATCGGAAGCCACCTCCCGCAGCACATTCTCGTAGGGGTTCTTCTCTTCCCCCACGCCCTGCAGCAGCTGCCAGGCCTTGTACAGCTTGCCGGTGTAGGTGACCACACGGGGATTCAGGATCTCTTCCAGCGCGTCCAGCAGCGGGGCCACCTCCGGCACAAAGGCCAGGGTCGGCTCGCTCTCGTAACTGCCGGGCTGCTCTTCCAGCCAGCCGGTGCGGCGCAGCCGCAGCAGAAAGCCCAGCGCCAGCGTATGGGGGTCGCGAGTGGGCTGTTCCTCCTCATCGCCGGCACCGTCTGCGTCCAGCGTCAGGGGCTTTGCCAGTGCCGCAAAATAATCCTCCGCGCGGGAGACGGCCTCCGCACGGGAAATGCTGTAGTCGGCCGTATGGCGGCACTCTTCCCACAGCAGGAGCAGCAGCTCCGCATAAAACGCACGGTTCGGCCCCGCCAATGGGCGGAACAGCCGTGGGCTGACCAGTTCAAACAGCTGCATGGAACGTTCCTTTCTGTTCACATCAGAATACGGTCTTATTGTATCACAAGCGGCAGAGTTTGTCACAAAAAGGCGCAAAAAAGCCCCGGGAGCGGGTGCTCTCCGGGGCAGGAAGATCCGGGTTTATTTTGCGGCCATCTCGGCAGCCGCCGCGGCGCAGCGCTCCGTCATCGGTTTACCCCCCTCCGGAGCCGGGTGCACCATGCCCGGAACACCCTGTTCTGCGCCCATGGAAGGAGGATGCGCAGTTTTTTTCAGATTTCGTGCCGGAACTTTTAAAAATTACACAGTTCTACCATTTTTTCATGGTAAAATGAGGTCGTAAAAATAACAGGCAAAGGATGATCTCCCCATGCAGCACTGTCCCTCCCGGGCAGCCCGGCAGCTGGCGGCAGCAGCACTTGCGCTGGTGCTGCTGCTTGCTCTTGCCGCGCCCCGCGCCCACGCCGCCGCCTTACAGGAAAAACACGGCATCCGGCTGCTGACTTTTGACCACAGCCAGATCCTTTCCATCGGCAACCAGACCTCCGGCAAATGCAGCTGGTATGCACTGCGCTACGCCCGCACCATTCTGGACGGGCGGGTATGCTCCGGCAGCGGCATGTGGTCCAACGGTGCCGTGTGGTCCGCCGGCGGCTGCACCGGGTATTCCGGGGACCTGTCCGCCTGCCTGCATACCATTTACAACGAGCTCTCGGCCGGACGGCCGGTGATCGTGCACCTGAAAAACACCACGGTGAGCGGTGTGAGCAAACACGCCAACCGCACCTCTACTTACGAGTATCACCTGTCCGGCTCCGGCTGGACCCAGGTGAACTACCCGCACATTGCCACCAGCGACACCTATGGGCACTGGATCTGTGTGGTGGGCATAAGCCCCACGGCAGACCCCGATGACCTGAAGGAAAGCGACTTCTACGCGCTGGACCCGGCCCGTGTTTCGGTCAACGGAACGCTGGCGCTGACCCGGCTGCTGGACGGCACCATCTGGACTGCCAACTCTCCCCTCAAAATTGCAGGCTGAAGATAGAAAGCGCTCTTCCGATCTCGCGCTTGCGTCCGCCGTTTTTGCATGCATCTGTGATTCAGTAGCCGCGCACCGAGAAGCCCCGTTCCCAGGGGTCGGGCGGCAGGTCCTTCTGCCGGATGTCGGTGATGCGCACATAGTCGCTGCGCTGGATCATGGCGAACAATTCCGGGAACTTGTCCGGGTCGCCCTGCACCTCCAGCGTCACGCTGCCGTCGTCCTCGTTTTCCACCCAGCCGGTCAGCTCCAGCGCCTGGGCCGCGTAGCGCGCCCGGTAGCGGAAGCCCACCCCCTGCACCTGCCCGGAGATGGAAAAGTGCCGCCGCACCGTGCCTTCCGGCAAAACCGGCGGGGTGCGGTCCTTCTGTTTCAGAAAATCAAACATCGCAACCTCTTGGGGAATGATGGATCGCACTGCGTGCAATATAATGTGCTGCGCACCGTGCGGTGCATCATTCTTACAATTCCTGATAGGCCGTCATCAATGCGGGGATGAACTGCTTTTTGCGGCTCACCACGCCGGGCAGCGTCCAGCTGCCGTCCTCTGCCGGGTGGGTGCCGAACCCGTCGGCCAGCACCTCGGCGGCATAGCGTCCGTCGCTGATGACCACGCTCTCCTCCTTGGGCACGTCGGTGAGCAGCATGTAGATGTCCTCCACATTCTGCTTGTTGCGGGCCTCTTCCAGATAGGGGCGCAGCAGATTTTCGGCAGCCAGCAGGTTCTTGCGGGTCATGTAGCTGCCCTGCGCCACACCAAAGCGGATGTCGCCGCACATGAACACCTTGAAGTCCTGCAGGAACACCTCTTCGGCGGTCTTGCCGTCCAGCTTTTCACCGGCCTCGAACATCTCATTGGCAAACTCGTCGATGTCCACCCCGGCAATGCCGGCCAGACGGTTGGCCGCGTTCACATCCACTGCGGTGCAGGTGGGGCTGCGGAAAGCCAGCGTGTCGGACAGGATGGCGGCCAGCAGCAGGCCTGCGGTCTGGGACGGGATCTCCACGTCGCTCTCGTCGTACATCTGGGTGATGATGGTGGCCGTGCAGCCCACCGGCTGGTTGCGGAAGTACACCGGGCCGCTGGTCTCCAGGCTGCCGATGCGGTGGTGGTCGATGATCTCCAGGATCTCAGCCTGGTCAAAGCCCTCCACGGCCTGGGTGGCCTCGTTGTGGTCCACCAGGATGATGCGGCGTTTTTGCAGATTGATGATGTTCCGGCGGCTGACCATGCCGCAGTATTTGCCGTCCTCGTCCAGGATGGGGAAATAGCGGTGGCGCACCTTGGCCATCACGCGGGTGACGTCTGCCACCGGGGTGACGAGGGTGAACTTCATGATGTCGCTGCGGGTCATATAGTAGGAGATGGGAGCGCACTGGCTGATCAGCTTACCGGCGGCGTAGGTGTCCACCGGGGCCGACATGATGGCCACGCCCATTTCCTCGGCAATGCGCTGGATGGTGCGGCCCACCTTGGAGCCGTTGCAGATGATGAGCAGCGACGCTTCTTTTTCAATGGCGCACAGCTGGCTTTCGTAGCGGTTGGTCAGGATGACGATGTCGCCTTTTTCCACGGTATTTTCCAGCATTTCGGGCGTGGCGGTGCCGATGCGGATGTGGCCGGTGGTGCACACGTCGTCCTCGCGGCCCACCACCATGGTGCCGCCCAGCGTTTCCAGAATATTGCGGTAGGTGGTCTGGCTCTTGGCCAGGATGCCGGTGTCGAACACGTCCATATTGGCGGTGGCGATGTCCTTGACCGTGATCACGCCCTCCAGCTCGTTGTCCGGGCTGGTGACCGGCAGGGTGTCGATCTGCTTGTCGCGCATGATCTCCCATGCTTTGCGCAGGCTGGTGGTGCCGGGGATGCCGGGCATCTCGCGGTAATCCACATCGCGGATCTTGGGGTTCACGTCGGTGCACATGCGCGGCGGCTTGACCCCGAACTTTTTGAGCACGAATTCGGTCTCCTGGTTCATCTTGCCGGCGCGGCGGGCCTCGCAGACAAGATCGCTGGTCTTGTTTTTCAGCTCTGCATAGGCAATGGCCGAGCAGATGGAGTCGGTGTCCGGGTTGCGGTGCCCGATGACCACGACCTTATGGGCTGTTTTGGGCATAATTCTCCCCCTTTTTCGGGTCTGCTTCTTATCATGTTGTACGGCCGTGTGTTCCCTGCACGAACACACAAGCTGTAGCTTTATTTTAGCACAATTATCTGCGGGGGTAAAGTAGAGCAAACGCACCCAGCTTCATTCTTTTTTTGCGGTGTTTGCGGTGCATCTTGACAAGCTGCGGCAAAAACCGTATGCTGTTACACAGCAGCATTCCCCAAAATTTTACAACATTTCATCGAATAATGGAGGACGTTCCCATGAAAAAAACGCTCCGCACTCTGTTTGCCGTGCTGGCCCTGACCCTCTGCCTCTGCCTGCCGGCCTTTGCACAGGAGGCAAAGCCCGCCCAGCCCGCCGCGAAAGAGGACAAAACGGTCACCGACCTGACCGGCCGGGATGCCTTTCTGCGGGACGTAAAAGGCTTTACCACCAACTTTGGCGGGCCTTATGTCTTTGAGCAGGCCAGCCGCAAGTCCCCGGCCGACATCTACGGTGCTGCCCCGGCAGAGGGTTCCGTGGCCGTGCTGCGTATCTACACCATGTCGGATGACAAGGGCGATGCCTCCATCAACGCCAGCGGCCATGCTTTTGTGTCGGTGACCAATGTCTCGGACAGCGATATCGCTGTGGGCGGGCTGCTCATTGCCCCGGGCAAGTCCCTGACCATCGGCACCCGCGGCAACCGCAATGAGCATTCCGGCATCTGGTATGAGCTGGAAAGCTATTATATGTATTACATTCCCGATTATTATTACCACCTTTACGCCATGCAGACCTCGCTGGATGCCGACCAGCTGGCGGTGCTGAACCGGGGCCTGAGCCGTGCGGATCACTGGTCCGCTTACTACAACTGCTCGGCCTTCTCCGAGGCGGTGTGGAACAGTGTGTGCGCCGACACCCTGAGCGCCGGGCGGCCTTTCAGCCCCGCAAACCTGCAGGCCGATATGCTGGCAAAGTACCCGGACAAGACCGCCTACGAGCCGCCCATCCCCTACGACTACGCCGTGTATTACGGCAAAGACCTGACACCCAGCCGGGAATTCACCTGATCCTGCAGGCCTGCTCCGGATTTCTTGTATACAACCCCTTGTATTTCCGACACCGGCGCGGTATGATAGGGGTATCGCTTACGAACCTGTGCACAAAACCCGGAGGAAGTCATGACAAGCACCCAAAAACCAACCAACCCGCTTTTTACCCGGCAGGCGCTGGTGGCACTGCTGCTGCCGCTCATCGCCGAGCAGGCCCTGAGCGTGACCATCGGCCTGGCCGACACCCTGATGGTGTCCTCGGTGGGCGAGGCCGCCGTGTCCGGCGTGAGCCTGGTAGACAGCTTCAACACCCTGATGATCCAGGTGATGAGCGCCCTTGCCACCGGCGGTGCCGTGGTCACCAGTCAGTACATCGGCCACCGGGAGCCCAAAAACGCCAAGGCCGCCGCCGCACAGATCCTGTTTGTGCTGGCCAGCTTCAGTCTGGTGGTGGCCGCCGTGGTCGTAGTGGGCCGCCACGCCATCCTGCGGGGCATCTTCGGCTCCATTGACGCCGACGTGATGCGCTACGCTGAGACTTACTTCCTGCTCTCGGCACTGAGCTACCCCTTCATCGGCCTGTACAACGCCGGTGCGGCGCTGTTCCGGGCGCAGGGCAACAGCAAGATCAGCATGCTGTCCAGCCTGGTGATGAACGTGATCAACATCGGCGGCAACGCGGTGCTGATCTTCGGCTTCGGCATGGGGGTCATGGGCGCGGCGCTGGCCAGTCTGGTGTCCCGCGCCGTGGCCTGCGTGGTGGTGCTGTACCTGCTGCAGAAGCCCGCCTGCCCCCTGCGGGTGGACGGCCTGCGGGCCCTTGCACCGGACGGCGGCCTCATCCGCCGCATCCTGCGGGTGGGCATCCCCGCCGGCATCGAGAACGGCATGTTCCAGATCGGCAAGCTGTCGGTGTCCAGCCTGACCTCTACGCTGGGCACGGCCGCCATTGCGGCCAACGCCGTGGCCAACACCACCACCACCTTTTTGAACATCCCGGCCAACGCCGTGGGCATGGCCGCCCTGACCGTGGTGGGCCAGTGCCTTGGTGCCGGGGAGAAGGAGCAGGCCGTGTACTACTCCCGCCGCCTGCTGCTCACCGCCTACTGCGGTGCCTGGGTCATGAACCTTTCTGCCTTCCTGTTTGCCAACCGGTTCGCCATTTCCCTGTTCAACCTCTCGCCGGAGGCACAGACCATGGCCCTGCAGGTGATGGTGTGGTTCAACTTTGTGTCCCTGTTCTTCTGGCCGTCCAGCTTCACCCTGCCCAACATCCTGCGCGCCGCCGGCGACGCCCGGTTTACCATGGCCGTGAGCATCCTTTCCATGTGGGTGTTCCGGGTGGGCTTCTGCTATGTGATGGTGCTGGGCTTCCACGGCCGTCTGCTCTCCATCTGGATGGGCATGTTCCTGGACTGGGTGTTCCGCTCGCTGTGCTTCTTCGTGCGCTTTGCACGGGGCCGGTGGATGGAACAGAGCGTCATCTGACCCCCTGTGTTTTCCAAGCCGTCTGCACCCTTTGCGGGGTGCGGGCGGTTTTTCTTTTTTGCCCTGTGCAGGAAAACGCCGCGCTGGATCGTATTGTAGTCAGAAGGTTCTTTTGGGTGCCAATTTTACGCAGATTCTACAAATAAATCGTTCGTTTTTTGACAAAGTTGTCACCTTTCCTTCTTGTTTTCGCAACAACGTGGGCGTATAATCTTTGAATGCTAAGAGTTTGCCCTGTCGCAAAAAGGAGGCTTTTTCCCATGAAACGCAACTGGTTTGCGCGCCACCCCATCGGGTTCATGGCGCTGTATTTTCTGCTGTATCTGTCCGCTTTCAACTTTCTGGAGACGCAGATCTCCATGCCCCGTGTCCTGCTGGTGCACTGCCGACTGGACGATCTGATCCCCTTCTGCAAATACGCCATCGTGCCTTACTTTGCATGGTTCGCATGGATCCCCTTCACCCTGTTCTACCTGCTGTGGAAGGCCCCGCGCGAGGACTTCTGGCGGCTGTGCCTGCCGCTGTTCGGCGGTATGACCATCGCACTGGCCTGCTATGTGATCCTGCCCACCGGGCTGGATCTGCGCCCCTACTATGTGCCGGGCACCGATCTTTTTGCCCGTGCCGTTCGGATGCTGTACCGCACCGACACTGCCACCAACGTGTGCCCGTCCATCCATGTGTTCAACTCGATGACCCTGATGCTGGCCTACCACCGCTGCCGCCTGTTTGAGGAGCCCCGCCGCCGCTGGATGCGTCCGGCTGCCGATGTGCTGTGCTTCTCCATCGTGTGTTCCACCATGCTGCTCAAGCAGCACAGCTGCATCGACGTGGTGCTGGGTGCCCTGCTGGCACTGGTGCTGGATGCCCTGTTCAACCGCGCCGCTGAGCGCAGCGAACAGCCGCAGATCTGGCACGCTTAAACGGATCCCTTCAGAATGCCCCGCCCGGAAACCGCCGGGCAGTGACCCACAAAGCAAAAGGGCGGAAGCGCACCGAAAACGTGCGCTTCCGCCCTTTGTTGTAGTTTGATTCAGAACAGCCCCTCCGGCAGGCAGACGTCCTGCTTGGGCACCTTTGCCCAGGAAAAACCTGGGATGAGGCTTTCCGGCGTGCAGGGCGCCGGTTCCGGCTGCAGGCCGTAGGCATAGGCCAGCTTGCCCACGATCTCCTGCGCGGTGTATTTTTCCCGCAGGTTCTCCAGGCTCTGGTCCCCGTCCCGCTTGGACAGCCGCCGCCCGTCCGGGGCCAGCAGCAGCGGGCAGTGGGCAAAGGTTGGAGCCTGCAGGCCCAGCAGACGGTACAGGTACAGCTGCCGCGCCGTGGAGGACAGCAGGTCCGACCCGCGCACCACCTCGGTGACCCCCATGCGGGCATCGTCCACCACCACGGCCAGCTGATAGGCGAACACGCCGTCCGCCCGGCGCAGGTAAAAGTCGCCGCAGTCCCGCAGCAAGTTCTCCGTGTGGGGGCCCATGCAGCCGTCCAAAAAGGTGATCTCCTCGTCCGGCACCCGCACCCGGTAGGCCGGGGCCTTCTTTTTGCGCTTTTCGGCGATCTGGGCGGCGGTCAGGTCCCGGCAGGTGCCGGGATAGATGACATTGCCGTCCGAGGTGTGGGGCGCACTGGCCGCGTGCAGCTGGGCGCGGGAACAGAAGCAGGGGTACACAAGGCCCTGCGCTTCCAGCTTTTTGTACTGCCCGGTGTAAATGTCCGCGCATTCGCTCTGGTAGTAAGGCCCGTGGGGGCCGCCGGTGCTGCCGCCCTCGTCCCACACAAGACCCAGCCATGCAAGGTCCTGCTCCAGCAGGTCCGCGTAAATGCGCGGGCAGCGCTCGGCGTCCAGATCCTCGATGCGCAGCACGATGCGGCCGCCCTGGCTTTTGGCACTGAGCCAGGCCAGCAGGCTGCAGGCCAGATTGCCCAGATGCAGCCGCCCGCTGGGGCTGGGCGCAAAGCGCCCGACCACCGCCCCGCTCACAGGCCCAGCTTCCACTGCCCGTCCTCCGGCTGGAAGATGGGGGTGTTGTAGTAGGCCGCGCAGGCATTGGCCAGATATTCCGCATCCTTGCAGCTGGCCGTTTCCATCGCCGAGTGCATGGCCAGCTGGCCCACGCCAATATCCACCATGGGCATCAGGATCTGGCGGCCCAGCAGGTTGCCCAGGGTGCTGCCGCCCGCCACATCGGCACGGTTGGCAAAGGTCTGCACCGGCACCCCGGCCTTTTCGCAGATGGCGGTAAAGGCGGCACCGGTCAGGCCGCTGGTGGTGTAGGTCTGGCGGGCATTGTACTTGAGGATGACGCCGCCGCCCATGTTCACCGGCAGCTTCTGGTCGCTCTTTTCCGGGTGGTTGGGATGGATGGCGTGGCCGTTGTCGGCGCTGAGCAGCAGGCAATTGGTGCGGGCGCGGATGCTCTGTTCCTTCGTCACACCAAGGCTCTCCTCAATGCGGGCCAGCACATCGCTCATCAGGCTGCCCTGTGCGCCCTGCCGGCTGGAAGAGCCCACTTCCTCGTTGTCGAACATCACCCAGATGTCGCCGCGGCCCGCTTCCTCACCGCGCCCCTGCAGGAAACCATACAGGGTGGCATAGGCACATTCCAGGTCGTCGATGCGGCCGGACATGAAATATTCGCCCTGCAGGCCCACACGCTGAGCCTTTTCGGTGATGCAGAGCACCAGGTCGGTGGATAGGATATCCTCCGCCTTTACCCCTGCTTCGGCGGCAAGGGTGTCCTTCAGGCTGCCGCCCTCGGCCCCGAAGATGGGCTGCAGGTCCACCTGGGGGTTATAGTTCAGGCCGGTGTTGGCCTCCCGGTTGAAGTGGATGCACAGGTTCGGGATGCAGGCCAGTGCCCGCTCCGGGTGCACCAGACGGCTCTCCACGCCATCGGCGGTGCGCACCAGCAGGCGGCCTGCCACGCTCAGGGGCCGGTCGAACCAGGTGGACATCAGCATGCCGCCGTAGCCCTCCACCTCGGCGCGGGCAAAGCCGTGGTCGGCCCCGTCCAGCGTCTTGATGCGCCAGGTGGGCGAGTCGCTGTGGCTGGCTGCGGCGTGCCAGCCGGTGAGCGGGCCTTTGGGCATCCGCCAGGCCAGAATGGCCGAGCCGTTGCGGGTGGTGTAGTATTTGCCGCCGGGCACAAGGTGCCATGCCGCGCTCTCCGGGCAGTTCCGGTAGCCCTCGGCTTCCAGAATGGCCGCGGCGGCGGCCGTGGAGTGGAACGCGCTGACACCGGCGTTCAGAAACGCAAACAGATCTTCCATGGAAAATGCTTTGCTTTGCATGGGGATGCTTCCTTTCGCTTTTACTGGTTCTACTCATTATAAGCCCTTGCTCTGCAAAGGTCAATGCGTACAAAAAAGCCGCCGCAGGCGGCAATGCCTGCGGCGGCGGGAAAGCCGGCTGCTCAGTGCAGCTCCGGCCAGTAGCCCTTGTTGGCTTCGATCATATCGT
>OODK01000525.1_pt1 | contig 34015 bp, 29 predicted proteins | sample 1671371 | NCBI WGS metagenome assembly OODK01 (sample SAMN06348150, study PRJEB24527) | human gut metagenome | biome: human gut; feature: ankylosing spondylitis patient; material: feces | host: Homo sapiens | place: China | collected 2015-10 | reverse complement strand
TTACCGTTGCGTGTCTTTCTCCGCCTTTTCGCAGTTCACAGACAGCGTACTGCTACACATACGGTTAAATCTACGTAGGCGCGGCATAACCGTGCCGCGCAACTCTTTAACACGTTATACCGCACGGCACCTACGAATTAAGCGTTTGGTACAATTTATCTTCGCAGGCCCTGTCCATTATAACGTGCTGACGACTTGCGCGACACTGTTATGTCGCGCCTGCTTAGATGAAATCACATGTGTAGCAGTAATGTATCTGACACTGCGAATATGTTGAGAAAGACACGGAAGAAAAAATCCTCTGCCGTACTCCTTTTCGAAGCGGTCACATGTAGGTAATCTGCGTCAGATTAGGAAGCAAGGGAAAGGTAGGAGTTCAAAGAGGAAGGGAAACCGTAGGTGTCCCTTCCTTTTTGCCCCAGCCGCGGGCGCGGCAGTCTCCCGCGCTCCGCAGAGCGCAACTCCCTCGCTGAACCTCAGCGAAAAACTCTCCGCCCGTCAGGGGCGAACCGCCTGCGCAGTTCGTGTGCCCCAGAGGGTCGGTGCCGGAAAACAAGGTATATCCCTTGACAAACCCGAATTTAACAGATATAATATTAAAGTTAATACACAAATGCCGTGAAAAAGAGGAGTATTTTTCCTTTGCGCGTTTAGAGAGGGTGCGGTCGGTGCAAGCATCTCGGCGGGGAAGAAGAAGGTCGCTTTGGAGCAGAACAGCCGAATTTTCGTTAAGCTGTTCCGTCTAACCCGCGTTACGGGGCAACGAGTGCGCGTCTTTACGCGAATTCAGGTGGTACCACGGAGCATACTTCGTCCTGTTGTCGGGATGAGTATGCTCTTTTTTGTTTGCACAGAAGTATCCCGCATTTATATCGTAAATCAAATTGAAGGAGATAGATCAATGAGCGAACTGCCTAAGACCTACGACCCGAAATCGGTCGAGGACAAGCTGTACAAGTTCTGGGTCGATTCCGGCTTCTTCCACGCCGAGGTCAATCCGGACAAGAAACCGTACACCATCGTTATTCCGCCTCCGAATGTTACCGGCCAGCTGCACATGGGCCACGCATTCGACGAGACCCTGCAGGATATCCTCATCCGCACTAAGCGCATGCAGGGCTACGAGGCGCTGTGGATGCCGGGCACCGATCACGCCGGTATTGCAACCCAGATTAAAGTAGAGGAGAACCTCCGCAAGGAGGAGGGCCTGACCCGTTACGACCTCGGCCGTGAGGAATTCCTGAAGCGCGTATGGGCGTGGAAGGACAAGTTCGGCAACCGCATCATCAGCCAGCTCAAGAAGCTCGGCACCTCCTGCGACTGGGACCGCGAGCGCTTCACCATGGACGAGGGCTGCTCCAAGGCTGTCCGCGAGGTATTCGTAAACCTGTACAACAAGGGTCTTATCTATAAGGGCCACCGCATCATCAACTGGTGCCCGCACTGCGCGACCGCCCTGTCCGATGCTGAGGTTGAGTACGAAACCCAGCCGGGCAAGCTGTGGCACATCCGCTATCCGCTGGCGGACGGCTCGGGCGATCTGGTCGTTGCGACCACCCGTCCGGAGACCTTCATGGGCGATACCGGCGTGGCCGTCAACCCGAACGACGAGCGCTACAAGCACCTGATCGGCAAGACCTGCATCCTCCCGATCATGAACCGCGAGATCCCGATCTTCGGTGATGAGTACGTTGACATGGAGTTCGGCACCGGCTGCGTCAAGGTTACGCCGTGCCACGACCCGAACGACTTCGAGATGGGCCAGCGCCACAACCTCGAGCAGATTCTCGTGTTCAACGAGGACGCGACCGTCAACGCAAACGGCGGCAAGTACGAGGGCATGGACCGCTACGAGTGCCGCAAGGCGGTCGTAAAGGACCTCGAGGAAGGCGGCTGGCTCGTCAAGATCGAGGACCACGAGCACAATGTCGGCACCTGCTACCGCTGCGGTACGACCGTTGAGCCGATGACCTCGGCGCAGTGGTTCGTCAAGATGGCGCCGCTCGCCAAGCCCGCTATGGACGTTGTACACGAGGGCAAGACCAAGTTCGTGCCCGACCGTTTCTCCAAGACCTACCTGCGCTGGATGGAGAACGTACACGACTGGTGCATTTCCCGTCAGCTGTGGTGGGGTCACCGCATTCCGGCGTTCTACTGCGACGACTGCGGTGAGATGACCGTCTCCAAGACCGATGTATGCACCTGCCCGAAGTGCGGCAGCAAGAACATCCGTCAGGAAGAGGACGTTCTCGACACCTGGTTCTCCTCTGCGCTGTGGCCGTTCTCCACGCTCGGCTGGCCGGACAAGACCAAGGAGCTTGACTATTTCTACCCGACCTCTACGCTCGTTACCGGCTACGACATTATCTTCTTCTGGGTTGCCCGCATGATCTTCTCCGGTGTGGAGCACATGGGCGAGACCCCGTTCAAGACGGTTTATATCCACGGTCTGGTGCGCGACGCGCAGGGCCGCAAGATGTCCAAGTCGCTTGGCAACGGCATCGACCCGCTCGAGGTTATCGACCAGTACGGCGCGGACGCGCTGCGCTTCACCCTTGCAACCGGCAACAGCCCCGGAAACGACATGCGTTTCTCGGATGAGCGCGTACAGGCGTCCCGCAACTTCTGCAACAAGATCTGGAACGCATCCCGCTTTATCCAGATGAACCTGACCATCGACAAGGACAAGGCAGTCGAGCTGCCGGCCGACCTTGCCATCGAGGACAAGTGGATCATCAGCAAGTTCAACACGCTGGTTGCCGACGTTACCCGCAACATCGACCAGTACGAGCTGGGTCTGGCAGCTGCCAAGCTGAACGACTTCATCTGGGAGAACTTCTGCGACTGGTATATCGAAATTGCAAAGACCCGTCTGCAGACCGGCGACGAGAACGTACAGAAGGTGCTGTGCTATGTGCTGAGCGGCGCAATGCAGCTGCTGCACCCGTTCATGCCGTTCATCACCGAGACCATCTGGCAGGCGCTGCCGCATGAGGGTCCGTCCGTTATGGTATCCGCATGGCCGGAGTACAAGGACGAGCTGCACTTTGCCGCTGAGGAGGCACAGATGGAGAGCCTGATGGACGCTGTCCGCGCCATCCGCAACCGCCGTGCCGAGATGAACGTACCGCCCTCCAAGAAGGCCAAGGTGCTCATCCTGACCGAAAAGAAGGACACCTTCTCCGCAGGCGCAGGCTTCTTCCCGAAGCTGGCTTACGCTTCCGAGATTGAACTCATCGACGCGGTTCCGGCGGACGCTGCCAAGATGGCATCCGTAGTTACCGGCGACGCACAGATCTATATGCCGATGGGCGACCTCATCGACTTCGAGGCTGAGCGGGCTCGTCTCGGCAAGGAGAAGAGCAAGGTCGAGGCCGACATCGACTTCGTTATGAAGAAGCTGAACAACCCGAAGTTTGTCGATAAGGCACCCGAGAAGGTTGTTGCAGCCGAGCGCGAAAAGGCCGAAAAGCTGCGCGAGCACCTCGCAAAGCTGGAAGAGTCGATTGCAGCGCTGAATTAAACATAAGGCAGCACCGCACAATTAAAGCGGCGGTGCTTTGCGGAAATTTTGTGTCCTGACTTTGTTGCAGTTTCACGGTAATACATCAAGTATTACCGCAAAACTGTGCCTCGTCAGTACGCAAAATTTACTCGCAAATCACTCTTGTTCAATTATGCGGTATTGCCTTAAAAAGAGTGGAGTTTCTCCACTCTTTTTTCTTAACATTTTTCCCGAAAACACTTGACTGTCAACCCACTTTACCCCTTATAATGTAATCAATAGAAGGGAAGGTGATCGTATGAACATAGCGGAAGCAGAGCGCAGGACGGGACTGACCCGGGCGAACATCCGGTTTTACGAAAAGGAGGGGCTGCTCACGCCGACACGCGGCGAGAACGGCTACCGCGATTACACCGAGGACAATGTACAGACACTGCGGAAGATCATGCTGCTGCGGCGGCTGCGGCTGAGCGTGCCCGACATCCGCGCCATCGAGAGCGGCGAGAAAGCGCTGCCCGAGGCGGCGGCAGGCCAGCTCGACGTATTGCAGGGGGACATCCGCGAGAGCGAACAGGCGTATGCGATGTGCCGCGCCATCTGCGAGGACAGGGCGGAGTGGAACGGGCTGGATGTAGACCGGTACCAGTCCATCGTGCTGCCCGCAGACGACCCGCGCGAGAAAGACCGCATCCCGCCAGCAGGCTGCCCGTGGCGGCGCTTCTTTGCCCGCAATGTGGATGCCGGACTGTATGGGCTGCTGTGGTCGATGCTGGCACAGTGGGTGTTCCGCATCAATCCGGAGAATTTTATCCAGCTCACGGCGAGTCTGGCGTGGACGCTCGCGTGCGGGTATGCCGGCTGGCTGCTGACGTTCGTGTTCGAGCCGGTGCTGCTGCATTACTGGGGCACAACGCCCGGCAAGTGGATCTTCGGGCTGTCCGTCCGCGATGAGGACGGAGAAAAGCTGTCCATCCGCACCGCATATGCCCGTTTGTGGGGCGTGTTCGTCTACGGCAACTGCTATGCGCTGCCGTTCTTCGACTGGTACTGCAATTACAAGTGCTACCGCGCGTGCAAAGAAGAGGAGCTGCCGTGGGATTTGGAGAACGGGTGCAGTATCGTTGTCCGCGAGCGGGAGGTGCGCTGGTATCGCGTGGCGCTGTACCTGCTGGTGCTCGTGCTGCGAGCAGCCGCATATTACGGCATTGACCTGTACGCCAAGCTGCCGCCCAATCGCGGCGAAATGACTCTTGCGGAGTATGTGGAGAACTGCAACGACTGCCTGCATTATAATCAAGGGATGGCAGCGTATGTCCAGCCGGACGGAAGCTGGAATAGCGACGAGGCAATGGGCGGCAGGTATTTCTTCTCGCTGGGCGATTCTGTATCCGATGTGACGGTCGAAACCGATGCGGACGGCTATGTGCAGTCGGTGACGGTGGTTTCGGATTCGCAGAACGGCTCGTGCGGCTATCAGGAGCGCATGACGGTGTATTACGCCTTTGCGGCCGCGTATGCCAAATGGAGCTGGCTGTATGCCGACCACATGAGGGATGACATCATTGACGACGGCTGGGAATACGATGTACCGGATACGAAAAACGTCAAGGAGGCGCATCTCGACGGGCTGGATTTCCGGTACGAGTATGAATTCAGCGGCGCATCGCGCGATAACGCCGTGGACGGAAAGCCGATGCCATATCATTCGGTGCTGACGATTGAGAAAGAGTGAATGAGTTATCGTAGGGCGGGGTGAGGGTGCCCCGCCCTGCGGACATTTATCAACTAAATCCGTGGAATCGAATATTACACAGGAGGTAAGCCATTACGGGCGCAGCGCGACCGGAGCCTGCGCAAGGATAGCGCCATTCTCCATTCTCAATTTTCAATTTTCCATTACTCCTGCCTCCTGACTTCTGCCTTTACAAAAGGCTTTCTTATTTGCCCAAAGTGTGCTATACTAATCTCACAAAAACATATAGATAGAGGAATAGCCAATGAAAGGAATCATTCTTGCCGCCGGTAAGGGCTCGCGCCTGTACCCGATGACACGTCCGGTATGCAAACCGCTGCTGCCGGTATACGATAAACCGATGATCTACTATCCGCTGGCTGCGCTCCTGCAGGCCGGTATCCGCGATATTCTCATCATCATCCCGCCCGGAGAGGAAGGCCCGTTCTACCGTCTGCTCGGTTCCGGCGGCCGCTTCGGCGTCAACATCACCTACGAGGTGCAGGAGGTTGCACGCGGCATCGCGGACGCGCTGCTCATCGGCTCCCAGTTCATCGGGGATGACTCGGTTTGCCTTGTTCTGGGCGATAATATCTTCTATTCCCCCAATTTTCAGGACTGTCTGGACCGTGCTGTGCAGCAGAAATCCGGCGCCTGCGTGTTCGGCTACTATGTCGATGACCCGCGTGCGTTCGGCGTTGTGGAGTTTGATGGTCAGGGCCGTGCTATTTCCATCGAGGAGAAGCCGCGCTATCCGAAGTCTAACTATATCATTCCGGGTCTGTATTTCTACGATAACTCGGTTATGGAGATTGCCCGCGGACTCAAGCCCTCGGCAAGAGGCGAGCTGGAGATTACGGATGTCAATATCGAGTACATGAAACGCGGTCAGCTGCACGTTGAAAAGCTCGACCGGGATTTCGTCTGGCTGGATGCCGGTACCGCCGAGAATCTGCTCGAATCCGCACAGGTTGTCCGCCGCGTGCAGGATGAGACCGGACGCTACATCGCATGTCCGGAGGAGATTGCGTACGCGCGCGGCTATATCAGCCGTCAGACGCTGCTTCGTCATGCGGAAGAGCTGAATAAGACCCTGTATGGCCGTTATCTCGAGTGCCTGTAAAGGAGAATCGCAAATGCCTGTTTATACCGAAACCAAAACCTACCACACCAAGGCCCACATGGGCATGATCGACGTTACCGACGACTTCCGCGCAGCGGTGCAGAACGCCTGCCGCAAGACCGGCATGCAGTCCGGCACGATCACCGGCTTTACCACCGGCGGTGTTGCCGGTCTGACCACGCTTGAGTTTGAGCCGGGCATGGTCTACCATGACCTCAAGGCGGCGATGGATGTCTTTTCGCCCTACCGCGATGAGCAGGGAAACGTCATTTACTATCACCACCATGACACATGGCACGATGACAACGGTTCGTCGCATATCAAGGCGGCGCTGCTCAGCCCGTTTATCGTTATCCCGTTCGTGAATGGCGAGATCACCATCGGCCCGTGGCAGAATCTGACCCTTGTGGAGTGCGATACCCGCAACCGCGTGCGGGATATTGTCTTTCAGGTGATGGGAGAATAATTCCTTTCTGCTTAGGAATTGTAAAACAAAGCCCCGGTTTCGTCGCTTGACAAAACCGGGGCTTCGCGCTATAATATAGCTGACAAACGGCGGCTCTTGTAGGGAGAGCAGTCGTTCCTCAGTTCGATTTTTAGTCGAGAAGAAGCCGCTCTCTTTTAACTACCGGAGGGCGGTTATTTCTTTAAGTATCCGAGGATACCAAAGATAACCGTGCAGAGCAAATCAAGCAGTCCAATGACTTCCAGAATTGTCATGCAGATCACCTCCCTTCTTTCGGGAGGAACAACCTTTATTCACCGTTTGCTGCCTTGATTATAGCATATAGTAATATATGTTGTCAATAAACCGTCCTTTTGGGCGGTTTTTGTGTTATAAAAGCGAAAAAGGGAGGTTGCCCCTCAACTTCTTTCCGCACAGTCAGAAAGATTAGCGCCCGCTAACTAAATAACTTTTCTTTTTTCTATAAATGTGGTATAATATAAGCGTTCGAAAAATTTGAGTACGGTTCGGGAATCCCTGTGCCGTGCATAGAAATGGAGCGACAAAGCATGACTAAAATTGATATTATTTCCGGTTTTCTGGGTGCCGGCAAGACGACCCTTATCAAGCGTCTGCTGGCCGATGCGCTCAAGGGTGAGCAGGTTGTTCTGATCGAGAACGAGTTCGGTGAGATCGGCATTGACGGCGGCTTCCTCAAGGATGCCGGCATTGTTGTAAACGAGATGAACGCAGGCTGCATCTGCTGCTCGCTGGTTGGCGACTTCGGCAAGGCGCTGCACGATGTTGTGGACCAGTACCATCCGGACCGCATCCTGATCGAGCCGTCCGGCGTCGGCAAGCTGTCGGATGTTATCGCTGCGGTACAGAACGCGCACCTCGAGGTTCAGCTGAACAGCTTTGTAACCGTTGTTGACGCGCTCAAGGCCAAGATGTACCTCAAGAACTTCGGTGAGTTTTTCGAGAATCAGGTGGCGCATGCCGGTGCCATCCTGCTGTCCCGCACGGCTGAGTGCCCGGAGAAGCGCCTCGACGAGACCGTTGCCATGCTGCGCGGCCTGAATGAGCACGCCCGCATCGTCACCACCCCGTGGAAGGACCTGACCGGCGAGCAGCTGCTCTTCACCATGGAAGGCAGCCGCGACCTCGTTGCGGAGGTTCTCGAGGAGATCGCGCACGAGCCGCACCACGAGCATCATCATCACCACCATGACCACGAGCATGATGAGCACGAACATGAGCACGAGCATGACCATGAGGAGCACGAGCATCATCACGAGCACGACGAGCACTGCACCTGCGGCTGCCACGATCACGACCATGAGCATGAGCATCACCACGATCATGACCACGAGCACCATCATCACGACCACGACGGTCACTGCTGCTGCGGTCACGACCACGATCACGATGCTGACGAAGTATTCACCTCCTGGGGTAAGGAAACGACTCACAAGTACACCGAGGCAGAGCTTAACGCGGCTCTTACCGCGCTCGGCGATGTTACGCTCGGCACCGTACTGCGTGCAAAGGGCATCGTTCCGTGTGCAGACGGCGGCGAGTGGCTGCACTTTGACTACGTTCCGGGCGCACCCGAAATCCGCCGCGGCGCTGCCGATTACACCGGCCGTCTGTGCGTCATCGGCTCCGAGCTGGATGAGGAGCGCATCGCTGCTCTGTTCGGCGTAAACGAAAAGTGAGGTAACCAGATATGGCTAACGAACCCATTCCGGTATACGTCTTTACCGGCTTTCTGGAGAGCGGCAAGACCAAGTTCATTCAGGACATTCTCGCGGACCCGAACTTTACCGAGAACGAGCGCACGGTGCTGCTGCTGTGCGAAGAAGGCATCGAGGAATACGACGAGAAGTGGCTGCTGCACTACGGCACCGCGCTTGTGCCGATCGAGTCCGAGGACCGTCTGACGCCGAATATCCTCAAGCGCGTAGAGCAGAAATACCAGCCCGACCGCATCCTTGTTGAGTACAACGGCATGTGGAAGCTGGAAAAGCTGATGCAGGCATTTCCTGCCCGCTGGGAGCTGTACCAGATCGTCACCACGGTCGATGCGACCACGTTTGAGCTGTATTCCAACAACATCGGCCCGATGATGTTCGAGCATATCACCACTGCGGATCTGGTTGTGTTCAACCGCTGCACGGATGAGCTGAAGGACATGCTGTACAAGAAGAACATCAAGGCGATGAATCCGCGTGCGGCAATCTATCTGGATGACGTGAACGGCAATTCCGAGGACTACGCCCGCAATATGCCGCTGCCGTTTGACGTGGATGCGGATATCATCGACATCCAGCCGGAGGACTACGGTCTCTGGTACATCGACGCCACCGGCGACCCGATGAAGTATGACGGCAAGACCGTCCGCTTTCTTGCCCAGGCCTACGTCGGCAAGGATGTGCCCGCCGGCAGCTTCGTGCCCGGCCGTTTCGGCATGGTCTGCTGCGCGGATGACGTCACCTTCCTCGGCTTCCTCTGCCGCTATCCCGACCGCGATCAGCTGCATAACCGCGACTGGGTCAAGGTAACGGCGTCCATCACCGTCGAGGAGCTGCCGCAGTACCGCGGTCCCGGTCCGGTGCTGCATGCCATCACGGTAGAACCCGCCGAAAAGGCGAAGGAAGATATCGTTTACTTTAACTGAATCTTCTCCATGCAAAATAAAAAGAGACGAGCCTGCCTGGCTCGTCTCTTTTCTGTATAAAAGCACACTGACCGCTCGATTAGGCCTCGAACGGTCAGTGACTAAAAATCGCTAATCAATTAGGGTCTGACTGCCTGAACAGCATCCCTTGGGTATATTATACCCGAGCAGCCCCGGTTTTGTCAAGTGCGGCAAAGCCGGGGTTTTGCTTTGCATGCAGCGATTACTGCATGCTGATTGCTGATTCCGGATTAGAAAAGTGTGTCCCCCGTCACACAGCAGTGACGGGGGACAGAGACAAAAGGGGGGATACAGACGATTCATAAACTCCATGAACGTCTTTTGAAAGATCGGTGACGGCTTGAGGGATTAGCCAATGCCACCGTACTTAACGCCGAGGATCAGTGCAGCAATTGCACAGATAACGTATACCCACTTGCCGAGCGGGAAGAACCAGCCGCCGATCGGCTTCTTAGCGCCTTCGTTAACAGCAGCAAGTGCCTTTTCCTTGCCGAGTACCCAGAAGAACATAACGCCGGCCAGAGCAGCGCCGAGCGGGCAGATGTAAATGGAAACAACGTCCATCCACTGAGAGGTCCACGGCTGGATTGCGATGGAAACGACCAGACCGATTACACCGATGGTGCCAACGGCTGCTGCACGCTTGAACTTGAACTGCTCCTGCAGGAAGGCGATCGGTGCCTCGTACAGGTTTACGATGGAGGATACGCCTGCGAACAGTACGCAGATGTAGAAGATCGCGCCGATGATACGGCCGGCAGGCATTGCGTTGAATACATTTACAAGGTAAACGAACATCAGGCCGGGGCCGCCTCTTACTTCGCTGATGCCTTCGCCCAGAACAACTGCCATTGCCGGAATGATAACGACTGCTGCCAGCAGAGCTGCGATGGTATCAAATACTGCAACGTTGCGTGCGGAGGACGGGATATCCTCGCTCTTGGACAGATAGGAACCGTAGATTACAGAACCGTTGCCTGCAACGGACAGGGAGAAGAATGCCTGACCGAATGCAAATACCCACAGGTCGGGCTTGAGCAGACCAGCCGGATTCAGGGTCAGAATGTACTTATAGCCTTCGGATGCGCCGGGCAGAGTGCCGATGTAGATTGCCAGTACGAGGAACAGACCGAACAGAACCGGCATCATGACCTTGTTTGCCTTCTCAATGCCGCCTGCAACGCCCATTACCATGATGGCAAGGGAAACTACCAGTGCAACGATCTGCCATACGCCGTTGCCGATGCCGAAGAAGCCGGCCGACGCCATTGCCTTGAGGGCTTCGGGAAGGGTCTCAGCCTCCGGTGCGGTCATGCCGAACGTGCCGCCGATAGCGCCCATATCCGTGCCGAGGCTGAACAGGCTGCCGGAGAGGGACATGAAGGTGTACTTGAAGATCCAGCCGAGAACGACCGTGTAGCCGATTGCCAGCATCAATGCACCGATGATCGGGATCGCACCGATCGCCTTACCGGATTTCTCGCTGCCGGTGCGCTCCTTGGTACACATGCCGAACGCACCAACCGGACCTGCAGCTGCACGGCGGCCGAGAGCGAACTCCTCAATAACGCCGGTACTGCCGATCAAAATTACAAAGATGAAATAGGGAAGCAGGAAGGTCATGCCGCCGTACTTCTGCACCATGATTGGGAAACGCCAGATGTTGCCCATACCAACCGCAGAACCGATACATGCCAGAATGAATCCCCACTTACTCTGGAAACCATCTCTCTGTTCTAAGTTTTTAGGCTCTTTACTCATTATCTTACACCCCTTTAATGTGTAAATGGATAGAAAAAGGGCGTTCTCTTTGCCGCAGAAAATGTTTAGTTTTCTGGCAAAAAGAACGCCTTTGTTCTTTGCTTTCCTGTGCACTTTCCACGCGACACAGGTTACGCCCTGATTATAAAGTTATAAAAAGGTCAGGAGAAATTCCTGTTATGCAATGCCGCAGCGCCTTTGCTGCAGCATTGGCGGGAATACCGCACAATTTATACAATTATGCGGTATCGCCTTTGACGAAAGGATGGAACAGGGGATTATTTCTCTTCGTTCGGGTACGGCTCCAGGAATGCGTGGAAGTGACGCATCGGCAGATTGTGACCCCAAACAATACGCATGTTCGGAATGTTCTCACGATCCTCGTACAGAGCCTTAACAGCTGCGATTACATAGTCCAGATGCTCCTTGGTCAGACGGCTGCGGTCGATTGCGAAGCGAACTACGTTACATACTTCAGCCTGCTGCTCCGGGGTCTTCAGGTCATACTCCATGGAGTAGTCGCCCAGCTCGGATACACGGATGCCGTAGCGGCGGATCAGCTCAAGGCTGAAGCCCTCACCAGCGAAGGTGTCGTGGCCGCGCTTGCCGTCGAAGAACTCATCCATGTTGATGTATACAGCGTGGCCGCCTGCCGGCAGTACAACGCCCTTAACGCCAGCGTCGTAGAAGCCTTCTGCCAGGTAGTTACACTGAGCAACACGCTCGTTCATGTAGTTAAAGTCGCAGGACTCGTACAGGCCAACTGCCAGAGCCATGATATCACGGCCGGACATGCCGCCGTAGGAATCGTTGCCGTAGCAGGAGATCTGCTTAACCTTCAGCAGAACGCCAACATCGGTCTTAACGGTGCCGTCTTCGTTGAAGTCGGAGAAGTTCTTCCAGAACAGGCCCTTATCGCGGAATGCCAGCATGCCGCCCATGTTAGCGTGGCCGTCCTTCTTAGCGGACATGGTGAATGCGTCGCAGTAAGAGAACATCTCGGTAGCGATCTCAGCGATGGACTTGTCAGCGTAGCCTTCCTCATTCATCTTGATGAAGTAAGCGTTCTCAGCCCAGCGAGCGGTATCGAATACCAGCGGGATGTTGTACTTATGCGCAACGCGGTTGATTTCCTTCAGGTTGCCCATGGAAACGGCCTGGCCGCAAACCGGGTTGTTGGTGATGCAGGTGAAGATCAGCGGAACGTTCTCCGGACCTACGCTCTGAATCAGCTGCTCCAGCTTCTCGATATCCATGTTGCCCTTGAACGGGTTCTTCTCGTAACGGCCGCCTTCCGGTACTTCCCACAGCAGGGTCTTGTTGTACAGGTTACGCGGAATGGAACCCATCTGCTTGATGTTGCCTTCGGTGGTGTCGAAGTGACCATTCGACGGAATGGTGAACTTCTTGCCCGGGTGACGCTTAGCAAGGATGTTGCGAACGATTTCCATCAGAACGGACTCAGCTGCACGGCCCTGCTGGATGATAAATGCGTTCGGGCGCTCCATCTGAGCTGCGCCGCCATTGAACAGGCCGCCTTCGTACTCGCACAGATAAACTTCGTCCATCATCTTCTCAACGTCGCGGCAATCGGTGCGAACGAGGTCGATGATCTTCTTCCAGTTCTTCTCGCCGCCGCGCTCGAAGATGTCGCGGAAGGTGTCGAGCAGAACGTAATAACCGGTGTTGCGGCCGTAAGCCTCGTCGCCGAGGAACAGGCTTGCCCACTGATGATTGGTCATTGCAGTGGTACCGGAGTCGGACAGCATATCAACGGTCAGCATGCCGGACGGGAATGCGAACTCGTTGTAATGAGTAGCCTGAAGAGCGCGCTCACGCTGCTCAACGGTTACTTCCGGAAGATCACGGACTGCGTAAGTGAAATGATGCGGTGCGGGTACGTTCAGCGGATACTGCTTGCTCATAATAAATTACCTCCAGTTGTGTGTTTTGGAGGTACCCCGGTTGTCAAAGCCGGTTTTCCGGTTCCGGCTTTGCTTAGCGGACAGCACCTTTCTTTTTTTGCTGTTTTCTTTTCTTTTTGGTTTGCCTTACGGCAGGAGAGCGGTTACCTCAATCTCGACGAGAGCGTCCTTGGGAAGTCTTGCAACCTCCACAGCGGAGCGTGCCGGGTAGCTGCCTTCACCGAAGAAGGTGGCGTAAACCTCGTTCATCGCGCCGAAATTGTTCATGTCGCTCAGGAAGACGGTAGTCTTGATCACCTGATCCATACCGGTTCCTGCCTCAGCAAGGATTGCCTTTACATTGGTGAGCGACTGTTTGGTCTGTGCTGCGATCCCTTCCGGAAAAGCACCGGTTGCGGGATCGATCGGAAGCTGACCCGAAGTAAATACGATACCGTTTGCTGCAATTGCCTGTGCATACGGGCCGATGGCTGCGGGTGCGTGTTCCGAACAGATAACCTTTTTCATTTCCTGCTCAGCCTCCTTTCGTCCTTTCGTGAGATAAATTTATCACTTTTAAAATTCTTTGTCAAGATGTATTTGTGCAATTTGGATGAATGAATAAAAAAATCTCGCGTATTTATCAATATTATCAACAACTATTGTGAAAAATGATAATTTTGAACAGACTTTTTGTACAAAAATACTGCGTAAAATATTTACTTTTTTCACCTCGTACTTAGAAAAGTTTATTATTTTACAGAACATGGCAATTAAAGTGCGAATTTATAAAAAATTTTTGTTATCCTACTAAAACAATGCGATGAAGAATTCATGAAGAATCGCAGGGAGAGCGGCATTGCCGTGGAAAATGATAAAAATTCCGACACCGCTCAACCGGTGCAGGGAAAAGACATCCCGCGTTTGCACTTCAAATAAAAGCCTGCGTATGCTATAATAAATTGGATTACATTTCACAGGGAGGTGCACCGCATGCCGGACGAAAAACTCACCGCCTACCGCGGCGGCAAGGCGCTTCGCCGCGGCTGGACAACCGGCTCGTGCGCGGCGGCGGCCTCGCAGGCGGCGGCTGTGCTGCTGCTGACCGGAATCGCGCCGCCGGAGATTCACCTGCACACGCCGGGCGGCATCACCTTCTGTCTGCCGGTCGAGGACGCGCATATGAGCGGAAACGCGGCTGTCTGCACCGTCCGCAAGGACGCGGGCGACGACCCGGACATCACAAACGGGGTCCGCATCACGGCTTCCGTGCGCCGAATCGAAAAGGGCGTTGCCATAGAGGGCGGCGCCGGCGTCGGTCGGATTACCCGCCCGGGACTGGCGATGCCGGTCGGAGAAGCGGCGATCAATCCTGGTCCGCGGCAGCAGATTGCGGACGCGGTGCACCGTGCCGCACAGCAGAACGGATACGGTGGCGGCTTTTCCGTTACCATTTCGGTGAAGGACGGCGAGGCGCTTGCCGCCCAGACCTACAACGGGCACCTCGGCATCGTCGGCGGCATCTCGATTCTCGGCACGAGCGGCATCGTTGAGCCGATGAGCGAAAAGGCGCTCGTGGACACCATCCGATTGGAGCTGGACAGCCTGTACGCGCAGGGACAGCGCATTGCGTTCCTGTGTCCGGGCAACTACGGCGCGGATTTCGCGCGGGACACGCTCGGCCTTGACCTCGAACGCGCGGTCAAGTGCTCCAACTTCATCGGTGAGGCGTTCGACCACGCAGCGTACCGCGGCTATCCGGAGATTCTGCTCGTCGGACACGCCGGAAAGCTGGTCAAGATGGCTGCAGGCGTGATGAACACGCATTCATCGGTCGCAGACGCACGGCAGGAGATTTTCACCGCGCATGCGGCACTGTGCGGCGCACCGCGCGAGACACTCGAAGGACTGATGGCCGCCATCTCGGTGGACGCGTGCGTGGAGCTGCTGGACGAGGTAAATCTGCGCCGGTCCGTCCTGTCGCGCATCGGCAGGGAAATGGAAACCCGTATCGCCCTGCGCATGAAGGGGCAGGCGCGCGTGGAATTCATCATGTTTACGGGAAAATACGGCGTGCTGGCCGAGTCGGCGGGCGCGCGCGCACTCTGTGAGAGGTTGAAGCTACAATGAAGGGTATTTTATATGGAGTCGGCGTCGGTCCGGGCGATCCGGAGCTGCTGACCGCCAAGGCGATCCGGCTGCTGCGCGAGTGCGATGCGGTCGCCGCACCGAAGTCCGCCGACGGCAGACAGACCGCACTGGATATTGCTTCGCCGTACATCGGGCAGGACAAGTCGATCCTGCTGTTCGATATGCCGATGACGCACGACAGGCAGGCGAGAAACGCCAGCCACGACGCGGCGGCAGACGCGCTCTGTGCGCTGCTCGACGAGGGCAAGACCGTGGTGTTTCTCACACTCGGTGACCCGACGGTATATTCCACATACTGGTATGTACACAAGCGTGTTGCCGCCCGCGGCTATGCAGCCGAGCTGGTGCCCGGCGTGCCGTCCTTCTGTGCCGCGGCTGCCGCCATGGGACGCGCACTGTGCGAGGACGGCGAAATGCTGCACATCATTCCGGCCACGCACGGCAGGGCGGAGGAAGGGCTTGCGCTCTCCGGCAGCAAGGTGCTGATGAAGACCGGAAAGAGTGTATTGGAGGTGCGCGAACTGCTCCGGCAGCGCGGCGAACTCGGCAGCGCGGTGCTGATCGAACGCGTTGGCATGGACGGTCAGCGGCTGATCGAAGATTTGGATGCGCTTGAACAGCCGAGCGGCTATTTCTCTATTATATTGGTAAAGGAGCAAAGCGAATGATCTATTTTGTGGGTGCAGGCTCGGGTGCGCCCGACCTGATCACGGTACGCGGCGCACGTCTGCTGAGCGAGGCAGATGTGATCGTTTACGCCGGTTCGCTGGTCAATCCGGCACTTCTGGAGTACAAAAAGGACGGATGCGAGGTGTACAACAGCGCGAAGATGACGCTCGAGGAGGTCATCGCCGTGATGGCGCCTGCCGCGAAAGCGGGCAAAACGGTCGTGCGTCTGCACACCGGCGACCCGTGTGTGTACGGTGCGCATAGAGAGCAGATGGACGAGCTGGACAGGCTCGGTCTGGCGTATGAGGTCTGTCCGGGCGTTTCCTCGTTCTGCGGCGCGGCGGCGGCACTCAAAGCCGAGTACACACTGCCGAACGTGAGCCAGTCGGTCATCCTGACGCGCATGGAGGGCCGCACGCCCGTGCCCGAAAAGGAGCAGATCGAGTCGTTCGCGGCACACGGAGCCACCATGGTCATCTTCCTGTCGGCGGGTCAGCTGGCGCGCCTGTCCGAGCGGCTGATCGCGGGCGGATATGCGCCGGATACGCCTGCGGCCATCGTGTACAAGGCCACCTGGCCGGACGAAAAGGTCGTGCGGACAACGGTCGCAGACCTCGCCGAAGCCGGTGCGCGAGAGGGCATTACCAAGACCGCGCTCATCACGGTGGGCGGGTTCCTCGGCACCGAGTACGAGCGCTCCAAGCTGTACGACCCGACCTTTACGACCGAATTTCGTGAGGCAAGCCGATGAAGCACGCAAAATTTGTATCCTTTACCCTGTGCGGCGCACAGACTGTGCAAAAGGCGGTAAAACTCCTGCCGGATTTCCGGTGTGAGCGGTACGCGCGGACGGTGGATGCGTCGCTCTCGGGCACGAGCCTTAAGCGCTTTGCGCAGCAGGCGATGGTCGATTGCGACCTGATCGTGTTCGTGGGCGCGACTGGAATCGCGGTGCGGGCCGTCGCGCCGTATCTGATGGGAAAAGCCTATGATCCGGCGGTAATCGTCATTGACGAGCAGGGAAAGTTCGTGATTCCGCTCCTGTCCGGACATCTGGGCGGCGCCAACGAGATTGCCAAAACACTTGCGGAAGGTCTGCAGGCTGTGCCGGTGCTCACCACCGCGACCGACGGTCGGCAGGTGTTCGCCGTGGACACATGGGCAAAAGCACACAGCTGTGCAGTCCTGGAGCCGCACTATATTAAATATGTATCCGGTGCGCTGCTCAGAGGGGAAACCGTGGGCGTTCGCTCGGATTTTCCGATAGACGGGCTGCTGCCCGCCCGTATTGACCTCAAAAAAGACGCGGAAAGCGGGTTTACGATTGGATTTCGCACAGGCGCACAGCCGTTTGCACACACGCTGCATCTCGTGCCGCAGATTGCATATCTCGGCATTGGCTGCCGCAAGGGCACGAGCGCGGATGCCATCGAGCAGACAGTTCAGGCGGCGCTTGCATCGGCAAAACTGCCCTGGCAGGCGATCTGCGGCGCGGCGAGCATTGATATCAAGCAGAACGAGCCGGGTTTGCTGCTGTTTTGCGAAAAACACAGACTGCCGTTCCGTACCTTTACGGCCGAGCAGCTGCAGGACGCACAAGGCGAATTCAGCCGGTCGGCGTTCGTGCAGCAGACCGTCGGCGTAGATAATGTGTGCGAACGCGCGGCTGTGTGCGCAGCACAGAACGGCACACTTATCTTGCATAAATTCGCGCAGAACGGCGTGACGGCGGCTGTCGCCGTGCCGGACTGGCACGTGACGTTTGAAGAACGGGAGGGTGAAGCATGAAGCTGTATTGCATCGGCATCGGGCCGGGCGGCGAGGAGCAGATGACGCTGCGCGCAGTGCGTGCTCTGGAAAAATGTGACTGCGTGGCAGGCTACGGCCTGTACCTTGATTTGATCGAGAACCTCATTTCGGGCAAGGAGCGCATCGAATCCGGCATGACACGCGAGGTTTTACGCTGCAAAGCGGCGGTTGAGGCGGCAAAACAGGGCAAAACGGTCGCAGTTGTGTCCTCGGGAGACGCGGGTGTGTACGGCATGGCGAGCCTGCTGCTCGAGCTTTGCGAGCACGAGCCGAACCTCGAGGTCGAAGTTATTCCGGGCATCACGGCGGCCTGCTCGGGCGGCGCCGTGCTCGGCTCGCCGCTGACATGCGACTTTGCGTGCATCAGCCTGTCCGACCTGCTCACGCCGTGGGACAAGATCGAGCAGCGTCTGCGCGGCGCAGCGGCCGGCGATTTCTGCATCGTGCTGTACAATCCGTCAAGTAAAAAGCGCACCGACCATCTGCGCCGAGCCTGCGATATTCTGCTGGAGATCGTACCGCCGGAAACCGTCTGCGGTCTGGTGCGCAGCATTGGCCGAGAAGGCGAAAGCTGCACGCTTACAACGCTCGGTGAGCTGCGTGATACACAGGTCGATATGCTGACCACTGTGTTTGTCGGCAACAGCCGCACGCGCGTGATGGATGGCCGCATGGTTACGCCGAGGGGGTATCGCGGCGTATGAAGCTGATGATTTTCTCCGGTACGACAGAAGGACATGATTTGTGTCGGTTTTTGTCGAAAAATAACGTGCAGGCGGAGGTTTTTGTTGCAACTGAGTATGGCGCTGCGGTGATGGAGCCAATGGCTGGAATCACGGTTCACGAGGGCCGTTTGGATGAGCAGGAGATGGAAAAACGATTGACCTCGGACACGCTGCTCATCGACGCAACGCATCCGTACGCGGCGGCTGTGACCGACAATCTGCGGGCGGCCTGCGCGAAATCGGGCGCACGCTACGAGCGGCTGCTGCGGCCTGCCCTGCCTTATCAGAACTGCGAAATCGTGCTGGACACAGCCGCTGCAGTTGACTGGCTGAACGCGCACGAGGGCACGGTCCTGCTCACCACAGGCAGTAAAGAACTGGAAGCGTACACGGCGGTGCAGGATTTCCAAACGCGCCTGTTCCCGCGCGTGCTGCCGACCGCGTCGGTGCTTGAAAAGTGCGCCGCACTCGGCTTCCCGGGCGCGCACATCATCGCCATGCAGGGCCCATTTTCGCAGGCGATGAACGCGGCGCTGCTGCGCGAGACCGGCGCAAAAATCCTCGTGACCAAGGACACCGGCGTGTCCGGCGGCTTTGCGGAGAAGGTCGCGGCAGCCGAGGAGGTCGGCGCAAAGGTACTGGTCATTGCGCGTCCGCGTGTGGAAAACGGCAAAAATCAGGTGGAAATGCAGGCATTTCTCGCGGATTTGCTCGGATTACAGCCGGAAAAAGTGCAGCGCATATTCACCATCATCGGGGCGGGCATGGGCACGGCGGACACGCTGACCGGCGAAGCGGTTCGCGCGTTGGAAACGGCGGAGGCGGTGTTCGCGACAAAACGGCTGGCGGCACTGTCGCCCAAGGCGGAGGTCTGCGCGTTCTCCGAGCTGGCTGAGCAGGCAATACAGTGCACAGAAAAGCACATATCTCTGCTCGTTTCGGGCGACGTGGGATTCTTCAGCGCGGCCGGAAAGCTGCGCGAGCGGCTCTTGCCGTACGGCGGGGTAACACTCGTGCCGGGATTGTCAAGCATGCAGTATATGTGCGCGAAATGCGGTATTTCCTACGAAAATCTGTGTTTTAAGAGTCTGCACGGTCGCACAGGAAATATTCTCGGTGCCGTAAGTTACCATGCGGCAACATTTGCGCTGACCGGCGGCGAGAACAACGCGCAGGCGGTTTGCAACAGCCTTACGGATGCGGGATTGGGCGCGCTGCCCGTTCATCTCGGGGAAAATCTCGGCGCGGAAAATGAGCGGATTGTGCACGGCACAGCCGCAGAGATTGCGCAGCTTTCGTGCCCGGATTTAGCGGTTCTGCTGATCGAAAACCCGCGTGCGGCGAACAAAAACGAACCGATTCGAGATGAAATGCTCACGCGCGGAAAGGTGCCGATGACCAAGGAAGAGGTTCGGTGGGTGTCGGTGAACCGCCTGACTGTCCGACCGACCGACACGGTCTGGGACGTGGGTGCGGGCACCGGCGCGGTCACGCTCGAGCTGGCGCGTAAGGCCAGCGACGGCACGGTTTACGCCGTCGAGCGAAAGCCGGAAGCGGTCGCGCTCTTGCACGAAAACCGCATAAAACTCGGCAGATACAATGTGAAAATCATTGAAGGACCTGCGCCGGAGGCACTGGAGAACCTTCCGGCACCGGACTGCGTGTTCGTCGGCGGGAGCGGCGGCAGAATGCGGGAGATTCTGGCACTTGCCAGGGAGAAAAATCCGGAAGTCCGCGTGGTCGTGAACGCGATTGCGCTCGAAACCTTGTTTGCGGCGCAGACGGCCTTGAAAGAATTGGGGTTTTCTGACATCGAGGTCACACAGCTAGCAGCTACGCGCGGCAAGCCGATCGGCGTGTACACCATGCTGACTGCGAACAATCCGGTGTTTATTCTGTCCGGGAGGGCCGCAAATGACACAAAATAATGCACCAAGACTGCTGCTTGCGGGCACCGGCAGCGGCTGCGGCAAGACGACGGTCACGACCGCGATTCTGCGGGCGCTGCAGCGCCGCGGCGTAAAACCCAGCGCGTTCAAGTGCGGTCCGGACTACATCGACCCGATGTTCCACACGGCGGTTTTGGGCGTTCCGAGCCGCAATTTAGACCTGTTTTTCGAGGACGAGGCCGGTATTCGCAGTCAGCTTGCGCGGCATATTCAGCCGGACGGTCTCGGCGTGATCGAGGGCGTCATGGGCTTTTATGACGGCGTTTCCGGTACGACGGATACGGCTTCGGCGGCGCATCTGGCCCGCGCAACCGGCACGCCTGCGGTGCTGATCGTGCGGCCTAAGGGGCAGTCGCTGTCGCTTGCGGCACAGATTCACGGGTTCCGCACATTTGCGGAAAATACGCTCGCAGGAGTGATTTTAAACGGCGTTTCGGCGGGAATGTACTCGTTTTACAAACAAATCGCAGAGAAAGCGGGGCTGCCTGTGCTCGGCTTTTTGCCGCCGGTTCCGGAGGCCGAAATACCTGACCGCCATCTTGGCCTGGTGACGGCGGACGAGCTGTCCGACCTGCGTGAGAAAATTGATCGGCTCGCGGATGCGGCAGAGGAAGGCATTGACCTCCACGCGTTGTGTGCATTAGCACAGACGGCGAAACCGCTGGCCGATACGCACATGCCGCTCGCTCGTATGACCGATTTTCCGGTGCGGGTCGCGGTAGCGAAGGACCGCGCATTCTGCTTCTATTACGAGGATAACTTCGATGTGCTGCGTGAACTGGGGGCAGAGCTTGTGCCGTTTTCGCCGCTCACAGACGAGCGGCTGCCGGAGAATATCGACGGTCTGTACCTTGGCGGCGGATATCCGGAATTGTACGAAAAGCAGCTTTCAAAGAATGAAATTATGCGAAATTCTATCAAAGCAGCGATTCTAAACGGTTTGCCGACAGTTGCCGAATGCGGCGGATTTCTTTATCTGCTGCAGTCGCTCGACGGCGCGGCAATGGCAGGCGTGCTGCCGACTTCGGCGCACATGACGCACAGGCTGCAGCCGTTCGGCTATGTCACGCTCACGGCAAACAGTGATAACCTGCTGTGCGAAGCCGGTGGACAATTTCCTGTGCACGAGTTCCATTATGCACAGGCTGTGGATAATGGCACAGATTTTCGCGCGGTCAAGCCAAACGGGCGCGCGTGGGACTGTGGCTTTGCGTCGGACACGCTCTATGCAGGATTTCCGCATTTGTATTTCCGTGCGAAAACTGAAATTGCAGCGAATTTTGTCCGGAAATGCGCAGAAAGGAGCGGAAAATGACACTTGAACAGACTATTTCTGCCATCCGGCCGCTGGATGAGAAAAGCATGACGGCGGCGCGAAACCGTTTTGCAAATATTGCCATGCCGCTCGGTGGACTGGGTCTTCTGCAGGATGCGATTGTGCAGCTTGCGGGTATTCTCGGTCAGCCGGTGCCGGATATTTCCAGACGCGCGGCGGTTGTTTTCTGCGCGGACAACGGCGTGGTCGCCGAGGGCGTGACGCAGTGCGGGCAGGAGGTGACAGCCACGGTCGCGGAAAATATGGGCCGCGGCGAGTCCACCGTTTGTCTGATGGCAAAACATCTCGGAATGGACGTATTTCCGGTCGATATTGGTGTTGCACAGCCGATAAAGAGCGAAAAAGTGCTGCAATTTGCCGTTCGGCGCGGAACTGCAAACCTTGCGCATGAGCCCGCCATGACGCGGAAAGAGGCGCTCGAAGCGGTCGAAATCGGCATTAAAATGGCGGAAATGTGTGCCGAAAAGGGATATTCGCTGCTTATTGGCGGCGAAATGGGCATCGGCAACACGACTACGAGCGCGGCAGTCACGGCGGCGCTCACCGGCGCGGAGGCTGCGGCGGTCACAGGACGCGGAGCGGGTCTGTCAACGGCCGGGCTGGAGCGAAAAATCGCAGTGATTGAGGCGGCGCTGGCGCTTCACAAACCCGACTCGAATGACTCGATCGACGTGCTGCACAAGGTCGGCAGTTTGGATATCGCGGGTTTGTGCGGTCTGTATCTGGGTGCGGCGGCGCAGCGCATTCCGGTCGTGCTGGACGGCGTGATTTCGTGCGCGGCGGCGCTTCTCGCCGTGCGATTGTGTCCGCAGTCTGTGCATTTTATGGTCGCAGCGCACAGATCAGACGAACCGGCGAGCATTTTGCTGCTCGATGCACTCGGCAAGCGGCCGTTCCTGACAGCGGGTATGCACCTCGGGGAGGGGACAGGCGCGGCGGCCGGCGTGGCGCTTTTGGACCTGGCACTGGCGCCATATCGGGAAATGGTGAGCTTCGCGGACATTGGAATGGAGGCATATCAGCCGCAAAAGTAGTTGTTTGTCTGACAGATAGCACAAATTCTTTACATAAATATTGTGTGTAACGCCGATAAATGCTATCTGCCTGCATTCTTTACAGGAATGCTGCGTGCAGCAAAAAGCACCGAGCGTTAACTCGGTGCTTGCGGTTCGGATTTTCAGCATTTCAGGGCTTCATCTGCGATATTTGCGGTGATTTTGTTGTAGAACTCCTGCTTTTGCGCATCGTTTTCAAACGCTGAGAACGGCACGATGACCGCGGAGAATTCATCAACAAAAATATAATAATGCTTGTCATCGGTTGCGGTGCGCTGAACAGCCGAATACTGGTAAACGGTATCTTCGTTCTCGCCGGACAGCTCGAATTCGCTTTCACGCAGCGTGAGCGTTTTCGGTCCGCAAAGCTGCTTATTCTTTGCGTTTCTGAGAATTTTCTCGATATTTTTGATCATTTTATGACGCATATAGCGCGGTGTACCCCAGAAGCAGACGGCAGCGAGCGCAACGTAAACCGCGATGGAAACCGGCGTGAGCGTGTGCAGCCAGTACATGAGCGCACTGCCGCCGAGAATGACAATAGCCGCAGTGGCGATTCTCATGGTGCGAATACTGCGTTGAACAATCGCATTATTATTGTAATAATTCAAATTAAAATCAATGAAATCCTGTTTAGTGATATCGTAATGCAGCTCCATTTTTTCTTACCTCAACTTACTCGGATAAAATTATTGTATCGAAAATCAGAGCGGATTGCAAGTCTAATTCAGAAAGGGGAGCGAAAATGCTGATTTTAGTGACCGGCGGAGCGGCTTCGGGCAAGTCGGAGCACGCGGAACGGCTGGTGTGTGAAAAAGCACAGAGTCGATTATATCTGGCGACCATGCAGCCGTTCGGCAAGTCCGCAGAGGCGCGGATCGCGCGGCATCGGGCGCTTCGTGCGGGAAAGGGGTTCGCTACGGTAGAGAGAACACTTGATTTAGCGAATCTCAGGCTCTCTCAGCAATACGACGGAATTTTGCTCGAGGATTTGGGCAATCTGCTGGCAAACGAGCTGTTTGCGCCGGAAGGCGCAGGCGCGGGATCGGCGTTCGACAGCATTGTTGCAGGCGTGGATAATCTGCAAAAATACTGTGAAACGCTGGTTATCGTTTCCAACGAAATCTTTGCGGACGGCGTGCCGTATCCGCCGGAGACCATGCAGTATATTCGGATTTTGGGAGAACTGCACCAGAAATTAACTGGGAAAGCAGACGCGGTATATGAATCGGTATGCGGAATTTTACTGCCGGTAAAGGAGGGAAAACAGACGTGAAAAGTGTAATCAGCGGACTTTTGGTCGCGTTCTCAATGTACTCTGCGATACCTGTTCCGCAGGTGAACTGGGAAAAACAGACCATGCGGTGGGCACTTGGCTTCCTGCCGCTTATCGGTGTGCTGATCGGTGCGATAGAGTGGTTCTGGTTCGCATTTTGCGTGCATTTCGGCGCGGCAGGCGTGTTTTACGCTGTGATCGCAGCGCTGATTCCTCTGGCAGTGTCCGGCGGCATTCATCTGGACGGCCTGTGCGACACCTGCGACGCGCTGTGCTCGTTCGGCGACCGGGAAAAGCGGCTGGCCATCCTCAAGGATCCGCACGTTGGCGCGTTTGGGCCGCTCTGGCTGATGGCATTCCTGCTGGCCGAGGTCGGGTGTTTTGCCCAGATTTACGACCGGCCTGTGCTTCTTCCGCTGGCATGCACAGGATTTGCTTTCGCACGGGCAATGGGCGGCCGCAAGGTGGTTGCGTCACCGTGCGCGAAAGACAGCGGACTTGCACATATCTTTGCGGAAAACAGCGATAAACGCGCGGTATCGCGCATGTTAGTTGCTGAATTTGTTCTGTTTGCGGTGCTTCTCGGATTGTGGATATACCGCGTGCCGCACGCGCTTTCTGCGGCGAAAGTGCTCGTTATCGTGCTCGTTGTGTGGTATGCTGTGCATGAACACATAAGCCGCCGCGTGTTCGGCGGTGTAACCGGAGACCTGGCGGGATTCTGCATTTCGCTGTCGGAATTGATCACGCTTGCGGCAGCAGCGATTGGAGGACTGATTTTATGACCGTGCTCATCATTGGCGGGGCATATCAGGGGAAACGAAAAGTTGCCGAAAACCTGTATGCAGACCTGCCGAGGATTGAAAATCTGCACGAAATCGTGCGGAAAATGCTGAAGGAAGACAAAGACCCGCTGTCGCTCGCAGATACGCTGTGCGGACACGTTATCACCTGCGATGAGATCGGCTGCGGCATCGTTCCTATCGACCGTGCGGACGAAAACTGGCGTGAAGCGGTTGGTCGTCTGTGCTGTGCTTTGGCACAGAAAGCAGACGCAGTCGTGCGCGTGATCGCAGGCGTGCCGCAATTCATCAAAGGAGAACAACCATGACGATAACCCTTGCCGTGCTGCTCGGCTTCGCGCTCGACTGGCTGCTCGGAGATCCAAAAAAATTGCCGCATCCGGTATGTGCGGTGGGAAAACTCATCTCAGGAACCGAAAAAGTTCTGCGCCGCATCTTTCCCGCAACGCCTGCGTCACTGACATTCGCTGGAATTGTACTCTGGCTCATCACCTGCGGCGTGAGCTTTGCCGTGCCGTTTTTCCTTTTGCACTGGCTGTATCATGTGAACTTCTGGCTCGGTTTTGCCGCCGAAACGCTGCTCTGCTGGATGATTTTCGCACGAAAAAGCCTTGCGGACGCCGGTTATCATGTCTACGGCGCGGTCAAGCAGTCGCTCGAGGAGGGGCGCAAGGCCATCGCGTGGTACGTCGGCCGCGACACCGCAGAGCTGTCCGAGGAGGGCGTTATCAAGGCCGCTGTCGAGACCGTGGCTGAAAACCTGACGGACGGTGTGGTCTCGCCGCTCGTGTTCATGCTCATCGGCGGAGCACCGCTCGGCATGCTGTACAAGGCGGTCAACACGCTGGATTCCATGGTCGGCTATCATAACGATAAATACGAGTATTTCGGCAAGTTTTCGGCAAAAATGGACGATTTTTTCAACTTTATCCCTGCCAGACTGTCCGCACTGTGTATGATCGCCGGTGCCGGCATGCTGCACCTTGATAACCGAAACGCGCTCCGGATTTACCGTCGTGACCGCAGCAAACACAAGAGTCCGAACGCCGGTCAGACCGAGTCTGTGTGCGCGGGCGCGCTGCACATCCAGCTCGGCGGCGATGCCAGCTACTTCGGCAAAATCGTTAAAAAAGCCGCCTTCGGTGATCCGATGCGCCGTGTAGACCGCACGGATATTCTCGCAGCGGTCGATCTGATGACGGCGGCAAGCGTGTTTGCGCTGGTGCTGTGCTGTGTAATCCGCCTGATCGTAAAAAGTTAGGATGCTATGCGGGAGAGAAAACTCGCATTTGAAAGGATGAAAAAATGCTTAATTATGTCCACGGCGGCGACATCCAAACCTACATCGACCGCCACGGCTTCGCGCCGCTCGACCTGTCCGCGAACATCAATCCGTTCGGCATACCGGACGCGGTACGCGCGGCCATGCACAGGGCTGTGGATAACTGCACGCAGTATCCCGACCCGTTTTGCCGCGCCGCGCGGCAGGCGATTGGTGAGAGAGAAGGCGTCAATCCGGATTTTCTGTACTGCGGTAACGGTGCGGCGGATGTACTCGACCGATTGGCGGCGGTGCTGAAACCGCGCAAGGTACTGCTCACCGCACCGACCTTTGCGGAGTACGAGCGCACGCTCTCAGGTGCGGAGATTCGGGTGCATAATCTGCGGGAAACGGACGGTTTTGCGCTCACAGAGCGCATTTTGGACGAGATTTCACCGGATTTGGATGCGGTTTATCTCTGCAATCCGAACAATCCGACCGGGCGAACCGCCCAACCGGAACTTCTGCGGGAAATCGTCCGAAAATGCACAGAAAACGGCGTAAAACTGGTCGTGGATGAGTGCTTCAACGACTTCCTGACAGACGCAGAGCGGCACACACGGAAAGACCTGCTGGAATCCAATCCAGGTCTAATTATCCTGCGCGCGTACACGAAAATGTACGCCGTACCCGGTGTGCGCTTCGGCTGGTGCATGACGGCGGATGCGGCGCTGATTGAGAAATTATACCATGCCGGACAGCCGTGGAACGTGTCGGTCATCGCACAGGCGTGCGCCGCCGCGGCGGCAAACGAGCCGGACTGGGCCGCCGAGACCGCCAAACGCATTGCCGAGGAACGCAGGTTCCTATCCGACGGACTTGCAGCCCGCGGACTGACCGTCTTTCCGGGCGAGGCCAACTTCCTGCTGTTCCGTTCAAACGATACCGGACTGCACGAGAAACTCGCGGAGCACGGCATAATGATACGAAACTGCGATAATTATCGCGGACTTTCGGCGGGATACTATCGCGTTGCCGTAAAAACGAGAGAAGCAAGCAAGTGCTTGCTAAACGCAATCAAATTGATAATTGAAAATGGATAATGGAGAACGAAGGTACGCGCTTTGCGCGGATTTGACAGCGCCGCGGGCGCAAGGGCAATGACATTTTCCATTATGCGGGAGGTTTGCAAATGGCAAAAATTATCATGATACAGGGCACCTGCTCAAACGCCGGCAAAAGCCTGCTTTGCGCGGCCCTGTGCCGGATTTTCCGGCAGGACGGATACCGCGTTGCGCCGTTCAAGTCACAGAACATGGCGCTCAACTCGTTCATCACGGCGGACGGCAGGGAGATGGGCCGCGCACAGGTCGTGCAGGCCGAGGCGGCGGGCATCGCGCCCGATGTGCGCATGAACCCGATCCTGCTCAAGCCGACAAGCGACGTTGGCTCGCAGGTCATCATCATGGGCGAGGCGCAGGGAAACCGCACCGCGCGGGAGTATTGGGGCCGCAAAAAGGCGCTTTTACCCATTATCAAGGACGCATTTGACAGCCTTGCCGCCGAGAACGACATTATCGTGATCGAGGGTGCGGGCAGTCCGGCGGAGATCAATCTCAAGCAGGATGATATTGTAAATATGGGTCTGGCGAAGCTGGTGGATGCACCCGTTCTGCTGGTCGGCGACATCGACCGCGGCGGCGTGTTCGCGTCGCTGTACGGCACGGTCAAGCTGCTCGAGGAGGACGAGCAGGCGCGGATTCGCGGTCTCATCATCAACAAATTCCGCGGTGACGTGGAGATTCTGCGGCCGGGTCTGACGCAGCTCGAGGATTTGACCGGCAAGCCGGTCATCGGCGTGGTGCCGTACGGCCATTTTGACATCGACGATGAGGACAGCCTGTCCGAGCGTCTGGACACAAAGGCTGCTCCCGCACTGGTAAATATTGCGGTTGTAAAGCTGCCGAGACTGTCCAATTTCACCGATTTTTCCGCACTTTCGCGTGTATCCGGCGTGAGTGTCGCGTATGCGGACAAACCGGCGCAGCTTGCCGGAGCCGACTTGATTATCCTGCCGGGCACCAAGTCTACGCTGGCAGACCTGCGGTGGCTGCGCGAGAGCGGCATGGAGGCGCAGATTCTCAAGGCGCACGCGGCAGGCACGCCGGTTTTCGGCATCTGCGGCGGCTACCAGATGATGGGACGCACGGTCTCCGACCCGGACAATACCGAGGGCGGCGGCAGTCTGCGCGGCATGAACCTGCTGCAGATCGACACGGTGTTCCGCCCGAGCAAGATCACGACGCAGACGCGCGGCACGCTGCTGGAGATTGACGGCGTGCTGTCCGATTTGAGCGGTCTGGCGGTCGAGGGCTACGAGATTCACATGGGCGAAACCGTGCGCGACGCGAGTGCAAAGCCGCTCGTTCGATTGCTTCGCAGGGAAGGCGAAATCGAGGACGGCTGTCAGACGGAAAACGCCTTCGGCACTTATCTGCACGGCGTGTTCGATGCGCCGGAGGCGGCGCTGCGGACGGCGCAGGCACTGGCGAAAAAGAAGGGCGTGACGCTGACCGGCGAAGCGCTCGATACGCACGCCTACAAGGAACAGCAGTACGACAAACTGGCGGATTCGGTGCGAAAATCGCTCGATATGGAGTGGATTTACCGTATAATGGAGGGAAAAGCATGACAGGACTCATTCACCTGTACTGCGGCGGCGGCAAGGGCAAAACCACGGCGGCGGTCGGACTGACCGTGCGCTGCGCGGGCCGCGGAAACAAGGTCGTGTTCGCGCAGTTTCTCAAGGATGGGACTTCGGGCGAGTGCCGCGTGCTGGCGAAATTGCCCGACGTGACCGTTATGGCAGCCAATCCGGTCGGCAAGTTCTCGTTCCGCATGACGGATGCGGAGAAGCGGGAGACAGCGGACGCGCTCACCCGCACCTTCGATGCGGCAACCGGCTTTGCCGTGCGGGAGCACGCGCGGCTGCTCGTGCTGGATGAGGTCTGCGCGGCAATCTCGTGCGGCTTTCTGGATGAGAAAACGGTCGTAAAATTCCTTGAAACCAAGCCGGCAACGCTCGAGGTCGTACTGACCGGACGGGGTCCGTCCGAAGCGCTGCAGGCACACGCGGACTACATTACAGAAATGAAAATGCAGCGGCATCCGTTTGAAAAGGGCATCGCTGCGCGGGAGGGAATTGAATTTTGAACGGATACATGAAGCCGCAGGACATCGAAAAGCGTTCGTTTGAGATCATCACCGCCGAGCTGGGCGAGCGCACGTTTCCGGCAGGCATCGCCGAGGTGGTCAAGCGCGTCATTCACACCACGGCGGATTTTGACTACGCGGACAGCCTTGCGTTTTCGCCGGACGTGATCGAAAAGGCAAAGGCCGCGCTTGCGGCAGGGGCAACGGTGGTTACCGATACCAATATGGCGCTCTCCGGGGTGAGCAAGGCGACGCTGGCAAAGCTCGGCGGAAAGGCGGTCTGTCTGATGGCGGATGAGCAGGTGGCAAGCGAGGCCAAGGCGCGCGGTGTCACGCGGGCAGTCGTTTCGATGGAGCACGCCGCCAAATTTGAAGGCCCGCTCCTCTTCGCCATCGGCAATGCGCCGACCGCGCTCATCCGTCTGCATGAGTTGATTGAGGAAGGCATTGTCGCGCCTGCGCTCGTCATCGGCGTGCCGGTCGGATTTGTCAACGTGGTCGAGGCGAAGGAGCTGTTCATCGGCGGGGACACGCCGTATATCATCGCACGAGGCCGCAAGGGCGGCTCGAATGTAGCCGCGTCCATCGTCAATGCACTGCTGTATCAGTTGGTGCATAGAGAAGGCTTTTAATTGCTGTCGCCAAACCACGGTTTGGCCGACAAGAGGAACGGACCGTAGGCCGTTCCAAAGTCGTCCGAAAGTTCCCATACGGAAACTTTCTCCCTCTTAGGGTATAAAAACCGGCGCTATCCTTGCGCGGCTTCTCGGCCGCGCTGCGCAGATACATGCTCCCGGTTTTTATGAATCGCGTTGCGATTCTATTAAATGCGCGCTATCGCGCGATATGCTGAAAATTTTAGCAGATATACTGTTCGGAAGAATAAAAAAGAGAGAGTTTCAAACGAAACTCTCTCTTTTTGCTACGACCAAAGACCTTTTTCCCTGCAGTCGGCAATGTATGCGTCGATATTGTCCGCTGTGATGACCTCGGAACCCGAGTCGATCACCGATTCGACGGATTTGCCCTCGAGTGCGTCCAAAGCGGCCTCGACAGCTTTGTAGCCCATTTCATAACCCTGCTGGGCAATATCGACAGTCAGCTCGCCGCGGTCGAGCGCTTCCACCGCAGCCTGATTGCCGTCAAAGCCGCAGATAACGGTTTTTTGATAGGCGGCGCTGTTGTTATCCCAGATGCACTTGATGGCTGCAAGCGCCATATCATCGCTGGTAACGAGCAGCGCGTCCACACCCTGCGGATACTTCTGCATGACAGCCTCCATCGCGGCTGCCGCACGGTCGGGCTGCGCGTCGCAGTACTGCACCTCGAGTACGGTGCCGCCCGCCTGCTCCACGGCGCTGCGGTAGCCGCGCAGACGGGCTTCGTGCGTTTCGTCGCCTTGTGCGCCGGTCAGGATGACAGCCTGCGGCTTGTCCGCGCCGTTCGACTTTGCCTTCTTCATAGCAGCTAAGCCGCCGGATTTGGCTGCTGCCTCGTTGCCGGTGCCGACAAAGGACAGTTTTTTGTCCGAGGTGAAATCCGTGTCCAGTGCGATGATCGGCTTGTCTGTACTTTCGGCGGCCGCCGACAACTGCCCGGACTGCATGGGCGAAATGACAACTGCGTCTACGCTGTCATCGTCAAGCGCGGACCGGAACAGATCCAGCTGTTCCGCGCTGTCGTCCGCCGAAGACGGAAACTGAATGTCAATCGTTACATTCGGGTGCTCGCTGGCGCAGGCTTCCGCGCCAGCCATGACGTTCTGAAAATGCTCGCCCGCGTGCTTGATGATCACCGCTATATGATGGGTATCGCCGGTGCCGGTCAGGCTGCAGGCGCTCAGTCCTGCCGTGCAGGCAAGGCATGCCAGTGCTGCCGCAATCATTCTCCTGTTCATGGTGTGTCTCCTCGTTCTCTTTTCTGTAGGGAGCTGCTCCTGCTCTTCTCTTGATAATATTTTAACATATTTTCCGCAGAGAGACAAATAGAAAAGGCATGACTTCAAATCATGCCTTTTTCCGTAACTTTTATCAGGTTATTTGCTCAGACGCTGCTCCATATAATTGTGCGCGTTCAGCTCAAGAGTATCATTGAGCGGTACGAGCGGCTCGGTCTTGCCGTAGCGGCGGTCGAGCGCGGTCTGCAGGATGAAGTCGCACAGCACGGGATTCTTCGGCAGCAGCGAGCCGTGCGAGTAGGTGGCAAACACGTTGTTGTAGCGTGCGCCCTCGGTCTGGTCCTCGCCGTTGTTGCCGTAGCCCTTTATCATCATGCCGAGCGGCGCGACATCCTCACCGAGGTAGGTTTTGCCCGAGTGATTCTCAAAGCCGACCACGATGGAGCCGCTGCTCTCGGGCGTTGTGCGGTACATGTAGTTGCCGATCATGCGCTCTTTCGCGCCGATGGTGTGCACGTTGATCGCGCCGATGAAGTCGAGCTGCACGCCGTCCCACGTTTTGTAATACTGACCGAGCATCTGGTAGCCGCCGCAGATGGCGAGGAACACCTTCTCCTCCTCAACAGCGGTGCAGATATCCTTGCCCTTGCCGGAGGCGAGGTCGCGCAGCAGCACCTCCTGCTCGAAGTCCTGTCCGCCGCCGATGAAGAAAATGTCGTACTTGTCCACATCGAGCGGCTGACCAATCGAGCACTCGTCCACATTGACGCTGATGCCGCGGCTCTCCAGACGGCGTTTCATCGTGATAATGTTGCCCCGGTCACCGTACAGATTGAGAATGTCGGGGTAAAGATGGCAGATATTCAGTTCCATTGCAGTTTCCCCCTTATTCGTAGAACGCCTTAACGTCGGTGTGCTTGCTGATCTCACCGCGCAGGTCGAACATGGCGGTGTACGTCGGCATAAGGAACGCCGGTGTCTCATCCGAGCCGATCTCGGTCAGCAGCTTGTCGTACTCGCGGATAACCTCGATACGCTCGGGTGCAAAGCCTGCGTACTTGAGACGCAGCGCCATATCATCCGCACGCACGCCGGAAACCAGTACGCGTGTAAAGCGCACCTGCTGGTCAGCGAGTGCCTCAAAATCCACGTCCCAGATCCAGCTGATGTCCGTGCCGTCCGCGAAGCGGTCGTTGAGCAGGAACGCCAGCTTGTAATTGCCCTCGTCGTGCGCGATCAGGTTGATGACCTGATTGAAGCCGGCAGGATTCTTCACCAGCATCATGCGCGCCTGCGCCTGACCGAGCTTGAACTGCTCGGCACGGCCGAAGCCGCACTCAAACTGAGAAAGCGCGCTGACCGCGGTCTGCTCCTCAATGCCGACAACATGCGCGACAGCGGCCTCTGCGGCGGCGTTGTAGATGTTGTAGCCGCCCGGCAGGTTGACGTGTACCTCGTGCTCGTGACCGAAGATGTCCAGTACGATGTCGGACGAGTCCGCGCCGGTGGCGAGCACCTTGGTGACAGCGACCTGCGGTGTCTGGCGGTGGTAGCCGCACTTCGGGCAGCGGAAGCCGCCAAGATGACCGTAGGTGATGTAGTCGTACTCATATTCGGTCTTGCAGTGGATGCAGTACGGCGCGTCGGACAGCTCGTGCGCGGTCTCCTTGTAGATCGGGACATTCACGCCGAACCAGACGATCTTGTTCGGCACGCTGTCCGCAAGGGAAGCGGTGAGCGAGCAGTCCGCGTTCAGGCAGAGCGTTGCATTCGGCACATGCGTAATGCCCTCGCGGATGGCGTTCAGTGTGTGCGTAATTTCGCCGTAGCGGTCAAGCTGGTCGCGGAAAATGTTGTTGACGACCAGACATTCGACCGGCAGGTATTCACTCGTTTTGCGGAAGGCCGCCTCGTCGCACTCGATGAGCGCGTGCGTGTACGGGCATTTGCCGGACAGCGTGGAATGCTGTGCAAATACCGCGATGATGCCGGTCAGCAGGTTCGCGCCCGACTTGTTGGAGAAATATTTGAGTCCCGCATCGGCGAACGCCTGCTCGATCATGCGGGAGGTGGTGGTCTTGCCGTTCGTGCCGGTCACGACCGTGACCTTTACGCCGCGCGACAGCTCACCCAGAATATTTTTATCAATTTTCAGTGCCAGCTTGCCCGGCAGGTTGGTGCCGCCGCGTCCCAGCTTGCGCAGGACAGCGCCCGATGCCTTGCACACCAGCACCGCCAGTCTGGTTTGGAGTTTCATTGTTGTAACCTCTTTTTTCAAGTCATATAAAATAAGTATAGCGCATTTTGCGGCATTGCACAAGGGAAAACGTCGGGAGAGCTGATCGGCGTGCGCTTTTCGAGCGAAGATTTCTCGGCACAGACTTTCCGGTGTGTCCGAACCGTGTGAACGGTTCGCCGTTTCTGGGCGAAGAGTGCGCTGTGGCACAGCGGGGGACTGCGGCACTCGCCGCGGGAGCAAAGAGGAAGGGACACCCATGGTTTCCCTTCCTCTTTGAACTCCTACCTTTCCCTTGTTAGATAGTCTGGCGCAGATTGCCGACATGTGACCGCTACGAAATGGGGGAACGGCAGAGGATTTTTTCTTCCGTGTCTTTCTCAACCTATTCGCAGTGTCAGATACCGTTCTGCTACACAGGTCGGCTACTTCCAGCAGGCGCAACATACCCGTGTTGCGCAATT
>OODK01000523.1_pt1 | contig 34231 bp, 29 predicted proteins | sample 1671371 | NCBI WGS metagenome assembly OODK01 (sample SAMN06348150, study PRJEB24527) | human gut metagenome | biome: human gut; feature: ankylosing spondylitis patient; material: feces | host: Homo sapiens | place: China | collected 2015-10 | reverse complement strand
AAAAATGCTTCCAATTGTTAATTCACTTGCTGACTTTGGTAACTACTATAAATCACTTATTGAACAGAAATAAGTACGTTAGTATTTGAAAAGCTCGAACAATCGGAAGTTGCGAGGATGAACACTTATGAAAGAAAAAAGCAAAAGTGAAGTTTCAATAATAGGTGGTGCAGATGGTCCAACAAGTATTTTTATAGCTGGCAGAACACGGAAAAAGCCTCTAAAAGTAAGGATACAAAATATTATCTACAGATATAGACGTAAGATAGTAGAGAAGAAAGTGGTTGCAGATGCACATACTCTTGATGAATTGGTACAATATGCAATGAATACCTACAATTTAATTGAAACTAATTCAACTGAGAGAAAATATATTGAACAACAAAAAAGCCTAAAGGAGAGTTTAATTTTACAGCATAAACCAAAAGTCTTAGGAGAAATGAAGGATATTCCAAAGCCGGATATTTCTAATGAAGAATCTGTCAGAGAATATTTTTGTAAAATAAATACTCGAAGCGAAATGATTGCCGAAATGCCAGATGATGTAATTCCTATGAATTTTCATCTATATGAAATAAGAATCGGTGATGATTTTCTTGAGATGGAGATAGATTATATTTGGAATATATTCGGTATATCTTATTATGGAAACAAGAAAGTAATGAAACAGTTTGAGAAAATTTCAAAAGATTTGTATATCTATTATGGCGTTAGTGAAGATGATATTAAGAAAAAGACAGAAAGATATTTATCAATGGTAACGGCATTGAGTTCATAAGTTCCAGCTTGAAGAAGAAACAAAAATCATTCATGTCCTTTGTCATATAGTTTCTGTATATTTTTTGGAAGTTTATCAGGTAACATGGCATTTATCGTATCTTCATTACCATCTTTCATTGCTGTTTCATAATACCAGCACTTAAATTTTAAGAGGGAGAGAGTTTTTTGAAGTTCCTGGATTTCAGTTTCAACAGCTGATTTTCTGGCTTCAAATAATTCTTTCCTTTTTTCATAGCTGGCGCTGCCTTCAGATACCCAGATAAAAAATTGCTTTATATCTTTGATCTCAAGCCCAGATTTCTTCAGACATTCAATGATACGAAGCGCTTCCAACTCATTATCGCTGAAATAACGGATGTTTCCTTTACGTTCCAGATTAGGGAAAAAACCTTCCTTGTCATAATATCTTAAGGTAGAAACAGGAAGACTAAACATTGCAGAGACCTGACCGATTGTATACATAAAAAACCTTCTTTCAAAATATGCTTGACCTAAAGTTAACTTTAGGTTGTATGATATTTATATCATATACTATTGTTAGTGTAATTACAAGAAATTTTGCATATGGAGGATGTTAAATATGTTAAAAACAGAAGAATTAAAGTTGGTATCTGAATGGGATAAAACTTTTCCACAGAGTGAAAAAGTAGACCATAAGAAAGTGACATTTGTAAATCGTTATGGAATCACACTTGCTGCAGATCTGTATAAGCCGAAAAATGTGTCAGGGAAATATCCTGCGATTGCCGTAAGCGGACCATTTGGTGCAGTCAAAGAACAGTGTTCTGGATTATATGCGCAGACGATGGCTGAAAAAGGATATTTAACGATTGCATTTGATCCTTCTTTTACGGGGGAAAGTGGAGGAAATCCAAGATTCATGGCCTCTCCGGATATTAATACAGAAGATTTCATGGCTGCTGTTGATTTTCTTTCTGTTCGGGAAGATGTGGATACGGATAAAATAGGAATCATTGGAATCTGCGGATGGGGTGGAATGGCTCTTAATGCAACTGCATTGGATACAAGAATAAAAGCAACTGTAGCATCTACCATGTATGATATGACAAGGGTAAATGCAAATGGGTACTTTGATTCTGAGGACAGTGAAGAAGCACGTTATGCAAAGAAACAGTCACTGAATGCCCTCAGAACACAAGAATACCGTAAAGGCGAGTATTCCAGAAGCGGTGGTTGTGTTCCACTTCCGGTTCCGGAAGATGCCCCTCTCTTCGTAAAAGATTATAGTGAGTATTATAAAGGCAGATGTTATCATAAAAGGAGCCTGAATTCCAATGGGGGATGGAACAGTATTGGATGTATGTCATTTATGAATCAGCCAATATTAAAGTACTGTAATGAAATCAGAAGTGCAGTCCTTATCGTTCATGGAGAAAAAGCGCACAGTTATTATTTTGGAAAAGATGCTTATGAAAATATGATCAAGGACAGCAAGTACACATCCAATAAAGAGCTGCTGACAATTCCAGGGGCTGTTCATACAGATCTTTACGATAATCTGGATGTAATCCCATTTGATAAAATCCAGAAATTTTTTAAAGAAAACGGGGTTGGTTAATCATGACATTTGAAGAATATTTGAGTAATATGAAGTCCGGATATACTGTAGATGGTGGAAGTGAAGACCATCTGATCATGCATGAGCTGTCTCAAAGGGCATTAAAAATAACGATGGAGCTGAATAACAAATATCATACAAAAGAAGAAATTGTACAGCTTATGTCAGAACTTACCGAGCAGAAAATAGATGAGAGTTTTGGAATGTTTCCTCCGTTTTATACGGATTGTGGGCGAAATATCCATATAGGTAATAATGTTTTTATTAATGCAGGATGTAAGTTTCAGGATCAGGGTGGTATTTATATAGAGGATGGAGTCCTGATTGGACATAATGCAGTACTGGCAACAATCAATCATATGGAAGATCCTGAGAAAAGAGCTGGTATGATATTTCAGCCGATTCATATTGAAAAAAATGTATGGATTGGAGCAAATGTAACGGTTCTTCCAGGGGTTACGATTGGTAAAGGTTCGATCATTGCAGCCGGAGCAGTTGTAACAAAAGATGTTCCGGCCAATATGATTGCGGCAGGAGTGCCTGCGAAAGTTATATGTAAGGTTAAAAAAGACGCTGAAAAAGGAGAAATTTAATTGTGGCAAAAAAAGTATTGATCATATCTACAAGTTTTCGAGGAGGCAGCAATTCTGATGTACTCGCAAAGGAGTGTGCAAAGGGAGCAAAAGAAGCTGGGCATGATGTGGAACTTCTTTCTTTGAAAGGAAAAGATATAAAATATTGTGTCGGGTGTCTATCCTGTCAGAAGACTGGAATATGTGTATTGAAGGATGATGTTGCAGATATTATGGCAAAGGTAAAGGATGCGGAGGTCATTGTCTATGCAACACCAATTTATTACTATGAGATGTGCGGTCAGATGAAAACACTTCTTGATAGATTGAATCCTTTGTATTCGACAGATTATTCATTCAGAGATATTTATATGATTGCAACTGCCGCTGAGAATGATGAAAGTACATTTGAAAAAGCCTACAATGGTCTGCAAGGCTGGGCAGATTGTTTTGAAAAGGCTTCCTTAAAAGGCATCGTAAGTGGCGGTGGAATTGATGCTGCAAATACAGCTGCAAGCCATGTGGATGTGATGAAGAAAGCATATGAACTTGGAAAGGAATTATAAGTTTGAAAATCCTTAGATCGGACCGATGCTGGGCAAACTGTGTCTGCATTGCCTTCACATTTGTCTGGAGATTTACAACCAGGCGCAGGTGAGATCTGACGTAGAGAATGGCCAATGGATCCTTGCGTAAGAAGGTCTGTTCCAGGTGTTCTTTTCCATATCGTGTTCCAAGTGCTCGTTCAGTAATCCGCTTCTGTCGATCAGGATGAAGATAGCTGTATCTGCCACGATGCTCAATCACAGAGACCTGAAATAGTTCCAGAAGTTTAGATTGGAATTCATCAAAACTATTGGATGTGGCAGCACATTCATCAATAGCATTTCGCAAATATTCCTTCTGTGTAAGGAACACGGTGGATGTTGGTTTGAGACCATCTTCGATGATTTTCTGATTGATCTCATCTAATTTTTGCTGACCATGTTTTTGTGCCGTATACTCTTTCTGAGTGATTTTTCTTTCAGCCGGAGCAAGAAGATCTATCTGGTGAAGTCCTTCCTGTTGGCACCGATCCATGACAGTTTTCTTAAAAGTGTTCATGAATTTATCTGTGGAACGATGCTTGTATCCGGCGGCTTCTTCATGTGGTTTATCCATATAAGGCTGCCTTTCCACTGCAGATTTTCTCACACTGTTTATTACGATATGGGTATGGATATTTCCGGATTCATTGTGACCATCGGTATGAGTAACCACCAGTGCCTGATATCCAGGAAACATCTGCTTTGCAAGTTCCAAACTGATTGCTTGTGCTCTCTCGCCGGTAAGTCCATTTTCTGTAACATCGGCTGGATCGTAGCTGATAATGTAGTGGTGACTTTTGATATCTTCATGTTTCTTATTCTTATGAAAATGAGCATTTGTTAGTTCACATTCCTTGTCAAAAGACATCGGATCACAGTTCAGCCCATCCATATAAAATTCTTTTCGAAGGATGCTTCTTCCAGATTCATCCAGAATCTTTTTTCCAGTTTTCTCATCATGTTCAAACAGAAGGTAATTGATAGCAGCTGAGTAATTTGCATTTCTGCTTTTAATATGCTTTACGATTGCCATTCATACCACCTGCCAGTTTCAGTACTTCTTTTCTCAGCTGAAATAAGTCAGTGATGCATTGATGAATTTCATTTTCTATAGCACGTGACTGACTGCCACCACTATTTTCAGAAGAGTGGCATTTACCTGTTGAACAGATTATCCACTTGTTTAAAGAAGCTGATGTTCTTGGATATATAGAAAAATGTTATGGAAGTTATTGTGAAGTAAAAGAGCCAGATCTTGCCAAATGTGCAAAGAGAAAAGATTTTGGGCAGGGATTTTATTTAACTACATCCAAGGAGCAGGCGATAAGGAAGCAGACGATTTCTGCATCAGACAGTTGCTGCCCAATAAACTAAAAGATCAATATTGCTTCAAAACAGAAGCCGCTATTAAGTGTCTGAAATTTGTGAAAGGACGGAACAGAGAATTATCGCCGCACTCCTGAAACGGTCACAATGGAAATTCATTTCAATTTAAAACCAATACCGGAGCTTGGAACCATCGAAAGAGGTTCCGGCTCCCATAAATTAGAAAATCTATCAAAATTTAATCTATTTTAACCTTTTCAAGGCTCATTTCGAGCCAATATTTTACCATATATGCATTACATGCTGCATTGCAAGGCTGACTACTGTAATTCCAACCCAGCAGGAAGCACCGAGAAGGATTGGCTTTCCACCAGATTTGATCAGTTTCACAACATTGCTGTTCAGACCGATCGCAGCCATAGCCATGATAATGAAGAATTTAGACAGTTCTTTCAGCGGAGCAAATACATCCGCACTTACCCCAAGGCTCATGCATACAGTTGTAATGACAGCCGCAATGATAAAGTACAGGATGAACATTGGAAATGCTCTTTTTAAGCTGAACTTACCGGATTCTTTGCCGTCTTTTGCGGCTGATTTCGCACGAATCAGTGAGAGCACAAGTGTGATCGGAATGATGGCAAGCGTACGAGTCAGTTTAACTGTGACAGCAGTATTGAGTGTCTCACTTCCAAGATTCCACATGCTGTCCCAGGTAGAGGCGGCAGCAGTTACGGATGAAGTATCATTGATCGCAGTTCCGGCAAAGACACCGAAAGCATTTCCGCTAGTTGTGTCGAAGCCGAGTGCATTTCCAAGCACCGGGAAAAGTACAGCAGCGATAACATTGAAGAAAAAGATAACAGAAATCGCCTGTGCGACTTCTGTGTCATCGGCGTCAATGACAGGCGCTGTAGCAGCAATCGCAGAACCACCGCAGATGGAAGAACCGACACCAACAAGGATAGATGTGTTGGAAGGAACGTTCAGTACCTTGCGGAGCAGCCATGCAATGATCAAAGATGTAGAAATTGTACTGATAATAATAGGAAGAGACTGCTTTCCTGTCTGTAAGATAACTCCGAGATTCATGCCGAATCCAAGCAGAACAACAGCAGTCTGTAAAACGATTTTTGAAGTCCATTTAATTCCTGATTCAGCTGTTCCTTTTTCAGTCCAAAAGCAGGTGATCACCATTCCGGCGAGAATCGCAATGACAGGTCCGCCGATTACCGGAAATGCTTTTCCAATCAGCCAGGATGGGATGGCGATCAAGAAACAGACTAGAATACCTTTGATATTTTTCTGAATAAAATTCATGATAGTTTCCTTTCTTGAGTCTTTTGTCACTGTCGGCACTATGGGCGTCAGCAACTGTATTTTGTGTAACAATTATAGATTATAACACTGGCAAACAATAAAAAAAAGTATATAAATTCTACTATCTATAGGATGAAGGTGTCTGTCCGGTTTTCTTTTTAAAACAAGAACTGAAGTAGTATTGATTTGAATATCCTACTTTCGCACTTATTTCTTTTAGTGAGAGGTTCGTATTTTTCAATAGATTACAGGCCGTTTCAATCCGAATATCTGTGATTACATCCGAAATATTTTGCTGGCGTTGTTTTTTAAACAGAGCACTAAGATGAGCCGGACTAATATGAACATTGTTAGCAATTTCATTTAGACATAAGGTGTTGTCTTGATAATGTTGGTGTATATAATTGATAGTAGCAGTACAAACATGTTCTTGACGACTCTGTGCTGAAAGATTAATTTTATCAGATATTGTCTGGCATAAACTAGAAAGCCATTGGAAGATCTCAGTACTTGTTGAAAAAGAGTCAAGGTGTTGATAGGTTTTAATAATGTCTTTTTCCATGTCATTGCTTCTAATGCCCATATCGCAGAGAAATTTTAGTAAATGCCCCAAAAGCTGATAGATACGTATAAATATAAACTGTTTGTTTTTGTAGTTTTGTGTTAATTCTTCTGAAAATGAAAGAATCCACTTTTCTATTCCGTCCAGGTCATTTTCGCATAAAAGCTGTATTAACTTTTCGTGACCGGAAACTTCATATAATTCAGCAGAGTAATCGTTGTCTATAGTATCACCAAGTGTAAATATGTTTTTCTGTGGAAAGAAAAAACGGTATTCCAGTGATTTTAATGCATTGGAATACGAAACAGATAAAGTCCACAAGTATTTGACGATGTTTCCTATTCCGATATTTAATTCGAAAAAGCTGTTTTTATAAAGTTGCAATAATTCTGTTAACAGATCATAAGACGTATTATAGAAGTATTTCTGATTAGAATAATTGTGAGCGATTACCAATACGATTTCGTCAAAACTTGTTAAAGTATGAATCAGTGAAAAGTGCTCATTGAAAAGTTCTTTTATGGTATCAGACATACTCATTAGTTTTATGTGATACTCTTCAATGCCTTTTTTTTCTTTGATGTCTGTTGCATTTTGTATTTGAATTACAATGGCCTGATAATAATGATAGTCAAAATTCAACTGAAGATAATCGGCATAATTTGAAAGTGTATATCGAGCTTCATCACTTGAAGATTGTATTAATTTATGAAAGAAATTATCGATCATTATAGGGCGGCTTTGTTTTAATATTTCAAGATTCCTCTGTTCTTTATTAAGCATACTAAGAGCATTGCGAATGATTTTCTTTAGATAAGAATAATCAAGCGGTTTTTCTATATAGTCAAATGCACCGAGTCGTATAGCTTGTTTGGCATATTCAAATTTATCAAATGCACTGATAAGTATTATTTTTATAGATGAATTAATCTTTAGTGCATTTTGTGCAAGAGATAAACCGTCTAATTGTGGCATTTCTATATCGGAAATAATTAAATCAACCATATTATTTTGCAGATAATCAAGAGCCTGCTGTCCATCATAGGCTTTGCAAGCGACTTCTGCATTTAAATCAGACCAGTCAATGTTGTGGCAAATACCATCAACAGATATATGGTTGTCATCTATAATCATAATTTTGTACATTAGTAGTCCTCCAGTAATTGCGGAATTCTTATATAAATTGTGGTTCCAGTATCTTTGTTGCTTTCAACTCTGAGTGTACCATGTCCCTGTAAAGAGGAACATATACGTGAATTAATGTTACTTATACCGAAATGTTTTTCGTAGTGAATTTGTTTGGAAACAATACCTTCACGGAGTTCATTTAGTTTCTCAGGAGACATACCAATTCCATTATCAGAAATCATGATTTCTATCATATCATCATCATATCTAATAGAAATATCGATATGCATATGGATTCCATTTCCTTTAAAACCATGTTGAATCGAATTTTCCAATATAGGCTGTAGTGTGAACTTACAAATAAGAAAGTTTTCTATTCCTTCTTCCATATCTATATTCCAATCAAATAAATTATCTTTACATAATGCTTCCATTTCCATATATAATTGTGCAATTTCTAATTCTTTTTTAATAGGAATCAGATCATTGGAGGTGCGTAACAATCCTTTATAAAAAAGCGATAAATCAGCAAGCATTTTATTCGCTTTCGTGATTTCACCAAATGACAACAAATTTTGAACAGATGCTAAAATATTATATAGGAAATGAGGATTAATTTGTGATTGCAGCAACTGATAATTTAGTTTTTCCTCTTGTATTTTTAATTGAAGGTTATTCTCAAAGCTTGAATTCAATTCTGAAATCATGTTAGCACAGGTGACGGTTAGTGAATCTATTTCATCCAAGTGAGTTGAAGAAGATAGAACTAACTTGTCGATCTGCGTCGAATCTATGACATCGTCCATTTTGATTTCCGACATAGAATGAGACAAATGATTGATTTTATTTGTCATTTGATCAGCCACCCAGATAATTGAGAGCATAGTTAGAGGAACAATAATCATGAAACAAATGAAAATCATTTTTACGAGAAAGGATGAACTTTGGCGTATATAATAATCAGGAGTTTCAGTAACAAGAAATAGCTGGTTATGTACCGGTGTGGAAATTATCTCACATTTATCATATGAGAAATGTGATAGTCTCAAGTTTTGTGTGATTGCATGAAGTTTTTCATTGGATAAAGAACCCCCAATTTGTTTCTTATCTGTGCTTGATAATACAACACCCTCGGAATTTATTATATAAGAAAGAGAAGGATTGCCTTCAGAAAATGTGTTTAAGTAGTTGCTTAATTCTTCACTTGTTATGTGAACAGCCAAACAAGTTTTTTGTGAATTGATTTTTGCATACCTATAGCAGGAGAGTACTCCGGAAGGTTCTTCACCTTTGCTGACCATATAAGGGAAGTTAATGTCTTTGCGAAAAATCCAATTAGGAGTAAGCCCCTGTTTTGAAAAATCGCTCAACTGTACCTTATATTTTTTAAGATCTGATAAAGAACAGAAAGTAAGCCCTTCTTTTGAAGCAAAAGTATCATCAGGTAAAAAGATATTTACATGATAAATATTAAAAGAATCAGCTATTGAAGCAATATTATTCCGAACCGCAGAAAGTTTGTCGAGATAATTTGACATAGGTTGCTCTGCTGTTGTACATAACATACATAAATTAAAATGAATAGAATCTTCTAAATTTTCTATTTGAGTCATTCGATTTTCAAGCAGGTGCTGATTTTTTTCACAAGAAATTGCTGTTTCTTTCAGAATCTTGTCTTTAGCTATATTATAAGATATTTTATAAGATATTGTTCCCAATATAAGAAGGGGAAGTATGGCGCAAAGAATAAAGCAAATGATTAGTTTTAAGCGAAAGTGTTCTTTTATAGTATTGATTAGTGACGTAAATAGCTTCATATTATGGAACCGCTCCTTTCAGCTTCATTCTAATAAAAGAAATAATAAAACGCAATAATTTGATTTGAAAAATAAAAAAATTATAAAGTATGCGCAAAATAATATATTTATTTTTAAAGCATTATTTTCTATGATGATATTAACAAATAGTTGTAGATATTAGGTTGCATATTAAAACGCAGGAGGGAAAGAAATGAAAAAAAGAATAGTCAGTGTATTACTTATAGCAACAATGTCTGTTGGACTTTTTAGTGGATGCGGGAAGTCTGGAGGAAACACAGAGGTTAAGCAGAACGAGAATTCAAACAAAATTACCTTGATGACACAGGATACAACTTATGGAAAAGCTTTTGATGAATATATCCATAAAGCGGAGGAAGCAACGGGACTGGAAATTGAAACAATTGCATGCCCGACAAATACGGATGATCGTCAGGCAAAAATAACAACTATATTATCTTCAGGTGATGATAGTATTGATGTCGTTACAATTAATGATGAGATGATGAGCGGATTTAAAAATACAGGTTATCTAGAGCCGCTTCAAGACACCGTTATGACACCGGAGATTATGGAAAATTTTCCACAGAAATATATGCAGGAAATGACAATGGTAGGAGACAATGTTTATTCAGTTCCTTGTTTTATGGATGTTCTTGCTTTTTGGGTTGATGAGGAAAAGATGGCAAATGCAGGTCTTACCGAGATTAAGACAAAAGAGGATTTTGAAAAATATGTAGAAGCTAATTCATCGGACGGTAAATACGGATATGGAGATGCGTGGGAAAAAACATATGTATTTAACTCTATCGGAACATTTGTGAATTTGTTTGGTGGAGACTACTACGATTGGACAAATCCTAAAACTCAGGAAGCTGTAAAATTCATGTATGATATGATGAAGAAAAAAGAGACACCTATTTCTCAGCTGGCAGATCAGTACGATCCAATGATGCAGAAATTTTTTGATGGAGAATATGCTTCTATCTTTATGTATGTAGGAGCAATACAGTCTTTTGTTAATTCAGGAAAGTATGGTCCGGATAAACAGCATATTGCCCCTATGCCGACATTTGAAAATAAGGCAGCTTATATTTCTACATGGGGATATGTTTTGAATAGTGCTTCAAAAAATAAAGCAGCGGCGCAGAAATTCCTCAAGTATGCTGCAAGTGAGCAGGGAGAACTTGATTATACAGAAATGACATCCAGACTTCCGGCAAGAACAGACGTGTTGGAAAGTGATGAATTAGCAGCGATGGATTTGCCTGGTTTAGATGAAGTAAAAGAGTACGTGGACAATACAGAACTTCTTGCACGTCCTATGGCACCGCAGGCGATGGAGTTTATTAGTGAGATGGGATCTTTATTCCAGCAGTATGTATCTGACGAGTTAACATTAGACTCATTTTGTGAAAAAGCACAGAAGGCAGTTGATACATATGTAGTCAAATAATTAATATATTGTTTTACGTGTTTTACGGGAGGTAAGGACAATGAAAAAGAAGACAAAAGGATTGTGGATTGCATGGCTTCTGGTACTTCCGGTAGTGATTGTAAGAGCATTTACTACGCTCTATCCAATTATCATGACCTTTATAAACAGTACTTATGATATGAGTTTATTAAAAGGCAATAACTTTCAATTTATAGGATTAGGAAATTATCTTAGAATATTTGAAGATCAAAAATTATTATCTTCTATCGGATTTACTGTGAAATTTACGGTTGTATCAATGTTTTTCCATCTAGTATTAGGTGTGATTCTTGCATTAATGTTAAATATGAAGATCAAAGGTAAAAAATTCCTGCGTACAATAGTACTTATACCATGGGCAATGCCCATGGTAGTAGCGGGACTTGCTGCAAGATGGGCGTTTAATGATCAATATGGATTAATCAATGATTTGATCAGAAGATTTGTACCGAATTTTCATTATGATTGGCTTGTGCATGCAAATTCAGCTCAAGGAGCAGTTATTGCAGTTGATTTATGGAAGGACTTACCTTTCTTTGCAATTTTGGTGCTTGCCGCATTACAGTTTTTATCAGCAGATATTTATGAGGCAGCAAAAATCGATGGAGCAGGACCGGTACGAGCTTTTTTCTCAATTACACTGCCAAATATAATGAAGACAATACTGAGCCTTTCTATTTTCTTTACAATGTGGCGATTGACAAGTTTTGACTTAGTATATGCTATGACATCAGGAGGTCCAGGGGATTCAACATCTTTGTTAGCATATCGAATTATGCAGGAGGCTTTTACTAATTTGAATCTCGGATATGCGTCTGCAATAGCTGTCTGCCTGTTTATTGTTATGACAATTTTAAGTTTTATACAGCTTAGAGCAATCAAAAAGTTTGATTAAAATATAGAAGGGAGAGGTTGACAATGAAACCAAAAACAAAAAAAGTTTTGGCACCGATATTCAAATGGGGCTTGATTTTAATAGTTGCTTTTATTATTTTACTTCCATTACTTTGGATTTTTACATCATCTATTTCACCTGCTTCTGAGCTGTTTAGTTCACCGATTCACTATCTGCCAAAACATCCTACACTGGATAATTATATTAGAATTTTCACGCAGATGAATTTGGGTGAGAAGATTTTAAATACAGCAATTATTACTGTATGTTCGTTGATCTTATCAACAGTTATCTGCTTAATGGCAGCTTATGCATTTACTCGTTATTCAGGAAAAGGACTTACACTTGTATATGCAGCGATAGTGGCATCTGCTTTAATTCCGGGAATTGTAACAGCAAGACCGTTATATGATCTGATGAAAAGATTTGGATTAGTTGATACATTTCCTGGCTTGATCATCATGTATACAAGTGCATTGATTCCATTTACTATGTTGATTTTAGGTAATTTCTTAAGTGAAATTCCTATTTCATTAGATGAAGCAGCAGAAATAGATGGAGCGAATATGTTTCAGAAACTGTTTTATATCACGTTGCCTTTAATGAAACCGGCTATTGCAACAATATTAATCATTAATTTTATAAATTGCCTTAATGATTTATTCACTCCATTGTTTTTTGCACAAAAAATAGAAGTATTAAGTGTTGCTATTACAACTATTCCAAGGGAGACATCATATAGTATGCCATGGGATTTAATAAGTACAGTTGGATGTATTATCCTGCTGCCAATAGTTATTTTCGTACTTATTTTTGAGAAGCAGATCATGGAAGGTGTTATGGCTGGCGGCGTTAAGCAATAAGTGGAGGTGTGAATAATGTCAGATATTTTCAGATTAAGAAATGGAAGATCGAGAGCTATAAATGCTGAAAATCCAACTGGAGAAAAAGGAAAGGGTGGAATTGCAGCAAGTCATCTTGGCCCTTCAAGAAAAGGTAGTCCGTGCTTGAAAAATATTATGCCGAATGAAACGGTAGTATTAGCTGAAATGGATGGACCGGGTATTATTCAGCATATATGGATTACGGTTAATAATAAAACATCAGATGCGGATTGTTATGTACTCCGTGATTTAGTACTCCGCATGTACTGGGATGATGAGGAAGTTCCATCGGTTGAAAGTCCTTTAGGTGATTTCTTCTGCTGTGGTTTTGCAAGAGAATGTCTTGTTACATCTATGCCAATATCCGTAATTCCAAACAGAGGTTTTAATAGCTATTTTCAAATGCCATTTCGTAAAAAAGCAAGAATTACTTTAGAAAATCAACATGATAATCCAATTCCTGATTTCTTTTATCAGGTAGACTATTGTTTGTATGATGAGTTACCAGAAGATACAGCTTATTTTCATGCACAGTGGAGACGTCAAAGAATAACAGAACTGGCAAAGGATTATGTTATTTTGGATAATGTGAAAGGAAAAGGCCATTATATTGGTACATATCTTGCTCTGACAACACTTGAAAGATACTGGTGGGGAGAAGGCGAAGTTAAATTTTATATTGACGGAGATGAAGAATATCCTACAATATGTGGCACGGGAACAGAGGACTATTTTGGCGGGTCATGGAGTTTTGCTCACCAGGTAAACGGAAAGACGGTAGAACAGACTTATAATTCTCCATTTTTAGGATATCCGTATTATTCAGCACACGATGAACTGGTGCATAATCCATATCATAATGATGATTGTCCGCCAATGAGAGGATTTTATAGATGGCATCTGATGGATCCGATTTGCTTTGAAGAAAATTTAAAAGTTACTATCCAGCAGATCGGTGTATGTTATAAAGGACTATTTGAAAGACAGGATGATGTTGCCAGTGTAGCATATTGGTATCAGAGTGAACCGCATCAGGCTTTTAAAACGTTAATGAATAAAAAAGAGAGATGGCCAAGATAGAATGGTCTAAATCATTACAAATTGAGTGTAATTGTAAATTTAAAAATTTTGTGAAGCCCATGAAATAAGGACTTCACAAAATTTTTAGAAAAGAATTAGCACTCAACCCTTTACAGTGCTAACAATACGTGCTATATTCCTAATAGAACACAGGAAAAGCAAATTTGTGGTTCAAAGGAGGGAAAGACCATGAATATCAATAAATTTACACAGAATTCATTACAGGCAGTTCAGAACTGTGAGAAGATTGCTGCGGATAACGGGAATCAGGAACTGGCGCAGGAGCATTTGCTGTATGCGCTGCTGACACAGGATGACAGTCTGATTTTAAAATTATTTGAGAAGATGAACATTCAGGGCCAGCTCTTTATTAACAGTATCGAGCAGGCAATCGGCAAGAGACCTAAGGTGCAGGGCGGTCAGGCTTATGTCGGTCAGGATCTGAATAATGTTTTGATCCATGCAGAAGATGAAGCAAAGCAGATGGGAGATGAGTATGTCTCTGTTGAGCATCTGTTTCTTGCAATGCTGAAGTATGCAAGCCGTGAGTTGAAGCAGATTTTCCGTGAATATGGCATCAGCAGAGAGGGTTTCCTCCATGCGCTGTCAACAGTAAGAGGAAATCAGAGAGTTACTTCTGACAATCCGGAAGCAACTTATGATACATTGAATAAATACGGTCAGGATCTTGTTGAAAAAGCAAGAGACCAGAAACTGGATCCGGTCATCGGACGTGATGAAGAGATCCGTAATGTGATTCGTATCCTGTCCCGTAAGACAAAGAATAACCCGGTGCTGATCGGTGAACCTGGTGTAGGTAAGACTGCAGTTGTAGAAGGACTTGCCCAGAGAATCGTCAGCGGAGATGTGCCGGAAGGCCTGAAAGATAAGACCATCTTTTCACTGGATATGGGAGCACTGGTAGCCGGAGCGAAGTATCGTGGTGAATTCGAGGAACGTCTGAAAGCAGTTCTTGAAGAAGTGAAAAACAGTGACGGAAAGATCATTCTTTTTATCGATGAGCTTCATACAATCGTAGGAGCAGGTAAAACAGACGGTGCGATGGATGCAGGAAATATGTTAAAGCCTATGCTTGCCAGAGGCGAACTACACTGTATCGGCGCAACAACACTGGATGAGTATCGTCAGTATATTGAGAAGGATGCAGCTTTGGAGCGTCGTTTCCAGCCGGTTCTGGTAGATGAGCCAACCGTTGAGGATGCAATCTCTATCCTGAGAGGACTCAAAGAGAGATATGAAGTCTTCCATGGTGTTAAGATTACTGACAGCGCACTTGTTGCAGCAGTTACACTTTCAAACAGATATATTTCTGACCGTTTCCTGCCGGATAAAGCAATCGACCTTGTGGATGAGGCGTGTGCACTGATCAAAACAGAACTTGATTCTATGCCGACAGAACTTGATGAGCTTCGCCGGCGTGTGATGCAGATGGAGATTGAAGAGTCTGCACTTAAGAAAGAGGAAGACCGCTTAAGTAAAGAGCGTCTGGAACATTTGCAGGAAGAACTGGCAGAACTGAAAGCGCAGTATGCAAGTAAGAAAGTACAGTGGGAGAATGAGAAGAATTCTGTAGAGCATGTACAGAAGATCCGTGAGCAGATCGAGCAGGTGAACAAGGAGATTCAGAAAGCCCAGAGAGAGTATGATCTGAATAAGGCAGCAGAGCTTCAGTATGGTCGTCTTCCACAGCTGCAGAAACAGTTGGAAGAGGAAGAAGCGAAGGTAAAAGCAAAAGACCTTGCTCTTGTGCATGAATCCGTTACGGATGATGAGATTGCAAAAATCGTTTCCAGATGGACAGGTATTCCGGTTGCAAAACTGAACGAGAGCGAGAGAAATAAGACGCTTCACCTTGCAGATGAACTGCATAAGCGTGTCATCGGTCAGGATGCGGGTGTAGAGCTTGTAACAGAAGCGATCATCCGTTCTAAAGCAGGTATCAAAGATCCGACAAAACCAATCGGTTCCTTCTTGTTCCTTGGACCTACAGGTGTAGGTAAGACAGAGCTTGCGAAGGCACTTGCACAAAGCCTGTTTGATGACGAGAACAACATGGTTCGTATCGATATGAGTGAGTATATGGAGAAATATTCCGTGTCCAGACTGATCGGAGCTCCTCCGGGATATGTCGGATATGATGAAGGTGGACAGTTGACAGAAGCTGTCAGAAGAAAACCTTATTCCGTTGTACTTTTTGATGAGATCGAGAAAGCGCATCCGGATGTCTTCAACGTACTGTTGCAGGTACTTGATGATGGACGAATCACGGATTCACAGGGACGTACCGTTGACTTCAAGAATACAATCTTGATCATGACTTCCAACATTGGAGCAAACTATCTGCTGGAAGGAATTAAGGACGATGGTTCGATCGATGAACAGAGTCAGGAGATGGTAATGGGGGATCTGAGAGCACATTTCAGACCAGAATTCCTGAACCGTCTGGATGAGATCATCATGTTCAAACCATTGACAAAGACAAATGTACGCTCTATTATTGATCTTCTGGTTGCTGATGTGAACCGCCGTCTGGAAGAACGTGAACTGAATGTTGAACTGACAGATGCAGCGAAAGACTTCGTTGTGGAAGGTGGATATGAGCCGATGTACGGTGCAAGACCACTGAAACGTTATTTGCAGAAGAATGTAGAGACATTAGCTGCAAAACTGATCCTTGCAGGAGATGTGGGACGTGGAGACACGATCTTGATCGATGTGAAGGGCGGTAAACTGACAGCGGGTGTGAAGAAATAAATAGTTGTACCGTGAAATGCTGTAACATGAAAAGTTGTAGCGTGTAGGGCTGTGAAAAATGAGAGTTTTTCTGAATTAGGGAGACTTTGAATTTTTCACAGCCCTTTTTCTGTGGTGAATGGATAAAAAAGTAGTGTGGATTAATTCTACTAATCACTGAATCAATTGATACGAGAGCAAACTATATGTTAAAATAAATGTAACTGTTCAGAGTCAACACAAATCATCCAAGAAAGGAGGCTCCCATGACTCGTATTATTTTCCACATTGATGTCAATTCTGCTTATTTAAGCTGGACAGCGGTTGAACAATTGAAGAATGGATCGAAGGTGGATCTGCGTGAGATTCCGGCGATCATAGGCGGAGATCAGAGCTCACGTCATGGAATCGTCCTTGCAAAATCATCACTTGCCAAATCCTATGGAATTCAGACTGGTGAACCTGTTGTAAATGCTTTCCGCAAGTGTCCGAACCTCGTGACAGCACCGCCGAACCACAAGATGTATCGGGAAAAGAGCCGGATGCTGATGGATTTTCTCCGTACTTATACGAAGAAGATTGAGCAGGTCAGTGTCGATGAATGTTATATGGATTTCACAGAACTTGCAAGCCGCTATCCGACACCGGCAGATGGGGCAATGGAGATGAAAGAAGAGGTGAAGAAACGTTTTGGATTCACAGTGAATATTGGGATTTCCAATAATAAGCTGTTGGCGAAGATGGCTTCGGATTTTCAGAAACCAGATCGGATCCATACATTATTTCCGGAAGAGGTTCCTCAGAAAATGTGGCCACTTCCGATCGGAGAACTCTTTATGGCAGGGCGTTCAAGCGTGGAGGTATTCAAGAAACTTGAAATCAATACAATTGGAGATCTTGCTCATGCGGATGTAAATGTAATTACGCTGCATTTAAAAAGTCATGGACGGATGCTCTGGAATTTTGCAAATGGAATTGGAGACGATAAGGTACAGTATGAACCGGAAGAGGCAAAGGGTGTAGGAAATTCAACGACTCTGTCAGAGGATGCAACGACTTATGAAGAAGCGAGAGAGGTATTTCATGAGCTTGCACAGAGCGTGGGAAACAGGCTGAAAAAGGCAGGCAAGAAAGCCGGGATGGTGAGCATGGAGGTTCGCTATTATGATTTCAGAAATATGTCGCATCAGGTGCAGCTTCAAAAGCCGACGAATGATCCGCTTATCTTATGGGAGACAGCATGTGATTTGTTCCGTGAAAGCTGGAGTGGAGAACCTGTCCGTCTGCTCGGAATGCGAACGTCAAAGTTAGTAGAAGAGAACGCACCGGAGCAGCTGACAATTTTTGATATTGAGTTTCCGAAAGAGCCGGATGAAAAGCATAAGAAATTAAATGCTGCATTGGAACAGCTGAGCAATCGTTATGGAAAGGGTGCGGTTGTGAAAGGCACATTTTATAAACCGGACGGAAACAAGAAAAAAGATGAAAATCAGAAGAGATAGAGAGAAGAAAACACATTGAAAGAAAGAAATTATAATTTGGAATTGATTCGAATGATTTCCTTTATATTTGTTATTGTGATTCATGTATCGAATTATTATTGCAGAGCTTACGGGGATATTACGATTGGGGAGTACAGTTTTTCACTGCTATTAAATCTGCTGGCAAGGATAAGTGTACCGTGTTTTTTCATGATCACAGGAGCACTTCTGCTTGGAAGAGAGGAATCATTACACAAACATGCGAAGCGAGTTTTACGTTTTCTGATTGTCCTGCTTGTGTGGAGCGTAATATACATGATCTGGAATGCAGTTTATATGAAAGATCCTTATCAAATCAAAGACTTATTATATAAGCCAGTAGAACAGCATCTGTGGTATCTGTATGCGATGATTCCGATTTATCTGGTACTTCCTTTTTTCCAGGTTATGTGTAAAGGGATGAACCTTCGGATGGAACGCGCATTTCTTGCTGTGATTACGGCGGCTGTTTTGTTCAATTATATTTCCACATTTTTGGATGAAAAGATGTATTATTCCGTCCCAATGGTGGGGGACAGAATCTATTCATATTATGTATTTATCGGATATTATATATATAAATACCGTAAGCATGTGATGAAGGGGAAAATGATTCCGGCAGGTATTTTTGTAGTATGCATGGCATTAAATTATGGGCTGACCTATGCGGCAACCTTGCAGGATGGAGAACATTATGAACGTCTGCTGGAATATGGGAATCCACTGCTTGCACTGGCAGCAGCGATGGCATTTCTTATGTTAGTACGATTGAAAAAGAGCGAATTCAATCCGTCCGAACAGGCGAAGAAGTGGATTGACAGATTTTGTGGATCTTCCTTTGGAATTTATTTGATCCATATCATGTTTCTTGATGTTTATAAGAGAAATATTAAGCCAGAGACAGTTTCAGCCTGGATCATGATTCCGGTAGTGAGTGTGGGACTTGTGTTATTGTCATTTGGATGTGTCTGGCTGATTCGAAAGACGAAAACAGGACGAAAGATTATGTAGGTTTTTTTGCATATGTGGTGAGATTATGTTATTCTATAAAGGTTAAGACAATCGTTATTTGCCTGAAAGTCAATGATGCAATACACCAGTTCAGAACAGGAGGGTTAGATCATGAAATTAGATAAATTATTAGAACGCCTGGACTACACAGTAGTACAGGGAAGTGATTCTACGGAAGTAACAACACTGATCAATGATTCAAGAAAAGTGGAAGAAGGATCTGTTTTCGTATGTATCAGCGGAGCAGTATCTGATGGACATAAATATGCAGCGGATGTTGCGGCGAAAGGCGCGGCAGCTGTTGTTGTAGAGAAAGATGTCGAAGTGCCGGAAAATGTGACTGTAATTAAGGTAGAGGATACTCGTTATGCACTGGCTCTGATGTCAGCAGCTTACTTTGGATATCCGGCAGATAAGATGAAAGTCATCGGTATTACAGGAACAAAGGGAAAGACAACAACAACTTACATGATCAAGTCTATTCTTGAAGAGACAGGACATAAGGTTGGACTGATCGGAACAATCGAGGCAATTATCGGAGACAAGAAGATCCCGTCATGCAATACAACTCCGGAGTCTTATACGATCCATAAATATTTTGCAGAGATGGTAGAAGCAGGTTGTGACTGTGTTGTTATGGAAGTTTCTTCTCAGGGACTGATGCTTCACAGAACAGCAGGAATCCCATTTGAGATCGGCATTTTCACAAATCTTGGAAGAGACCATATCGGACCGAACGAGCATAAGGATTTTGATGATTACAAGAGATGTAAAGGTCTTCTGTTCAAGCAGTGTAAGCTCGGAATCGCCAATGTGGATGACAAGTATTTTAAAGATGTATTTGAAGGATCTACATGTAAGATCGAGACATTTGGATTTTCACCGGAGGCAGATCTTCGCGCAGAGAATGTAGAACTGGTATCCAGACCAGGATATCTTGGTGTTGCATATCATGTTGCAGGCGTGATGGACTTTGATGTGGAAATCGATGTTCCAGGCAAGTTCAGTGTTTACAATTCACTGACTGCAATCTCAGTCTGCCGCCATTTCCAGGTGCCGGTTGAGATGATCAAGGATGCACTTAAGAAGGCAAAGGTAAAAGGACGTATCGAGATGATCAAGGTGTCTGATGATTTTACACTGATGATCGATTATGCGCACAATGCGATGAGTCTTGAAAGTCTTCTGACAACATTGAAGGAATATAACCCAAAACGTCTGGTATGTCTGTTCGGATGCGGCGGAAACCGTTCCAAAGACAGAAGATTCGAGATGGGTGAGGTATCTGGAAGACTGGCAGACCTGACAATCATTACATCAGATAATCCGAGATTTGAAGAACCGCAGGATATTATTAACGATATTAAGACCGGAATCGCAAAGACGGATGGAAAATATGTGGAGATCTGTGATCGTAAAGAGGCAATCAAATATGCGATCGAGCACGGCGAACCGGGGGATGTTATTGTACTGGCAGGAAAAGGACATGAGGACTATCAGGAGATCTGCGGCGTGAAGCATCCGATGGATGAGCGTGTGCTGATCAAAGAAGTTCTGGAAGAATTAAAAGAGAAATAAGATTGTGTTTGCAGATGTTATTGTAGATATACAACATGAAAAACTGGATAAGATCTTTCAGTACCGAATACCGGAACGACTGAAAGACGAGCTGCATCCGGGGATGGAAGTAATTATCCCTTTTGGAAAAGGAAACCGACAGATCAAAGGTTATGTGACTTCATTATCAGAGATTTGCAATTATGATCTGTCAAAGGTGAAGGAGATTACAGACATTTCCAGAAACAGTGTGGCAATCGAAGCGAGACTGATCGCGCTGGCGGCATGGATGAAAGAGCAGTATGGCGGAACGATGATCCAGGCGCTTAAGACAGTGCTGCCAATCAAGCAGAAAGAGAATGCGAAGGTGAAGAAACATCTCCGTTTGCTGCTTACTGAGGAAGAGAGTCGGGAGAAGCTGGCTTTTTATCAGAAAAAGAATCAGAAAGCAAGAGCGAGACTTCTGGAAGCTTTGATGGAAGCCCCAATTCTGGATTATGAGCTGGTGACAAAAAAATTAAATGTGACACTGCCTGTGATCCGGGCATTGGAAGAGCAGGGCGTGTTGAAGATAGAGTCAGAGCAAGTATACCGTAATCCGGTGAAACAGGCAAAGAAATCACAACAGGAGATCATTTATACAGAAGAACAGCAGTATGTGATCCAGGGGTTCCGGAAAGACTATCTGTGTGGAACAAGGAGAACTTATCTGCTTCACGGAGTGACTGGAAGTGGAAAGACAGAAGTCTATATGGAGATGATCCGCACGGTTGTTGACCAGGGAAAACAGGCAATCGTTCTGATTCCGGAGATCGCACTGACCTATCAGACAGTAATGCGGTTTTACCGCTGTTTCGGCGACAGAGTTTCTATCATGAACTCAAGACTGTCTGCCGGAGAACGTTACGATCAGATGATGCGTGCAAAGAGGGGCGAGGTCGATGTGATGATTGGACCACGCTCTGCACTTTTTACTCCATTTCCGGATTTGGGGTTGATTGTTATTGACGAAGAGCATGAACCAACCTACAAGAGTGAGCAGGTGCCACGTTATCATGCAAGAGAAGTAGCAGTCCACAGGGCAGAAGTAGAAGATGCCAGCGTTGTGCTTGGAAGTGCAACTCCGTCAATGGAGGCAATGTATCGGGCAAGGCTTGGTGAGTATCAGCTTTACGAGATGAAGAATCGTTCTCATATGCAACAGATGGCGACTGTGCATACAGTTGATATGCGAAAGGAACTGAAGAATGGAAACCGTTCCATCTTGAGTGAGAAGTTGCAGGAACTGATCGAAGACAGATTGAATGCAAAAGAGCAGATTATGCTGTTTTTGAATCGCAGAGGATATTCAGGTTTTATTTCCTGCAGAGAATGTGGCCATGTAGTGAAATGCCCGCACTGTAATGTATCCTTGTCGGTACACAAAGGCGGGAAAATGGTCTGTCATTACTGTGGTTATGAACAGCCGAAGGTGACGGAGTGTCCGGAATGTGGATCCAGGTATATCGGAGAATTCCGCGCAGGAACCCAGCAGATCGAGGACATGGTGAAAGCAAGATTCCCACAGGCAAGAGTTCTCCGTATGGATATGGATACAACGAAGAAAAAGGATTCCCATGAGCAGATTTTATCTGCCTTTGCGAATGAAGAGGCGGATATTCTTGTGGGAACACAGATGATCGTAAAGGGACATGATTTTCCAAAGGTCACATTAGTCGGTGCATTGGCAGCAGATATGTCACTTTATACAGATGATTATCGTTCCGGTGAGCGAACATTTCAGCTTTTGACACAGGCAGCAGGCCGTGCCGGAAGAGGTGACAGACCGGGTGAGGTCGTGATTCAGACTTACGATCCGGAGCATTATGCAATCGAGGCTTCAGCAGCGCAGGATTATGAAGCATTCTATGAGAAAGAAATCCGTTACCGCAGTCTGATGGGATATCCACCGGTGGAGAACCTGATGGCAGTACTTGCAGCATGTGAAGATGAGGTACTTTTAGAGAAAGCGTGCAAGTATCTGAAGGAATACATTTTGCGGATCAAAGGTCAGGCACAGCTCGATGTGATCGGCCCGGCAAGTCCGGGAGTGGATAAGATCAAAGATATTTACCGGAGAGTGATTTACGTAAAAGCGCCGGAATACCGAACCTTAGTTGTATTAAAAGACAGGATGGAACAATATATAGAAATTAACTCAGGGTTTCAGAAAATGAGAATCCAATTCGATTTTAACCCGATGAATTTATAGAAAAGAGAGGAAAGAATAATGGCAATCAGAGAAGTAAGAGAGATGGGCGATGATGTTCTTGAAAAACAGTGTAAACCAGTGACGAAGATGACACTTCGTACAAAGATTTTAATTGAAGATATGCTTGATACGATGTATGAGAAGATGGGGGTGGGTCTTGCAGCACCGCAGGTTGGTATTCTCAAACAGATTGTAGTGATTGATGTCGGAGAGGGTCCGATCGTTTTGATCAATCCTGAGATTGTTGAGACTTCCGGTGAGCAGACAGGCGAAGAAGGTTGCTTAAGTGTGCCGGGAAAATGGGGAATCGTGACTCGTCCGAATTATGTAAAAGTACGTGCACTTAATGAAAATATGGAGGAGTTTGAGATAGAAGGAGAAGAACTTCTTGCAAGAGCGTTCTGTCATGAGATCGATCACTTGGGAGGACACCTTTATGTAGAGAAAGTAGAAGGAGAACTGCATGATTCACCGGCCTACAACGAGGAAGATATGGAATACGAAGTGGAGGAATAATTGATGAGAATAATTTTCATGGGAACACCGGACTTCTCCGTGGGAACACTGGAGGCACTGGTGGGAGCAGGACATGAGGTATGTCTCGTAGTGAGCCAGCCAGATAAACCAAAGGGACGCGGTAAAGAGATGCAGCCAACTCCGGTGAAAGAAGCTGCGATGAAACATGGAATTCCGGTTTATCAGCCTAAGAAAATCCGTGATCCGGAATGTGCAGAGGAACTGAGAAAATATAATGCAGATGTGATGGTTGTCATTGCATTTGGTCAGATCATTCCGAAAGAAATCCTGGAGATGACACCATATGGATGCATTAATGTACATGCTTCACTTCTTCCAAAATACCGTGGAGCGGCGCCAATCCAGTGGTCTATTATCAATGGCGAGGAAGTGACAGGTGTTACAACAATGCAGATGAACGAAGGACTGGATACAGGCGACATGATCCAGAAGGTTGAAGTGCCGATCACAGAAGATGAGACAGGAGAAAGCCTTCATGATAAGCTTGCAGAGGCAGGAGCAAAGCTTTGTGTAGAGACTCTGCAAGCTATTGAAGATCATACGGCAACTTTCGAGAAGCAGGGAGAAAGCCCGACAGAATATGCCAGAATGCTCGATAAGAAGCTTGGAAATATTGACTGGAATACATCCGCAGTACAGATCGAACGTCTGGTGCGTGGCCTGAATTCCTGGCCAAGTGCTTACACACATTGGGACAAAAAGGTAGTGAAGATCTGGAGAGCAAAAGCAGAGGCTGATGGCACGGTAAAAGCAGAGCCTGGAACAGTGTTGAGTGTAGAGAAAGATTCCTTTACTGTTCAGACAGGGGATGGCGTCTTACGAGTTCTGGAACTTCAGATTCCGGGGAAAAAGAGAATGGATACAGGAGCTTTCTTAAGGGGATACACAATTGAAAGCGGAGTTAAATTTACACAGGAATAAGAGGACTTCTGGAGGGGGACTGCAGATAGATAACAGGAGGTAGTTTTAGTATGTATTATGGATTTTATTATGACTGGACTTATATACTGGTACTGATCGGTGTGGTTCTCAGCCTGTTTGCATCGTCCCAGGTGAAAGGAACATTTGCAAAATATTCGAAGATCCGCAGTTATTCGGGGATGACAGGACGAGAAGCGGCAGAACAGATTCTCAGGAGAAATGGAATCTATGATGTGCAGGTGACTCATATCGCGGGAAATCTGACCGATCATTATGATCCGAGAAACAAGACACTGGCACTTTCTGATCCGGTTTATAATTCAACTTCTGTAGCAGCAATCGGAGTTGCGGCACATGAGTGTGGTCATGCAGTACAGCATTTTGAAGGGTATGCACCTTTATCAATCCGTGGGGCACTTGTGCCGGTCGTAAATTTCGGTTCCATGATTTCCTGGCCATTGATCATTATCGGCCTGTTTATGAATGGCCAGATGTCCAGCTTTCTTATTGATATCGGAATTCTGCTCTTTATGGTAGCTGTGGCATTTCATCTTATAACACTTCCGGTGGAAATCAATGCTTCCAGAAGAGCGGTGAAGGTACTTGGAAATTCAGGAATGCTCCGTGAAGACGAAGTTGGTGGAGTGAAGAAGGTACTTCGGGCAGCAGCAATGACATATGTGGCAAGTGCGGCTGCAATGATTTTACAGCTTTTACGTTTGTTGATCCTGACAAATGGACGAAGAAGGAATGACTGACGTTGCTGGTCGCACATCGTGTGAACAGTAACTGACTGACAGCAGATAGAAAGAAAAATGCGGAGAATAGGAGATTATTTATGGGAAAGCAGATCAATGAACGCGAGGTTGTTCTTGAGATTTTGATGGAAATAACAGAGAATGGAGCATATAGTCATAAGATTCTTGGCGATGTTCTGTCAAAATATCAATATCTTGAGAAACGTGAGCGTGCATTTATCACCAGAGTTGTGGAAGGTACTCTGGAACATATGATAGAAATTGATTATATCTTGAATCAGATTTCTAAGACAAAGGTTAAGAAGATGAAACCGGTCATCCGTAATCTTCTTCGTAGCAGTGTCTATCAGCTGAAATATATGGATAGCGTACCGGATCATGCGGTGTGCAGTGAGGCAGTAAAGCTTGCAGTTCGAAAAGGATTTTCAGGTCTGCGGGGATATGTGAATGGAGTTCTGAGAAATGTTGTCCGCAAGATGGAGGAGATCGAGTATCCAAAAGAAGATGTGCAGAGATTGTCTGTGAAATATTCTGTCCCGGAATGGATTCTTTCTTTATGGAAGAAAGAATATGGGGAAGAGATTACAGAGAAGATGGCAGCAGATTTTCAGAAAGAGAAGCCGATTACGATCCGATGTTGTATGAACCGGGTTACACCGGAAGTATTGAAAGAAAAACTGGAAGCAGAAGGAGCGAAAGTAGAAGCACATCCGTATCTTCCTTATGCGTTTTATCTTTCAGATTATGATTATCTGGAAGGTCTGGAAAGTTTTCAGGAAGGACTCTTTGCAGTACAGGATATCAGTTCTATGTTTGTCGGAGAACTGGCAGATCCAAAAGCCGGCGATCATGTGATTGATGTCTGTGCAGCACCGGGAGGAAAATCACTTCATGTGGCAGAGAAGCTTCAGCTGGCAGATGAAGTGGCGGCGAGAGAGAACAGAACAGAAGAAAAGATAGGACGGGTTGAAGCAAGAGATCTGACCGAATATAAGACAGATCTGATCTGGCAGAATATCGACCGTTCCGGACTTGGAAATATTTGTGCTGTATGCAAGGACGCTTCTGTATTTGATGAGTATGATAAGGAAACAGCGGATCTTGTGATTGCAGACCTTCCATGTTCAGGTCTTGGCGTTCTTGGCAAAAAACCAGATCTGAAATATCGCGTACAACCGGAAGATCTTGAAGAACTTGCAGATTTGCAGAGAAAGATTCTGACTTGCGCACAGGCAATCGTCAAGGATGGCGGCACATTGATGTACAGCACATGTACCGTAAATCCGGGAGAAAACATGGACAATGTACACTGGTTCTTGAAAGAATACCCACAATTTGAACTGGACGATATTACAGAAAATCTTTGCAAGGAGTTACGAAGTGATGTGATCGAGAAGGGATGTATCCAATTCTTCCCGGGAGTTCACGATTGTGACGGATTCTTTATTGCAAGATTAAAGAAAAAAGCATGATTTTCAGGAAATGTGAAAAAATAGAAAAAGCAGACAAATAATGTGAATAACTCACAGAAAAAACGAAATACAGGAGGAAAACTTTAAGATGAAGAAGGATATCCGTGCTTATGGATATGAAGAATTACAGAAAGAGATAGCGACGATCGGAGAAAAAGCATTTCGTGCAAAACAGATTTATGAATGGCTGCATGTGAAGCTGGTAGATCATTTTGATGAGATGACGAATCTTTCAAAGGCTTTGAGAGAAAAACTGGAAGAGAATTATGAGATTCTCCCGGTTGTTATGCTGGAGAGACAGATTTCCCAGATTGACGGTACGAACAAGTTCCTGTTCCGTCTCTATGATGGAAATGTAGTCGAAAGTGTTCTTATGAAATATAAGCATGGAAATTCTGTCTGTATTTCCTCCCAGGTCGGTTGCAGGATGGGATGTGCATTCTGTGCATCAACGATCGGAGGTCTGGTGAGAAATCTTTCTCCGTCTGAGATGCTTGGACAGATCTATCAGATTCAGAAGATAAGTGGTGAGAGGGTTTCGAATGTGGTGATCATGGGAACCGGAGAACCGATGGATAATTACGATAATTTCCTGAAGTTTATTCATTTACTTACAGATGAGCATGGACTGAATATCAGTCAGAGAAATGTCACCGTATCAACCTGTGGAATAGTTCCAAGGATGAAAGAACTGGCGAAAGAGCATTTACAGATTACACTTGCACTTTCGCTTCACGGTTCAAATCAGGAAAAACGAAGAAAATTGATGCCGGTTGCAAATAAATATGATATCACAGAAGTACTCGCAGCCTGTGACGAATATTTCAAAGAAACCGGCCGGAGAGTGAGCTTTGAGTACAGTCTTGTACATGGTGTGAATGATACGGATGAAGATGCACAGGAGCTGATTCATTTATTAAAGCATAAGAACTGTCATATCAATCTGATACCGGTCAACCCGGTAAAAGAGCGTGATTTTGTTCGTCCAAGCCGGAAAAGTGCTTTGAATTTCAAAAATAAACTTGAAAAAAGCGGAATAAATGTTACTATAAGAAGGGAAATGGGCTCTGATATTGACGGAGCCTGCGGTCAGCTCAGGCGCCGCTACGTAGAAACTGAAGGAGAATAGAAGGTATGAAGACATTTTCAATTACAGATGTTGGAATGGTGCGACAGGTAAATCAGGACTACGTCTTTACGACGGGAAAACCACTGGGTATTCTCCAGAACCTGTTCGTGGTAGCGGATGGTATGGGTGGCCATCAGGCAGGAGATTATGCTTCCAAGTGTACTGTGGAAGTGATGATCAAAGAGATTGCGAAGAGCGAGGGCGAGGATATTGAACGTGTTCTTGTAAAAGCAATCAAGGCTGCCAATCGTGAGATTATCAAAGAAGCATCCGGTGACGAACATCTGAAGGGGATGGGAACAACGGTTGTTGCCGCTACTGTGAAAGAACAGATGCTGTATTTTGCCAATGTGGGAGACAGCCGTCTGTATCTGATCAATCAGGGGATCCAACAGCTAAGTAAGGACCATTCTCTTGTAGAAGAGATGGTACGTCTTGGTGGAATTAAGCCGGAAGAAGCGAAGCATCATCCGGATAAGAATATTATCACAAGAGCGATCGGGGCAAAAGCTGATGTGGATGTGGACTTTTATGAACACCGTCTGAAACGGGGAGACATCATTCTGATGTGTACAGACGGATTAAGTAATATGGTGGAAGATGAAGAACTTTTCCATATTGTGCAGGGAAGCCGGGATATCGTCGAGGCAGGTGAGATGCTGGTGGAAGCAGCAAAAGAGAATGGAGGAACAGATAACATCGGAGTGGTATTGTTTGAGCCATTTGCAGATGAGGTGAGTGTATGATTAAAGAAGGAGTATTTTTAGGGAAACGATACGAGATACTTGGCCGTATCGGTTCTGGCGGAATGGCAGATGTCTATAAAGGCAAGGATCATAAGCTGAATCGTTTTGTTGCGATCAAGGTGCTGAAGAGCACGTATCGTTCGGATGAGACGTTTATTAAGAAGTTTTTAAGCGAAGCTCAGGCAGCAGCAGGATTGATGCATCCAAACGTAGTTAATGTCTATGATGTAGGGCAGGATCGCGGTCTTTATTATATGGTCATGGAGCTTGTAGAAGGAATTACGCTGAAGGATTACATTGAGAAGAAAGGAAAGCTTTCAGCAAAAGAGACAATCAGTATTTCCATCCAGATGGTGACAGGTATTCAGGCAGCGCATAACTGCCATATCATTCACCGGGATATTAAGCCGCAGAATATCATTATTTCCAAAGATGGAAAGGTTAAGGTTACTGATTTCGGAATCGCGCGGGCTACGACATCAACGGCAACACAGGCAGTAACAACGACAGTGATGGGATCTGTACATTACACATCTCCGGAACAGGCCAGAGGCGGTATTGTAGATGAGAAGAGTGATATCTATTCAGCAGGTATCACGATGTATGAGATGATCACCGGGCATGTTCCGTTTGACGGAGATTCGACAGTGACGGTTGCTTTGAAACATTTGAATGAAGTGATCAAGTCTCCAGCAGAAGAAGTTCCGGATATTCCGTACAGCCTGGAGTGCATTATTATGAAATGTACGCAGAAACTGCCGAATAAGCGTTATATGAGCTGCGAGGAGCTGCTTCAGGATCTGAAGCATTCACTGGTAGATCCGGAAGGGGATTTTGTTGTTCTTGATGGTGTGACAAAACGTATGCCGGCAACATCCCAGGATACAGGTCGGACTACGGTTGTTATGTCACCGGATGAACTGAATCGTATGAAGAATCGTCAGAATTATAATGATGATTATGACGATGATTATGATGATGATTATGAGGACGACTACGATGACCGCCGTAGAAGCCGTTATGATGATGACAATGACTACGACGACCGCTGCAGAAGCCGTTATGATGATGACGATGACTACGATGATCGCCGCAGAAGCCGCTATGATGATGACGATGACTACGACGACCGTCGCAAAGACCGTTATGATGACCGGAATCGCCGTAAGAAGAATGAAGTAAATAAAGACACGAAGAAGATCATGAAGATTCTTATGGTTGTTGCCGGTGTTGTGATCGCACTTTTGATCATGTTCCTTGTAGGAAATGCAGTGGGCGTATTTAAAGGTGGAAAAGGAACGACTACACAGCAAACAGATTCAGAGATGGTAAAAGTACCGGATGTGACAGGCAAGACATATGAGGAAGCACAGAAAGAACTGAACAAATATGATCTCGGAATCCATAAGTCAACTGCGCCTTCCGATACTGTTGCAAAAGGAAAGATTATCAGCCAGGATCCTGCTGATGGAAAGAAAGTAAAGAAGCATACAACAGTCAATGTTGTGATCAGCAGTGGTGAAGAAGCTAAGATGACAACGATTCCAAGTGTTGTTGGTTTGGCAGAAGCTGATGCAGAAAAAGCACTTCAGGCGAAGAACCTTGTTGTGAAGAAAGGTGATCCTGTTTACAGTGATGATGTGGAGCAGGGAGAAGTTGTTTCTGTTAGTCCGAGTGAAGGTGCAGAAGTAAAAGAAGGAACAACGGTTACTCTTGTAATAAGCAAGGGAAATCAGCCGACAAAAGTTCCTAAACTTACCGGAAAGTCCCAGTCGGATGCTGAAGCAGCCCTTTCACAGGCAGGTTTGTCCGGAAATGCAACTGAAGATTACAGTGATACTGTAGAAAAAGGATTGGTTATTTCACAGGATACAGATGCCGGAAAAGAAGTATCTAAAGGTACAACAATTGGATATGTGGTGAGCAAAGGACCAAAGCTGACGGTGGTTACTGTGCCGGATCTGTCCTATAAAGATAAAAACACAGCCGAGAAACTGCTGAAACAGGCAGGACTTACACCAGAGTATATTGGTGAAGATTATAGTGATAATTATCCGAAAGGACAGGTATTCTATCAGTCTGTCAGCAGCGGTACACAGGTGGAAAAAGGAACAACTGTCCAGTATATGGTCAGCAAAGGAGCTCAACCATCAGCCCCGGATAGTGGAAATTCCGGAAATGATTCCGGAACAGAAGAGAACACGAATCAATGATAACAGAGAGCAAGTATATGCAGGGAAAGATAATAAAAGGGATTGCCGGATTCTACTACGTGAATGTAGTAGAATCCGGAATTTTTGAATGTAAAGCAAAGGGTGCTTTTCGAAAAGACGGAATCAAGCCGTTGGTCGGTGATGATGCTGTGATCGAGGTACTTGATGAAAAAGAAATGACAGGAAATATCACAGAGATCCTGCCGCGTAAGAATGAGTTGATTCGTCCGGCAGTAGCCAATATTGATCAGGCACTGGTTGTATTTGCAGTGACAAAACCGAAACCACATTATAATCTGTTAGATCGTTTTCTTGTCATGATGGAACGAAAAGAGATACCTGTCGTATTATGTTTTAATAAGACAGATATTGCAAGCCATCCTGAAATTGCAGAATTGAAAGAAGTTTATACCGGATGCGGATATCCGGTAATTTTCACAAGCGCGAAGGAAGAAGAAAATATCAGTGAGTTAAAATCACTTTTAAAAGGAAAGACAACTTCGATTGCAGGTCCTTCCGGTGTCGGAAAGTCTTCTCTGATCAATCTTCTGCAGTCTGAAGTGAAGATGGAGACAGGAAGTATCAGTAAGAAGATTGATCGGGGGAAACATACAACAAGACATTCCGAACTGATCGTGATCGGAGAAGAGTCTTATATTATGGATACTCCGGGATTCAGTTCTCTTTACGTCAATGATTTCGAAAAAGAAGATTTAAAATATTATTTTCCGGAATTTACACCGTTTGAAGGACAGTGCAAGTTCAATGGCTGTGACCATATTCATGAACCCGGATGCGCTGTGAAAGAGGCAGTTGAAGAAGGGAAGATCCATAAGATCAGATATGAAGATTATACGGAGATGTACCGTGAACTAAAGGAAAGAAAGAGGTATTAAGTTTATGAAAAATATTTTGGCACCATCTATTCTCTCAGCAGATTTCAAAATTTTAGGAGAACAGTTGAAATTAACAGAAGAAGCAGGCGCAGAGTATATTCATTTTGATGTGATGGACGGAATGTTCGTTCCAAGCATTTCCTTTGGAATGCCTGTTCTCGCATCAATCAAGGGAGCAACAACACAAACACTGGATGTTCATCTTATGGTGACAGAACCGATCCGTTATGTGGAAGAATTCGTGAAAGCAGGAGCAGATATCGTTACAGTTCATTATGAAGCATGTGAAGATCTGCAGGCAACAATTGATAAAATCCATGCAGCAGGAGCGAAAGTGGGAATTTCTATTAAACCGAAGACACCGGTTGATGTACTGCTTCCATATCTGGATCAGGCAGAGATGTTTCTGATCATGTCTGTAGAACCGGGATTCGGCGGACAGGCATTTATTCCGGAATCACTGGAGCGTATCAGTGAATTGAGAAACCTTCTGAATGAAAAAGGACTTACAACTGATATTGAAGTAGATGGTGGAATCTATCATAAAAACGTGGCAGAAGTACTTGCAGCCGGAGCGAATGTAATGGTCTCAGGTTCAGGAGTTTTTAAAGGCGACATCAAAGATAATACAGCAAAGTTTATGGAGATTTTAAACGGCAATGTGTAAGAGAACAGTTATTGTGAGCGGGGGAATGCTGGAAGAAGATTTTATCCTTCCAATTCTTGAGGCAGAAGAGACAGAATTTATTATCGGAGTAGATAAAGGACTCGCATTTCTTTATGAACATAAGATCAAGCCGGATTACATTGTGGGAGATTTTGACAGTGTACCGGAAGAAGTGATCGATTATTATAGAAAAGAAGCAAGTGTACCGATCCGGGAGTTCAATCCGGTAAAGGATGCGTCTGATACGGAGATTGCACTTCGTATGTGTCTTGGACTCAGAAGAAAAGAAATCTGGATTCTTGGAGGAACAGGAAATCGTTTGGATCATTTCTGGGCCAATGTCCAGTGCCTGAATATTGCACTTGAAGCAGGATCTCAAGCGATGATCTTAGACAGTCATAATAGAATTCGTCTGCTTGATCATGGAATCGCAATTCGCAGAGAAGAAGCTTTCGGAAAGTATTTTTCAGTATTTCCTATGCAATTTCCGGTTGAGGATTTCTGTATCAGCGGTGCAAAATATCCATTGCAGAATCATTTGCTCTCATCAGGAGACAGCTTGTGTGTGAGTAATGAGTTCGCAGAAGGTGAAGATGAAGTGAAGATCTCTTTCGTGTTTGGAAAAGTTGTTTTGATGGAAACGAGAGATTGAAATAAGGGATTTATAGGAGCATTCATGTAAGTTTTTGAAGAATGGCCCACTTTGTGGCTCACTAATCTTGGATGTTTTTATCGAAGCTTTAATGCAGTAACAACGCAACAAGTACATAAAAAGAGTTGCTATTTTTATGAATTTGTCATATACTATTCTTAGATAGAGAGCCTATCTTCGGGAGAGTTCCTGCCATATAAGTGGAAGATTTTAAACTCGGGAGAGCTCCTGCCATATAAGTGGAGAATTTTAAACTCAAAGGGAGCGTTAGCTCCCTTGTTTTCGTATAAGGAGAAATAAATAAAAGGAGATACGGATGGAAGAATTCAAATTATATAGTGTTTCGGATGATTATGTGGAATGGTTGCGTAAGGATTTTCCAAACGTATATTCTAACAAAATTAATTCTAGAACACATACTAGGAAATATTTGGGTGTAGTTTTGCAGATTGGACAATATCATTATTATGTTCCGATGTCATCGCCCAAAGATTCGGATTATCAGATTGCAGGAGCAAATAAGGTCATTAAGAAAAGCATTGTGCCAATTATACGAATTGTAGTAAAAAATAAAGATGGTGAAAAAGAATTAAAGGGCACACTCAGAATTAGCCATATGATTCCGGTACCTACATCAGAACTTGAATTATATGATTTGGAAAATGAATCAGATAGTACGTATAAGGATCTCGTTCACAATGAAATGATTTTTATACGTAAACAACGTGAGAAAATTATTTCAAATGCCAAAGTGATGTACAATCAAAAAGTATCAAATGATACAACGGCTGGGTATGTGAAATCAGCACTAGATTTTCAAGCACTAGAGGTGCTATGTGATAAGTATGAAACAATAGATTCAAGCCTGTACCCAGTAGTATAAAATAGTAGATGAAAATTTAGTAGAAAACATATTGATTTTGTGAATGAAATTGGGGAATATATGCACATAAAATAAAAACTTTCGAGGTTTTTATCGGAAATGGTGCTTGCACCAAGTCTGGGTTTGAAAAAGTCCGTTACAATATACAGAGGTGTTATATATATTGTAATGGACTTTTTGTATTACATTCTAGAAAAATTAGGAGACAATATGAAGTGACCTCACAATTGTAGATTCGTGGATTTACCTGTAAAATA
>OODK01000518.1_pt1 | contig 34464 bp, 63 predicted proteins | sample 1671371 | NCBI WGS metagenome assembly OODK01 (sample SAMN06348150, study PRJEB24527) | human gut metagenome | biome: human gut; feature: ankylosing spondylitis patient; material: feces | host: Homo sapiens | place: China | collected 2015-10 | reverse complement strand
AGCTTGAACGAAAAAACAACATATAATAGAAGAAACTAAAAAAGACGGTGCGAACCGTCTTTTTTTATTGAACTATTGCAAAATTCGTGCTAATATATAATTGTATACTTGCGTTTATTATACAATTTTTTAAACGTTGCCGGATCTAGTTTGATTTTGTGCAACATGTCCAATAGTAAAAAATTGGCAGTATACAAAAAATTCTGGTTTTCTGCCCATTCAAGAGCAGTTTCCAAATTTTTACTTGTATTTAAAATTGAAAAAATTCCAAAAAAATCTCAAAATTTTTGGATTCTAAATATTTCCAACTGGAAAAATCCACCCAAAATCTGGACCAAAAAGTGGGTGGGAAAAGTTGCCCATGAGACGAAAATTTTTGTTTGTGAAATTTGCACAAAATATTCTACGCCGTTAAAATCGGTGTTGGCTATTTTGCTAATCACAAAACATTTAATGAATCGTCTTTATTTTTTTGCTTTCTTTGGTTCCTGTTCTGAACCAATCCATTCAACCGCTGTCTTCTCTGCTTCTGCTTACTGCGTTCGTTTTTCTTCCTGACGCTCGTATATTGTGTTGATGTTCCCATTATTTTCTACCCAACCTTTCTTCCATTAACTGATTTCTACTTTTTAAATTTATGATCGGAACTTCTGACTTTAGTTCTTTTGGCAGTCTTCCAACGATAATAACCTTGTTAGGCTGTAATCTTCGGCACATCTCATAGAACCCGTTACAAAAATCAATCCTCGATGCCTTGGATTTCATTCTACCGTTTGTGCTGCACGCAACATTGCTGCCTATGGTATATCCATCAAAACACCAGTCCCAACAATCCTCTGATAGTATACTGATATTTGGAATCATTTTTACGCCATTTAAAGCAAGATAATATGTTAGTGCATGATTTCTATACTTATTCCAGATTTGCATTGCAAATGGCATTCCTTGTTCTCCAGAAGCTATGCTGTAGTCTAATCCACACACACTGTGAAAGCATCTTAAGTGATCTAAGTATCTATCAGGATTAGCATACACTCTTTCAAACGCATTATCATGTATATAAAAATTAACGTTCAATTCTCGATGATTCTTGATTGACCGCTTAAAGCTGTCTGCAAAATCTATCGTATCAAACGGTTCATAAAATGCAGCCGGTATAACTGGAAACTGATATTTACCGTCCAGTTTCGCACCTGTGATCATATATTCTTTCATTACATCAAATGCTGTATGTATCATTCTTTCTGCCCTCCTTATTTTTATGGTAGCAAAAAGATAATTTTATTTACAGGAAAAAGGACCAGAGAAAAAATCTCTGATCCTTTTACGCCCTTGGAATATATATTGTGGTTGTTTGTACTATTATATTACTATGTTTTCTTAATTTAGTCAATGTTATTCATGTTTTTGTTATATTCATCAAGAAATGCGTTAAAATACTTATCTTCTGCTTCTTTTCTTGCTTTTGCAGCATCCTCTTTTTTATCATACATTCCAAGATGATACATCTTCTTTTTAAACATTATATATGCTTGCCATTTCTTACGTCTTTTATTCCAACTGACTCCACGTATTCCAGATGTATTTGATTTGCCTACTTTCGATGATAAATTCTTAATATTGGTCCCGTCAACACACGTTTTCATGGTTTCCTGAATAAGCCTATCACCTTGCTTTTTCTCTGCTTCATTCTTTAAACATCCACAACTTTTGACAGCTCCTATTGCTAATTTACCTTGTTCAGCCTTTGTTGTGTTACCGCAATCACATTGGCAAAGCCATATTACGCCACCACCATTGTTTGACCTTCCGACAGGCTCTAAAGCAATAAGCCTTCCGAATCGCTGACCAGTGATATCTTTCATCCTGTTTTTGTTACAGCAAATGCAAGGTTTCTTCCTACTCATAGCATCATATCCAACATTGTACTGTCTTCCACATTTAGGACATTCAGCTTTAATCATAGTTTTCCCGTTCTTTTTATATGCTTCCAATATTCTGTATCCATTTACTATCTTTCCAACAGAGCCAAGCCAATCCATAGGCATAAAACCACTCCCTAAATTATTTTATAACATTGCATTTTGTGCTTCTAAGGCTGTCAGTAACGCACCCATTGTCATTTCCTTTAAATATTCTCCTTGTTCTAGTTCAGATTCATCAATTTGTTGATTCTCGGTAATATAATCATAGTTTGTATAAACAGTAGTTCCTTGAATCTCTTTGCACCATACAGCAACAATCTTAGAACTTCCAAATTCTACAATATCCTGCGTCAATTCTTCTATCAACTCAGAACACTCATAGCTGATATATTCTTCATTTTTGTTAATAAAAGCCATACTCAAAGACGGATGGAAAATAATTGCCATCTTTTTCACTATTATTGATATGAAAAAAGGCACGACCTAGCCAAATGATCGTGCCAAAACTTCTAAAGTTACTGTTTATTTTTCACTTCGGAATAAATTAAAGATATATTAATTATAATTCATCAATCAATCCTTGTCAATTTTCTTCTCGAAATCAGAACAAAAATCTTCTGAATTAACACGCTGACCACCACATCGTGCTTTCCATTTCTGACAAGTTCCATCTTTTGCATTTTTATTTTCAGAAAAACATTTGCAATTTGCACACTTCAAATTATCCATATTTTCTTTTATCATTTGTAAGCACTCCTCGAATCCTGCATTCTTCCCGTTTAAATATATGTTACTACCAACATATTTATCATTTTCAGGAATCATTGCTGCAAAATCTTCTCTTTTCATTACTTCCTACCTCTTTTCGCTCTTAAAAGATTTTTTCTTACATTTTTTGCTTTTTCTTCTGAATAATAACTCATATTCATTTCTTTTTCTTTCTTCTTCTCTTTCTTATATTTATCCAAGAAGCTTTTGTATCCGACGCAACTTGAGTGACATTCTGAATGTCTGCCTGTCTCCGGCGTGCATCCTAAACACGGACAATCACTTGCTCTCATATTGTTTTCTCCCTTCTAATTTTTCACATGCTGCTACTAAAGAATTGACTTCTTGGCACTTTTCAAGATACATCTTGTCCATGTTTTTTATGTCCTGCGGTGTTAATCCTGTTTCTTTATATTCGAGTAGCTCTTTCAATGCTTTATATGCTACTGTTCCACCGTATCCCCGGGACTCTAATAAACGTATTTTAATTTTAATCATCTCTATTGATAACCCTGCCATTCTTTTTATCCCTCCGTTCCGTATAACTTGTCATATTTCTCGCAAATATTATCATATTCAATTTGCATAAGTTCAATTTCTTTGCGCCTTTTTTTCATCTCATTAATCTGATCTGGTGTCAATTCCGTTTCTCTGTACTCTAAAAATTCTTTCAGACAGCTATAGATCACAACTCTGTGTTGGTTTAATGTTTTCTCAGTTTTGCAAGCATCCATGACATGCTTAATTGTCTCAGTATCAACTTTTACTTCAAACATTTTCGTTTTTCTCCTCTCTAGTTCTAATTTCATTGATTCTCTTGCGTACTTTATTTCATCCGGCGTTAATCCTGTTTCTTCATATTCAAGAAGTTCTTCCAATGCAAACCTTATTGGCAGTTGGTTGTAAAGTATGTTCCTTAAAGCATCTTCTATATCTGACATCCTAATTCCTCCATATGATGAAATAACTTATCATATCTTGCCTGAATATCATTGTATTCATCTTTATAATAATCAAGCTCATCTTTCATCTCATCCACTTGATCAGGTGCTAGACCAGTAGCTCTATACGACATAAGTTGTAACAACGCCGCTATTATAACTGCATCTGTCGCTGTGCTTGCAAGCGCTTTACATGATTCTAATGCATTATTAATAAGTTCATCGTTAAGTTTTATATTAGATGGATCTATAACACTTTTAAATATATCAAATCGTCCACAGTTTAAAGCTTCCGCAATCTCATCTATCTTTGTTAATGTCAATCTTCTTGCATTTTTTTCGTAGAGTGAAATTGCTTGTGCCGATACACCAAGACGTTTTCCTAACTCTCTTTGCGATAATCCTCTTCTAATTCTAATTTCCTTTATGTTTTTTCCTATATCAATCATTTTATTTCTGCTCCTTCTATGTATTGCATACAAATATATTTCACAGAATAACAAACGTATTAAAATTTTATTTCAATTCCTGTTTCTTCCTTGATCGTTTGCTGTAGGTCCTGAACACTTATATAACCTTTTTCGTAACTTTCTTTTAGATCGTTGATTTCATCAATCCAACGTTCTATCCTTGCACTACCAAAGTCAAATTTAGTCCTTAATGCCATGATTCCTAGCAAAAGAAAAGCTGTGTAACTGCTATGTATTAGTTTGTCTGCATCCCTGCGATTCTTAACCCTGCGTTGTTGTGCAGGTACTTGTCTGTTGTTAAAGTATTTACTATTCATGATAACGTTCCTCTTTCATTCTTAGATAACCTGTTGCCTTAGGATGTTTCGGTGCTTTATCTAAAATTTCTTTGATAATATCCTCTATTTCTTTTTTAGATTCAATCTTATTAATATCTTCTGGTTGTTCCCAAACTCTTACGGTGTTTGCAAGTGCTAAAGATTGGCTGTCATTTTCCTTTATTTCTTTTTTGTTATTCATTTATAACACTCCTTTATAACTTGATAACCCTTTGTCCTCTGTCATACTGATTAAGTATCTTATCCAACATCGCTACCGCTTTTGTTTTTGTTAAACATCGTTCAATAGGATATTGATGATTTAATGTTTCCGCTATCACTTCATAAAATCCACCGCTTCCGCCTGTGTTTCTTACATATATTCTAACAAGCTGTTGTGTATTTATAACTGTTATATTATCAATTTTTATTAACACTTAAGTCCTCACTTTCTCCCCATTCTAATTTATTTCCGCATTTACAAGTTTCTTGCCACGGCGCAACTTCTCCTGAACACCGTGGACAATAAAAGTGCATTTCTGGTTTTTCTTTAAGACTGTACCACCGATACATGACCGGTGTATGATACAGCAGATTTGTCATGTCCATATATTGTTTTATTGGAACTTCTATATCGTTTATGTGCTTTGCTGTATACATTACCGCACATAGAATGAATCCAATTAAAAGTCCAATAATAAACGCTGCTGCTTTAAACATAAGATCACCCCTTTTCTTCTACATATTTTTTCATCACTTCAATAGGAATAACTTTTCTTCTATTCCAAAAAGTTTGATGCCATGGTCCGCCTTTTTTCTGCGCTCTTTCTGCCAATTGCCAACCTTCCAGAAACGTACATGCATTCACAACCTGATGAATTAATATACGAACTTCAATATCATCTATGCAAGACTCAATATCTGGACAATATATAGGAAATCTAGTAAATACATTGAATCTATCGTATACATCTTGAATACACGGTCCGAATCTCAATGCAAGAATATCATCAGAGAAAATCGGTTCGTGATATTTCTTAAGGAAATTAAGTTGGATATAATACAGAATATTTTGCAGCATCAAATTAGTGATTTCGTATTTGTATTTGTTGTTAAACTCCAACACACACGAAGCAACTTCCATACCGCTATACAGATACATTCTACACATCCTCAGGACTTCTGTTGTTAGCTCTCTCTGTATCAAATCCATCAGGGTATCTTTTCTTTAGCTTGTCAATGTTCATCTGCATGATCTCATCCAGACTCCATCCGAACGATTCACAAGTCATAGCAATATACCACATCACGTCTCCTAGCTCTTTCTGTGCATGTGTAATATCAAATGACTTGTTATGAAAAATCCATTTCTTGACCATGTCTGTTAATTCTCCAACTTCTCCTGACAAACCAAACAGACCATTAATTACACCACCAACATCTATTTCTTCTACGTGTTTGCCAATTCTTGTACCAGAGTTATAATCTTCAATTCTTTCAATTAATCCGCAAAGTCTATCCGTGCATTTACCGTCATTCGTTCTCATTGCTAATTTCTGATATTCATTACCTGTCATTTTTGTTCTCCTATCCTGTTCTTCGCCTACAATTTCAAAATACATTTCAAGCCATTCCTGTACCGTGCTTAAATAAAATGATCCATACCCTACACATTCGTAATCTTTGCCAACTTCTTTATACAAAATTTCAAAATATCTTTGATTATGTATAGTTCTTTCGTTAATTTTTGCATAAAGAACTTTTATTTTACTTACTTTGTAATTCGCTACACTTGATTTATCGTTCATCTTCCACCTCGATTTTCTCATAAATTGTGGCACAAATCTTTTTCTTACCACCTTCACAGTCGATCACTTCATAATCAACGTCGTATCCATCTTTTGAAAGATGTTCGATAATATTAAAATCGTTTCCTGTATCTGTATGCAAGAAGTTTGTTCCTACTTTTTTTCTAATCATCTTCTTATTTCCTTTCTTTTCTTCCCTAGTTACCATTCTTTTCTACCATTTTTGCAACAACAAATCCTGTTCGTGCTGCGTTTCTTAGGTTGTCTTTGATCAATGCTTTGTTTGGCACTCTATTTTTACAGTACCAAGACCACCATTTGTCGTGATCTTCTGAAACTTTTTGCTCTCGTTCTTTATAATGTTCCAGATATTCAGCTTCTTCTTTAGCTATCTGTAAGCATGCGATCATATAATTAATCTTTTCTACTGTTGTCATGTGTTGATTTACCTCCTAGTCTCTCTGCAATATATAAACGTTTCACCTGTTTCCGTTTGAATTTCAAGATATTTTGGTACTGATTCACGCGGCCAATACCTCTTTTTTATAATCTCTAATTTCTTCGGGTGTCTATTTTCACACTTCGATGCTTCTTCTTTGTCTTTGTATTTTAGTCCGCACTCTTCACATACATAAAATGTTTCTTTTTTCATAAAGCCTCCTCATACATATCAAAATCTACACATAATTCACATTCGAGTGCAGAATATTTATGTCTGCAATTTCTACACTCCTCGTACAAATTTTCTTCCTCCCATTTTTCAGTGTAATAGCTTCTGTTTTTTTACGTTGATTATAAATAGTTAGTGATCTTAATTTTTCGCAGTTGCCGAAATTTTTCTTTAACATCCCCCAAATTTTCTTGTCGTTCCTTTTCTTAAGTCTTGCTATTATTAGCTTGTCCCTCTTCTTTTTCGCCTGACGTTTGTTCATAATCTCACCATGGTATCCTTCCACCAGAATTTAAGTAGTTTCCAATAAGATCAAGCATATTGTTTAGACAGTCTTGACATACTGTTGTGCTTAACTGAACTATACGGCTTTTATCGTCGTTATTTTCAAAAACGATTTTACGCATATATTTATCTTCTGTAGAATCCTTTCCGCATTTTACACATTTCCATTTATCGACTCCCTTAAATTCTAAAAGTTTAGCTGTTTTCATTTCTTTGATCTCCTTTTCTTCTACTTCGTTTTGTTTTCTCTGACAATAATCCGAGATATAGCCACCGACTGGTCAAAACTCATTCTTGCTTTTATAAGTTCGCTTCGAATTTCATTTTTGTCTATATCAAAAAAAATAAGATTTCCATTGTCATTTTTAACAACGACTAGATCAGGACACACACCTTCTATTCTCCAAGAATATCCTTTAGCTAATTCAAGCTTCTCAACTTCTTCGTACGTCAAAATAGCACCCATCTATCGCTCCTTTTCTTCAATCGTTCCTAAATTATCTGACTGTAACTTTTTCAAAACCTCTGGAATATTCATCTTTTCAATAGTGTCTTTTGCAAGATTCTCTTTTAGTTTCTGTTCTAATGATTTAACAATATCAACTTCTACTTCGTGTTTTGCTCTCTGAATCATGTTACCGATCTTATCATCAAGCTCTCTTTTTAGATATTTTGTTGTAAGTAGATCTGCTGCTGAATACCGATTACTTCCCCAGTCTTGATAATTTCCATCTTTATCATATCTTTTCTGTGTAATGAAACTTTCAAATTGCATTCCTACATATTCGGATAATGAATAATATGTGATTTTGTCACTCCAATCACTTGATTTTTCAGGAATCTGAATATTATTAATCTTTTCAGAGCATACATTTTCGATAAATTTATTGATTGCTTTATTGATTGTCTCTTCTGATTCTTTAACTTTCTCTGCAATCTTTGCATCAACCATTTTTACTGCTTCATGTGTTGCTTTCTGAAGAAGGGCATCTTCCACGCCTTCAACAATTTTCTCTTTTAATTCCTCGTCAATTGAATAGGAATCCTCTTCCATCCAATCAAGTTCTACTTCAATATTAAATTTTGCCATTTTATTATCTCCTTCTTAAAATTATTTCTACGCCAAACAGCTTGAAGCTGCACCCATTTATGAACTACGGCTTTTATTTATTTACTTAACAACAATCTTTGATTTTTTAGGTTTCTTATATTTATTTTTATAGGTGCTATTTATTTTTATAGGTGCAGCTGCAAACTGTCTGACGATTCTTTTTAAATGTATTTTGTTTTCCAGTATCCGGAAGAAGCTGTACATCTGATCCATACTGTTCTTTTTTGCTTCTTCCTAGCTTTCCTTGCTGACATATCAGCTAATTCCTTTTTTGCTCTCATATTTTTCCTTGCATCTTTAGCTGACTCGGATACACCGTATTCTTTTTCAAATAACCTGATGCTACATTCTGATACATTGTATTTCGCTGATGTTTCTGCAAGCGTATGGCCTGACATTCTGTATGTGATGATTTCAACCTTGTCGGAAACATCAAACCTTGAAATCCTGTTTCTTACTGGAAGTTTCTTTTTCCAGTTAAGGATTGTCGTTTCTGTTACGCCGTATTTTTTAGCAGTCTCTTTTAAAGTTAATTCTCCGCTAGAAAATTTGTTCACAGCTTCTTGGCGTTGCTCGTTTGTAAACCTTTTCCCCACTTTTATACCTCACCTTCCAATATTTTTTTGATCATCTCGTTGTTTCTCTGTTCGTATATATGGTCCCTGACACTTTCCTCAGGAAACTGCACACTATATGAACATTCTTTTATCCGACTTGAAATTCGTTCATTGTACTGAACTTCATTCTCTGTATAATTACTTGTATAAATCGTTACCAGTTTGTTTATGTATCTGTAATTAACGATCTGGTAAAATTTATCATTAATCCAAGTGCTGTTTTTTTCTGCTCCGAAATCATCTATGATCAGAATTTCTACATCTTTCAGATCAGCCAACAAATCTCTTTCACTTATTTTGCTGTCTTGGTCCCATGTTTTTTTGATCTGTTCTATGATTTCACTTGAAGTTGCAAATTTTACTCTGTGGCCATCAGCCAAAAACTGATTTGCCATACTTGCAGCCATTCTTGTTTTTCCAGAACCTTTTGTTTTTGAATAGATGTACAATCCAACTCCCTTTCCTTGAAACGTCTGGAAGTTGTCAATATAATTTTTGATAATCTTGCAAGCAATCCTGACCAATTTCTTATTTTTTTCTTCCTTATAACAAGCAATATTAAAATCAGCTAATTTTAAGTTTCTAAATGGTTCAGGTACATTTGCAAATTTCAATCTATTGTGATTAATCTGTTCTTGCCTGCATTTGCACTCTCTAAACACTGTTTCTCCGTCTTTTTCAACAGGAATCCAACCAGTACCATTGCATAGCGGACATACATCAGAATCCTTTGAAATCTGTGTCGGCTGCCCCAAGTTCGATTGCTTTTTCAGCGAATGAAGATTTTCTATGATCTTCTCCATTCCTTCCATATTTATCACCCTTCCTGTTTGTATAGTTTCCGTCTAAGATTTTTGCTAAATTTGTGTCGTTACATATCCAATCAAAGTTTGCACACCAATTTCTATTGTTTTTCCCCTTAAGAAAATCAGATTCTTCCACCAGTTCAAATGCCTTTTCAAAATCTTCATATGTATAACCGGCGTTAAATCTTGCTCTGATCGTGTCTTTTCTTCTCTTGGACAATCTAGTAACCCTTGAATACGATTTACAAATTTCATTGTATTTATCAACGATTCTTGCGTAATCAATTCGTTCTCTTGCCGTTTCTTTCTTTGGCTTATATTCTTCAACATCTGCTTTTTCTTCTTTTGATTTGTATTCCGTATTTGATGATTGACACACATAGTTTTGAACATCCATCATATAGACAGCTCCTGCGCTTAACATTTCAATCAGCCCTAACTTCACAAGATGTTTCAGTGCTTCTTTTACAACTTCAACACAATGCTCTGTTAAAGTCGCAATCATGTCTACATCGTATGGAATCATGCCATTTAATGCCAATCTTTCACTCTTCTTTAAGCTGATAAGATACATTTTCATAAGAATATTAGAATACAAATATCCGTCTTCCTGAGATTCTAAGATTTTAAATTCTTCTGTGTCTAAAAAATCTTTCAATCTCAGATAATAATATTTTTTATCAGACATAAGATTACCTCTATTTAATTTTCATTTGATTTTAGGTGGGCTGACGTGCCCGTGTATCATTTGTAGAAATGCTATTCAGAAAGTAGTTCTTCGATTTTTTCTGCTGCCTTTTCTGGTCTGCAAAACAAAAACTCTACTCCATATTTTTTATTCATTGTGTTCATGATCTGCTTTAATTGAGACGGCTTGCATGGTTCCTTTGGTGGCTTTTCTCCTTTATTCTCGCAACGTCTCTTGTTTACGAAATAACGTTTCCAACAACTCTCATTCTTCCATCTTCCAAACGTATCAATACTAGTAACACCGTCTTTATTCTCAACGAGAATATACAGCTTAATACCATTATTGCTTGCCAAAAAGCAAGAATCTGAAAATCTCTTATGTGACTTCACTAAACACTGGTACAATTCTTGACAATCTTTTTTTGTATCAACAGATTTATCAATGCAGCCGATCAAGTCCATTTTTTTTAGCTTGTCCCCACGTCTTTCGATAACTTTCTGAATTTCTGGTGTTATCTCTATGTAATCTCCTACTGGACATGGAATATCAACAAGCTTATGACCGCGATCTTTTAACATGTTGTGTTTAAGATTATGTTTTCCTGCTTTTTGCGCTTTGTCTACTCCAATAATCATGTATCATTCGTCCTTTCTACCTATATTTTACCATCATCCATCATCGAATCTTTTGTGATACTGTGATGCATCACCACTTTTTATTAGATAAAATACAGATTCCATTCATTATCTTTTTAATTCTTTTTTCTGTCTCAACATTTTTAATATAAATCTTAAGTGTTAAAACAAAAATCACTATAGGAATCATTCCATACAATCCAATTCCTAACCAAACTAACCAAAACATATTATTTCCTTTCTTATAACTTTACTTCTCTATACAATTCCATCTCAACTCTATTCTTCTCATATCCATTGCATCATAACACTTATCTACGCATTGCTATTCCCTAACTGCTCTATACCTTTCCTTGTCATCACATCTCTGCTCATATCGTCACTTATCCACGCCATGCCATTTCCAAGCAAAACCTTTCCTCGCTATTCCGTTTCATATCATGTCTTTTCTTTTTCAACACTAATCAAAACGGTATGTAATTTAGATTTACACATAATGATCTTTTAGCAACGTTAACTTCAATGTCATTTCCTGTAATCTCTTTTGTTTGATTTAGAATCATTTGTTCATCGGCTGCTGCATCACTTAAGTGACAAATAGTTACTGTTTTTAATGCATCTGTCATATTCTGTTTCAAAACCTTTTCTTTGAATGTCTCAAAAGATAAATGTCCTTTGAGTCGATGTTCAAAGTTTGCTGCCGATTTATCAACAAATTCCTCACAGTAATTAACTTCACATAGAAGATGATTAATTTTCGCCGATCTAAAAGATAGTGTAGGGTATTCAAAATCCGTCATGTATACTAGACTTCCCATGTCCTTGTGTTGTATAAAATATCCAAAGTTTGGACACGGTATGATTTCCCCAGTATCTTTGTCTTTTGTTGTGTGTGGCAGATAGAACGGAATCACATTGAAACTTCCACACTCAAACGGCTTTCTTTCTTTTTTTCCTATCATTCCACCAATTCCAATATCAAAATATTCTATTGGATCATATGCTCCAAAATGTTCTACTGTCTCATTATTGCTATATATTTCTATTCCATTCTTAGTAAGATTTTTATATGATTTCGCATGATCTCCGTGGATATGAGTCAATAAACACCCTGCCACATCTGCTATCCTATAATTAATTCCTCTTAGAATGTCTTTAAATTTACATCCGCAGTCAAGCAATAAGATTTCTCCATCTCCACTCATTAATGCATAACAATTGCCATACTGACTTCCTGTGTTAATTACTTTTAGCCACATTGACATTTCTGAATATTTCCTTTCTTAAGTCCACTGGATTTCTTCTTGCATAATACAATCTCTTAGAAGCCTGAATATCCTTTGCTGCCTTGTCGCATCTAAAATCTTTACAGATCATCGGTCTAACTTCGTAAATTGTACAAATCTTTCTGACATCGTCTCTAAATGGACATGTCATATCCACAAATTTACCTACGATTGGTGGTTTATGCACATTTTCTTTGATATTGTGTTCTTTCACATATCTTTTGATCCTGTTAACTTCTCCAAGTGATAACGGAAGAAGGTTGGCGCAGCACTCACCGCACTGCGAACACTCTCCGTTTTTTGTGTAATCTGTTACTGTTGCTAAATCGTCTTTCATTTCTTCAAGAGTACCAACCATTTTCCACCTCTACATATCAAATTTGATGTTTTCCCACTTTTTGTAAGCGTCCATGTACAACTCTCTCTTGTCTCCGTTGAATGTCATTTCATAGTACATTCCGTCTAATAACGTTGTACTCAGTAACGCTTTATGATTCTGTAATGTCTTAGCATACCAGACAACGTATACATCGTTGATCGTAAGATGTTTCTGATCTGTCTTATCAATATGATCATTCACATAATCTGCAATCTTGGCTTTGCATACCGCTAAAAATTCTCTGCTTTCCATTTTCTTCTCCTTTATTCGTTATATGGTTCATATGTTTTTTTGAAAATATCAGGTTTACATGGATAGAACTCACCATTAACACCCTTAATTATGTAGTCTCCGTCTGATACAGTCATAACACCTTCAAGAGTTTGAATCGCAAGAAAGTCAACCATTTGAAGTTTTCCTTCTTCTAAATTACTTGCATCCATGCTTTCAAAATGCAATTTATCAAGTTGTTCTTTCATAAATGCTTTTACTTCTTCGATGTTATTTCCATTCCATTTAACAGCTTCTACCACAACAGGTTTCTTTACATATTTAGCCATGATTTCACTCCTAACTATTGTTTTCTTCATTGTCTTTTTCTGCTTCTTGAATACACTCTTCTAGTGTCTTATCTTCGCAAATTCGTTCACGTTCTGAGGAATACGATCCGTTTTTATCTCTCCATTCACCGAAAATATATAAATCACATTTCGCTTTTTGTATATCGTCCTTATGTTTCCAACATCTTATGTGTATTTCATAAGCTACATAAGGTGCAATCGCATAACGATATAATCCTCTAGTAACCTCTGTCCAATTATCAAAAACATTCATAGCCATGATTATTTCTCCTTATTCAGCAAACATCCAATCTTCTGCTAACATATCAGCCTGTGATGCTAACCACCCCATCTGTACACCAGACGTTCCTACAAATGCCACTGCTTTATTTCCAATGGCTTCATGATCGCAATTAACAATTGTTTTGTCTGCTGTCTTATATGAAATTCCTGTTGCTAACTGGATATACTGATTCTTTCCGTTCCATCCTTTTCTTTTGACTTTAAGTCCACGTTTCACGTACTTAATCGCATCTCCGAATCCAAATGTAGCTTCTCCGCCTAAAACTGGACAATTCGTTTCATCTGCGATTAGCCATTCATCAGACAAAATGTTAGAAAGTGTATATTCAACCCTCTGCGTCTCTCTAATATCAAGTAAATCTCCCTGTCCTTTGTCAGTATCTTTTGGTCTGCACTGCATCATAATTGATTGCTTTTCTGCATCCCAGAACCAATATCCGCCCCAAGATGGAAGTTTTACTTTTGCTCCTGCTTTCATTGCTTTAAATGCTTCTGAAAACGTCATGCCAATTTCTTCTACAACGAGCTGTACTGTGTAATCATCTTTATGCACGATTCCATGTTCTCCATCTGCGATAGATACGATCAGCTCTCCATCTTTTGTAATATTTACTTCTTCAAATTTTTTACCATTAATTACCATGTTTGTTATTCTCCTTTATAAATTCTTTGTATTGCTTTGTATATTCGTATGAATCTTTAAATATATTGCAAATGCCGCTATACATTTTTGGTTCAAATTGCTTTATGGCATTAAGCTCGTTCTGATAATCTCTACCAAATGGACACCCGCAACAGCCTGTCCTCTTTAATCCGTATCGTTCATAGCAATCTGAATGTGTAATATTAAAATGTGCACAATATTCTGATTTGTCGCTATCCAAATACCAAAAGACTGGTCTGTATTGATCACACTGCCCGACTTTTTCATCAAAACAGCTTTTATATCTTGATGCTCTTATTCCACCTTCTGCTTTCCGAACGCCTATAATACTTAGATCATATCCACTATCTTTTATTACTTTATGAGATACATCTTTCTTAGCATAATTGCAGCACTTTCCCGAAATCTTAAACTGTGGTGGATTCTGGACTATAAATTCTTTTAAGAATCTGTTGTAGTTAATGTTGAAACTACTCAATCTTTTGCCATTATTTAACGTACCGCGTGAATTACACCACCACATAAGAGCAGATTTGCACTTCGGATACTTCTTGTATAAATCATCAAATGATTCATCTTCCCACTGAAATCCGTGACTTTGCAATCTATACATCATTTCGCTTACATACTTAGACATAAATGGTTGTCCATATATCTTGCACGATAACGGAATTGCTTTGATTGCTTTTTGTCGGATAATTTCAATACCATATTTACTTTCAAGATATTTTAGATGATCTTTAGTTGCTTGATATTCTAAACCGGTATCAAACCACACGTAATCAACCTTGTTATGTATGTCACATTTCCAGATAATGTCTAGCATCACATCACTGTCAGCTCCGCCAGAAATTGAGCATAAAATCTTTTTATAATCAGTTCTGTTTATAATTGACCATGCCCGAATCATGTTGTCACAAATTGTCTTGTTTGCAGGGCATGTGTCTAATAATTCATCAATATTCTTAGGTTTCTTAACCAAATGTACTTCCTCACGAAAAATTTATTTCGTTTCTCGTGAGGTAAAGCCATACTTGGTGAGTGTCTTTTTACATCACTATCACATTACTTTTTCGATACAATCTAACCAACGATCCGTTGAATCATATCTTCGTGAAAACCTTTATATCCTAAAGGTAATTAGCACAGATGGTTGAAGCCTAACCAATCGGCAGCACAGCGTCTCCGATATATTGCATATCCAATATTTTGCAATCTTTCATTGGATGATCTGGATTCTCATTGTTGTAATCCTGAACAAACATATCTAGCCAAAAATCAGAATACTCATTATCGTCTTTTGAATTGAATACTGCATATCTGTATACATTTTTATAATTTCCTTTTTCTGTAAAATATTCCAGTTTAATTTCATAAATTGGTAATTCTATTTTTGTTTTAATGAAATTCTTTGGATGAGTATTCTTGAGTTTGGCTCTTAATTCTTCATCGAATACTTCAACTGTATCGACTCCGGATCGAATACTGCACTCATCAAAAAATCGGTTAGGATGCACTGCTTTTCACCACCTTCCTATTATCAAGCTTACTGCTATCAGAAGAATAATCTTTTATTCATCTTCCTGAACCATAAAGTCCGGCAGATCAGCTTCTGTTACTTCTTCTGCAATATCATCTGCACTTTTGACTTCTTCTACAGCTTCTTCCGTATCCTGAACATCATCAACAACAAACTCTTCCTGATTAGAACCTGTCTCTACATCTTCTTTTACGTCAGCTTCAATTACTGAGTCTTCTGGAATTTTCTCTGTTCTTTCATCAGCTTCCTGAACGAATGCATCTCCATGAGTATTGATGATCTGCTTTAATGCACGATTTATGACTGTTTTCATTGCCATCTGATCTGTGAACTTGGCATGTACTCCTGAACCTTCTTTGTATCCATATCCCTGTTTCCAAGCCTGTTTAATCTGATTAATGTTCATTACTTCTAAGATTTTTTCTCCATCATTCATCTTAAGAACCACATAAGCACCAACAATCTTGTCGTTGTTAATATTGTTAAAGTCCTGTGTATGTACTTTTAAAATTTTTTCCCCGTCTATAATTGCATACTCAAAGTGATCTCCTTCATAAATAATTTCAGGACTAATTTTTTTCAGCCCGTATCTTCTTGCAATTGCAACGTTTCCAAAGTACATTCTTTGGAACTTGCATTGATTTCCATACACAGTAAAGTATCCCTGTTTATTCTGTACATATAATCCAAGAGTTACCATATCCATTAAAGAGTTTGCGATACTTTCTCTAGTACAAGATTCTAAAACCGGCTTACCATTTTTATCTTTAGTTCCTTTTAATACTAGATATGCTCCTGTCAGCGCATTTACTACATTGTAACCTTTAGGAACAGTCATTCCATATTTGCGCTTTTCCTCAATCTGTGCTGCTAATGCATCAATAAATGCATTATTAATGACTGTTGCTGTCTGAGTTTTTCCCTGTTCCTGAATTTCTGTTTTTGCTGCCATTTTTACCAACCTTTCTATGTAAAATTTAATTGTTACTTCAACTAATTTTCAATACATCAATTAATCTTCCTTGTTACCGCCAATCACCTTTCCTTTTTTGTCAAGCTTCTCCCACACAAAGCGACCTTTTCCGCTATTGTGCCACTGACCAATTCCGTTTAATTTTCCGTAATCAAGCCACATTTCCACGTTGTCCATGAGATCGTCAACCATTGACATTACTGTAAATTCAATAACTGTACCTTCTGGACAGCTATCACTATTTGCAAGTGCAACTCTTTCTCCTTGTGGTGTCTGCGCTCTTAATGGTCTCTGGCAGTTTCCCATTTCTTTTCCTTCTGGAATCTGTAGCAGAATCTTTCGTTCATTGACGAAGATCAGATTGTCAATCTTTGTTTTGTACGCTGCAAGTTTCTTGACATAGTTGAATGCTTTGGCTGCGTTCTTGAAAAATCCTTTGATCTGGTAATCATAGATAAATGGATTACCATTTTCATCTTTAGGAAATACAGTCTTTCCTTTTTCGATAACACCTTCAACACCAATTGCTTCAATCTCTTCTTTTTTACTGATCGCATCAGGTGCCTTGCTTGCAATGTACTCTGCATGTAATTCCTTATCATTACTTGCTGTTCCTAAAATTTCCTCAATAAATGTTAATCTTACTTTCATTTCTTTCATTGTTTCTTCTCCTTCTTTAATGTGTTTTATTCTGTGCTATGCTCTTATGTTCCAAACGTTCCGAACTTAGCTATTCCATCACAACGCTGTACTTATCCTCACTGAGCTTTTCCTCATCCTTTCAGTTCAAATCTAATCCCATCTAAACTATTCCATTTCGCAGCATCTCGAATCTTTTCCGTTCCATTTCGATTCATTTCATTTCCATGCCATGCCATTCCAAAGCTTCTCTAAGCTATCATTGCTTTTCCTTCACATTGCACAACAAATCGTGTCGTCTCTTTACGATTCCAATTCGGTGCCTGACAATTCCGTGCTGTTCCTTTTCTCTTCGCATCTTAACTTTTCCTTTGCTTTGCTTAGGAAGTCAATTATCACATCATAGTTTTGACACTTCTAAATCGTTGTCACTTCTGATCAGTAATATTAATTGCTGTTCAAACTCCGGAATCCTGTCAGAATCAAGGCTTTCTGCATCGTCAATAAAGATTGGCAGTCTCACATCGTTCATCTTCTGGAATCCGCTTACCATATCGGCTTCACATAGAATCTTGTCTCCATGATTCAGCCCGTCCATATAATTAATCCCATGACACATGATCTTACACGTTTCCACTGGATTTCCTTCAATGGTATAATCTAAGAACTGGAAATTAAGATGCTTGAAGTATGGATTGATTTTTTCTGCGATACACTCATTCTTCCTGAGTGAAAACTCTAATAATTCATCAATCTGTCTTTCAAGATCAGCTCCAATCTGTGAAAATGCCTTTAAATCCTCTTCCAGACTGTCGATTCTCTTTTCTTTATCTTTTTTCGCATTTTCCAAACTATGTAACTCAGCTTCAAGTTTCGCAATCTCAGAAAAATATTTTTGTTTTTCTTCTGAAAGCTGTTTTCTTTTTTCTTTACCGCTGTTAAGCAATCCAATCTTACTTTCAAGATTTTCAATGCTTTTTAAAACTTTGACGTACTCCGTATTTGAAGACATGTCAACTTCTTCTGGCAGATCAGCTAATTTTGCATTGATTGACTCAATTTCTTTTTCGCAATCGCAAATTGCTTGCTTATTTTTTGAAATTTCTTCTTCAATCAGCTTCTTATCTTCTTTAAAATAATCAACTTTTTGTTTGCACATATTACCATCTTCCGTAATTCTTTTAAGCTTTTTGGCTTTTTCAGATTTCCACAGTTCTTCTTTTTCTTTCTCTTTCAAGAGTCTTATTTTTTTATTTTCCTCAAATTCTGCTTTTAACTGATCAATCTTATCTTCTGGAAGTCGCTGACCGCACGTTGGGCAGATTGCTGTATCATCATCGAATACCTCTTTTTCAATTTCTAATGATTGATTATCTTGATATTCTTCTTTGAATGTTTTTTTATAGTTCTCTCTAGCATTGTTCAGATATTCTTCCCATTGTTTTATCTTCTTTTTATCGTTAGAAAGTTTAAATTCATCCTGTTCTAAAAGACCACGTTTATGTTGAAGATTACATTCCAATTTATCTTCATCAAACCGTAATTTAAAACGTTTTTCCGTCAGTTCTTTGTTTGCTTCATTGTAGATTTCATCTTTCTGACGTTTTAGTTTAGTCAATTCATCCGATGTTGTTTCATATGCTGCAAATGAGTTTGCAAGTGTTTCTTCCTGTTCTTCTACTTTATTAAGTTTGCTTCTTGCTTCGTTTAATTTCTTTTCGATCTCTGTTTTGTTTCCAAAATCAACCTCGCGATTTCTTTCATACGAAATCTTTGTGTTCTGTTCATCAATCTTCTTTTCGTTCATGTTCAGCTCTTTCCTAAGCTTCTTCAAGATTTCATCTGCCGTATGATTCTCAATCATTTTGTATACATTTTCATACTGCGGATTTTCTTCGATGAACTGTCTTAGATCGAAACCTGACATTTTTTCAAGAATCTTTCTCGCATTTGTCGTATTCTTCCTCAAGGCATTTAAAAATACAGTTGGATTACTACAAACAAGTAACGTCTCAGGATCAAAGTTATCTGAGATAAACTCATCAAACTCCTTCTTCTTCTTAGGCACTTCGTCAATCTCATAAGTTGTTTCATTACCTGTGAAGACTTCCTCTTTCGTACCTCGTGGTCTTTTCCACTTCTGCTTTGTGATCTTTTTCAGATCGTATTCTTTACCGTTGATAGAAACTCTTATCTGTCGGATAACGTCTACCTTATCTACTTCTTTGCCGTCCTCTTTTCTTCTAACTCCGTCCGGCATCGTTCCATCTGAAAGTTTTCCTGTCAATACGTCAAAGTAGGCATCCATGATTGTGGTCTTACCTTCCTGATTTCTTCCAGAGACTTTTGTATCTCCGTCAAACTTAATTTCTTTGCCCTGAAAACACTTGAAGTTTTCCAACGACATTGTCTTCAATTCTGCCTGCTTCATTTTGACCTCCTAATTGTATTCTTAACTCTTCTATTACAATCTTTCTTACCAGACTTTCCAATTCTTTCTGCTTGTCCTTCTGCCTATTTTCAAGATCATCTTTCAAACGGTAATACATTCTTGAAAGCATTGCTGCGCTTCCTGTAGAGTCATAACCTATGTATCTTTCCACTTCTTCACAGTTCGTTGATCGTTTGATAACATCGTCATAAGAAAATCTCATTGCACGTTCAACACTTCTTGCATCTGCATTGTATTTTTCCGCGATTTCCTTATAAACTTCCATCATTGGAATAGCTGTACCTTTTTTGTCAAAAATCAATACTGTTTCTACTGAATACTTAAATCCAAGTAGTCTTGTATTGAAATTAAGGTCTATCATTTTTTGTTCAACATCTCTTCGTTTCAACATTTGACTACCTCTAAGCAACTGCTAGAAATTTCGTAAGCTTCTTTTTCAATTGATTCATTCTTAGAAATCTTTTTTGTATATTTTCTACTCTGAATCCTGCCGATAAGTTTTACTTTTTCTCCAACTTCAAGTTTTTTTGCAATCTCAGCAGTATCTCCCCATAAGATGCATGGGAAATAATAAGAACTCTTATTTCTGTTTACTGCGATAAACATATCTGCAACTTTTCTTCCTGCTGGTGTTACCCTTCCTACTATTGGCTTACAAACTGTTCCTTCAACAACTAGTTTGTTTGAATCTTCTGTCTCTTCTACCTCTTCAACAACATTGGCATTTACAAATAAATCCAAATGTTTTTTTTCTGAATTTTCATCTGGTCTGTTTCTTGAAGCAAATACACCGGTAATTTCAACGTATGCTCCCTGTCTTACCGCATTGTTCATACGGTCTTCTGAAACAATAACTGGAACTCTGTCAACAGTTCCGCTTTTTCTTCTCGTATCAATGTACGTTTTGTAGTACATCTTTCCGCCTGATTGGTGGCTATAATCCACTTTTTCTAATGTGCCTTTCAGGTTCACAAAATTTTTATCATTTTTCATCCTTTATTTATCCTTTCTTATTCCGGCAAACAGTAACATTGCACCCGCCACTCCAAGTAAACATGCAACAGGAAGGCTTAACGATTCCCCATCCACAAAACTGCCAACCGTACCAAACATATATAATGTTCCAATTACTATGCACGCCATTTTGAATTTCATCGTTTCACCTCTTTTATCTTTTTCCGGCAAAATATTATGAATCTTATAAGTATTGTTACGAACATTATCTTTTCCAACTTATTCTTGCTATTCATATATTCCGCGTGCCTTTTCACAATTTCATCCCATGTGATTTCTGCTTCATTTTCTTTCTTCATATTCCACACCTTTATAACAATCTATAAACTCGTGAACATCTGCCAATTTTTTTCTTGCTAACCCTTTATAGCAGTAAACATTAAATTCTTCCTCGATCTTCTTATAAAGATTTATGTATGTTTTGGCCCTCAGGCTGTTATCTTTATATTTTTCTCCAAGAAGTTGTTTGATGTGTCTTGCTGCATGTTCCTGAATTTCTTCTATGTCATATGCAAAGAGTTGCAGTTCGTCTTCTAAGATTCCAACCTTTGTCTCAATCTTTCCGACTCTCTCACTTAACAACACATCTCCCTGTGCTAAAAGCTTTATCTTTTGTTCAATATTTTCTGGCAATTTAACTTGATCTTCATTTTTCAATACTGGAAGAACTTCTCTTACGATCCAAAAATAAAAATCATCATGATCTTTATCTTTGGTTTTCAAGATTGCTTTCATCATATTGAACTCATTTACGAACAATAATTTATGCATTGTTCCTTTTCTATCTTTGGCACTGATTTTTCTAACGCCAGACTGATTTAATCTGCTATTGATCTGTCCGGAGTTTATAACTCCAATGCCATATCCAATATCTTGCAAGCAAAAGAACCATTCTCCATCCTGCTTCTCTGCCCTAAGTTCTGTTCCAAACGGGCTTTCAAAAACTTCCATGCTATTCCTCCGGTTTCTTTTCTAAGAACTTATTTAAGAAATACATTTGACCTTTGCCAGTAACTTTCGGAGTTTTCACTACCACATTGCATCCGTTACCGTCAATTCTGGTACTCTCTTTCACTTGGAACAATCCCATCTCCATGCTTCTCTGTGTCGGCATATTTCTGTTGCTTCCTTGTGCTTTTATCAAGTATCCATTGTTTCTCATCCACTCAAAGAGTCGATTCTGCCCAGTATCAATGCCATTTTGTTTCAACAATTTAGCAAGATCACCAATTAATATAGATGTTCTGCTTGATGTTACTGCATCAGCAAAAATCTCTTTTGGCTTCATACGTTCGTTGTCTTCTAATAAGACTGTATTGCTTTCCTGTAAATCTTCTATTGTCTTTTGTGCTTCTAAAACCGCCAGTGCTAACAGTTCTTTCCCATGAGGAACGTGTTCTGTAATAATCCGTTCCATTTCGTGGAATTTATTGATATACTTTGCTGTAAACTCAGTACCTTTAATCCCTGTCAGTTTATGAGCAATAAATTCACATCCCTTTTTAGTTACTTGGTAACAGGGATATTCTTTACCTCTTCCATTTTTATATGTAGAATCAGTGAAAAAATCTGACTGTCCAATTTTGGACAGTGAAAATTGATCAATGTAGCTTCGTATATCTCTTAATAATTTGTTATGATCTTTCCCAATCATTTCAGCTACTTCAACACTACTGATTGTTTGTTCTAACTTTTCCAATTGATCACCTCCAACTTAAGATTTCTAAAAGTAATCTCTTCGGATTGCTTTATTTTCATCTCTTAGTTTCCTTAATCTCCATTTATCAAATTCTTCTGTATCGAACATGATCGGAGAGTTCTTTTTATATGGATTTATCTTTTGTGCAAAACTCTGATTTGATTCTCTGTATGCTGAATCTAAAAATTCCTCAGGAAATCCCATCTCACAGAGTTCTGATTTTCTCATAACCTTTTTTGCATATTTCATTATTCTTCCTTTAAGAAATAATCAACCGTTACACCGAAATAATCGGCTAAAGTTTTAATGCTTTTTAATCCCGGTTTGATTCTTCCTGCTTTCCAATCAGAGAAAAGTGAACTTGTCATTCCAGTATCTTTCGATACTCGGTAATCCGTAATACCTTTTTCATCTCTTAATTGACAATATTTTTCATAAACCAATTTTTTTGCTCCTTTCTTCTTAAATCTGTTGCTTTTATCTCGGTTTAGTGATATATTGTGATTAACGAATTATTTATCACTTGATTTCACGAGTCACTCGCCAAACCGACTCGCTTTTACCTCGCTCCCCCGAGCTACAAGTGTATATTAGCACGTTCAGACGAGGTAGTCAAGGGTTTTATTTCGTTGTGTCGAATTATTTTTTTATAAAAAGGGGCAACGCTATGTATGAAATTTTTGAAAAATTGTTAAAAGGACGTGGCATAACAGCCTATCGTTTTTGCAAAGACACAGGAGTTTCAACTTCTACAATCAGCACTTGGAAAAAGAAAAATTCCAAAATTGGTATGGATTTAGCAGAAACGATTTCAAATTATTTTGGGGTATCTATTGATTACCTTATGACAGGGAAGGAGGATGAACCGAAAAAGAAAAATAACACTGACGATCTCAAACAAAAATTTGAAGAACTAAAAGAATTACTAGAAAGCGGAAAGATGCAACCGTTACGTTATGACGGACAGCCGATTGACGATAACACAAAAGAGCTTTTGCTCAAACAGGTTGAGATTTCCATGGCTATGATGAAAAAATAAACAGGAGGATTATGTATGAAACCGAATCAAATCAAAAATTTAGTACATGATTTGGTTAAAAAATACGAAACGATAAATCCATATCAGCTTGCGGGCAGCTTAGGCGTGATTATCCAAATTGGAGATTTAGGAGAATTACCCGGATGCTACATGAAGATATGCGACAAGAAATTTATATACTTAAATGATAGGATTGATGATGAGAAAATGCGAGAAGCTGTAGTTGCTCACGAATTAGCTCATTGCGTACTGCATGACGGAGATTATTATTTTTTCTCCTTTGGCGAACAATTCTACAGCAACAAGGTTGAAATTGAAGCTCATACATTCGCAGCGGAGCTTTTAATACCAGATGAAACGATTATCGAACATCCGGGATATACGCTTAATCAATTATCGTCATTAACTGGATATGCTGAGAGATTGGTCAGCTTCAAGAGACTTTAATTTTTTTATTTGTCAATTGCTTGTTATACACCATAAAAAGGAGGGGTATTATGAAAAAAGCCTGCAAATTATTAACTGTATTTTTACTTGCTGTCACACTTGGTGTTTTGGGAAATTTAGAATCAGTTAATGCAAAGTCAAAGATCAAAATTTCCAACTCAAAAATCACACTTACTGTTGGGCAGTCTAAAACATTAAAGGTAAAAGGAACAAAGAAAAAGCCTAAATGGTCTAGTAGTAAAAAATCTGTAGCAACAGTATCTAAGAAGGGAAAAGTTGTTGCAAAGAAAACAGGAAGTGCTACTATCACAGCGAAGATTGGAAAGAAAAAATATAAATGTAAAGTAGCTGTGAAGAAGAAAACACGGAATATAACAAAACCTACTACAGCAGTTCCTGCTAATCCTTTAGGTAGCAGAACAAATCCTTATAACCCAAGAAACGGTGTTACAATAAATAATTATGGTTCTGTATATTATTTTAAATTAAACGAAGTACGCAAAGGAAACGATGCTATAAATTTATTGAAATCATTCGGGAAATGGGGAGAATTTGAACAGGAAGAACTGTCTGACAACCCTAACACAAACCTTGTGCTCTTCACATTTGATGTATCTGCGATCAGTGGATATGACAAGTATTTTTTAGATGGTTCTGACATATTAAATCCATATTGTTTCTACAATTCATCAGCTACACAAAACTTAGGTGGTGTATCTGCCCTTTATATTGATTGGGAATACGACCGTTCAGAAATTAAATTATACAACGGTGGTAGCAGTAAGATGTATGCAGCATTTTTAATTCCAAATAACGTTGCATCTTTCGCTTATAGTAACAATGGTTACTGGACAAAATATGACTTTTAAACAATAAAAAAGGACCGCACCCACGTCCAAATAGGTACAGTCCTAAGCACTATCTAAAATATAAATACAAGGTAGTTATCATACAAGATAGTACAGCCAAACACCTATATTGTATCATGACTACATCAGTTATGCAAGAACGCAAAAAGAGCCACCGTTAGAAGACTAAAAAGAAACGGCAACTCTTTTCCATAACATCGTAAAATTTTAATATAGAAAATTCCATATCTATTGTAACACACCTATATTATTTTTCAATGTTCTAAAAAACTACTCTTGCATGGCTGTTATTTTTGTACCCATTTTGCAGAAAACGCAAATTCCAATTATTAGAAAAAGGAGTGATACAATGGCAACAGCTAAATTTAAAAAAGGTAAAGATGGTTACTATTCCACAAATGTATGGGATGGGACATACAAAGACAATGGAAAAAAACGTTATAAACATTTAAGGTCACGTCAAAGTAGCCGTGACTTAGAGAAAAAAGTAAAAGAATTTGAACAACTCCGTGATCAAAGAAAAGCTGTTATGAATACAGATATGTCTTTTATGGCATACTGTGAACAATGGAAAAAATTATATAAGTCCAACAGAGCAAACAATACTCTTAAAATGTACGACAATGTTATTAACGTTCATTTTAAGCCACTAACAGACGTTAAGCTACAAGATATACAACGTAGCCATTTACAATTGATTTTAAACAATGCTGATGGCAAATTAAGGACTCAACAACAGATTGTTATGACCTTCCGTCAAGTAATGGAATCCGCAGTGTGTGATCACATCTATCCGGCACAAGGTTATCAGGACATATTTAACAAATTGGAAAAGATAAAATACAAAGCAAAAGAAAAACGCCCATTGACCTATAGCGAACGTAACGCCGTTTTTAAGGCATCCTACAAGTACCAGATGGACATGGTATACACTTACCTCATTTATGGCTGTGGATTACGCTGTGGTGAAGCTCTGGCGTTAACAGAATCAGATATAGACTTACGATTCCACACGGTATCAATACTTAAATCTCACGACATTTCAGACAATATCCCAAAACGAAAATCAGTTAAAAACATCGAAAATGGAGAACGAGTTCTTCCAATCCCTGCAAATGTATTTGACGTGATCGCAGATTATGTCAAACTACTCAGGGAAGAAAAAAGGGAATACTTATTTGTCAACCAGAACTATAAACCTATGTCAAAGAGTGGATATCGCAGAATGTGGGGCAGAATTTTAAAAGCGCTGCAAGAAGTCAGTGAAGCTCCTATTGTCGATCTAACAAGTCATATCTTCCGACACAACTACTGTACAAACTTATGCTATCAAGTTCCGCTTATCAGCTTCAAAAGAGTTGCAGAGCTTGTCGGGGACTCTGAAAAGGTTGTTGCAGAAGTTTATAGCCACATCATGCTTGAAAAAGAAGATAGTGTTGCTGCTGTCAATAACGCCTTATCGTTGGAACAAAAAGTGGAACAAAGCATGGAACAAAAAATGGAACAAGGTAGTGAGATGGTATCTTAATATTTTTTTGAAATCATGGAACGCAAATGGAACATTGGAACACCGATGGAACAAATACAACCAGTTACAATCGGTTACAATCAGTTACTTTTGTGTTCCATATTTTTTATAGATAGAATCGCTGCAAACCGCATAAATAAAAGAAAAGCACGGATTTAAGCCATTTCTGGCATCCGTGCTTTTTTAGTGAGCGTGCGGGGATTCGAACCCCGGACAACTTGATTAAAAGTCAAGGAATCAAATCTATGTTAAACCGCATAAACTCTATTGTTCTCAATTTTGGTTGGAACGAAAATGGAACATTCTCGCTTCAACGTTGTTTATAATATCATATCATTTTCGACATTGCAACTACTTTTTTCGATTTTTTTTCAAAGCCGTGCAAGTTTTCTTTCCTGCATATGCTCCAGACGTGTTCCATCCTAACTGTTTCCAGTATTTCTTCAAGGCTTGCGTTGTCTTTGCTCCCCAGATTCCGTCAACCGCTAATGGATGTTCGTTTGCATATGTACAATTTGCGTTCAGCTTCTTCTGTAACCACTTGATCGCATTCTTGGAAGAGTTCTTTTTTACAACGCTGTATGATACTTTTACGTTATCATATTTAGGTCGTCCATATCCTGCAATACGGCTGTTACTCTTTGCATAGGATTTCTTGCATACAGCACCACCGTTTGGTACAACGGCTGTTCCATTAGATGTGTTACCCTCAATCGTGAACACCATCTCATCCGTTACTGCATACACAATTCCAGTATGGCAGATTCTTGTTGAGTTTTTAAAGAAAATCTGGTCCCCAACTTTTGGAGTTTTATGCCACTGGTCATTGTCTTTGAATTTTTGTGCTGATGTTGGAGTGTATGCACAAAACCCATGTAAGAGATTTTTTGCTACGTCCTTGCCGTATGCCTGCACCATACACCAATCCACGAACATATCACACCAGTATGCGGATGGACCGTTAATTCCAAAGTATGCTCCGTACTTAGTGTAGTTGTTGCTACCTGCGTTTTTTGTCTTACTGTTTAGATTCTTCTTGCTTTTCTTCTCTAAGTATCCGACTTCTCCTTTGGCTACTGTAAGAAGCTTGTCTACCGTATGTGCCATATTAGTCCTCCTTATATTCGATTACCTCAGCAATATCCGTCTTGTTTTTTGCAAGCTCGCTATCCCCGATTCCCTTTGTTGTTGGGTCCACCAATACCCCGACAGCCACTAAAATATTAAGGATGATACCTACAAGCTGTGATACTGCATCCTGTGCAATCGGTGCTGTGATACCTAAGATACCTAAAATCTGATAGATAAATGCAATTAAGGCAGAAGCCAATGCTACTAATGTTGCTTTATTCTTGAAACGTAATTTGAGATTCATAATTTCTCCTTTCAATTTCTGTAAATTTATGTTATAATTTCCATGTTGATTATATTTACACTCAATACCCCTTAATTTTTTCTGCATCCTTTGTATGTAAGAAATAAGAAAAAGACGTTCGTTTGAGCGTCTTTTTTTGCTTTATATGAACTTTTCTACATCTTTCATTGCATTGATTCTCTTTCTTTCAGAATCATCTATTTCTTCTTTCGTTGCATCCAGCTGTCCAAGAAGTATCTGTTGATCCATCACAATACTGTTCAACGTCTGAATCGTTCCACACAGCTTTGTGACTATTTCTACATCATTCATAATCTTCGCCCGTGATCTCTTTATACTCTTCCTCTGTGATCCATCCTTTTTCAACTGCATTCTTAACCATTGCGGTTGCTGCTTCTTTCGAAAAGAGTCCGCAAATATACCATTTCTTTACAGTGTTATACTTTTTACTCATCTTCCCCACCTCCCATGTTTCCTGTTTCGGTTGCAGAATCTTCTGGCAGCTCGACATCAGTCATCATTGCAATGTACTCAAATAGATACTGATATTTTTCATTGTCTGCTGCGATTCTTTCCTGTTCTCTTGATTCTTCAATTGACTTGTTCAATTTATTAACTCTCATGATTTACCTCCATAGGTCTTTGTAATATTTATCTGTTCTTTGAAGCACTTTATAAGTATTTCCGAACGATTCTACCGTTGATCTCCAACTTTTATAATGTTCTTCAACAGTTTCTTTCGGTAGGACTCCCTTATTTACCAGATTAACCATTCTCCGCAGTTTCTTGCGCTCATGCTTAACTTTCGAAGGTTCTATTGTTGCCACAACCTTTCCTGTTTCAGTTAGTCTAAAAATATATCCAAGATACAGTACGCCATCTGTCAGCTTGTATATATTCGTTTTCTTTTCATTTAACGCCATTCCAAGATCAGTGATATGATTTTCTAGTTCTTTTCTTGCATCAATCAATGCTGATTTATCCTGATGTATCAATATAAAATCATCCATGTATCTTCCGTAGCTTTTAATCCTCAGGATGTCTTTTACTAAATGGTCCATACTGTTTAACATCAAAAGTCCAACATCCTGTATAATCTGACTTCCCGGATTATAGCCAACTTCTCCCGGAAAATAACTCATTGTCTTTTCAAGATGCTTATAATCTTCTCCAAACGTCTCTTTCATGACACGCTCAACAATGTCATGTCTCATATTTTGATAATAACCTTTAATGTCTCCTTTTAAGATGTAACCTTCTGTTCCGTATTTTCTATAATGTCTTTGCATGAAACATTTCATCCTGTTCCTTGCCATCTTGGTTCCTTTTCCTCTCTGACATGCGTAATTATCATAAATCAGCATCTTTTCCAAATATGGCTTTATCAGGTTTTCATCAAGGCTTCTTTGTACAATCCTATCTCTATAGGCTGTACTCATGATCATACGGCGTTTTGGTTCGGTTACCTCGAAAAAGTAAGGTCTTCTTTGCTTATATGTGCCATTCTTTAATTCTGTTTCAAGTTTCAGTAATTCTCTAATGTAATTGTGATAGAAGCAAGCTACGCTATCTTTCCACATAACTCTTTTCTTGCACAATTCCATGGATTCATACAGTGCTTCAAAACCTATTAGTTGTTCTTCATCTATCATAATATTTAATGTATTGGTCCGATCGTGTGTATAGCAGCACTAGCATAACTAGCTGCATCACGTCAGTATTGTTTGGCTTGCGCCGGGCATTCGGCTCTTTGCATATTTCTTTTCAAAATAGGATCACTATGTGAACCTTGGTATATTTCTCTAAAATATCCAAACTGGGGCGAAGCGGTTCGACCAGCTGGCGTTCGTGTTGTTGACATTACCAGAAGCGTTGACGTACCACGCGTTGTTCGCGTTGCCACGGTTAGCTGAGCGACACCTGACGTTCTGCGCACTTGCAGCCTACAGCCCATGTTTTTGTTTACAAATTTCTATATCGGTTTGAATCCGATTCTCTCCATCCTCTTAGCATTGATTTTAATTCAACGATCATCGTTCCCCAATAATTTATTCTCTTTAATCTAAGATGGAATAATATTTTTGCAATTTGAATTTCAGAAAGTAGAAGATCACATTCTTCAATTGCTTGATTCTGTAATTTTCTCCTTACTGATAATTCTTCTCTGGTTGTTACTTTTATATCATTTGCCATTCTGGAACGATGATAAATATCTCTTGCTAGATATACTAATCTTTCTGTTGTCTTGTCATGTTGCGGAATAAATATTTTCTTGTTGTCTGTAATATTAATTGTATATGTTGCAAGGTCTAAAGCTTTTGTAAGCGTGTCAAATTTTCCTTTGCCTCTGTCTGCTTTTCTTACCATATTTTCTCCTTAAATCTAAAGTAATACAGGCGGAGGTGTCCGCCTGTTATGTTGGATTAAAAGAAGCAAACTGGGGCGAAGCGGCTCGACCAGCTGGCGTTCGGGTTGCTGACATTACCAGAAGCGTAGACGTACCACGCGCTGTACGCGCTGCCACGGTAAGCTGAGCGACACCTGACGTTCTGCGCACTTTTATGGTTTTCAACACCATATGTGATCATATTTGGATAAGTCTGCCACCATTCACAAGGGCTTGTCCTTCCTGAAGCTTTCTTCCAGTATTCAAATACGCTTCCTTCTCCCTGTCCGTCAGGTTTAATATACATCTGTTCTGCTGCGATCAACCAAATCTTTTCATATGTTGTATCGTATCCAGCCGTCTTATCTTCTGGAATCACTGTATTAAGAGCTGTTGTGATCTTAATTTTTTCAACCATGCCTAAGAACTCTTCTGAAAATCCAGTTAAGAATCCCGGTCTTGATCCTAATTCTGATGGTGGTCTGTCATATTTGTTTTGTGGTGTCCACCATTTACCAGCATCGGCATCTGAATTTAACCACTGGCGAATTGCACTCTGTCCATATCTGTTGTATCCATATCCAACACGATGTAAAGAGTTTAATTCATTCCCAGCAACCACAAGAGTTCCTAAGTTTGTACCTTCTTCTGCAACTCTTGTATCTACAGTTTCGATCGGTGTTGTTGCCGAACTGCTCTGCCAAGATTTGACCTTAAGCTCTGATGCCTGTACATCTGGGATTCTCTCAAATCCTGATAACTGTCCTCCGACTGGTACTGGTTTTGTTAGTGTAAAACTATAGACAGTTCCAGCTTTACAGTTATTTCCCCAGTTCGCACCAATCTTAATATTATAAGTTCCAGCTGCCAATTCGCTTTCTGCTACATAAAATGCTTCGTAGTTGTCAAACTGCACAGTAACTGGCGCTGCATAATGCCACTGTAAATATGTTCCCTGTACCGTTTCTCCACTTTCCAATTCAGCAGTTCCAAAACCTACAATATCTACAGGTACTTCGTAAGTTTTGCTCGATGCTTTGTCTGTCCATTCAATAACGATCTGGTCTCCAACGCTAAACACCTTCGATGCAAATCCTGATCTTGACAGCTTTTTGAATGTCTTTAAATCCATTGTTGCTGTCTTATCTTCGGCTAAAATCTGTAAAAGTGCGTTCTGCTCATTTAAAGCATCTAGCATTTTCAGACCTGTAGCATCTGTTAAAATTTTGCCCATTACTCTTCCTCCTTTTGGCATAAATCGCCGTCTTCATCTATATACAATCCAATCGCTCCGATTGTTGCTTGTACTTCTTTTACTGCATCATCTTTTGCAGTACCGATGTCTTGCAATGCTTTTTCACTGTTCGTATCAATCTGTGTCTTTAGCTTATCCACAGCATCTTTTGTATTTTCTACAGATTTTTTGTCTTCGCTGATGCTATTAGCAACAGTATCTATATCCTCTTTCAATGTTTGGATAGCCTTAATCTGCTTTTCTCCCTCTTCGGTTACTGTACTTTTCTGTTCATTTCCAGCTGATTCAATTGCTTTAATACTCTCATTTTTAGCATTGCTTAAATCTTCCAATGCTTTCGCAGTATCACTATCAAAGCTGTTTACTGTATCATTGATTTCTTTCTGTACATTTTTTGCATCTTCAAGGATCGTTTCTGCTTCTTTAGCTGATGATTCTGCATTTCCAGCAAATTTCTCTGATGCTGTTGCTGATGCACCAGCATTATCAGCATATTTTTTCGCTTCATCTACATAATTTGCAGTGCTTTTTCTAATGCTTTCTAAATCATTTACAACATTTTCTCCCTTTGCTGCTACAACATCTACAGCATCTTGTCTGGCTGATTCAATACTTTGATCTGCTTCTGTTTTTTTCTCCTCAACGTGATCATCAAATCCTTGAATCTGTGCCGTTGTATTCTGCTCTGCAACTTCTGCTGCCTTTCTGCTCGCTTCTGCTGACTGTGCATACCCAGCAGCAGATTCTTTGCTGTCTCTAGCCAATTCTGCTGCATCCTGCGTATCTTTCCGCATCTGCTGTACATCTGCTTGTGCTGCTTCTATTTCCTGTTGTGACAGTTCGACGGCTGCGCGGTTCGTTTCGACTTGTTTCGATTTATTAACGACATCGTCATGTATTGCTATGTATTCAGGTGTCAACTTTCCAGGTATAGTTATAACCTGCCAGTTTTCTGTAGTTTTTCCTGCCGTCGGAGCTTTACCTGTTACCTTCATTCCAAATTCTGCAATACACAAATATGATCCGCCATCATATTCAACAAGGTCTAAGTATTCATAAGATCGTGTGTCATTATAAACACCGCATGGATTCGGAGACACGTTTCCCAAATCGGTTTCTGTATATCCATTTGTGCTTTCCATGTTTTCTCCTTTCTGCTACATTACTAATCTATATTTCAATCTACTCCCAGCCCTAACAAATCGTACCTTATCAACATTTGGATCAGAGTACATCTTCAATCGCCCATTTATTACTTTGAATGCTGCAAAATTCACATCTCCAGTTTCACCTTTAAGATCGCTTTTCTTTTCTTCGATATAACGCTCAATTTCTCTTTTCCCTTCCATTACTTTTCCCGGAACTTTTTCTGCTTCATCTTTTGCTTTTTTTGCATAATATTTTGCATTGTCTTCATCACGATCCGGATATTCATCATGTCCATGTGCCCATGACTCAGCCTCTTTTGTGCTTTCTTTTGCTAATTCTGCCGATTCATTGACTTGCTTAATCGCTTCTCTGAACAATTCTGTATCTTCCGTTTTTTCAAACGTTGGAGTTTTAGGCCGTGATTTTACTAATAGGGTTATCCTGTGAACTGTTTTTCCACTGTTCTCATCAGTAAGATATACAAAAACATAAATATTGTAATTAGATGTCGTATCTCCATTTTCCAGTATTGAATCCGGAATAGTGACATCTGTTACTCCATCTTTAGTTACTCCAATTCGTGGAATCGACTCTCCATCTTTTTCTGTTAACGAAAAATGGACTTCTACACATGGTGGTAAATTCATGTTTTGAATTCTAAGAATCTGACCGTAATCGTACTGCCATAATTCCCGAACGTTCGTATATGTAGATTCAGTATCTATATTCGCAATTATCATGTTTCTATCACCTCACTCTCGCAAAGATCGCCGTCCTCATCACGATATAAACCTATTTTAGCAAGTGCTTTTTCAAGTGTTTCAACAGAGCTGTCTAAAGATGCACATTCATTTAATAATTCTTCTATTTTTGTATTTTTATCATTATTTAAATCGTCAATAGTTTTTTCTATTTCTCCGATTTTGTCCCCTACTGTTTTTGCATCTGCTGGTTTTCCACTCTCAGTCAAGGTTTTATCTATAAGCACCAACAGTTCTCGTACTTTTTGAACTGTAATTTTATTCAAGTCACTTTTCCCTATAATAAGATAATCTTCATCTGTAGGCGTATCTAACGTTTCCAATTCGTCTATCGTTATATATGCCATTTGTTATCCCTCCGCCAATTTGTTGTTTTTAATATAATCTCTAATTGCATTAATGTGTTCTTTAAGTTCGTTGTCTACAACCCAAAAATTTCCTTTCTTGTTTTGCGAAATCGCATCTCCTGTTGTATCATCAATTTCGTTATATGTATACGACACTCTATCTCCACCATCAATATTCAGTGTCATGAAGCTACTAAGCTGTTTCATCTAAGATTTCCTCCTGTTCTTTGATTAAATCGTTGATTTCTTCCATATATTCTTTTTCGTAATCGATTGTTTCTTCTTTTTCTGTATTGTCAAATTTTTCAAGTCGTTCGAACTCGTAATCTCTCTGTATTACTTTTATTTCCCACGAAAATTTGAGTTTTTCAGTACCACAAACAACAAAGTAATTATCAGCCTTTTCTTCTACCCATATATCGCCTTGCCCTTCTTTTTGCAAGAACACTTGGTATTCAACACCCGTATTTACTGTTTCTGAAAATATATCGTCAATGTTGATGTAGCATTTTCCTGTTTCATCAGTTTGCGCCGTTCCTATGTCTCCAAAATATGGCGTTGCAGTCTCGTAACAATACTGCTTTCTTGTATCGTAATTTTCTGTGTCTATAATTCTATTTTTTGAACCTGTGACATTGAAATCTCCATCAATACTCGTATATCCTGCAATACCAAGGGTACCAACAAGAGTTGTGTCCCCAGTCATATTAATTTTATCCGCATTCATTTCAACTAACGAGCCACTATTATAATTT
>OODK01000516.1_pt1 | contig 34656 bp, 27 predicted proteins | sample 1671371 | NCBI WGS metagenome assembly OODK01 (sample SAMN06348150, study PRJEB24527) | human gut metagenome | biome: human gut; feature: ankylosing spondylitis patient; material: feces | host: Homo sapiens | place: China | collected 2015-10 | reverse complement strand
CTTCGGCCATATATAAGATTATCAACTCTTTTTCGAGTTGTCAATCTACAGATTATTTTGGTAACTGTTCGCTACCTTCACAGATACATTTATTTTACTATAGAACGCCTGAAATGACAACCTTAAAAATTCAGGCTTCCCTGCAACCAGATAATTCCCTTGAATCTTCGACCAACTTCAGGGATTCCCATCAGATCTTCCTGGTTCATACAGATATCGAAGATCAGGTCGTTGCAGTTGATTGTCATCTGATACAGCTTCTCGCCGGTCAGTTTGTTCGTGGTTTCCATCCATTCAAGAATCTCTCCCATTACATTATACCGGTCGCACTCCATACCATAAGGCATAAAATACGTATCTACAATAGAAAAAATATCTTCGTTAGTGATTCTTCTTGAAATCATGGCATACGTATCCATATCATCCATAGTCAGATTTTCCATCGCTTCTTCATTTCCCCGGCGTGCTTCGTAGATCATCTGCGTTCTTTTCCGGGTCAGCTGCTGATCCCGTTCTCTCTGGGCAATATTTTTTTGAATTGGCAACAAAATCTTGCCCTCCGTAGAAAGACCGGATAAGGTCAGCTTGCTGAAACCTTCCCCCGGTGTCCCCTTGGTACGTTCTGTCAGATATTCTCCTGCATTTGCCAGATAAAAGATCAGAGTCACACCCACACGCACATCGTCACACGCTCCGGAAAAACAGACTTTTTCAGAACGTTGTTCTACCATCACATCTTCCTGACTGGTGATACCGCTTCCGGCAAAATACGGAAAATAATATTCCATCCGAAACTGATCCTGCTCATCATAAGTTCCACAGACACGCAGTCCGATATTCATACCAAAATATCGGGACAATTCCGCAAAAATCTCGTTTTTTCCCTGCTCTGCGATCTTTTTCTCATCGCAGGAAACAATCACCTCTTGCAGGATCTGATCCAGATCTTTCTGCTCCAGTTTTGAAAATCCTATAGCCCGAAGATAACTGTGCATACAGTCTTCCTCCTTTCTTATTATCCATTTTCTGTTACCGCATCACAGGAATGACCCGGTAACTTTTCTCCGCATGCCAACACCAGATATCCATTGTTCTTCGGATATCTGGTGTCCGTAACAGCCGCTGTCTTTTTATTATTCCATCGTAACTGTTCAGTATCCTCACAGTTACGAGTCAGAATGCATTTCTAATCACCTTCGATGATGGCATTTTGACTTGCATTCCATCTCTTATTTATGTTTCGGTACGATTTTTTCGATTCCACCCATATATGGCTGCAGTGCTTTCGGGATATTTACACTTCCGTCTGCATTCAGGTTATTTTCCAGGAAGGCAATCAGCATTCTCGGCGGCGCAACTACAGTATTATTCAAAGTATGTGCGAAATACTTACCATTTTCACCATTTACACGGATTTTCAGTCTTCTTGCCTGTGCATCACCCAGGTTGGAGCAGCTTCCTACTTCGAAGTATTTCTTCTGTCTTGGAGACCATGCCTCTACATCGATGGATTTTACTTTCAGATCAGCCAGGTCACCGGAACAGCATTCCAGAGTACGAACCGGGATATCCAGGGTACGGAACAGCTCAACAGTGTTCTGCCACAGTTTATCAAACCACATCTTGCTATCCTCCGGTTTGCAGACAACGATCATTTCCTGTTTTTCAAACTGATGGATACGATATACACCTCTCTCTTCCAGACCATGTGCACCTTTTTCTTTTCTGAAGCAAGGAGAATAGCTTGTCAGAGTTCTCGGCAGCGTATCTTCCGGCAGAATGGTATCGATGAATTTACCAATCATGGAATGTTCGCTGGTTCCGATCAGATACAGATCTTCGCCTTCGATTTTATACATCATGGCATCCATCTCAGCAAAACTCATAACACCGGTAACTACATCGCTTCGGATCATGAAAGGCGGTACACAGTAAGTAAATCCTTTGTTGATCATAAAATCTCTTGCGTAAGAGATAACTGCGGAGTGGATTCTTGCGATGTCTCCCATCAGATAATAGAAACCATTACCTGCCACTTTTCTCGCACTGTCCAGATCCAGCCCATCGAAAGATTCCATGATCTCCGCATGATACGGAACTTCATAATCCGGAACAACCGGCTCGCCGAAACGTTCGATCTCTACGTTCTCGCTGTCATCTTTTCCAACCGGGACAGAAGGGTCGATGATATTCGGGATTGTCATCATGATTGTTTTGATTTTTTCTTCTACTTCTTTTTCTCTTGCAGACAGTTCATCAATTTTTGCACCGGAAGCTGCAACTTCTTTCTTCACTTCTTCTGCTTCTTCTTTTTTACCCTGTGCCATCAGTGCACCGATCTGTTTACTGATTTTGTTTTTATTTGCACGCAGGGATTCTACTTCCTGCTTAATATTTCTGTTTTCCTGATCCAGAGCGATGACTTCATCTACCATCGGGATTTTCTGATCCTGGAATTTTTTACGAATATTTTCTTTAACCACATCCGGATTTTCCCGGACAAACTTGATATCTAACATATTTTCCTCCCTCTTTCAGGTTACTATTCTTGTTCTTTATTATAATAAGTAATCATTCTCTTTATTTTATAATAGTATTGCCTTTTTTTCAAGTGGGATTCACACGGTTCTTGGATAAATACAATTCTCTCACAGGATAGGCTTTGCCTCGTTATCCCGTGACCCAAAAAAGCAGATGAAACTTTTTTCGTTCCATCTGCTTTCTGCAATCTTTTTTTCTTTTCTCTTATCGAACCTTATTCTCTCCAAAATGTACTGCCTGACGCAAGGCATCCATTTCCTCTGAACTGAGCAGAATGTAGGACTCTCCTTTTACTATTTCTTTAATATAGAAGAAACAGTTATCTCTGCTGTGAATTGCATTCAGGATAAATCCGGTATTGTTCATATCCAGAAGAGCGATTGCAAAACTCAGTTTTCCTCCTACGTCATCGAAAGCATCGTATTTTACGATCCCGTATTTTGTCAGGGACTTGGATAACATATCCTTCAGTCCCCTGACTTCTTCAAGGCTCTGTTCGTTTGCTCTTGAAAGCCTGTCTACTTCTTTTAATTTTTGAGAAAATACTCTCTCCAGGCTTTGTCCATCCGCGCCTTTCATAAACATATTGTAACGACGTCTCTGCCGGTGCAGTCCCAGAGAAACATTTAACACCAGTACAATCAATACCAGTACTAATACCATAAGCATGACTACCAGAATTCCCAGGTCAATACCTATTGCATCAAAAAAATTATTCATGTGTCAATCTACCCTTTCTATTTATCAGCTGCCACTACCAAAATGATTCTCCGTAACTATTCAGTAGGTAGCATTCCGCGAGGTGTTTTTGCATGTTTTATGTCAAAATGCCTTCACCGAAGGTGATTAGAAATGCATTTTGACTCGTAACCGTGAGGGTACTGAACAGTTACAAGTATCCTTCTTATGCTCCTTGCACTTATTTCTTAGCGGACGTTTTTCAAGATTCCTTTATGGATTCGAACAGATCAATCAGTCGTTCCAGTTCAGCCTGAGAATAATACTCAATCTCTATTTTACCCTTATTCTTATTCTTGTGCTGGATCGCCACCTTGGTTCCCACGATCGATTTTATTCGTTCTTCCAGTTGCTGATAGATTACTTCCATCTGCGGATCTGCTTCTTTTTTCTTTTCTTCTTTTTTGGGTTTTTGCAGATCTTTCACGATTTTTTCTGTATCTCTGACACTCAGTTTTTCATCAAAGATTCGCATCGCCAGATTATATTGCTGGTCTTTGTCTTCGATTCCCAGAAGTGTTCTTGCATGTCCCGGAGAAATCATATCCTGAATCAGCATATCCTGCACTCTCTCATCCAGTTTCAACAGTCGCATCGCATTCGTAACCGCAGTTCTGCTTTTGGATACTCTCTCTGCAATTTCATCCTGTTTCAGATGGAATTCTTCCATCAACCGTTTATAGGCAACCGCTTCTTCAATTGCATTCAGATCTTCTCTCTGAATATTCTCAATCAGTGCAATTTCTACAACTTCCTGATCTGAAAAATCTTTGATAATAACAGGTACTTCTTTCAACCCTGCCAGTTTTGCAGCTCGCCATCTGCGTTCCCCGGCAATAATTTCATAGTAATCATCCTTTTTCTGAACCAGCAGTGGTTGCAAAACACCAAACTGTTTGATAGATTCTGCCAGTTCTAGAAGAGCATCTTCATCAAAATTTTTTCTTGGCTGTTCTCTATTAGGCTCTACTTCTGTGATTTTCATCTTCATTTCAACCGGTTTCTCAACGATCTTTTCCACTACTTTTTCTACTACTTTTACCGGTTGTTTTTTTTCTTCTGTTATATTTTTCTTATTTTTCGGAGCTCCGGATGGAATCAAAGAATCCAATCCTTTTCCAAGGCCACCTTTTTTCACTGCCATTCTTCATCCCCCCTGTGTATCACTTCTTCTGCTAACAGCTGATAACTTTCTGCTCCTGTGGATCTTGCATCATAGTAATTAATCGGGAGTCCATGACTTGGTGCTTCTGCCAGACGTACATTTCTCGGAATAATAGTTTTATAGATTGTCTGATTCAGATTATTCTTAACATTTTCTACTACCTGTAAAGAAAGATTAGTTCTCGCATCATACATAGTAAATACAACACCTTCCATTTCCAGATCCGGATTCAGTCTTTCCTGCACCAGTTCGATTGTGTGCATCAATTGAGAAAGTCCTTCCAGTGCGTAATATTCACACTGAATCGGTACCAGAACGGTATTTGCAGTTGTCATTGCGTTGATGGTCAACATATTCAATGATGGCGGACAGTCAATGATAATAAAATCAAACTGATCTCGGATCTTGCTGATTTTTTTCTGTAATATATATTCTTTATCTTCAATACCAATCAGTTCAATCTCCGCTCCCGCTAAATTGACATTGGAAGGAATTAAAGACACTCCTTCGAATTCCAATTTCTGCAGACATTCTTCTACTTCACACTCACCAAGTAACAATTCATATACTGTATTCTCTGCCGCATCCTTCTCTACCCCCAGACCACTGGTTGTATTTCCCTGTGGATCCAGATCTATTGTCAAAACCTTCTGGCCCATGGCACCAAGGCAGGAGGATAAATTAATCGCTGTCGTGGATTTTCCCACGCCGCCCTTCTGATTTGCAATTGCTATTGCTCTTCCCATAACTGTACTCCTTCCAGTTCGTTTTCATCTGTATTTTTCTGTACAATTTTAATTTACGTGCAACTGTTTTAAGATTTATTTTATATACATCAATTGCTGGTTCTATTATATCACTTGATTTTCTATTATTCCACACAAAACGTTTCACGTGAAACATTTTTTCTTTTTTATACAAAAAGCATTCGTTTCCTGTTTCTGTTTTAGTAATATTATGATGCCAGGGTCATAAGTTCTTAGATTTGATGTGGATTTACTTGTGGGGAAATTTTTGAACATAGGGTTCGCCAAAAGTATGAGTAAGTAGTTATTTTCAAAAGGACGAGCGAATTGTGAATGTTTTTGTTAATTGTGAGAATGCGAAGTGCGGAATAATTCAGTATCAAAAGGGGCAAAATACTTTTCGACTATAACATCACATTATTGTATTTTTTATTTGAAGTGTTTTATTACATGCGTGAATCTTTTTAATTATTTAATGTCCAGTAGTGCTGTCGTAACTGTAAAAGTGTTGAACAGCTACGACTTATTTCCTGAATGTTTCACGTGAAACATATAGACTGTTATTTCTTCATAAAATTCTGCTATTTTTGAATGTTTCACGTGAAACATAGTTACTATTCACTCTTTTTGCTTCCACCTGAATAAAATTTTGTTGTCAACTCAATCCTCTTTAATAGCAGACTTTTGTATCGTATATCTCTGAATTTTGACATATTGTAACTATTCAGTAGCCACTGTCCCGCGAGGTGTTTTGACATGAATATGTCGTAACTGTGAAGGTACTGAACAGTTACGACATATTTATATTAAAAGGTCTCTCCCAACATTACCTGTAAACAGTTATAAATCATCTGCTTTTCCACTAAGAGATTTAAAAAATGTTTGTATCTTTTCTCCGTATGAATTATAATAGATATAACAATTGCCATTCAAACAAGGAGGTAATCTATCATGAAGAAAAATGTTCAGCGCTTACTAACAATCAGCATTCTGACTTCTATGACCGGTGCTGGTATTTTTGCTATAAATAAACTGATCAACGCTTCCGCTGTAATCCGCAATGCGTTGCATAATAAATCTCAGTATTTCTACGACTGGAAATTTGGACGTATTCATTACACGATTGAAGGTTCCGGTTCTCCACTGTTACTTTTACATGATCTTTCCCCTGCAAGCAGCTCTGTCGAATGGAAATCTCTCAAAAAGCAGCTCGCAAAAGATCACACAGTATACTGCATGGATCTGTTGGGCTGTGGATGTTCTGATCGTCCGAAAATCACTTATACAAACTTTCTTTATGTTCAGTTGATCACCGATTTTATCAAAGCTGTCATCAAACAGCCAACGGATGTACTGACCAGTGGATTATCCGGTTCTTTTGCTGTCATGGCATGCAAAAATGATGTATCCATTATCCGCCGAATCATGATGATCAACCCGGAAGATCTCGCAGTGTTGAATCAGATTCCTGACAGACAATCCAAAGCATCTAAATTTCTGCTTGAACTTCCTCTGATCGGTACTTTGGTTTATAACATTCTGAATTCCCGTCCAAATATTGATCTGGCATTTACCGAAAAGTATCTTCATAACCCATTTCATGTGGATACAGAACTGGAAGATCTCTATTATGAGTCCTCGCACCTGGAAAATGGTGCCGGAAAGTACTTGCTCGCGAGCATTACCGGGAAGTACATTTACTGTAATATCAGTCACGCATTGAAGACCATTGACAACAGTATCTATATTCTGGAGGGTGATTCTGAACCCCGTGCCAGAGAAAGTGTTGCTTTATATACTTCTATTAATCCCGCAATCGAATCCGAGATGATAAAAAGCACCAAGCACCTGCCTCAGATAGAAGCACCCGAACAGGTACTGGAAGCTGTTAACATCTTTTTTGCCTCATAAATTCTATCGTCCAATGCTAAAATATCCAGTATATTGTTTCGTAAATAACTGCATCCTACGTGAATGATACAGTTATTTCGAAAACGATATACTATTTTTAAAGAAAAAGCAAGAATATTTGAAAAGGTATTCTTGCTTTTCTGTCGTTTCCACTGCTTTCATTTTATATTTTCCTGAAAGTTTACATAATATTTTTTGCTTTTACCACATTCCCTGCCAATTTTTAATTTTTTCTGTCGATATTTTTTCAATCTTCTAACGTTCCAAAATCCCTTTAAAATCAACGGTTTTCCCATCTTTTTCACCTGTTATTTTGTTGACATGCTTACACTGTTATTATATTATAATAGGTACAGCACTTTTTTGTTGGTTTATGTGGAATTTCGTCGCATCATGGCATAGATACATATGTTTTTACATTCAACTGATATCTATTTTACTGATTACTTATATCATTTACACACGATTTTCCATGCAAAACAGTGCCCGACAGACGGTATCAAGAATGTATATGCCTTTCTTAAACGATCTGAAAATCTTACCCGCTAACCCAGCGCAGAATTTTTTCTGCACACAATTTCATTATGCTTACATCTGCAAATACAAAAGGAGTTTTATGGTTTTTTCGAGCTTATTTTTTGTTTTTTTCTTTCTGGCGTTAAATCTGATCGCCTATCATTTTGCTGATGGTATTAAGCGGAAAAATATGGTTCTCCTCGGTTTTTCTCTGGTGTTTTACTCCTGGGGAGGACCGAAATATCTTCTGCTTCTGCTCAGCATGGTCTTTGCCTCCTGGCTGTTCGCCTTATTGATTGATCAGTACCGGGAAGAAGGACTGAGTAAAATATTTTTGATCTGTGACTGTGTATTTATGTTAGGTCTGCTTTGTATTTTCAAATATCTGACCTTCTTTTCATCCATCACAAACACGATCTTCCATTTTCCAAAAGAAATTCCTCAGATTGCTCTGCCAATCGGTATTTCTTTCTACACTTTCCAGCTGCTCTCTTACGTCATCGACGTATATCGCGAGGAAGTGGCACCACAGCGCAAATTCGTAAATCTGCTGCTGTATGCTTCCCTGTTTCATCAGTGTATCGCCGGGCCAATCGTTCGTTACCAGCTGGTTGCTGATGAGATTGAGAACCGTAAAGTGAAAACGGATGAATTATACAGGGGTATCAAACGTTTTACCATTGGGCTTGCCAAAAAAGCTATTCTGGCAAACGGCTGTGCATCTGTAGCAGATACCCTGGTTCCAACACTTGCCAAGGACATCGCCGAGATTCCTGCAGCCGGCCTGTGGATTGGTATGTTGTTCTATGCATTGCAGATTTATCTTGATTTTTCTGCCTATTCCGATATGGCAATCGGTATGGGGCTTATGGTCGGTTTTCACTACGACGAGAACTTTAATTACCCGTACATCTCCGGTTCCATCAAAGAGTTCTGGAACAGATGGCATATTTCCCTCGGAACCTTCTTCCGTGATTATGTCTATATTCCGCTCGGTGGTAATCGAAAAGGTGCCCGCAGACGTACCATCAACCTGTTGATTGTCTGGGGACTTACCGGATTCTGGCACGGAGCCAGCTGGAACTTTATTTTCTGGGGACTGTATTTCTTCCTGTTCATCTACATGGAGAACACCTTCCTTCTGGAAAAGTTTTCCCGCCTTCCGCGTTTTGTGAGCCATCTGTATGCCATGGTCGTGGTTTACTTCGGATGGGTGCTGTTCCGCTGTGAATCTCTGGGTAATCTTGGAGCTATCCTGAAAGGAATGTTTGGTCTGAACCACAACGGTTTTATCGATCTTTCGACCTCTGTTCTTTTCCAGAATAATCTGTATCTGCTGATTTTCTGTATCATCGCTTCCACACCGTTGCTGAAAAATATAGGCACTTACATCAAACGACTTGACCTTGTGCATTACCGGATTCCTTATCTGACCTACGCATATGAGATTGTAATACCTCCTGTATTGCTGATTCTTTCACTCCTTGCACTGGTCGGAAACAGTTACAATCCATTTTTATACTTCCAGTTTTAAAGGATCTGTCTGAACATGAATACAAATAAAAAAGAAAAATTTATTAATAAAAACAATGCCGTCCACAAGCGATTCTGGCAGATCGGAATCCGAACCTTCTTCGTGTTCCTTTTTGTGATCGCTTTTATCGGACTTCTGCTTCCTCTTAGACCGAAAGAATCGGAACTGGAGAAGCGCGAACTTTCCAAATTCCCGAAACCAACTGTTTCTACCGTGTTAAACGGCGGATTTTTCTCTGACATCAGCACCTGGTATGCAGATACCTTTCCGTTCCGTGAGAAACTGATGCGTGCCAATGCCAGCATGAAAAAATTCTATGGTATCACCACACAGGAAATCTACGGAGACGCTGCACAGGGGGATGAGATCCCGGATGCGGATGCAGAGATGGAAACCACCCCCACTCCAACACCTGAAGAAGATATTCAGGAAGAGGACGGAACCATCCATGCGGAACCGGAAAGACTGGGTAAAATCTACATCGCCGATAACCGCGGTTTTGAACTTTACGGCTTCAGCCGGGCGGGCGCAGACGCTTACATCAACATGATGAACTCCGCTGCCACCCAGTTAAAAGATATCGCAACCATTTATGATATTCTGGTCCCTACCAGTATCGCAGTCAATATCGATAAAGAAAATCAGCAGAAAGTCGGCTCCAACAGCCAGGAAGACACATTCGCTTATGTAAACGGACATCTGGATGCTTCCATCAACCAGGTAGCTGTTCTGGATGCCTTAAAGAACCATAACAGTGAATATCTTTACTTTAAGACGGACCATCACTGGACCGCTGACGGTGCCTACTATGCTTACAAAGAGCTAATGAAAGCCAAAGGCATGACGCCTTCTCCTCTGACCGATTACACGAAGAGCGAATATCCGGGATTTGTCGGTTCCTTCTATCAGTACAGTAATCAGTCTGAAACACTGAAAAATAATCCGGATACGGTTGTTGCCTACACACCGGCCTGCAATGATCTGACTTACACCAATACAGATGGACAACAGGTATCGGGATATGTAGTCTCCGATGCAACGAAGTACTCCGAAGCCAATAAATATCTTTGCTTCATCTGCGGTGATCAGCCGTACGAACGCATCGATAACCCGAACATCACCGACGGATCATCCTGCGTAGTTATCAAGGAATCTTACGGTAACGCTTTCGTACCATTCCTGGTCAACAGTTACCAGACCGTACACGTTGTCGACTACCGTTACTTCAGTGGCAACCTGGTCGATCTTGTAAAAGATAACAATATTCAGGATGTTATTTATGTCAATAACGCAAATGCACTGATTGAAAGCGCAGTAAAGAACATGAGTCGTATTATCAGTTAAATCAGTTCAATCAAAATCGGCCCACCGGACCAACTATTGATATGCAACGCACTTTAATAATAGTCTGTAACAATGAAAAGCGTTTTTTGATGGATTTTATCCTTAAAACAGTAAAAAGGAAGCTGCCGCTTTACGAAAATTCATTCGTTAAAGCGACAGCCCCTTTTATTTTATGTTTTGTTACAACTATTTTTCACCTTCGGTCAGTGTCAGGAACGTATCGATCAGATCTTTTACATTCATTTTATTAACCAGACCGCAGTTTCCATCCTGATCTTCCATCACATAAAAACTGGAATCTCTTGGCGTGTAGGAGATTGTAATCTTACTTCCGTCCGTTCCGTGATAAGAAAGTGTAAGTTCCGCATCATCTTTTGTCGTATTTTCTTCCAGACGGCTCTGGCATACCATAGCTGCTGCCGCCCGGTAGAACGCGGTGAAGTTATCACTGTCTGCTTCCTGATCATTCACATAGTAAGTGGTCACGGTCTTCGTCTCTTCTTCGTCATCTGCGTCCTCGCTGTCCGCATCTGTATCATCATCTGCATCATTGTCTGTGTCTTCACTCTTATCTTTCTCCACTTTTTCTTCTGTTACAACCCGTTTCAGTGTATAAGTGGTTCCCTGATAGGTCACATCCAGATGATCCAGGTCACTGATCGTCATAGAATCAATAGATGTTTTCCAGTAGTCAAATGCTTTTCCGTTCATCAGCGTATCCAGGGATGCCTGAGAAATTCCGTGAAGTTCACCGGAGTCACCCAGTCTCACATAATAATTTCCATCGTTTTCGTTAATATTTCCCACATACAGAACCAGTTCTCTGTCCACGGTTTCTATGGTAGTTTCACCTGAATCGTCTGTATCGTCCGTATTTGCATCAGAATCGCTTTCTGCGTCGTCTGTGGATTCTGCTTCCACTTCTTCGGTATAATCGACTGTGAGGGTCATTTTCGGCTTCTCAAGGCCATATGCTGCCCAGTCCGTACAGTTGTAGTTGTAATATCCGGCAAAACTAAGGCCGGCAACGGTACTTTGCAGGGTTCCCACCTGCGTGGAATCCGCTTCCTGTTTCTTGTTATCCTCTTCCTGGACATACCAGCCTGTAGAAGACTTTCCGTTATTCGTAACCGTATACGAATTGTTGTCTTTTTTCACAACAATCTTGCTGATCGTTGAAGATGTGATGGTTGGATAACTCTCACTTTCTGCATAATTGTACAGGCCGCCTGAAAAAGTGCTTCCAAAATCCGTACTGGTCGTATACACGGTTGAAGCATCATCATTCAGACAGATATACGTATTACCGGTGGAACTGTTCTTGTCACCAACTGTAATCTTTTCGCTGCTTCCGTCTGTTTTTACCACCTCGATCACATTGGTCGGAACGTCCAGACCGTATTCTCCCGGATCCTCCACATCCGTCAGGGTACGATCCGCTTTGACGGATGCCAGACAGGATACTACGCTGTCTACTTTCGAAGCATCCACCGGAAAATCCTCCTGACCTTCCAGTGTCCAGCTGTCTTCCGCTTTTTGGAAGGTGACTGTTTGATCCCCCGCCTCAAAAGTCAATGTGCTGATATCATCACTGGCGATTGCCGCCACTTCTTCCTGCGTGGTCTCTTCTTCCGTTGTCTCTTCCTCACTGCTGTTCGCTTTTAACAGTGCAAAATAACACACGATCAAGACACACAGAAGAACAACCCCCGCAAGAATTACAAATAAGCCCCTTTTTTTCTTCATTACTGTTTTCTCCTCTTAAACCAGATCACCGTACCGATCAGCAGAAATACCACCGGGATCACACCGCACACGATGATACTCCAATATGCCGCATCAAACTGTGGAACAGTCAGATAACTCATGGTCAGGCTCTTGCTCGTCACATCGATGACCGGTGCATCGTTTTCACACATCCAGCCCAGCGCTGCCAGCACCAGATCCGTATTGCCTCCGGATACCTGCTGATCGGTAGCTTCGTCCAGAAGGCTGGCACAGCCGAAACACACCAGCTGTGTGGTATTATCATCATCCACCTGCTCGGTTACAGAAACACCAACCTGGAAACTGCCTTCTTCATCGCTGTCTTCTTTCTCATATGTGGTCATATTCTGTACATCTGTCTTTATATACGCTTTGTCAGATGTTGATAACAGAGAAGAAATCTGCAGCGTATCACGGTAATCGCTCAGTGTTTTTACCGGCTGTGAGATCGGTGCCAGCACATAGCGGTTGTTACTCTTAATGTCGGAAGTAATATCAGAACTGTCAATAGTCGGAACAATATAGTACGGTCTCTGCATGATGTAATGACCGGTATCTCCCTCCATGATCACACCGTCCCCTGTGGTTACGCCGTAATTTTCCAGTACACTCTTCAGATTCGGCATATCTGTTCCGGTATATTCTGTAAAAATCATCACTTTTCCGCCGGCTTCCATGTAGGTAATGATCTTTTGTGCTTCTTCTTCAGAAAGATCTTTCTGCGGTGCCGCGATCATCAAGCATCCAGTGTCCTTCGGAACCGCATCCTGTGTCAGCAGATTCAGACTCTGTACATCATAATTGGCTTTCTGCAGGCTGTCTGTCAGACTGCTGTTTAATTCCAGTTCCTCATGACCTTCCAGCGTATATATTACCGGCAGATTCTCGGAAGTGACATAAGAAATCGCACTGTCAATCTGTCCTTCCCCGTCAAACCCTGTAGTGTTGGTCTGGTAGGTTGTATAATCCATTTCTGTTTCATACAGATCGCTGTAACTGATCACCTTACTCTTCTCCCCTGCAACCACGATCAGACTGTTATCTGCCACATCATCGCTGGTATACTGTGAAGTAAAGTTCGGATATAACACCGGGTCTTTTTTCTCTACTTTGATATGTTTGGACTCCTCTTCGTATCTGGTCAGCATTTTTTCCAGTACCGAGTCTTCTTTTCCCGACTGTACGATATGGTAGATTGTGACATCCGTGTTCATATCTTTCAGATATTTCTCTGTCGTATCAGAGATCGTATACAGCTTCTGGGTACTTACATCCACCTGGGTGTATTTTTCCGGAATCTGTCCAACGATCAGGTTGATAACGACCAACACCGCGATCACAATAGCGGTGATTCCCATACTGTAAGAACCGTTTTTCAGGGATTTTTTATCGATGCTTCCCATTTCTTTGATGGTGCTTCCCGCCGATTTTAATTTCTTTTTGATATTGATTTTCATTCTTCCAGCCTCCTAATTCCATCTTCTCTTGGTAATGGTCTGAACCGTAAGAACCAGGAAAATAATGATCACAGACAGGAAATATACCACTCCCTGCAGGTCCAGAATACCGTTGGTAAAGTTATCAAAGTGACTGGTAATATCGAAAACAGACAGGAATTTCTGAATACTTCCCTCAAATAGTGTGGATTTTACCACATAGGTGATGGCAAGTGCCGCTTCTCCTGCGATACCGATAACTGCTGCGATCCACAGATTCCGGATCATATGGTATATCCACACAGCAGCCAGCAGCACCAGAAGCATATAGCACGCCAGAGACGCCATGGAACTGTCCGGGATCAGAGATCCGATACCCGTGATCATATAGCAGACAAACAGTACGATAAAGGTTACGACTGCTGCAATGACCGGATTTTCTGTAACGGATGACCAGAAGACTCCGACTGCAATCTGGGCAAATCCAAGAAGGGCAAACCCAAGCACTGCCGTATATGCCATCGCATAAGATACGGTACCATATTTTCCCATGATCATCGGGTACAGACAGATGATCAGTACCGGGATCGCATAAACCGTAGCTACTGCCAGAAACTTTCCAAGAACAATCTCACTGACGGATACCGGAGCTGTCAAAAGCAGCTGATCGGTCTTCTGTTTCCGTTCTTCTGCAATCGTTTTCATCGTCAGAACCGGCACCAGAATCAGAAAAATAAAGGTAACGGCACTTAATGTGGTTCCAAATAACGGGTAGGCATTCTGCAGGTTATAGGCAGTAAAATAGATGCCTTCCAGAAGCAGAATGAAAAATATAAATACATATCCGATCATAGAGGTCAGATAACTTTTTACTTCTTTCTTATAAATTGCTTTCATCATGAGCCTCCTGTTCTGTTTCATTCTCTTTTTCCGTATCTGTACCGGTCTCATCTTCCGGTGCAGACTCCGGCTTGGTGTCTTGTTCATCCGGAACAGGGGCTGTTTCGTTCTGTGTCAGTTCAAGGAAGATGTCTTCGAGGGATACTTTTGTAAACTGCATATTCAAGATCGGCATCTTGGCTTCTGCCATCATATAAAACAGTTTTTCACGGATATCCGTCTTTTCTTCTGTTGTGATCACCATACTTACTGTTTTTTCGTTTTCTCCCGGTTTCCACTCTAATTTTTGTATTTCTTCTACGTCGCGCAACATTTTTTCAACATCCTGTTTTTCTCCTTTTACAGTAAGCTCCAGGGTGTTGCTTCCCAGTGAATGGTTCATCAGGTTTTCTGTGGTATCGCTCGCAACCAGTTTACCGTGGTTGATGATCATGATGTAATCACACACAGCACTTACTTCTGACAGAATATGAGAACTTAGTATAATGGTATGTTCTTCGCTGAGTTTCCTGATCAGTTCACGGATCTCAATGATCTGTTTTGGATCAAGTCCTACGGTTGGTTCATCAAGGATGATGATTTCAGGATAGCCGAGGATCGCCTGGGCAAGTCCTACCCGCTGTTTGTATCCTTTTGACAGGTTTTTGATCAGACGGTTTGCCATCGCGGTGATGCCTGTCAGTTCCATGACCTGTTCGATCTGGGTTTCTCTTTCGTTTTTCGGAACTTTTTTGAGTTCTGCAGCGAACTTCAGGTATTCAGCTACCGTCATATCGAAGTACAGCGGTGGCTGCTCCGGCAGGTATCCGATGCATTTTTTCGCAGCTTCCGGCTCCTCAAGGATGTTGTGTCCGTCAATCAGGACTTCGCCGGATGTGGACGCGATATAGCCGGTCATAATGTTCATGGTTGTTGATTTTCCGGCACCGTTTGGACCTAAGAAACCGTAGATCTGACCTTTGTCCACGTGAAATGACAGGTGATCAACAGCGGTGTGATCACCGTATTTCTTTACTAAATTCTTCACTTCTATCACAGTTTGTTACCTCCTTTATTGGTATTATTTTATATACAAAGTGTGATAAAGTTTCGAAATGTTTGTGTTTTCTTTGTGAAATATGTGTGACTTTGATTACCCGAACGCTTCCGGACTCACGCTCCTCCCCACGCGACCGGGTCTGCGCTCGGTTTGAGGGGGAGGTGAATAGTCGGACGCTCAGATCCCTCGTATCTTCCCCATATGGCCGGGTCTGCGCTCGGTTTGAGCCTGTAGTCTCAAACTCGTGCTCGACAAGCGGCTCATCTGGGGAAGATACGAGGGATCTGAGCTGGGTATTCAAAGCTGAAGAGGAGGTGTGTGGGGAACGTTATTGGCTGATATTTATGGGAACTGTTGGGGACGGCGATTTTTGGCTTTTTGACTGGAGAATATGTCTGAAAATGTAAGAGTCAAAATGTGTAGCGTGGTGTAGACGGAACGTTACGGGGTGACATTTATGGCCTATATTCAGAGTTGATATTTTGAAATCATTTTCGAAAGAATAGCTTATATGATTTGTGTGGTTTTTAGATGCGCGTAGTAGAAGAATGTTCATGGAAGTGATTTTTCTCTGGTCTGTTTTCAGATTCGTATGCCGGACACTTTATATCTGTTCTCTGTCTTTATTTTTCATAGTTTTTCAGATTCAATCGCAGGTTATGTCTTATTTTAGTTTTCAATTTTATGATATATAACTTTTTTATTTTCTTCCACCAATTTCTAATGATCTTATTTTTTACTCTCCTCGTATTTTCCCTATATTGGCGTTTTTACTATGTGATCCGATATTGTTTGTTGACTTGTACAGAAAAACCCCGTTTTGAGCCGTTTTTCGGCTTCTCACGGAGTTTTCTTGCGTTGATGTGTTATTTGATTGGTTCTTTGGATGGTAAACCGGCTTTTCTTGGGAACTTTTTGCCGGTTGGTTTGGTTTTTCGGATGACTACGAAGGATCTTTCCATGTCGGTGTCTGCCAGCTGGAATTTTTCGGTTTTTTCCAGGCTGCCGCCAAGGATTTTGATGGCGGTTTTGGCTTCGGTCAGTTCCTCCTGGATTCTGCCGGACTTGTACGGGATGAAGTGACCGCCTGTTTTTACATAAGGCAGGCAGTATTCGGATAGCGTACTCAGGTTGGCTACAGCGCGTGAGACACACAGATCGAACTGTTCTCTGTAGTCTGCATGACGGGCGTAGTCTTCGGCTCTTCCGTGGATCGCGCGGATTCCTGTGAGACCGAGGGTTTCAATGACGGTGTTCAGGAATTTCACACGCTTGTTCAGGGAGTCGAGAAGGACGATCTCCTGATCCGGAAAAGCGATTTTTAACGGTATGCCGGGAAATCCGGCGCCTGTTCCAATATCCAGGATTTTCATCTGTTTGCTGTAATCACACACTTTGACAGACGCTACGCTGTCCAGGAAGTGTTTGGTGATGACTTCTTCGTATTCGGTAATGGCCGTCAGGTTCATCACTTTGTTCCATTCCACCAGAAGTTCATAGTAGGTCAGAAACTGTTCGATCTGTTTTTCATTTAATGTGATCTCCAGCTCGGCAAGTCCTTTTTCAAACCATGTGGTATCGTATTGAGCCATGCTTGTTCCTTTCTTTTCTTATCGTAACTGTCCAGTACATTCACAGTTTCTACCTGCTGAATAGTTACTTCTTATCTTACATTTTTTTCATACTTCTTTCATCTGCGTTAGAGCGTGTTTGAAAAAGGCTTTTCGTGAGCTGCAAGTCCCAGTTTGTGGGAGATTTTATCCGAATGAGGGCGGCGTAGCGGACTACGGCAACCGAATGAGGGTAAAATATACCGCAAAGTGGGGCTTGCAGATTGCGGAAATGATTTTTCAGACACGCTCTAAGGCAGGCGGCAGCAGAAACTTCTGCTGCCACACATATATCTCATTTTACGCGCGATGACTTTCCAGATATACCAGCAGCACCGATACATCCGCCGGAGATACCCCTGCGATACGGGAGGCCTGGCCGATGCTTACCGGGCGGTACAGTTTTAATTTCTGTACGGCCTCGATGCGCAGACTCTTGACCTGATCATAATCCATATCTTCCGGGATCTTTTTGCTTTCCAGTTTTTTGAACTGTTCCACCTGTTTTAACTGACGGGTGATATATCCATCATACTTGATGTTGATATTGACCTGTTCCCGGATGTCATAGCGGAGTTCCGGACGGTTTTTATCGATTGGTGCCAGCACTTCGTAGTTCAGTTCCGGACGGCGGATCAGTTCACCCAGAGTGGATCCTGAAGTCAGCGGTGTACTTCCATACTGTTCAAGAAGTTCCTGAACCGGTCTCGATGCTCCTACATTTACGTGTTCCACCCGTTCGATTTCTTCTTTGATCAGCTGTTCTTTCTTCAGGATATCCTGATACTGTTCTTTGCTGATCAGTCCGACACGGTAGCCTTTTTCCCGGAGTCTGAGATCTGCATTGTCCTGGCGAAGCAGCAGACGATACTCGGCGCGGCTTGTCATCATACGATATGGCTCATGGTTTTCTTTTGTTACCAGATCGTCGATCAATACTCCGATATAAGCTTCGGATCGATCAAGTACCAGCAGTTCCTCACCTTTGACTTTCAATGCCGCGTTGATACCCGCGATCAGCCCCTGTGCGGCTGCCTCCTCGTATCCTGAACTTCCGTTAAACTGACCGCCGCTGAACAGGTTTTTGATATTTTTAAATTCCAGTGTCGGCATCAGCTGTCTTGGGTTGATGCAGTCGTACTCGATCGCGTAGGCATTGCGCACGATCCTTGCGTGTTCCAGTCCCGGTACGGAGTGATACATCTCATGCTGGACATCCTCTGGCAGGGAGCTGGACATACCGCCGACATACATTTCATTCGTGTTCAGCCCTTCCGGTTCGATAAATACCTGATGTCTGGATTTATCTGCAAATCTTACCACTTTGTCCTCGATCGACGGACAGTACCGCGGACCGGTTCCCTCGATCATACCGGAATACAGCGGGGAACGATCCAGATTTTCCCGGATGATCTCATGGGTTTTCTCGTTGGTATAGGTCAGCCAGCAGGATACCTGATCGATCTGGACACTTTCCGGGTCGGTGGAGAAAGAAAACGGAACGACTCTCTCGTCTCCCTTCTGCTCTTCCATCTTTGAAAAATCGATCGACCGTTTGTCGATACGCGCCGGTGTTCCGGTCTTGAAACGGAACATCTCCACACCGTTCGCCTTCAGGGAATCTGTCAGATAATTGGCTGCCTGCAGTCCGTTCGGACCGGTATAATTGCTGACATCTCCGTAGATGCATCTCGCCTTCAGGTAGGTTCCGGTACACAGTACCACTGCCTTTGCATAATAGGTCGCACCGGAGTATGTCTTTACGCCTTTGACCGTACCGTCTTCCACGATCAGTTCCGTCACTTCCGCCTGTTTGATCGTCAGATGCGGCGTATTTTCCAGCACCTGGCGCATGGTATTGCTGTAATTTTTCTTATCCGCCTGGGCACGCAGGGAATGGACTGCAGGTCCTTTGGATTTGTTTAACATCTTGGACTGGATAAAGGTCTTATCGATGACCTTTCCCATCTCTCCGCCCAGCGCATCGATCTCTTTTACCAGATGCCCCTTGGAGCTTCCTCCGATATTCGGGTTACACGGCATCATCGCGATGCTGTCCACACTGACGGTAAATACCATAGTTTCAAGCCCCAGTCTGGCTGCTGCCAGTGATGCCTCGCAGCCGGCGTGTCCGGCTCCGATAACGGCGACATCTATATATTCCACCAGTTTGTTCATTTCTTTCTCCTTCTGCCACTCTTACTTGCCGGTACAGAACTTGCTGAAGATCTCATTGACCAGATCCTCTCCAACCGACTCTCCCACAATCCTTCCAAGCGCCTCATATGCGTTCATAAGATCGATAGAGAAGAAATCTTCCGGCATCTCCATGGCAATGCTGTTTTCCACCATCGTAAGGCTCTGATACGCTTCCTCAAGCGCCGTCTTATGGCGGACATTCGTAATATATACTTCATCGTTAAAGGACAATTCTCCAGCAAAAAACATCGATTTGATCTGTTCTTCGAGAAGTTCTACACCCTGCTCCTGTCTTGCGGAGATCGCGAGCACCGGCATATCCGTGCGCACTTCCAGCATCTCTTTTGTCACCACCGGAGTCAGGTCGCTCTTGTTTAACAGAATGATCGCTTTTTTATCCCGGAGAATCTCCAGAATTTCCTCATCATTTTCATCTAACGGAATGGAGGAATCCACGACATATAATACCAGATCCGCGTCTTTTGCGTAAGCTCTGGCTCTCTCCACGCCGATTTTTTCCACCACATCTTCCGTTGCCCGGATTCCCGCCGTATCCATCATCCGAAGGGAGATTCCCTGTAAAACGATTGTCTCCTCAAGGACATCTCTCGTCGTTCCGGCGATATCCGTGACGATCGCCTTTTCCTCTCCGACCAGATAATTTAACAGAGAAGATTTTCCCGCGTTCGGTTTTCCCACGATCACGGTCCGGATACCTTCCCGTATCATCTTTCCTTCGTCAAAAGAGTCCGCCAGACGACGGATCTTCTTCTTTTCCTCTTCTACCGTCTGCGCGAGTTTTTCGCTGTACCCGTCCAGACTGATATGTTCCGGGTCGTCAAGTGCGGATTCGATATATGCAATATGGTACAGGATACTGCTTCGGATCTCTTTAATAGATGTTAAGACAGAACCTTTCAGCTGGCTTAACGAGCTTTTCAGTGCGTATTCATTCTTCGCCTGGATCACATCGATCACCGCCTCTGCCTGAGACAGATCGATCCTTCCGTTTAAGAAGGCACGCTTGGTAAATTCTCCCGGTTCCGCCGGTCTTGCACCCGCATGGATCACGGCTTCGAGTACCTTTTTCATGGCAAGAACGCCGCCGTGGCAGTCAATCTCCACCGTATCTTCTCCGGTGTAACTTCTCGGCCCCTTCATGATCATCACCAGAACTTCATCGATCATTGTATCGTTGTCATAGATAAATCCATAATGAATCGTATGGCTTTCGGCTTCTTTTATCTTCTTTTTTCCGCCCTTTGAGCGGTATACTTTGCTGATGATCTCCATGCTATCGTCACCGCTGATACGGATAATACCGATTCCTGAAGCACTCATCGCTGTGGCAATTGCCGCAATCGTATCTCCTGTCATCTCTGTCCTACTCCTTTCAGAGCATTATATTCTACTTAAAGCAGGAAAAGATGCTACTCACACCCCGTGAAATAACATCTTTTCCATTCAACAACTTATTTACCTTTATAAACAACTACTACATGACGGTAAGGTTCATTGCCCTCACTGTATGTTTCCACGTACTTGTTTCCCTGCAGTGCAGAATGGATGATTCTTCTCTCATAAGGATTCATTGGTTCTAACACTACCGGCTTTCTTGTTTTACGCACTTTGAAAGCAATGTTCTTTGCCAGGTTTTCCAGCGTGTCTTTTCTGCGGCTTCTGTAGTTTTCGGTATCTACTTTCACTCTGACATAGTCCTGCTGCTCTTTGTTAACAACCAGGCTGGTCAGATACTGCAGAGAATCCAGTGTCTGTCCTCTCTTACCGATCAGAATACCCATATCCTCTCCGGCAAAATCAATTTCCAGGCAGTCGGCGGTCTTATCATAGTTCATGGTAATCTCCACCGGAAGTTCCATTGCACCAAATACGCCGGTCAGAAATTTTTCTGCATCCTGTTTCATCTGCTGTACCTGTTCTTCGGTACGGACAACCGGTTTTCTCGGTTCCGGCTTCGGCTGCGCTTCTTTTGCCACCGGTTTTACTTCCTTGTTCTCTGTCTGTGTTTTTGTGACAGTTCCTTTTTTCGGCTCTTTTACCGGTTTCATTTCTTTCTTGATTTCTTTTTTGGGTTCTTTCTTTTCTTCCTTAACAGGGGTTTTCTTTTCCTTTTTCTCTTCTTTTGCCAGCTCTTTTAAGATGTCAAACTCTTCTTCCTGCACCTTTTTACGAACTTTGATCACGGCAGGTTTGCTGCCGATAAATCCCAAGAAACCGGAAGTACCCTCCTGGACAACCTGAATCTCTAAGTTATCACTGGAAGTTTCAAACTCCAGACAAGCCTTTGTGATGGCTTCATCGACGGTTTTCGCAGTAATCTCTTTGAATTCCATAGCCCTTTCTCCCCCTATTTCTTCTTTGTGTTCTTTTCATCAAACTGTTTTACCATGTTTGCCTTGGCAGCAAGGCTGCCCGGTTTTACATTGGCGTTATTATAATATTCCGTTGCTTTCTTTCTCTGTGCAGCTTTTTCTTCCTGACTCAGACCGGATGTTTTATCAGGTGCCTGAATGTTTCTTGCATTCATTCTTGCCTGCTGGTTGATCTGCTGTGCAGACACACCTCTTTTTTCCATCTTTTTCTTCATCTTTTCCTGATTCCGGCGAACCAGGTCTTCCATATCCATCTGCTCCATCTTACGGTTGATCACCAGCTGCTGGATACAACGGATCACCGCACCGATTACCCAGTAAATACCGATACCTACCGGGAATGTGAAACAGAATACGGCAGACATGATCGGCATGAACGTATTCATGCTCTTCATAGAAGCTTCCATTGCACTTGGTTCGCTGTTCGCTGCCTGCTGTGGCTGTGGCATCAGTTTATAGTTCATCCACTGGGTCAGCCATGCAAGAATCGGAACCATAACAGCGGAAAAGACCAGAAGGTATCCTGCTCCTCCGCCCTGGGCCATACCGCTTTTGATAATAGCCAGAGGGGTATCTGAGATATTCAGGTTCAGGAATGTATTCATATGGCTGGTCTGCTGCGCTACTTTATCAAACAGATCTGCAAAGCCGCTGAAATCGCTGATGTTTGCAAACTTTTCCATCTGTGACGGAGACAGTTTGTACAGAAAATCAATGGTTGTTTCTTTTGTAAATTCTGTATTAGCTGTAATTCCTGTCATGGTAATCTTATTGTCTGTCAGGAAATTACTGATAATAGTTCCAAATCCATCTACAGACATGATTTTTGCTGTCAGTCCGGTAAATACATTTCTTACTCCGGAGATATATCCCGGAATGTGATAGATTACCTGGTACAAAGCCAGCAGAACCGGCATCTGAACCAACAGCTGTACGCAGCTTCCTGTTGGAGATACACCATATTTCTGATATACGGCACTGATCTCCTCGTTCTGCTTCATCATAGAATCCTGGTCTTTTTTACCATTGTATTTCTTCTGGATCTTCTGGATCTCAGGCTGCATGACAGCATTTAACTTGGAAAATTTCTGCTGTTTGATCTGCAACGGAGTCATCAGAAGATATACAACCAGTGTAAATAAAATAATGGACAAACCGATGTTTGTAATCCCGATCAGTTCAAGACCGCTGTATATCACATTGATCATCCATCCCAGAATTTCACTTACCCATCCGATAATAGGCATCGAAACCTTCGTCATTACGATATTCAATTATGTTTCCTCCTTAAATGTAATTCCCATTACATCAATCTACGGAACCGGATCCACTCCGCCTTTGGAGAACGGATTACACCGTAAGATCCTCCATAGCGCTAAAAGAGAGCCCTTAAACGCTCCGTATTTTTCAATTGCCTCCAGTCCGTACTGCGAACAGGACGGAAAATAAGGACACTTGGTACTCTTTAAAGGGGAAATATATTTCTGGTAGAATCTGATTCCTTTAATCAATATTGCTTTCATGTTCTTCCTTTTCTACAAGGTGATGTAACCTGCCAAGGTGTAGGAATGCACTCTCAATCTCACGAAACGTTCTCTCTTTTGCACTCACGCGGGCTACCACAACAATATCAAACCCTCTACGAAATACATCCTCATGCAGCCGGTAACTTTCTCTTACCAGTCTGCAGAGCCGGTGGCGCACTACACTGTTGCCCACTTTTTTACTGACGGAGATTCCGATTCTGTTTTTCCCCAGCTGATTCTCTCTTGCATACATGACTAAATATTTATTTACATAAGATGTTCCTGTTTTATATACCAGCTGAAAATCTCTGTTCTTTTTTAAGCTCTCTGCATCTTTATATTTCATAGAAATTCCTTACCTTTAAAGAAAATTTTTTTAAATCTTTTAGATAGAAGAAAAGACCACAATGTATGCGGTCTTATGTCTTATGCTGATAAGCTTTTTCTTCCTTTTAATCTTCTGGCAGCCAGTACTTTTCTGCCACCTTTTGTACTCATTCTTGCTCTGAATCCGTGAACTTTTGCTCTGGATCTCTTTTTCGGCTGAAATGTCATTTTCATATCTAAGGCACCTCCTTTAATATCCATTATTCGGTTATGATCGTCTTTTCATGTATGTCAGAAAACATCGTTTCAATTATATTCATAAATAAATGCTACGTCAAGTAAAATCGCTGTTTTTTCCTGATTTTTTTCAATTTATCGCTAAAATAAGTATCTCCTGCTCCTGCTGTTCCCACAGATAATACTGCCCTGGATAGAACACTGCTGATTCCCATATTCGGTTACACACATCTTTACACCGACTGTACACATGGTTTACGTAAGTTATCCACCCGATGTGGATAACTTGTGGATAACTACTGTATTTGATGTGTATACATTTTGGACAATTCCCATAATTCCCTGTTTTTCTGTCTTTTTCTATGTGCATAACTTCTGCTGCCTTTTTATTTATCCACGGGATAAGTATTTGTCCTTTGTTTTTTTATCGACTTATCCACATTTAGTCGTTGCTAAAATCCACATTTTATTATAAGATATGGTAGAGAAAGTAGCTCGTTCTATCAGCTGCCTTGCACTTATGGAGGAAATCATGAACATTATTTACGAAAAATGGGACGAAATATTGGAAACAGTAAAGACAGAACACGAATTATCAGATGTCTCTTTTAAAACCTGGTTAAAACCGCTGACGATTCACAGTATCGATGACCAGGTGGTTACCATACTGGTTCCTTCTCAGCAGGTTGGACTTAACTATATCAGCAAAAAGTACGCCCTCCCACTGAAAGTTGCTATTTCAGAACTGACCGGGTCCGACTACGACATTAAGTTCGTCCTGCCGGAAGATATACAAAATGTAGAAAAAGAGGTCCCTGTTTCTACTAATTATAATACCAGCATGGAAATGGCAAACCTGAATCCAAAATACACCTTCGATACCTTTGTCGTCGGAAGCAACAACAAATTTGCCCATGCTGCATCCCTAGCCGTAGCAGAATCTCCGGGAGAAATCTACAATCCTCTCTTTTTATATGGAGGTGTTGGTCTTGGAAAGACTCATCTGATGCATTCCGTTGCACACTTTATATTAGAAAGAAATCCTTCCACCAAGATTCTGTATACCACCAGTGAGGAATTCACAAATGAACTGATCGAAGCAATCCGAAACGGTAACAATACCGCAATGACAAAATTCCGTGAAAAGTACCGAAACATCGATGTTTTACTGATCGATGATATCCAGTTCATCATCGGAAAAGAATCTACACAGGAAGAATTTTTCCATACCTTTAATGCTCTGCACAGTGCTAAAAAACAGATCATTATCTCCAGTGATAAACCACCAAAAGATATGGAAATTCTCGAAGATCGTATCCGTTCTCGTTTTGAATGGGGACTGTTGGCTGATATTTCTTCTCCTGACTATGAGACCCGTGTTGCGATTCTCCGGAAAAAAGAAGAAATGGACGGTTACAACCTGGATGATTCCATTATTGAATATATTGCCAAGAACATTAAGTCCAATATTCGTGAACTGGAAGGATCTTTAAATAAAATTATCGCTTATGCAAACCTGGAAAAACGGGAAGTTACGATGGAGCTGGCCGAAACCGTACTGAAAGATATCATCTCTCCAAATGATAAGAAGATCATCACTCCGGAATATATCATCAATACTGTGGCCGAACATTATGACATCACACCGGAGGATATTATTGGTACAAAAAGAAACAGTAAAGTCGTCTATCCTCGGCAGATTGCCATGTATCTTTGCCGTGAGCTGGCCAATATTCCGCTGAAATCCATCGGTCAATGTATGGGAAATCGTGATCATACAACTATCATGCACGGTTGCGACAAAATCGAACAGGAATTACAGAATTCACAGACAACTCAAAAAGCAATTGAAATTCTGAAGAAAAAGCTTCAGCCGGGAAATTAGAAATTAGCCGCCTGCGCTAGCAGTTTTTAGTTATCCACATTCCGTCTGTGAATTCACTGTGCATATTCTGTGGACAACCGAAACCGTATGTAGGCATCCACAAACCGTACACAGACACCTTCTACTGGATGCACACAGTTATCCAATAGAAAATTCCTTATATTTTCGGGGCTTGCACTACTTTTACACATTTTCACAGCCCCTACTACGAATACTACGGATTTCTTATTATTTTTTTATACATGAGCCATCAGGTTCAAGGAAGGAAGTTATTCACATTATGAAATTAATCTGTGCCAAAAACGAATTATTAAAGAGCGTCAACATTTCACTGAAGGCTGTCTCTTCTAAAACAACCATGCCGATCCTGGAATGTATCCTGATTGATGCTTCCGCGGCAGAAATCACATTTACTTCTAACGATATGGAACTGGGAATCGAGACCAAGGTGAAAGGTATTATAGAAGAAAAAGGTATTGTCGCCCTGGATGCAAAACTGTTTTCTGATATTATCCGTAAACTTCCAGATAGTGATGTCTGCATTCAGACTGATACAAACCTGAATACTACGATCACCTGTGAGAAAGCAAAGTTCACAATTCCTGGAAAATCCGGAGATGATTTCGCCTATTTGCCAGTTATTGAACGTAGCGAAGGTATTGAAATCTCGCAATTTACGTTAAAAGAGGTGATTCGTCAGACAATATTCTCAATTGCCGCAAATGAAAATAACAAACTAATGACCGGCGAACTCTTTGAAATGAAAGAAAATATCTTGAAAGTAGTTTCACTGGACGGTCACCGGATCGCTATTCGGAAAATTGAATTGAAAGATAATTACCCTTCAAGAAAGGTTGTCGTTCCTGGAAAGACATTAAATGAAATCAGCAAGATCCTTTCGGGTGAAGTAGAAGATCAGGTAAAGATTTTCTTTACAGACAATCATATTGTTTTTGAATTTGATGATACAGTAGTTGTTTCCAGACTGATCGAAGGAGAATATTTCCGGATCGATCAGATGCTTTCCAGCGATTATGAGACAAAAGTGAAGATTAATAAACGGGAATTCCTTGATTGTATCGACCGTGCCACACTTTTTGTAAAAGAAGGTGACAAAAAACCGATCATTATTACGATCGATGATACCGGTATGCAGCTGAACATCAATTCCCAGATGGGTTCCATGAATGAAGAAATCGATATCGATAAAGAAGGAAAAGATATTATGATCGGATTCAATCCGAAGTTTCTAATCGACGCGCTGAAAGTGATCGATGATGAAGAAATTTCTATTTATCTGGTCAATCCAAAGGCTCCTTGTTTCATCAAAAACGAAGAAGAATCCTATATTTATCTGATTCTTCCGGTGAATTTTAATACCGCACGGTAAGAAAGTGAGAAAAAATGGAAATAATTAAACTGAGAGACGAATATATCAAACTCGGGCAGGCGTTGAAAGCTGCGAACCTGGTGGAAGACGGCGTGGAAGCCAAACTGGTGATCCAGGATGGTTTAGTAAAGGTAAACAACGAGGTTGACATAAGACGAGGCCGAAAATTATACGACGGAGATGTGGTTTCTTTTGACGGACAGGAACTGCGGATTGAAAAATAAAAAGTATGTACATTGAATCGTTGGAATTGAAAAATTTTCGAAACTATGAGGAACTGTCTATTGTTCTGGACCCGGGGACGAATATCCTTTATGGAGATAATGCTCAGGGGAAGACAAATGTGCTCGAGGCTGTTTATCTTTGCGGAACCACAAAATCTCACAGGGGAAGTAAGGATAAAGAGATGATCCGGTTTGATCAGGACGAGTCGCATATCCGGATGATGGTAAAAAAGGATGGAGTATCTCATAAGATCGATATGCATCTGAAAAAAAATAAAGCCAAAGGCATCGCCATCGACGGGATTCCGATCAGGAAAGCAGCAGAACTTTTCGGCATCGTGAATCTTGTGGCATTCTCTCCGGAAGACCTGAATATCATCAAAAACGGGCCTTCCGAGAGGAGAAGATTTATGGATTTGGAACTTTGTCAGTTAAATAAAGTTTACTTACAGGAGCTGACGAGTTATAATAAGGTGTTAAATCAGCGAAATAAGTTGTTAAAAGACATCGGTTTTCAGCCCGGATTGACGGAGACGTTGGATGTGTGGGATATGCAGCTGGTTTCTTACGGGAAGAAGATCATTTCTATGAGAAGGCAGTTTATGGAAGAACTGGGAGAGATTATCCGGCAGATCCACAGCAACCTGACCGGGAAGAAAGAAGAAATCCGGCTGTTGTATGAACCGGATGTGGAAGAGAAAGTATTTGAAGAAAAACTGCAGAGTGCGAGAGAAAAAGATCTTCGTTTCCGTGTGACGTCCGTAGGTCCTCACAGAGACGATTTTTGTGTACAGACCAACGGAATCGATATTCGAAAGTATGGTTCTCAGGGGCAGCAGCGTACGGCAGCTCTTTCTTTAAAAATGTCAGAAATCTATCTGGTGGAAAAGGTGACGAAGGATCATCCGGTCCTTCTTCTGGACGATGTGTTGTCGGAGCTTGACAGCAGCAGGCAGAATTATCTGCTGCAGAGCATTCACAATATCCAGACGGTGATCACATGTACCGGTCTGGATGAACTGATCGAGAATAATTTTTCGATTGACAGAGTATTTCGGGTGACCGAAGGAAAAATTGATTTTTAAATAAAAATTTAGGAGGATAAGGATGAGTACAGAATACGGAGCAGATCAAATCCAGATATTGGAAGGTTTGGAAGCGGTCAGAAAAAGACCCGGTATGTACATCGGAAGTACATCGATCCGCGGACTTCATCATCTGGTCTATGAGATTGTAGATAATGCAGTTGATGAGGCACTGGCTGGATTTTGTGATGTAATCGATGTCAAAATTCAGGAAGATAATTCCATTACCGTCATAGATAACGGAAGGGGTATCCCTGTGGGAATCAATCACAAAGCGGGGATTCCGGCCGTGGAAGTTGTATTCACCATCCTTCATGCAGGAGGAAAGTTTGGCGGTGGAGGATACAAGGTATCCGGAGGACTTCATGGAGTAGGTGCATCCGTAGTCAATGCACTTTCCGAGTGGCTGGAAGTTACGATCTACCATGAGGGCAAGGTATACCGTCAGAGATATGAACGGGGAAAAACCATATACAAATTAAAAGTCATCGGAGAGTGTGAGCAGGAAAAAACAGGAACTATGGTATCGTTTCTGCCGGATAAAGAGATTTTTGAAGAAACGGTGTTTGATTTTGATACCCTGAAACAGAGATTCCGTGAGATGGCATTTTTGACCAAAGGATTAAAAATCCGTCTTACTGATGAGCGTGGAGAAAAGGAACTGGTCAAAGAGTTTCATTACGAGGGCGGAATCAAAGAATTCGTTACGTACTTAAATCGTAGTAAGGAAGCGTTATATCCGGAAATTATCTACTGTGAGGGAACCAAAGACGGCGTGGCGGTGGAAGTGGCGATGCAGCATAACGATTCCTATAATGAAACCACCTATGGATTTGTTAATAACATCACCACACCGGAAGGTGGAACCCATGTAGTTGGATTTCGTAATGCACTGACAAAGACTTTTAATGAGTATGCCAGGAAAAACAAACTGTTAAAAGAAAACGAAAAACTGGCAGGGGAAGATATCCGTGAGGGTCTGACCGCCATCATCAGTGTAAAAATTGAAGAACCGCAGTTTGAAGGACAGACGAAACAGAAGCTGGGTAACAGTGAGGCGAGAGGTGCAGTGGATGCGGTGGTAAGCAGAACGCTGGAGATTTTTCTGGAGCAGAATCCGTCTGTGGCAAAAACCATCGTGGACAAATCTGTACTGGCACAACGTGCCAGAGATGCGGCGAGAAAAGCCCGTGATCTGACCAGACGAAAATCTGCACTGGAAGGATTGTCTCTTCCGGGAAAACTGGCAGACTGTACGGATAAAGATCCCAAAAACTGTGAGATCTACATCGTAGAGGGGGATTCTGCCGGCGGTTCTGCCAAGACAGCGAGAAGCCGTGCAACCCAGGCGATCCTGCCGCTTCGTGGAAAGATCCTGAATGTGGAGAAAGCCCGTCTGGATCGAATCTACGGCAATGCGGAGATCAAAGCCATGATCACTGCATTTGGTACCGGTATCCATGAAGATTTTGATATTTCCAAACTGCGGTATCACAAGATCATCATCATGACCGATGCTGATGTGGACGGTGCACATATTGCTACCTTGATGTTGACGTTCCTGTATCGTTTTATGCCGGAACTGATCAAACAGGGATATGTGTATCTGGCACAGCCACCGCTGTATAAAATTGAGAAAAATAAGAAAATCTGGTATGCATACGACGATAAGGAACTGGATAATATCCTGACTGAGATCGGAAGAGACGGTAACAACAAGATCCAGCGATACAAAGGTCTGGGTGAGATGGATGCGGATCAGCTGTGGGAGACCACCATGGATCCGGAGCGAAGAGTGCTTCTTCGTGTGACCATGGACGATGAGACTTCATCGGAACTTGACCTTACTTTTACCACTCTGATGGGAGATAAAGTAGAACCGCGTCGTGAGTTCATAGAGGAAAATGCATTAAAAGTTAAAAATCTTGATATTTAATCCAAAGGATGAAAAAGATAACTGTTCAGTAAGAAATATTCCTTGAAGGTACTGAACAGTTACGAATAGGAGAAAAAGATGGAAGACAATATTTTTGACAAGGTTCATGAGGTGGATCTGAAAAAGACAATGGAAGAATCGTATATCGATTATGCCATGAGTGTCATCGCATCCCGTGCGCTGCCGGATGTCAGAGACGGATTAAAGCCGGTACAGCGAAGAGTACTGTTCTCTATGATTGAATTGAACAACGGTCCGGATAAACCACACAGAAAATGCGCACGTATCGTTGGTGATACCATGGGTAAATATCATCCGCACGGTGACAGTTCTATCTATGGAGCCCTGGTTAATATGGCACAGGACTGGTCCACCCGTTATCCGCTGGTTGACGGACATGGAAACTTCGGTTCTGTGGATGGAGACGGCGCGGCTGCCATGCGATATACTGAGGCGCGTCTGAGTAAAATTTCCATGGAGATGCTTGCGGATATCAATAAAAATACCGTGGACTTTGCTCCGAACTTTGATGAAACAGAAAAAGAGCCGACGGTACTTCCGGCTCGTTATCCGAACCTTCTGGTAAACGGTACCTCCGGAATCGCGGTAGGTATGGCGACCAACATTCCGCCACATAACTTAAAAGAGATTATTGCTGCGGTGGTGAAGATCATTGATAATATCGTGGAAGAAAACCGGGATACCGAGATCGAAGAGATCTTAAAGATTGTAAAAGGACCGGACTTTCCAACCGGAGCAACGATCCTTGGAACCAGAGGTATCGAGGAAGCGTACCGGACAGGCCGCGGCAAGATCCGTGTCCGTGCAGTGTCGAATATTGAGACATTACCAAATGGAAAGAGCCAGATTATTGTTACGGAACTTCCGTATCTGGTCAACAAAGCCAGACTGATCGAAAAAATCGCAGATCTGGTAAAAGAAAAGAAAATAGACGGTATCACCGCTTTGAATGACCATTCCAGCAGAGAAGGTATGCGCATCTGCATCGAACTGCGAAGAGATGTCAATGCAAATGTACTGTTAAACAAACTGTATAAACATACGCAGTTACAGGATACTTTTGGTGTGATCATGCTGGCACTGGTCAACAACCAGCCGAAGGTCATGAATCTGATGGAGATACTGAAACATTATCTGGCTCATCAGGAAGAGGTTGTGACCAGAAGAACCCAGTACGATCTGAACAAAGCAAGAGAACGTGCTCATATTCTGGAAGGGCTCTTAAAGGCGTTGGATAATATCGATGAAGTGATTCGTATCATCCGTGGTTCTGAGAATACCCAGGTGGCAAAAGCCAGATTGATGGAACGTTTTGCACTTTCCGATGCACAGGCACAGGCCATCGTAGATATGCGTCTTCGTACACTGACCGGTCTGGAAAGAGAAAAACTGGAAGCAGAATACAAAGAACTGATGGCTCGTATCCGCAGACTGGAAGCCATCCTGGCAGACAGAAATCTGCTGCTTCGCGTGATACGCGAGGAGATCCTTGCTATCAGTGAAAAATACGGTGATGAGAGAAAGACAGCCATCGGATTTGACGAGTTCGATATTTCCATGGAGGATATGATTCCGAATGAAAATACCGTCATTACCATGACAAAATTAGGCTATATCAAACGAATGACCGTAGATAACTTCCGAAGCCAGAACCGTGGCGGCAAGGGCATCAAGGGTATGCAGACTATCGAGGACGATTATATCGATGAACTGCTGATGACAACGACCCATCATTATCTGATGTTCTTTACCAACATGGGTAAAGTGTACCGCCTGAAAGCATATGAGATTCCGGAAGCAGGAAGAACTGCCCGTGGTACGGCAATCATCAACCTGTTACAGTTACAGGCGGGCGAGAAGATCACAGCGGTTCTGTCCCTGAAAGATTACAGCCAGGGTCAGTACCTGTTCATGGCAACCAAGAGCGGTATCGTGAAGAAAACACCGATCCAGGATTATGCAAATGTCAGAAAGACAGGTCTTGCGGCTATCTCTCTGAAAGATGACGATGAACTGATCGAAGTAAAATTCACAGATAACAAGAAAGATATCATTCTGGTAACCAAATACGGTCAGTGTATCCGCTTTAAAGATACGGATGTCAGAAGCACCGGAAGAGTATCCATGGGTGTTCGTGGTATCAACCTTAGTGACGGGGATGAAATCATCGGCATGCAGCTGTGCTCCCAGGGTGATTACCTTCTGATCGTATCGGAAAAAGGTATGGGTAAACGTACCTCCATGAGCGAATTCTCCGTACAGAATCGTGGCGGAAAAGGTGTGAAATGCTATAAGATTACTGAAAAGACCGGTAATGTGGTAGGGGTAAAGGCAGTCAATGATGACAATGAAGTAATGATGATCACTACCGAAGGAATCATTATCCGGATTGCCTGCTCGGATATCTCAATTCTGGGAAGAATCACATCTGGTGTCAAACTGATGAACCTGGATGAGAAAGTTTCTGTTGCAAGTATCGCAAAAGTACGGGAAAAAGAAGAAAATACAGAAGTAAACGAACAGGAAGATACGGAGTCTGAAGAATGAAACGAATTCTGTTAATGGTGTTACGGAATCTGTGGTTTGTTCCGTATGGCTGGTTTAAACTGTGCTATACGGCAGCCCACGTAGAAAAATACACCGAAGAAGAAAGATATCAGATATTAAAAATGATCGACCGCCGGGCGAATATCGGCGGTCGTATCACCATCGATGCCTATGGAGTGGAAAACATCCCGAAGCAGGATGGATTTATGTTTTTTCCAAACCATCAGGGGCTATATGATGTGTTGGCAATACTCGAAGTCTGCCCACGTCCGTTTTCGGTAGTGATGAAAAAAGAAGTGGAGAATGTACCGTTCTTAAAACAGGTCTTTGCCTGCATGAAAGCCATTCCGTTAGATCGAAATGATCTACGTCAGGGGTTGCAGGTGATCAAACAGGTAGCAGAAGAAGTGAAAGAAGGCCGGAACTATCTGATCTTTGCCGAGGGAACCAGAAGCCGGAAGGGAAATCAGCTTCTGGATTTTAAAGGCGGGAGTTTTAAAAGTGCAGTCAAAGCCCAGTGCCCCATTGTGCCGGTGGCTCTGATCGATTCGTACAAATCCTTTGATACGAATTCTATTAAGAAGCTGACGGTACAGGTACATTTTCTGGAGCCAATCCCGTATGAAAAATACCAGGGGATGAAGACAACGGAGATTGCGGCGATGGTAAAACAACGAATCGAAGAAACAATTAAAGAATTTGAAGAAATGTAAAAAATACCGTTGACAAATGTAAAATGTTTTAGTATAATTGATTTTGCTCACTGAGTAATCAGTGACGTGCAGAAGTACTCAAGTGGCTGAAGAGGTGCCCCTGCTAAGGGTATAGACGGTTTGCGCCGTGCGAGGGTTCAAATCCCTCCTTCTGCGTTGATGGAAAGAAATGAAAAAAGTTCTTGACATCTGAAAAGACTCGTGATAACATAAACGAGTTGCGTCTGGCAAAGAGCTATAAAAAAGAAATGAAAAAGTTCTTGACAACAGCCGGTTGGATGTGATAAGATATCAAAGTTGCTGCGAGAGAGAAACAAAAACAACTTCAAAAAAGTTGAAAAAAGTTCTTGACAGGCAGGAAACAACATGATATAATAGCAAAGCTGTTTGAGACAAACGGCAATGCAAAACCGATCTTTGATAACTGAACAGTGAAACACATTCCTCGAAAGTTCTTTTTAAAATCATAAAAACGAACGATCGAAAGATCCTTAAAAAACAGTAAAAGGGATAAATTAGCCAAGAGTTGATTTTGACCTGGAGCAAACATTTATTTAGAGAGTTTGATCCTGGCTCAGGATGAACGCTGGCGGCGTGCTTAACACATGCAAGTCGAACGAAGCACTTTGGACAGATTCTTCGGATGAAGTCTCTGGTGACTGAGTGGCGGACGGGTGAGTAACGCGTGGGTAACCTGCCTCATACAGGGGGATAACAGTTAGAAATGGCTGCTAATACCGCATAAGCGCACGGTACCGCATGGTACAGTGTGAAAAACTCCGGTGGTATGAGATGGACCCGCGTTGGATTAGCTAGTTGGCAGGGTAACGGCCTACCAAGGCGACGATCCATAGCCGGCCTGAGAGGGTGGACGGCCACATTGGGACTGAGACACGGCCCAGACTCCTACGGGAGGCAGCAGTGGG